>JGI12210J13797_10364294_pt1 | contig 14170 bp, 9 predicted proteins | sample ElkSlonscriptome_3_FD_13797 | JGI IMG/M metagenome (IMG submission 13797)
TCCGACGTCGGTTCGTCCGGCAGCGAATGGGCGTGGCGCTGATGGGTGTGCTGGGAGGCGCGGCGGTGGCCTACTTCCTGGTCCGCCCCCTGGGCTGGCTCCTCTACGGGGTGGAGCCTACGGATCCGGCCACCTGGGTCGTAGCCATCGCCCTCCTCGGGGCGACGGTCTTCGCGGCGGCGTGGATTCCCAGCCGGCAGGCCACCCGGGTGGAGCTCAGGGACATCCTCAGCGGGGAGTGAGGCTCAGCGGGGAGTGACCTCCACGCCTCCGCAACGTACGAGCCGGATCCGACCCGGTCCAAAGATTTCGCGGAGCTCGTCCAGCGTCCCATTCGAGACGTCGGCACGCAGGGTCCGGGAGCGAAGGCGCGGTGCCGGGGCCCCGTTGTCGACTCCAACCGTCAACTCCACCGGCGTGGGCCCGGGGTGGGCGGCGAGGATCGCCCGGGCGTGGGCGAACTCGGCGGGTCCCCACTCCACGCCCAGGGGCAGCTCGATCTGGAGGCTCACCAGGCCGCTTCTGGGGAGCTCCTCCAGGAGCTGAACCTCGTCCAGGAAGATGGGGGGATCCTCCTCGTCCCGCTCCCGGCCGCTGACCTGGCCGCGCAGGAGGATGACCGCGTCGGTGCCCATCCGCTCCTTGCTGTTCTGCCAGACGTCCTTGAAGGCGAGCACTGTGGCCGTCCCGTGGAAGTCCTCCACGGTGATCTTGCCCCACTCTGAGTTGTCCCGGCGGGAGATCTGTCGAGCAACGTTGGTGACGACGCAAGCCAGTTCGACCTTCTGGCCGGCGTGGTCCTGGAGGCTGCGGGAGTTCACGTGGTCGAAGGCCTCGACCACGTCCCGGAATCGATCGAGGGGGTGCCCCGAGATGTAGAAGCCCAGGGCCTCCTTCTCACGGGTCAGGCGATCCGCCTCGTCCCATTCCGGTACCTGGGGGAGTGGAGGCGCCTCTCGGGCCAAGCCCCCCTCCTCCGGTCCGCCGAAGAGTGAAGATTGCCCTGCCTCCTCCTCCGCCCGCCGGGCCAGGACCTCCTGATATGCAGTGTCGAGGCCGGCCAGGAGCTGGGCCCGGTGCCCGAAGGCGTCGAGGGCCCCGGCGGCGATCAGCGCCTCGCAGGCCCGCTTGTTCAAGGCCCGGACGTCGATCCGCTCAAGGAAGTCGAAGAGTGATGCGAAGGGGCCGTCCTCCCGGGCCGCGAGGACGGACTGCACCGCGCTGGATCCCACCCCCCGCACCGCGCCCAACCCGAACCGGATCTGGGTCCCGCCGATGGCGGTGAACTTCCAACCCGACTCGTTCACATCCGGCGGAAGCACCTCCACGGCCTGCTCCAGGCTCGGCACATACCGAGGCAGGTCCCGGCACTCGCCGATGTACTTCACCACGTCGTCGGTCTTGTCGAGGACCGAGGACAGGAGGCCGGCCATGAACTCAGCCGGGTAGTGGGCCTTGAGCCACGCCGTGTGGTAGGACAGGAGGGAGTACGCGGCGGAGTGGGACTTGTTGAAGCCGTAGCGACCGAAGGTCTCGATCTGCTCCGCCAGCTCCGTGGCGACCCGCTTGTCGACGCCTCGCTCCACGGCCTTCGTCGTGAAGGTCCCCAGCTGCTCGGCGATGAGCTCGGCGTTCTTCTTTCCTACCGCCTTCCGCAGTACATCCGCTTCGCCCAGGCTGAAGCCCGCCAGGACGTTGGCGATCCGCATCACCTGCTCCTGATAGACGATGATGCCGTATGTCGGCTCCAGCGTCTCGGTCAGGTCCGGGTGGGGGAAGCTGACCTTCTCCTGGCCCAGCTTCCGGCGGATGTAGACGTCGGTCATGCCGGCGTCCAGCGGACCCGGTCGGATCAGAGCGTTGGTGGCGACCAGGTCCTCGAAGCGATCGCAGCGCATCGCCCGGAGCTTCTCCGAGGCCAGCGTCGACTCGAACTGGAAGACTCCACTGGTGCCGCCCCGGGCGAGCATCTCGTAGACGGCGGGGTCGTCCATGGGGACGGCGTCCATGTCCGGGTAGTCGACGCCCGTCACGGGGTGCCGCAGGGCGCCGACCCGGGCCTTCACCATCTCCACGGCGTCGTGAATCACCGTCAGCGTCTTGAGACCCAGGAAGTCCATCTTGAGCATGCCCGCCTCTTCGAGGCAGTTCATGTCGTACTGGGTCACCACCATGGCGTCGTCGCCGCCATTCTTCCCGGTCTGGACACAGACCGGGACGTACTCGTCCAGAGGACCCGGGGCGATCACCACGCCCGCCGCGTGGACCGACGAGTGACGGGACAGCCCCTCCAGCGTCTTGGAGTAGTCGAAGAGCTGCTTGTGGCGCTGATCCTGCTTGTAGAGCGCCTTCACCTCCTTGAGCCGGTCCACCGCCTCCGCCACCGTGAAGCTCTGCCCCGGGGCGTTGGGGATGAGCTTGGCGATACGGTCCGTCTCGGAGGGCTCGAAGCCCAGGGCTCGACCCACGTCCCGGATCACGGCCCGGGACTTCATGGTCCCGAAGGTGATGATCTGCCCCACGGCGTCGGAGCCGTACTTCTGCCGGGTGTACTCGATGACCTCGCCCCGTCGCTCGTAACAGAAGTCGATATCCACATCGGGCATCGACACGCGTTCCGGGTTCAGGAAGCGCTCGAACAGCAGGTCGAAGGCCAGGGGGTCGAGGTTGGTGATCCCCAGCGCGTACGCGACCAGGGAGCCGGCGGCGGAGCCTCGACCGGGCCCCACGGGAATCCCGTGGTCCCGGGCCCAGCGGATGAAGTCCTGGGTGATCAGGAAGTAGCCCGCGTACCCCGTCCCCTTGATCACCTCCAGCTCGTAGTCCAGGCGCTCCTGGACCTCCTGGGACAAGGGGTCGCCGTACCGCTCCTTCGCACCGTCCCGGGTCAGGAACTCCAGGTACTCGTTCTCGTCGGAGTGGGACTCGGGAAGGGGGAATTCCGGGAGGTGGTACTGCTTGTCGAAGTGGAGATCGACCTCGTCGGCGATCCGGAGGGTGTTCTCCAGCACCTCGGGATGGTCCGGAAAGCGCTCCGCCATCTCCGGGCCGCTCTTGAAGTAGAGCCCGTCGTCGTAGCGCATCCGGTCGGGGTCGCTCCGGTCCTTGCCCAGGCCGATGCAGAGGAGGACGTCGTGGGCCTCGTGGTCCTCATCCTTCAGAAAGTGGGCGTCGTTGGTGGCGATCACCGGCAGCCCCAGCTCGTCGCCGAGTGTGATGATCTTCTGATTCAGCTCCGACTGCCCGTCGGAGTCGTGGCCCTGGACCTCCAGGTAGTACCGGTCCCTGAAGACATCGGCGTACCAGGCGGCAGCCTCCCGGGCCGTGTCCCAGTCGTCGGCCATGAGACTCCGGGCCACCTCGCCTGCCAGGCACGCAGACGACACGATCAGTCCCTCGGAGTGCTTCCGCAGGACCTCCCGGTCCACCCGGGGCTTGAAGTAGAAGCCCTCTGTGTACCCGATGGAGGAGAGCTTGACCAGGTTCTTGTACCCGATCCGGTCCCGGGCCAGGAGCACGAGGTGGTAATAGTTCTTCCCACCACTCTCGCTCCGGATCCGGTCGCCCCGCTCCCCGGGGGCCACGTAGGCCTCCATCCCCAATATCGGCTTGAGGTTGTTCTGGTGGGCGACCTTCTGGAAGGTCCAGGCCCCGAACATGCAACCGTGGTCCGTGAGGGCCAGCGCCGGCATCTCGTACTCCTTGGCGCGGTGGACCAGGTCGGTGAGGCGGTTGGCGCCGTCGAGAAGGGAGTACTCGGAGTGGGTGTGGAGGTGGACGAAGCTCACGGCTGCCTGAGGTGGGGCGTGGGGGGGGGGAGGCCACCTAGGATGGCGAGGCCGGTGGATGGTATCAATTCCGAGACGGGTCCCGTGACGGAGCAATGCGGGATTCCCGGGGTGCCCGTCGCCGACGCCCGCCGAGTGGGCCCTCGAGGAGCCCTGGCGGAGAAGCCGAACGCTACTCGATTCGTATCGATACTGTCATGACCTCCGACTCACCCCCGACCCCCGTCTCGCAGGAGTCGTCGGGCCCACCGGTTCGTCCCCGGGCGGGCCCGCTCCCCTACCTCGCCGCCACGGGCCTGGCGGGGGTGAGCACGGCGGTTCTGGTGCTGGGCGTCGCCCTGCCGGCGGCTGCGGCGGTGCCGGTGGCGCTCCTCTTCCTGGCCGTCGCGTTGGTGGTCCGATGGCTCGAGGACCTTCCCCCGGGCACCGGCGGCAGGGCGCTGTCCTGGGTGGCGGAGCGCATCCGCGACCTGGGACGGGACTACGGGGTCGAGTTCTACGGGATCGCCTCGATCACGGCCTTCCTGCGGGCCGAGGCGACCTCCCTGGCCGAGACGGAGTTGGTCTTGGACCAGCTGTTGAACGAACCGGTGAGGTCGGTGATCTCGTGGCTTGTGACCGAGGTCTTCGAGTCGATGGTGAACGCGGTCTTCGCCGTCTTCTGGTGGCTGGAGCTGTCCCGGGGCGTAGTGGGATCGTACGGCATCTCCGTCTTCGCCGGAATCCTGGCCGCCGGTTGGGCGGTCTGGCGGGTGCTCGGGATCACGCCGCCCTCCGACGACGAACGGATGGCCGAATTCGGCAAGAAGTTGGCAGAGGAGCTGGGGAGTCTGACCGACGAGCTCGGCGGTTAGCCTGGAGCGACGGTCAGACGACCGCGGAATCCGTCGACCGGAGCACCCCGGCGAGCGCTCTCGCTTCGAGGGCGGAGGGCGGCGCGGAGCGACGGGCTGCGCGCCACCCTCCTCCAGCCCATCGTTCGGTCAGTCGGCCGCCGTGTCGTGGGAGTAGAGGTGCACGTCCCGCTGGGGATAGGGGATGTTGCACCCCGCCGCCTCCAGCTCTTCCTTCAGGGCCTTGGTCAACGCCCACTTGGCCTCCCAGTAATCCGCGCCCTTCACCCAGGGCCGCACGACGAAGTCCATGGAGGACGCTCCCATGTTGTCCACGGCCACGGTGGGCGCCGGGTCTTCCAGGACCCGATCGTCGGCTTGGATCACCTTCAGGATGGTGTCTCGAGCCACGTTCAGATCGTCGTCATACCCCACGCCAACGACGAGGTCGATCCGGCGATTCTCGTTGGCGGAGTAATTCCTGATGATCGCGCCGGAAACCTGGGAGTTGGGAATGATGATCTTGACGTTGTCTGGGGTCGCGAGGGTCGTGGTGAACACTCCGATCTCCTGGACGGAGCCCATGGTTCCCCCGGCGTCGACGAAGTCGCCCACCTGGAAGGGCCGAAAGGTCAGGAGCATGATCCCGGAGGCGAAGTTCGACAGCGTTCCCTGGAAGGCCAGCGCCACGGCGAGGCCGGCGGCACCGATGATGGCGATGAAGCTGCCAGCCTGGATCCCCACCATCCCGGCAGCAGCGATGATCACCGCCAGGAGGACCAGGGTGTAGACGATATTCCCGATGAAGGGAGTCAGAGTGTCGTCGAAGTGACTCCGCTTCAGCGCCCGCTCCACCGCTCGGCCTACGGATCGGGCCACGATCCGGCCCACCAGGAGGAAGGCGAGGGCGCCCAGAGCCCGGAGGCCCCACGTCGCGGCGAGTTCCTGGAGCGTTGCGAGAAGTACTGGTACGTCCATCGGGGTGTCTCCAATCGGTAAATGTGGACCAAACAGAGGCCGCAGAAGCCGTGACGCCGTCGGGCGATCAGGCGCCTGGGGCCCCGCGCTGGATCGGCCCAGAGTGGCGAAGAGACGGCCTACTCGCCACTACCTGATCCGTTCCCGGCCAACGCGCCGGGGCCAAGCAGCACCGCGTCGCCTCGTCGGGTCACGGAGCGCTGGACCTCCCAGGCCACTGGCTGGGCCGAGAGGATGACCAGCGATCTGGATTCACGACCGTAGCCGTAGCGGGTCTCGGAGACCTGCTGCGCCAGTGCGCCCACGGCCGATGGCCCCGGGTCGTCCCAGCTGGTGGTTCCGTAGACGGCGGATCCGTTGGTGAGGATCCCGGCGACGGGGATGTCGATGCCGTCTCCCCACAGCCCCCCGGTCTCCCGGGCCCGGGCGTGGAACTGCTCCTCACCGTGTCGACGAAGGTGGTTGGCCAGGAGGCCTGGCAGCCGCCGGGCTACACGCCGCGCAACCCCGGGCCTGATCCGCTCCGTCCAGATGCGCCGGGGCGAAGCGCCACCGTCCAAGCCTGCGAGGTGCGGTCGGACGAGTTCGTGCCAGGTGGCCAGGAGCGGGTCCTCGAGCTGGTATCGTCGCCGGCGGGTAGCGGGTCGAGCGTCCAGGGGACGCCGGGACTCGATCAGCCCGTGGCGATGGAGACTCTTCATGTAGGGCCCGAGTTCGCTACTCGCCTTGAAGACCCGAGCTTGCTCCTTGAGCTCACCCCAGTCCCGAGCGCCCCGGGCCATGGCATCGACGAGGGCCAGACTCCGCTCCGGGTTCCGTCCCGGAATCGGAAATCGCTCCTCGACGAAGCTCCGTAACGGCGCCCCTGGTTCCAGAACGAGGCGGATCAGGTTCGTGGACAGGCGCACCTCTGGGTCGACGCGGTCCCACACCGCAGGCTCGCCGCCCAGGAGGGCGTACCCCGTGAGTCGTTGCAACGGCGACCAGCTCGAAACCTGGGCTGTCGCCTCACGGAGGCCGAGGGGGCGAAGGCGGATCGACGCCAGCGGTGTCGAGGGGGAGCCCAGGAAGTCCGTGGCTTCCGGCGGCGGCGGCGCCCGGGCGATGACAATGATGTGCACCGGGCGGGCCCGAGCCCTGAGGTCGCTCCACACCTCCTCGAGCATCTTCCGCCAACGGGGGTCGCGGAGGAGTCGGTCCGCCCGGTCCCAGACTATGACGGATCCGTCGAACCTCCCCAGGTCGATCCCATGCCTGAGGGCGGTCGACAAGTCCGACCAGTCGCGGGCATCGGCACCCCGTCCCCCGTGGTCGCCGATCCGGGCTCCGTGCTCCTTGGCGAGGAGGGGCGTGGGGAGGGTCGACCCGCGGAACCAGAGGGACTCTCGGCCCCTCATGCCTCGCCGGACCAGGGTGGTCTTCCCTATCTGCGGAGGACCCGAGACGACGACGGCTCTGGGGCCCGGGGCCAGCAACTCCCGCTGCAGGGTTCGGAGCTCGACCTGGTGCATTAAGAACATATCAAAACTTAACCTAATTGTTTTGATGCTAATTGCCCTCACTTGCCGCTTGATCGTGTCGGTCCAGCCCACGAGGCTTGAGCGTGCCAGCCTCTTCCCATCCAACCGTATCCCCGACCATGACTCTCCCCTCTCCCCGATTCGACGCCCTCCGCGCCGTGAAGGATTCCCCTGCTGCGCGGGATGGCCTCCGCACACGCGTGAGGCTCGACGAGATCTTCGGCCAGAACGTGTTCACGCTGACGGAGATGCAGTCGCGCCTCCCCAAGGTCGTCTACAAGGCTCTGCTGAAGACGCTGGAAGAGGGTCGGCCTCTGGATCCCGGCGTGGCCGAGGCCGTGGCCGTGGCCATGAAGGACTGGGCGTTGGACCACGGGGCGACGCACTTCACCCACTGGTTCCAGCCCCTCACCGGCGCCACAGCCGAGAAGCACGACTCCTTCCTCTCGCCCACGGGCGACGGGCGGGCTCTGAACGAGTTCAGCGCAGGGGAGCTCGTGCAGGGTGAGCCCGACGCGTCGTCGTTTCCGTCCGGGGGGCTACGAGCCACCTTCGAGGCCCGGGGATACACGGCGTGGGATCCCACGTCGCCGGCGTTCCTCCTGGAGGGCCCCGCCGGAGCCTACCTGGCCATCCCCACGGCCTTCGCCTCGTGGACGGGCGAGGCCCTGGACCAGAAGACACCCCTGCTGCGGTCGATCCAGGCGCTGAACGACCAGGCGTTGAGGGCCCTCGATCTCTTCGACAAGCCGGCCCGTCGGGTCCGGGCGACGCTGGGTCCCGAGCAGGAGTTCTTCCTGGTGGACGAGGAGTTCGCGTATCGGCGTCCCGACCTCCTGACTGCGGGGCGGACGCTCTTCGGCGCCAAGCCCCCTAAGGGGCAGGAGATGGACGACCACTACTTCGGGTCGATCCCGGAGCGGGTTCTGGACTGCATGAACGAGATGGAGGAGGAGCTCTACAAGCTCGGGGTGCCGGTGAAGACCCGGCACAATGAGGTGGCTCCCGGGCAGTTCGAGATGGCCCCGGTCTATGAGGACGCCAACACTGCGGCAGACCATCAGCAGCTCACGATGACCGTCATGCGTCGGGTCGCCCGTCGCTACGGACTGGTGTGCATCCTTCACGAGAAGCCCTTCGCCGGGGTGAATGGGAGCGGGAAGCATCTGAACTGGTCCTTTGCAACGGAGAGCCAGAACCTGCTCGAGCCCGGGGACACACCCCATGAGAACATGCAGTTTCTCTTCTTCTGCTCCGCCGTTCTGAAGGCTGTAGACCGGCACCAGGACCTGCTACGGGCCTCGATCGCCTTCGCTGGCAACGACCACCGTCTCGGCGCCAACGAGGCGCCGCCGAGCATCATCTCGGTCTTCCTCGGCGATCAGCTCACCGACATCTTCGAGCAGATCGAGCGGGTCGGCAGCGCCACGGAGTCCCTCAGCTCCGGCCTGCTGGGGCTGGGCGTGAAGACGCTGCCTGAACTCCCACGCCACGCCGGGGACCGGAACCGGACCTCCCCCTTCGCCTTCACGGGCAACAAGTTCGAGTTCCGGGCCCTGGGGTCCTCACAGAGCGTCTCCTTCCCTGCCACGATCCTGAACACCATCGTCGCCGAAGCCATCGACGAGATGGTGACCCGCCTTCACCAGGCGGTGGATGGAGGGAAGGAGCTCGGAACCGCGCTTGCGGAGTTGCTCGCGGAGGAGGTGCCAGGCTTCAAGCGCATCATCTTCAACGGCGACGGCTACTCCGACGCGTGGGTCGAGGAGGCGGAGTCCCGGGGGCTCTTGAACCTGAGGAGCACCATGGATGCACTCCCGCACCTGGCTTCCGAGAAGAACGCCGCGCTGTTCGAGAGGTACGGGGTCTTGAGCAAGCGGGAGCTCGAAAGCCGGCACGAGATCTTCGTGGAGCAGTACTTCTACACGATCAACATCGAGGGGGAGACGGCGGCGCAGCTCGTCGACGCCCAGGTGCTGCCGGCGGCGAACCGTTACCTGTCCGAGCTCCTCGGGACGCTGGAGCGCGCCGACGCCCTCGGAATCCAGATGAAGGGGATGACGGAGCTCGTCCGGGAGCTGGCCGCACTGGTGGACGATCTCATCGAGGCCCAGAAGCGACTCGTGGCTCAGAACGCCGACCTGGGCGGGGAGGACCTCCTGTCCAAGGCCGAGCACATGCGGGCCAATATCATCCCGGCGATGGCTGCGGTCCGGGATGTGGTGGACCGGCTCGAGCGCAGGATGCCCGAAGACCTGTGGCCCATGCCGACCTACCGGGACATGCTGATGGTGAAGTAGGACGATCCGGGGGCGGTGACGCCGTCGCCGGCGTTACCGCCCGGCTCGTCTCCCCAGGGCGATGCGGCGGACCAGTTCCTCCAAGGCACCGGTGGCCGGGGGTTTCGCCACCACGGCGACGACGGACTCCCGTTCGGATCGTTGCAGAGCCCACGGGCCGGCCAGGATCGTCAACACGTCAGGGTCCGTGCCCCGGAAGGCATCCAGAAGACCCGGCTCGGGCCGGCCTTCCGCCTCAGTACCGAGGATGACCACGTGGAAGGGCTCCTCCTCCTTCAGCGCCTCCACGAAGGTGGCCACACCCTGCCGCACGCCAGCCGCGGTGGTCACCCGATGTCCTTGGAAGGAGAGCACCTGGCTGACCCACGACCGGAACTCGGCGTCTTCGTCGAGGCAGAGGATGCGCAGTGAGGGCTCCGGCCCGTCCTCGTCTTCCGCCACCCAGGCCGGGAAGATCAGGGCCGCGGTCGTCCCCTGTCCGACAACGCTCTCCAGCGCCAGACGGCCCCCGAAGCGGCGAGCCACCGATTGGGCCTGGGACAGGCCCAGCCCGGCACCGGGGTCCGCCTTTGTGCTGAAGAATGGGTCGCGGCAGCGGTCCAGGTTGGATCCGCTCATCCCGATCCCGGTGTCGATGACCTCGATCACCACCGCCGAGTCCTCTCCCCGTGCCTCGGCCTCCAGTGCTTGCCGAGCCCGGACCACGATCCGACCTCCTCCCCGGGTCGCGTCCATGGCATTCATCAAGAGCTCTGTGACCGCCTCCCCGATCTCCGGGGCCCGGGCCCACACCCGTGGGAGGTCGTCTTCGATCTCCACACGAACCCGGACGGGGTGATCGGTATCGTCGTCCTCCCAGCGGTAGCGATGTCTTTCCACCAGATCGGAGACCAACGGCGCGATGCGGAGAGGCACCGGCTTCTCCTGACGGTCCCGAGCCCGCTCCACACCTCGCCGCATGCGGGCGAGGACCGCAGATGCATCGACGCCGGCCTCGTAAATCTGCCGAATGGCACCTCGTTGGCGTTCCGTGAGGTCGGGATCGGACGACAGGAGGTAGGCCGAGTAGGCGGGGACCGGAAGGAGGACCTGGCTGAGCTCTCGGGCCAGCCCCGCAGAGAGCTGCTCCAACGCCTCGAGACGCTGCTGCTGTGTGCCTCCGTCCCGGATCCTCCGAAGCTCGCCGTAGCTCCGATCGAGTTCCTCCAGGAGGAGGATCTTGTGCAGGAGAACCCCAAGGAGCGTAGCTACCGCCTCCAGGGCGATCCGATCCGGGTCTCCGAAGTGCCGTGGGCCCGCAACGAGAAGTGCCCCGCGCTCGGCGGTTCCGATCGATACCGGCACGACCATGGTACGGGGCTGGCCAGCGATTTCGAGACCCGAGCCCAAGGCCTCTTGGAGCGCTCGGGGGGGGAGCGACCGAAGGTGACTCCCCAACTCCCTGCGTAGCTCTTCGTCACCACCGAACACCGTGGGTCGCCCCGTGGCCCTGTGGACCATGATCAGGAGGGCGACCTCTGCGCCAAGGTCCGACTCCAGCTCCGGCAATACGATCTCTGCCGCCTCGGCTCGACTTCCCGCTGCGGCCAGACGCGAGTTGAGCGCGTAGGCCAGTGAGAAACGGTTGAGGTACTCCCACCGTGGGTCCGACATGGACGACTCCGGTGAGGACGGTGACGGCGGCTTTGGCATCAGGTGGAGAGCCGTGGGGAGGTGGGGTCGAGGCGTTCGACTGATCATCGAGCGCAACCGCCGTGCCACGGGTCCGGTGATCACCACAATCGACCGCCCTGCGTCACATTCCAGGGCCGAGACCGGTAGAGTGTTCCATTAAGGAACAAACTATTGCAGGATCTGTTCCTTTACGGTACGGTCTGATCATGGACTCCTCTCTGGTTGCCCTCATCGTTGCTGACCTGACGCAACGGTCGGTGTTGGAACACGTCCTCCGTCGGGAAGGATTCGACGTGACCAGCCATGGCGGAGGCGCCTCCTTCCGGTCTGCGGCACGGGCCGCCGTTCCCGACGCCGTCCTCCTCGACGCAAGCCTGCCGGAGGCGAAGCGGGGTTCTCTGGTCCCTTGGATACAGGGGCTCCATCCCGGCACCTCCCTGCTGCTCCTGTACGATCGGAGCGCTCGCCAAGGCGACCTGGAACCCGCCCGTCTGGGTCCGGCCACAGCTCTGGCGCCGCTGGAACCGGGACATGAACTCCTCCTCTCCCTTCGAGGCGCACTGACGTCGTCGCGGCTGGCCCTTCGGGTTCGGTCGCTGGAACGAAGGAACAGCGGGGCCACCTGGGCCGGAGTGGTGGGCCGGTCACAGCTGATACGGGGCCTTGAGGACCGGCTGGATGCAGTGGCGGGGTCCGAGGTGAGGGTTCATCTCCACGGAGAGCCCGGGGTGGGGAAGGGGCTTGTGGCACGGGCACTACATTCCGTGAGCGGGCGCCGGGAGGGGGCCCTGGTCTCCCTGGATGGCGCAGGGCCCGAAGATCGCTGGATCCAGGCCCTCCTCGGCCCGAAGTCCGACGGGTCCTTCGAGTCGGAGCCGGAGAGCGCCGGAGCCGTGGCGGGTGCCGCAGGCGGGACCCTGGTTCTGCGTCGGTTGGAAGAGCTGGGGCCAAGGGGGCAGGAGGTGCTCCTCCACGTCGTCCGGAGCCGGGGAGGGACCCAGGGCCGGGCTGGGGAAGCTCGAGAGCCGGAGCCACGCCTGATCCTGATCCACCCGCGCCCCCTCTCCGAGGCGGTGGAGGAGGGTCGAGTCTGGGAAGACGTCGAGCGGGAGCTGAGGGGTGTGGAGGTGTGGGTCCCTCCTCTACGGGAGCGACCTGATGACATTCTCCTCCTTGCCGACCACTTCGCCCGCCTGGAGGCTCCGAACCGGATGCCGATCCGTGTGACGAAGGAGGCCGCAGCAGGGCTCGTCCGCTACCGCTGGCCCGGGAACGTCAGAGAACTCCGGGACGTGATCCGCCGGGCGCTCCTGATCTGCGATGACGAAATCGGCCTCGAGGACCTTCCTCAGTCGATCCGTCGGGACGCCGGGCCCGACGACGCTCCCGGGGGGGAGAGCCTTGAACCCCCGGAGGGCCTCGACCTCCGGGCCCTGGAGCGCTGGGCGATCCGTCGAGCCGTGGACTCGTGCGACGGCAATATGACCGAGGCGTCGGCGATGCTGGGCATCGGCCGAACCACCCTGTACCGGAAGTTGGATGCGTATGGGCTCCGTTGACGGCGTGGCGACGTCATGCCCGACGTGGCGATGGGCAGCGAAGGCCCTGATGTCCCCGACGGGCCCTGGGCCGCCGCGCCGAGCGTCGCCCTCCTGGGGTGGTCAGTCCTGAATCGAGCGGACGATGGCGTCGAGGAAGGGATCGATGGCGGTGCCCTGGATCCACCGAGCGACCACGACGAGATCGTTTTCCGGGTCCACATACACCATGTTGGTCCCGTTTCCGAGGTGGGCATAGGCGGTAGCCGGGACGCTGGGGTAGCGCTTTTCGCCGTCCTCCCCCGGGAGATTCAAGAAGTAGTTCATGAACCCGTAGGTCGGGTTGGCCTCGGAGGGGGTGGTCGCCATGTCGAACCACTCTTCGTCGAGAAGGGACACCTCCCCCCACTGTCCCTGTCGAAGGGTGAAGAGACCGAAGCGGGCCTGGTCCCGGGCGCTGAGGAACATCCCACCTCCCCAATGGCCGCCACCGCTCACCGCCTGGACCATGGCCCCGTCCAGGGTGATCCAGGAGTTGTCGTATCCGTGCCAGCGCCAGGTCGGCGAGGCCCCGATGGGATCCATGATCCGTTCCCGTAGGATCTCCGGTAGCGGACGACGCCACACTCCGGTGGCCACAAGGGCCAGGACGTTCACCCGGGTGTCGTTGTACTCGAAGACGGTCCCGGGGGCATGACGCTCTCGGGTCCGCCACTCCGAGGCGTCTCCAGTGGGACGGTCCGCCCAGTCCGGCTTCCCCCACAGCGTTCCCTCCCAGTCACTGCTCTGTCGCAGGAGGTGGTCCCAGGTGATGCGGCGGTTGTGCTCCGACTCGAAGAGGGTGGCCAGATCCGGACGACCGAAGGCGGTCCGGTCGATGCCGGGCTCGCCGTCGCCTACCGGTAGATCCACCGGCGCCATGTAGTCGTGCACGGGATCGTCGAGATCGGCGATGAGCCCGTCCTGCCAGGCCAGCCCGACCACGGAGGACAGGAAGGACTTCGTGACGCTGTGGGTCATTTCGACGCGACGGGTATCGCCCCACTCGGCGACGATGTAGCCGTGGCGGAGGACCACTCCCGACGGCGCACCCCGGACCGAGAAGGGTCCGATGGGAAAGCCCATGGGCTCCCGGCCGAAGCTACGGTTCTGGCCATCTTCCTGGTCCCGGGGCGCGGTACTTTCCCCGGCTCGGTGGATCTCTATGGCCTCCTGGATCAGCGCGGCGTCCATCCCCACGGTCTCGGGCGCACGGGTCTCCCAGCTGTTCCGCTCGGGGACGTACTGGCCCGTGGCAGGGAGGGCGAAGGCGAAGGCCAGGAGGAGGGCAAACCGAGACATGGCGCGAAGATCGAGTCGGGGGACCGGGATCGGCAGGCGTCGAGACTAGACGCCTGGCTTACGGTGCGAAAGGGAGGAGCGGTTCGCTCCAGCGCCGGGAAGAACCCCAGGCTCGCTCGCTCCTCGCATCGTCACCGGGCCAGCGTCAACGGCGAGAAGCCGATGCCGTCGGGGCTCGACCCCGCGGGCAGGTGGCCC
>JGI12210J13797_10031460_pt1 | contig 14169 bp, 13 predicted proteins | sample ElkSlonscriptome_3_FD_13797 | JGI IMG/M metagenome (IMG submission 13797)
AGCCTTGAGGTCCCCGGACCGGGCGCCGTCGCCCACATGTCCCTTCATCAAAAACCAACAATGTCAAAGAGCCGCCAGACAATAAAAGCGGACAGCGATGGTATCCCCGACTTATGCCGGGGGACCGGCTATCCGATAATGGTGGCGACCGATCGCTGCGGGGCCGGTTGGAAACCGTCAGCGCCGCGTCGGTGGAGCCCATCTATGCGGGCTTCGAGATTCGGTCAACGCCTTTTTGCAGTTTTGTTGCAAATTCTTGTCGGCCTCGCAGATTTCCGCGGTTTTTGCGGTCATCGGCGTAACCACTAAATGGGAAACATCTGCCGCCGTTCAAGGATGGATGGCCCAATTGCCGCCCTCAGACCGCTGTTTTGCCATCATCGATGGTCGTTTCCGTCGATCTGCTGGCAGGGAATCGGCATCCGCGCTGATTCATGGGCTGAGACGAATCAGGGCGTGATGCACGTTATCGATGCGCGACCCCCTTCGCGTTCGCTCCGCAAACCGTCGGTGGTTGAAGCTTATCGAAGAGCGTCGCCGTATGATATCTGGAGCATATCCGAGGCGACGTCTCCGCAAGCGCGTATAATGGGAAGAGGACATGGTGCATCCAGCGGCTTTGCCCGCGATTGCAGGAATGCTGGCTCAGTCGGCTATCGCCCCGCCCCCGGCAGAAGCGCCGGCCGGCGCTTCCCGTTCCCCCGCTCAGGCGGAGGCACGGGCACTGGATAACGCCGATTCCCCGGCAGAGGTTCTCGAACTCCAGAAGGAGCGCAACGAACGCCTGACTCTTCCTGTCACCATAGAGGGCAAGGGGCCGTTCCGGTTCGTCATCGACACGGGCAGTCAGGCAACTGTCATTACGCACCAGATCAACGAGACGTTGGGGCTCGCGCCGTTTGCCAACGCAAGCTTGGTGGCGATGGCCAGCCGTCGGCCGGTGCCGCTGGTGCGGATCGCGACATTGAAGTTTGGCAGCCGGACGATCCGCGACCTTGTATCGCCGGTGCTCGATCGCGGCAATCTGGGGGCGGACGGGATCATCGGCGTCGATTCGTTGCAGGGTCTGCGCGTTCTCATGGATATCCGCGAGAAAACGATCGCGGTCGAGGATGCGTCCGAAAACCGTGATCAACGGCGCGGATTCGAGATCGTCGTCCGCGCGCGGAGGCAATTGGGCCAGCTGCTCATAACCAACGCGAAGATCGAAGGCGTTCGGGCGACGGTGATCATCGATACCGGGGCACAGGGCAGCCTCGGGAATCTCGCCTTGCGCGACAGGCTGCGCTCCAAGCGAGAGGAAGAGGTGACCACGACTGACGTGAACGGTGTTTCGATGATCGGACAAATGTCGGTCGTACGCTCTTTGAGCATCGAGGGCATGGCGCTTCGTAATGTGCCGATCTCATTTGCTGACTCCCCGGCCTTCGAAGCTTTGGGATTGGCCGACGAACCGGTCATCGCCCTTGGCATGCAGCATTTGCGCCTGTTCGACAGGGTTGCCATCGATTTCTCTCGCCGGCAGGTCATGTTCGACGTCCCGCGCGAGGTCGCTCGCGCGATGCGCCGCCTTCGCTCCAGTGGGACCAGATTGCCGATCCGATAAACAGCCTGGCACGGTCGATCTTTCTTGGCGCCGGGCTCGCGCTGCCTTGTCGCGGGGCGCGCGGACGTCCACATGATGGCTCGAAATGCCTCCCGATACAGCCTCCAGCGACCGCCCTACCGCCCTTGCCGATGCCGAAAGCTGGGCGACGCTTCGACGGTTTCTCCCCTATCTGTGGCCCAAGGACAATGTCCCGCTAAGAGTGCGGATCGTTGCTGCGATGGCGTTCGTCCTGGCGGCAAAGGGCGTTACGCTTGCCCTGCCGTTTGCCTACAAGGGCGCGGTCGATGCGATGGAGACCACCGATATCGCGGCTGATGTCTCGGCCGGCGCGCAAGTGGCGATGGCATTGGTCGCGGCCTATGTGCTGGGCCGTTTCACATCGCTATTGTTCGACAATTTGCGGAATGTCGTCTTCGAAAAGGTCGGCCAGACCGCCACGTTGAACCTTGCCGAAGACGTGTTCCGTCGCCTCCATAACCTCTCGCTGCGGTTCCACCTGACCCGCCGGACCGGAGAGGTGACCAAGATCATCGAACGCGGGACCAAGAGCATCGATTCGATGCTCTATTTCATCCTGTTCAACATCGCTCCGACCGCCATCGAGCTAATTGCGGTGGGCGTGATCTTCTATCTCAATTTCGGGTGGGAGCTAGTCGCCGCGACCGCGCTGACCGTGGTGACCTACATCGCCGTCACGCGCTGGATTACCGAGTGGCGCACGAAATTGCGTCGCGAGATGAACGATCTGGACGGACAGGCGCTGCACCGCGCGGTCGATTCGCTGCTCAATTACGAGACAGTGAAATATTTTGGTGCCGAGGACCGCGAACAGGAGCGTTACAGCGGGGCGGCTCGTGCTTATGCGCAGGCTGCGATCAAATCCGATAACTCGCTCGCTCTTCTGAACGTCATCCAGTCGGGCATTACGAACGCGCTGATGGCAGGCGCGATGCTGTTCACCGTATGGGGCTGGAGCAGAGGCGAGCTGACTGTCGGCGACCTCGTTTTCGTCAACACCTACCTGATGCAGCTTTTCCGGCCGCTCGATCTGCTGGGTTGGGTCTATCGCACGATTCGTCAGGGGCTGGTCGACATGGGCCAGATGTTTCACCTGATGGACACCGAGGTTGAGGTGAAGGATAAGCCCGGTGCCCCCACCCTTGAAGTGAGCGAACCCTCGCTCGCGTTCGACAACGTCACGTTCGGATACGAGGACGGACGACAGATCCTGAAGAATTTGTCCTTCGAGGTGCCCGCCGGATCGACACTGGCGATCGTCGGCCCGTCGGGCGCGGGCAAAAGCACCGTGGGTCGATTGCTGTTCCGGTTCTACGATCCGCAGGATGGGCGCATCCTGATCGATGGGCAGGACATCGCGCAGGTTCGGCAGGACAGCGTGCGCGCTGCGATCGGGATCGTCCCGCAGGACAGCGTGCTGTTCAACGACACGCTCGCCTATAACATCGCCTATGGCGCGCAGGATGCCGACGAAGAAACGGTCGAACAGGCGGCCCGCGATGCGGCTTTGATGCCATTGATCGAACGGTTGCCCGAACGGTTCGACACGACAGTCGGCGAGCGCGGGCTCAAGCTTTCAGGCGGCGAAAAACAGCGGGTGGCGATTGCCCGCACGCTGGTGAAGAACCCGCCGATCCTTTTGCTGGACGAGGCGACCAGTGCGCTCGACACTCGCACCGAGCAGGAAATCCTCGGCACGCTCAAGCGATTGGCGCAGGGTCGCACCACGATCGCGATCGCCCATCGTCTGTCGACCATCGCGGATGCCGACCGCATTCTGGTGCTCGATGACGGCAGACTGGTCGAAAGCGGAAGCCATGCCGCGCTCCTGGCCGACAACGGGCTCTACGCCGAAATGTGGTCGCGCCAGGCGAGCGAGGACCGCGAAGATACAACGGCCTCGAAGGAATCCGAAGCCGCTGAATAGTAGCCGCCCCGCCGCGCCACGCGTGGTGGCCGGCGAAAATGCTTTCGACTAGTCGCCCACCCCCTCGACCGCGTCTGCCACTTCGCGACGCAGGTCGGCAGCCGCCAGATCGATCTCGTCCGCCGGGATAACCTCGATATCGTCGCGCAGTTGGCCGAGCCGGTCGAGAAACTGCGAAGCATCGCCAACGACTATCAGCGTCGCCTTGTCGGGATCGACGTAGGTCCGTGCCGCGGCCATCGCCGCTTCCGAATCGACCGCTGCGAGCCTTTCGGCAAAGCGCATCGCCTCGTCCGGGCCAAGGCCCTGTTGCAGCAGATTGGCGACGATCGCGTTGAACCCGCCGCTGGTTTCGAGCGCGCGGGCGGTGCGGCCTCCCAGATAAAGCCGTCTGCGATCTAGCAAATCTTCGCTCAGGGGCTCACTGCCCAACCGCTCGAATTCGTTGAGAAGAATCTCGGCCACCTCGTCCGCGGTATCGTTCTTGGTTTGCGCGCTCGCCGTCAGGATCGACGAATCGGCGCGATCGGCGAAGCCCGAATAGGCTCCGTAGCTCAGCGAGCGCTTGGTGCGGATTTCCTCGAACAGCCTTCCGCTCGATCCGCCGCCGAGCACGCTATTGGCAAGTTCGAGCGGATAGTAATCGGCATCGAGCCGAGAGGGCGCGCGAACAGCGGCGATGACGGCGGCTTGTCCTGCATCCGGCATATCGACGACAATCGTCCTTGCATTCTGGGCTTCGCCAGCTGCCTCCTGCGGAACGGGCGAGGGATCCGATGCGACATCCCAATCGCCGAACATCGCCTCTGCGGCTGCAATCGCGGTCTGAGGGTCGATTCCGCCCGATACGACGATCTTCATCCGCTCCGGATGGACGTAACGCTGCCGGTGTTCGATCAGATCTTCGCGAGTGATTTCGGCAAGGCTGTCTGCCGTGCCGCCAGGCTGAGAGCCGTAGGGCGCGTCCCCATACATTGCCACCCGCGCCACATAGCGTGCCAGACCGCCCGGCTCCTGAAGCGAGACACGCAGCGAATCGATCGCTCTTGTACGTTCACGCTCGAACTCGTCCTCGGGATAGGTCGCGCCCGTGACGATCCGAGCCGCCAGATCGCCTGCCTCGGCCAGGTTGGCGACCGGCGCGGTCAGGCTGAAAGTGGTTCCGTCGCTGCTCGCCCCGCCGCCGAAACTTGCTCCAAGGCTCTCGAAGCGTGCCGCGATCTGCGCGGCATCCATACCCTGCACGCCCTTGTCGGCCAGGTTCGCGGCAAGCCCGGCCAGACCGGCGCGTTCGCGCGGGTCGGTCTTGCTGCCGCCCGGGACCAGCATGGTAATGCTGGCAATCGGGACCTCCCCTGACTGAACCGCGACAACGGGAATCCCGTTCGACAAGGTTGCCTCGACGATTTCCGGTTTGGCAATTTCAGGTGTCGTGGTCGGCCCCGGCGGTGCCATGCGCTCGCCTTCGGGCTTTACCTCGCGAATTTCACCGGTGGCCGGGGGCAGCGTGCGAAACTCAGGCATCGAAACCGGGTTGGCGTAACTCGACGGATCGTCCTCTCCGGCGGTATAGGTAATCGAAACACGCTTTTGCGGGTCGAGATATTCGCTCGCCACGCGCATCACGTCCGCTGCGGTAACCGCGCCGATCTGCGCCAGACGCCGGTCGGCAAAGTCGGGATCGCCGCTGGAAACGAGCGCTTCGCCCAATTCGAATGCGCGCCCGCGCGCCGTTTCGCGGCGGCGCAGGGTGCTGGCGATGATCTCGTTCTTCGCCTCGGCCAGTTCCGCTGGCGTGACCGGCTTCGACCGGACCCGCTCCAGCTCGGCATTGAGGGTCGCGGTGGCTGTCGCCATCTGTTCGTCGCCACGCACGACCGCGTACATCCCGATCTGCCCCGCTTCGCGGAACATCGACACGTTGGCGTTGACGTCGACCGCCTGTCCGGTCCGGACCAGCGCATTGTCGAGCCGGCTGTTGTCTCCGCGCGAGAGAACCGCTTCGAGCACTTCGAGCGCGGCGGCATCGGGATGGGTTGTCGGCGGCGCCTTCCACACCGCGCCGACCACGGGCAGCGGAACACTGGGGGCGGTGGCGTTCACTGTTCGAGGACCGCTTCGTTCGGGCTCTCGCGTGGGAATTGCCAAATCGACCGGGTTTGCGCGCGGCGGAATGTCGGCGAAATATTCGTCGACCAGTTCGCGCAAGGCAGGCAGCTCGAAATTGCCCGCGACGATAAGGGTCGCGGTGTCAGGACCGTAATACGCTTCGTAAAACGCGCGTGCATCATCCAGCGTGGCGCTGTCGAGATCGGAGATCGAACCAATGCCGGGCCGGCGATGCGGCATAACGTCATAGGCGTTTTCCGGCAGAACGAAGCGCTGCAAGCGGCCATAGGGCGGAGCGAGTACGCGCTGCCGCAATTCTTCCTTCACCACGCCGCGCTCGGTCTCGAACACTTCCTCGTCCACCACCACGTTCGCCATGCGCTCGCGGTGGGTCCACAACATGGTTTCGAGGTAAGCGGCGGGCACCTGCTCGTAATAGTTCGTGCGGTCGATCCAGTTCGAGGCGTTGCGCGTTCCCCCGATATCGGCCGTTAGCCCGTAGATCATGTTGTAGGGCATGTTCTCGGTCTTGCGGCTCAGTATGTGTTCGAACAGGTGCGCGAAACCGCTTCGCCCCTCGGGATCGAGTTTCGAGCCGATATCGTACCACAGCGAAGTCGTGACCGTGCTGGTGGTGGGATCGGGAATGGCGATTACCGTCAGCCCGTTCTCAAGTTCCCACGAAGTGTATTCGATCTCCGGCGCAGTAAGCGCGGACGCTTGCGTCATCTCGGCGTCGGCATTAGCCTCGGCCAGTGCCGGACTAGCGATGCCGAGCGATACGACAGCGGCGCTGGAAAGGAGAATGGTGCGGATCATGGTAGGGCCCCGTGTTCGAACAAGCGAATATGCAGTGCCGGTTAAAGCCACATGCGGCGCGTCTTGCAACCATTGGGGCGAATGCAATTCTGCCAACCAACGCGCCTGCTCTATCGACGGGCGTCGGCGCTGATCCGTTCGAGCAGTGCGAGCGCATCGCTGCCGCGGTTCCACGGCACGAACAGGTGATCGTGCTTCAGCCCGGCGACGATATTGCACGCGATGCCGGCTTCCGCGAGCGCGGTCGAAACGGCGGCGGTCAATCCCACAGCTTCGAGATCGGAGTGCACGCGCAGGGTGATCTGGGCGAAACGGCGGGCCTGCGCATCCGCCTGTTGCGCGGGCAGGATCGCGCAGGCGCCCTCCTCTTCGCGGATAATGGCGAATGCGGTTTCGGGACCGGCAACCCCCTCCGGCAGGGGGCAGAAGCACCACGCCCCAGCATCCAGCCGCGGATCGAGCGCAATCAGCATCGCCTCCAGGTCGCGAACCGCGCGATCAGGCATTACAGGATATATTTGGAAAGGTCGGTATTGCCGGCCAGATCCTCGAGCCTGTCTCGCACATAGGGCGCGTCGATCGTGATCGTTTCGCCGGAATGTTCTTCGGCCTCGAAGCTGATTTCCTCAAGCAGCTTTTCCATCACGGTCTGCAATCGCCGCGCGCCGATGTTCTCGACGCTTTCGTTCACGCGGGCGGCAATCGTCGCGATTTCCTCTATCGCGTCCTCGCCGATCACAAGCGTCACGTCCTCGGTTCCGATCAAAGCGCGATATTGCTCGACCAAATTGGCGCGCGTTTCCGACAGGATCCGGACGAAGTCCTTCTGCGTGAGCGCCCGCAACTCGACCCGGATCGGCAGACGCCCCTGCAATTCGGGCAACATGTCCGACGGTTTGGCGACGTGGAAGGCACCGCTGGCGATGAACAGGATGTGGTCGGTCTTCATCGGGCCGTGCTTGGTCGAAACCGTCGTCCCTTCGATCAACGGCAGCAGGTCACGCTGCACGCCCTCACGGCTGACGCTGCCGCCGCGCACGTCGGACACTGCGATCTTGTCGATCTCGTCCAGGAATACGATGCCGTTGGTCTCCGCGTTCTGCAATGCGACACGGGCCACGTCTTCTTCATCGAGCCGCTTGTCAGCTTCTTCGTCGACCAGCTTGTCCCACGCTTCGGGCACGCGCAGCTTGCGCTTTTTCGTCGGCTTTTTTCCGAACGCCTTGCCCATCATGTCGGAAAGGTCGATCATCTGCATGTTGCCGCCCATATTGCCCATGTCGAAGGGCATGTTGGGGCTTTCCGAAACTTCGATTTCGACTTCGACGTCGTTCATCGCGTTCTGAACCACCCGCTGGCGAAAGCTCTCGCGTGTCGCTTCCGAAGCGTTCTCGCCGACAAGCGCGTTCAGCAAACGATCCATCGCCGCCTCTGATGCGGCCTCGCGCACCGCCTCGCGGCGGCGCTCCTTTTCCAGCCTGATCGCTTCCTCGACGAGGTCGCGCGCGATCTGTTCGACATCGCGCCCGACATAGCCGACCTCGGTGAACTTGGTCGCCTCGACCTTGACGAACGGAGCCTCGGCCAGCCGGGCGAGCCGGCGGCTGATCTCGGTCTTGCCGCAGCCGGTCGGGCCGATCATCAGAATGTTCTTTGGCGTCACCTCGTCGCGCAGATCATCGCCAAGCCGCTGGCGACGCCAGCGATTGCGAAGCGCGACGGCGACGGCGCGCTTGGCGTCCTTCTGACCGATGATATGTTCGTCGAGCGCGGCGACGATCTGCTTTGGGGTAAGCGCGCGGGTAATGGTCGTATCTGTCATGGAAGCTTTCGGGTTCAGACCGTTTCGACGGTGAGATTGCCATTGGTGAAGACGCAGATATCGGCGGCGACCGCCATGGCCTTGCGCGCGATCGCTTCGGCGTCATCTTCGTAGTCGGACAGCGCGCGCGCGGCGGCGAGCGCATAATTTCCACCCGATCCGATTGCCGCGATGCCGCCATCGGGTTCGAGCACATCGCCATTGCCGGTCAACACCAGCAGGCTTTCGCTATCGGCCACGATCATCAGAGCTTCGAGATTTCGAAGGTATTTGTCGGTGCGCCAGTCCTTCGCCAGTTCGACCGAGGCGCGCAGCAACTGGCCGGAATATTGTTCGAGCTTCTTCTCCAGCCTCTCGAACAGGGTGAAAGCGTCGGCGGTCGCTCCGGCGAAACCGGCGACGACCTTGTCGTCCTGACCGATGCGCCGGACCTTGCGGGCATTGGGCTTCATCACGGTGTTGCCCATCGAAACCTGCCCATCGCCAGCGATGACGACCTTGTCGCCACGCTTNACGCCGATGATTGTCGTTCCGTGCCACTGGGTAAGGCCGTGGCTCGCCTGCGATTGTGTCATGCGGCGCGATATGGGCGCGTGGCCACCAGCTTCAATAGCCGCACGCTCTTACGACCGGATCGGCCCCGTGTCGCATGACCCCGTGCCGCGTGGCCCCCGTCGCGTGAACGTCGCCAAGCACGAAAAACCAGCCCGGTATCGAACCTACGGTCCGCCCGGCCCGCCCGGCCCACCGCCGGGAGCACCAATGCCGCCGACCTGGCCGATATTGCCGAACAGATCTTCAAGGAAGCTGCGTTCGCGGCCCAGCGTCGGCGTCTTGTCGCCGTCGGGTTGCAGGAACACCACTTCTTCGACGCCGCTGCGATCGACTGCCGCGACATTGCCCGCTTCGTCGAATTCGACCTTGAGGATGGAATGATCGCGGATTTGCGGGCGAACGAACGGGCGCCGCCCGGTCACGCTCGAAATGTAGTACCAGGTCGGATCGCCATACTGGCTCTCGAATGTGGGACGGCCCAGCGTCCCCTCGACCGAACGGCGATTGTCGATCCCCGGCTGGATCGAGCGCGTCAACACCGGATCGTTCACGAAACCGCGCGATTCGCGAATCGACGAACACGCGCCAAGAGCGACCAGAGCGCAGCCCATGACAGCGACGCGTGCGGCACGCCGGCCGCGATGCCTGCTGCCACTCGCGGCGATCCCCGCGTCCTGTTCACGATGGACCGCGAAGCCGCGATGCGCCCTGCCGATTGCAACCATTTGCTCGTTCGTTCCCGTTGTCATGCGTGACTTGCCGCGCGTCCGCAGCAACCTATATCCCTTCGGCAAGCCCTTACGTAGAAGCACAAGGCCTTGCAATGCGCCAGGCAAGGTTTGCGCACCTTGCCCGGCCACAGGGGCTCTGCTCTACCCTCGCGCTTGAATTGCAACTGAACGCCGCTTGCCCGAAGGGCACGCGCTGGAAGGACACCATGACCCGCAACGCCGCGAAAACGAGAAACCCCCTGAAGTTTCTCTCCCGCGTGCTCGGTACCGCGCCCGATCCGCGCGAGGAACTGCGCCCGCTCTGGCATCGCGTCGTCGAACTGGCACGTGAACCGTCGTTCTACACCGATTGTTCGGTCGCGGACACGGTCGGTGGCCGGTTCGACCTCATCACCGCGGTCCTGTGCACGGTCATGGTCAGGGTCGAGGCAAGTGAAATGCGAGCCGAAAGCGCGCTGCTGGCCGAATTGTTCGTGGAGGACATGGAAGGGCAATTGCGCGAATTCGGCGTCAACGACGTCGTCGTGGGCAAACGGGTGGGCAAGCTGATGAGCGTTCTGGGTGGCAGGCTTGGCGCCTATCGCCCGGCATTGACCGATCGCGACCGTGAAAAACTCATCGCCGCGCTCGAACGCAACGTCACTTTCACCGAGGGAAGCGACGAACGCGAATGCGCAGCCTGCGTCGCGGACAAGTTGCTGGCGCTGTCGGACCGGCTTGCCCGGTTCGAGGACGAGGACATGATCAAGGCAAGCGGCATATGGTGAACAATTCCGAACCTTACGAACTTTCGCGAAAGATAAAGGTCAAGGGCCTGCCGGGCGATGCGGTGACGATCGACGCCGATACGAGCGAGCGCGAAGCGTTGGCGACACGGTTCGGCATCCCGGGCATCGACCGCCTCCATGCGAGCGTTTCCCTGGAACAATGCGGGTCCTCGATCCGCGCGACCGGAACATTGGACGCCGCGATCCGCCAGACCTGCGCCATATCGGGGGAAGATTTCCCGGCAAGGATCAGGGAAGAGGTCGATCTGCGTTTCGTTCAGGAGGAGACATCGCCAGCGGTAGAGAACGAGGATGGCGAGATCGAGGTCGAGCTCGACCTGACAGACAGCGACGAGATCGAATATGCCGGCGATACTTTCGACCTTGGCGAAGCAGTCGCACAGACGCTCGGCCTCGCGATCGATCCCTACGCGGAAGGGCCGACGGCCGAAGACGCGCGCGCTAAGGCCGGGATCTTTGCCGAGGGCGAACAGGATGGCCCGCTGGCGGAGGCGCTAGCGGCTCTCAAAAAGGGCTGATCAGCCCGCCCTGGTGTGACCCCCGCCGCCGCCATCGCGCGAATGTTCGAGGATCATGAGCACCAGCCGTGCAAAGACCATTCCGAAACCGACGACATGCATCCAGCGAAACGCCTCGTCGAGAAGCCGGTACGACAGGCCAAGCGCCGATAGCGGCATGATGGCCATCGCACCGGCGGCCAGCCCGCCGGGCGCCTTTCGCGCGCCGCGATACCACAGGACCGGGGCGAGCGCGTCGGTGGCCAAGCCCCGGAAATATCACCGCACCCAGCGCCGTGATCGCGGGCGTTGCGCTCATGATGGCCGAACCGATCACGCCCGTCGTCAGCCGCATCCCGAACTGCATCTTCGCGGTGAACCCGACCACGCCGAAACTTGAAATCGCGGCGATGACGGAGATGTCGGACCGGTTCGCGTGCCTGAAACGGTCGGGGGCAAAAATCACGAACGGCGCGAGAACCACGCTCGCGATCGCCATGCGCATGCACGATTGCAGTGAAGACCGGATAGCTTTCACCGATAATATTGCCGAACGGGATCGAACTGCTGAACAGCGCCATTCCCGCCAGCAACTGACCGATTTCCCGAGGGACTGCTCAATCGCTCTGCCCTGGCCGGCCGCTGACGGCGGCATCGAAGCTGGAACCCGCTACGAAACCCGAACGCATCGTCCGGGATTGCTGACCTCAGAACGGAATGTCGTCGTCGAGATCGTCGTAGCCGCCGCCCGAACCGCCGCCCGACCCCCCGCCACTGCCGGAACCGCCACTGCCCTGATTCCAGCCGCCGCCCGATCCGCCACCAGAACCGCCACGGTCGCCATAACCGGCCCCGCCGCCGCCGCTGCCAAAGCCGCCACCGGCCGTGCGCGCACCGCCGCCGCTACCGCCGCCGCCTTCGCCGCGTCCGTCGAGCATGGTCAGAGTGCCATCGAACCCGCGCAGCACGACCTCGGTCGAATACCGGTCATTGCCTGACTGGTCCTGCCATTTGCGGGTTTGCAGCTTGCCTTCGATGAAGACCTTTGAGCCCTTCTTCAGGTAGTTCTCGACCACGTTGATCAGCCCATCTGAAAAGATGGCAATTGTGTGCCAATCGGTGCGTTCCTGACGCTCCCCGGTATTCTTGTCCTTCCACGTCTCGCTCGTCGCGATGCGCAGGTTTGCAACCCTGCCGCCGTTCTGGAACGACCGGATCTCCGGGTCCTGCCCGAGATTGCCGATCAGCATGACCTTGTTGAGTGAACCCGCCATCGCACTTGACCTTCCTTCGTATCGCACCGCGCGCACAGCGATCGTGCGCGCGAATCTCTCGCTTGGTCTCTTAGGGCAGGATGCGCGCCGAAGCGAACCGGGCTCGGGCGTTATTCACCCCTGATATGCGTTCAGCGGCTCGGATACCGCAACCGGCCGAGAAACCGGGTCAGGCTCGGCATCTCTACTTCGCGCCCGGTAAAGCGGGCCTTGGCCTTTTCGAACCGCATCACGCCGTCGATCCGGCGGTCGAGAAACTCGTAGGTGCGCGCCTTGCCCTCGCTGTCGTCGTTGGCGAACACGGCAAGGGTCGCGGAATAGATCGCGGCGAGGATCGCACGCTTGGTATAATGGTTGTAGTCGGTCGCCTCGTCCCCGGCGAGCCGCCACATGATGTCCGCCGATCTCCAGCCCATGCGTAACGAGCGCGGGGCGTTCTGCGGCATCGCCATGATCGTCAGCGCGCGCCGCACCGCCTCGTCGATCGGCTCGACCATTTCCAGCCGACAGGCGACGAGCGTCCGAATGCGTTCACGTATCTTGAGGGTAGCCAGCCGTTCGCGCGGCCATTGTGCCGCCATCGCCTCGTCCACGCTTTCGACCCATGCATCGATCATGTCCATCGCCCGGCCGCTTCCAAATTTGTCCGGAAATGCGAGCCTGGCCACGTCAGGATCGACGCCCGCCATCTCGGCGGCGGCGACCAGCGCGGTTTCGTTCCAGCCATCGAACATGGCCGAAGCGGCGATTTCGGGCGCCAGCGCGATACGCAATTCGTCGAGCGTCATGTCTGCGAAATCGCGCGGCTGATCTTCGGAAACTGTCATTGCGGTGTCGGTCATATCAGAAAGAAGGCCCGTATTGCTTGCTTGTTCCCTGTCCCTCGCGCGCCGCGTCGGCCGCTTCGAATTCACGAATCAGCAGGGTATTGCCGCTCATGAGCGCAAGGTAATCTCGTGCCGACCGTCCCGAATTGTCGTTCCGGTCGGGGTTACTCCCCTCGGCCAGCAGGCGGCGGACCAGCGGGACGTTGCGCTGGTGAACGGCGGCGATCAGGGGGGTTTCACCCTGTTTGTCGGCGACATCGACCCGTGCGCCGCCTTCGATCAGGTTTTCCACCCCTTCGATAAAGCCGAGCCGCGTGGCCAGCTGGATCGGGGTTATTCCGTCGTTGTTGGCGATGTTGGGATCGGCTCCGCGCTGGATCAGGAACTTGATCCACAAGGCATCGCGCCGTTCGGTGACGATGTGAAGGCCGGTATCGCCGCTCGTCAGATCGCGGGTATTGGCCACCTGCGTGCCCGGCTTGTTGAGCATTTCTGTCGCGGTGTCGCCATCGCGATCCTTGACCGCTTCGAGAAATTCGTACCCTTCCGAATACATCTGTGCGGAGGCCGGCAGGCTCGGCAACAGGATTGCACCTGTCGCAAGCGCGCACCAGATAGCTGCACTGGCAAACCACGCCTCGCGTCCCAATTTGCGCAAAACAACCTTACCCACGCTTTGATCCTTTCGCTTATCGTGTCAAACCCAGAACGCCGGGCCGCACTGTTGCAGCCTCGTTCGCTGCAAGGCAATTAGCAGACCATGAATATACGCGCCAACCTTTCCCCCGGACGTAGTCGTTGCTTTCGCGGTGCGCTTGCAGCGTTGGCGGCGCTGGCGCTATCGGCCTGCGGAACGGACACGAACGAACCCGGCCCGATCGAACCGCCCCTGGCCGGAGCCGATATCGGCGGGCCGTTCGAATTGACGAACACCGCCGGAGAGACGGTGCGCTGGTCGGATTTCGATGGAAAGTACCGCATCGTCTATTTCGGTTACGCCTATTGCCCCGATGTCTGCCCCACCGACATGCAGCGCACGGTTCAGGGATTGAACCAGTTCGCACAGGATCATCCCGAACGGGCGGACAGGATCCAGCCGCTTTTCATCACGATCGATCCCGAGCGCGACACACCGCAAGTGGTCGAGGAATTCACCACCGCCTTTTCCGATGACGTCATCGGCTTGACCGGCA
>JGI12210J13797_10400831_pt1 | contig 14168 bp, 10 predicted proteins | sample ElkSlonscriptome_3_FD_13797 | JGI IMG/M metagenome (IMG submission 13797)
CGGTGACCGGCGGCGCTTTTCGTCTGATTCAGGACCTGATCGGCCCGGGAAAAGCCAGGGAACTGCTGTTTACGGCGGAGAACATCGACGGTCGGGAGGCGGAACGGATCGGCCTCGTAAACAAGGCGGTACCGGCGGACCGGCTCATGGATGCGGCCCGCGAGATGGCCGGAAAGATCGCCGCCAATTCCGGGTTTTCCATTAAAATGATCAAGAAGGGGCTTCGCATGGCCCAGAGCGAGGTGAGCCTGGAGGCCCTGATGGATTTCGAAATCGAGGCCTGCCTGGCCTGCGTCTCTACCAAAGAACGCGAAGCCTCATTGAAACAGTTCGAGGACCGTAAAAAGCAGTGAATTCATCACCGGGTGAAGAAGAAGGAGAACACAAAATGGCAATAGACCAGGTCTTGAAAGCGGAATCCGTGGCCATTGTCGGCGCCTCCAAAAACGAAACCAAACGCGGATTTCAGGCCATACGGACCTTGCTGGATGAAAAATACGAGGGCAGAATTTTTCCGGTCAACCCCAAACTCAAGAACATTCTGGGGCTGAAATGCTATCCCAGGGTCTCGGACATCGAAGACCCGGTGGATATGGCCCTGATCACCACGCCGGCCAAGACCATTCCGTCGGTGTTGAATGACTGCGGCAAAAAAGGGGTTCGCGGGGTGGTCATCATCGCCGGCGGTTTTCGGGAAACCGGCGCCGAAGGCGAGCTTCTGGAAAAAGAGATCGTGGAGGTCGCCCGCAAAAACCGAATCCGGCTGATCGGCCCCAACACCTCGGGCATGATGAACCTGACCATGAACATGAACCTGGTGGGGCTGCGGGAGGTGCCCAAGGGCGATATCGGCCTGCTCTCCCAGAGCGGCAACATGGCCCTGACCCTGATCACCGAGGCCAAACTAAAGAGTCTCAACGGGTTTTCCTACTACGTCGGGGTGGGAAACGAGGCCGACATCAATTTCCATGAATACCTGGAATTTTTTCAGGATGATCCCAACACCCGGGCCATTCTGATGTATGTGGAAGGGATGCGAGACGGCCGAAAATTTCTTCAGCAGGCCTATAAAACCACCCTACAAAAACCGATCGTTCTGCTCAAAAGCGGTCGATCGGCCACCGGCAAGCGAGCCGCCGGCTCTCACACCGGGGCCATGGCCGGGATGTCCGAGGTGGCCCGGTCCGCATTCAAACGGGCCGGCATTCTGGTCATCGAAAACTCGGACGAACTCTACCCGGTGGCTGAAACCGTGGCCCGTCAGCCGGTGATCAAAAACAATCGGGTGGCGGTTCTGGCCGACGGCGGCGGCCATGCCACCATCGCGGCCGACCTCCTGACCGATCTGGGGGTGACCATTCCCGAACTGAGCCCCAAAACTCAGGAAAGCCTTCGGAAAATTCTGCCCTCTGCGGCTGCGGTGCGAAACCCGGTGGATGTGGCCGGCGGCACCGACGCCGATCCGACGATTTTTGCGGACTGCGCCGATATCCTTCTCAAGGATGCCAATGTGGGCGGGTTGCTGATCGTGGGGCTTTTCGGCGGATACGGGATTCGGTTCGCCGAAAGCCTGGCCCTGATGGAAGAAGACGCGGCCCATCGCATGGGAAAGATGGTCTCCAAACGGAACAAACCCATCGTGGTCCACAGCCTTTACAGCTCCGCCAAACCCCATTCCCTCCATCTGCTGCGGTATTACGGCATTACCGTCTATGACTCCCTGGATGTGGCCTGCAAATGCATCGGTTCCCTGGCCGAACGCGGTGAATACCTCAAAGGATATCACGCCAAAACCAATTTCGTGTTCAACTGGGAGGCCAAGGCCAAGGCGGAGAGCAGAGAGATTATTCGCAAGGCCAGAGCGGAAGGGCGGAATGTACTTCTGGAGCATGAGGCCAAGGCCCTGCTGCGGCTGCACGGCGGCGAAAGCGCCGGGGACCGGCTGGCGAGAACCGAAGAAGAGGCCGCCGCCGTATTCCAGAGCATCGGCGGGCCGGTGGCCATGAAGATCGTTTCACCCGATATTCTTCACAAAAGCGACGCCAAAGGGGTTCAATTAAACCTCAACTCGGAGGCGGCGGTTCGGGAAGCGTTTACGCGGATCCTGGAAAACGGGCGGGCCTACAGCCCCGATGCCGATATCCGGGGGGTTTTGATCTCTCCCATGGCCGACAATGGGGTGGAAGTCATTATCGGCACCAAAATCGACGACCAATTCGGCCCGGTGATCATGTACGGCCTGGGCGGGATCCTGGTGGAAATCATGAAGGATGTGGCTTTTCGGGTGCTTCCCATTTCCCCCAACTCCGCCAAGACCATGATCGAGGAGACCAAATCGGCGCCCATTCTGGACGGCATACGGGGACAGCCTTCGGCGGATAAACGGGCCCTCAGAAATACCCTGCTGATGTGTTCCGAACTGATCGAGTCTTATCCTGATATTCAGGAGATGGACCTCAATCCGGTGATCGTGCATGAGCGCGGGGTGAGCCTCGTGGACGCTCGAATCATTTTGAAACCGCCGTCCGTGAAAGCCGATGCACCGAGCTGAACCGAAACCCTTTCCCCTGTAAGCCTGTTTGCCGGAAAGCCTGTTTGCCGACAAGTACAATAACCGGGAAAAACAATAACCGGAAATCATAAAAAAATGATCGCTGAAATTCTATCCACCGGAGATGAGATTCGAACCGGGGCCCTGACCGATACCAATGCCGGCTATCTGGCCCGACACCTCGAAGGGATCGGGGTGGATGTGGTCCGCCACCATTGCGTGGGGGATGAGGCCGAGATCCTTCAATCCATGCTGACGGAGATCGGCGGGCGGGCCGATATCTGCCTGATCACCGGCGGCCTCGGCCCCACCGAAGACGATATCACCGCCCCGGCCGCCGCCGCGGCTTGCGGGGTCGAGTTGGCGCTCGACCCGGTAGCCCTTTCCTCTATCGAGGATTTTTTTGCCTCCAGGAATTTGGAGATGCCGCCGTCCAATAAAAAACAGGCGATGCTGCCGACAGGGGCCGAGACCTTGTACAATCCGGTCGGCACCGCTCCGGGGTTTGCGGTGACGATCGGTCGGTGCCGGTGTTTTTTCATGCCGGGGGTGCCTTTTGAAATGCGACGCATGTTGTCGGATCAGGTACTCCCACGTCTGGAAAATCTGATGGAGGGGGCGCGGACCTTTCATCGGGTCCGGACCATTTCCACCTTCGGACTGACCGAATCGGCTACCGGAGACCGGCTCACCGGCCTGGTCGATACCTTTCCGGATATCAAACTGGGGATGCAGGTCCGGTTTCCGGAAATCCACGTCAAGCTTTATGCGGCGGGGGCCGATGAATCGGTCATCGATGATCGTCTGGAGGAGGCCACCGGCTGGGTGAGGGAACGATTGGGGCAAAAGATCTTTTCCACCGCCGAGGAGCCGATGGAAGCGGTGGTCGGGGAACTGCTTCGAAACGCCGGCGCAACCGTTGCGGCAGCGGAAAGCTGTACCGGGGGCCTGCTGGCCCATCGGCTCACGGAGGTATCCGGAAGTTCGGATTATTTTCTTTTTTCCGGGGTGACCTACTCCAATGAGGCAAAAGTGAAGGTGTCGGGGGTGCAACCCGAAACCTTGGCGGATTACGGCGCGGTGAGCATCCGGACCGCCGAAGAAATGGCCGAAGGGGTGCGAAAATTGACCGGCGCCGATTACGGCATTTCCACTACCGGCATCGCCGGTCCGACCGGCGGAACCGAAGAAAAGCCGGTGGGTACCGTATGCATCGGACTGGCCTCCCGCACCGGCGTCGAGGGACGCAAATTTACCTTTCCGTTTCCCCGGCGCTCCATGAACAAGCGCATATTCGCCACCACCGCATTGGATCTGCTGCGCAGAACGCTCCTCAAGGAGACGATCCGGTGAACACGTAAATGAAATAAGCGTGCTTAAAAACCTGGAAATTGAAGATTTTGAAATTTACAGCCTGAATGAGGTATACTGAAGAAATACCGAACGGAGGTGAACCATGAATACTCAACCACAAGAAAAGCGTCGAATGACGCCGGAAGAGTATCTTGAGTTCGATAGCGTTTCAGATATCAGGCATGAATACTCCGATGGTGAGATGTTCGCCATGACAGGCGGAAGTTTGAACCATAACCAGATTAACATCAATATCGCCGGCCAGTTGAAAAATAAGCTTACAGGCACCCCATGCAGACCGCTTGCAAGTGATATGAGAGTGAAAGTCGAAGAGCTTGGCAAGTACACGTATCCCGACATCGTCATTGTCTGTGGAAACATCGAGTTGGAAAAAAACAAAGGCTTGGAGACATTGCTGAATCCCGTGGTCATCATAGAGATTCTTTCAGATTCCACCGAGGCATATGACCGGGGAAAAAAATTCACCCATTACCGACTGATTCCTTCACTTCGCGAGTACATCCTTGTGGCCCAAAATCATTGCAATGTGGAGCAATTCTCTCGTGCCGACAATGGTATTTGGCAAATTTTGAATCCATGTACGGATATGCAGGGGTCCATTACAATCGAGTCCATTGGTTGTGAATTGCTGCTTTCCGATATCTATGAGCTGGTTGAATTTGAGGCTGCCAGCCGGTTCGACCAGCCGGCAGAGCCGATCAGATGAACGATGAGTTGATATTTGAGGTTCGCCATGCCCAAAAAACGGCCATGATCACCGTTTCGGCCTGTCTATTATTCAGGCTTGGCCGAAACGATAATCAAGGCCAAAAAACCTGAAGAATTATTGAGGGTGAAGTGAATTCAATCCATCCTTTATTTTTCTAAGCCGGGATTTGGAAGGGGACGGCAGCAGATTCTCGAGTCGGGGCATCTTGAGAAAGGCAGGTGACGAAACAAATTCCGGCTGTGGACGATACCCGTATTTTTCCGCTGCAAACTGCTGTATCTCTTCAGAGTTCAAGGCATCAAGAAGCCTTTTGCCTTTGGGGGTGAATGCGATGAAAGGATGGGGAATATTCAGGGTCGGCTCCGGATAGAGCACCCGGATTTGGGATTCCATTTTCTCCCGGTAGGCCGGAAACGCTTGATAAAACGCGATGATCTGGCTTTCGGTCGCCATTGCAAAAGGATAGGCCCAGGGGCCCTGTTTGAGGAATTTGCTGAAGAGAGCCTCTTCGGAATCAGGGAGCGGCCCCATGATCTCATACAATCGTTTCAAGCCGGCCGGCGGCAGGGCGCGGTTTGAACCCCCGGAAGGGGTTTCGGATAAGGCTTCCGCGATCAGATAAGCCGAAAGCTGCCCGACCGGGCTGTCCACAGGATCAGCGGTGCGAAGCACCACGGTTCCCTCCATATTTCGCAAACCGAGGGTGTTCCAGGTTCGGCCTTCCCGCATCAGTTGGAGCAGGCGAGGGAAGTCCGTCAGGTAATGAATGTCATTGCTGATCTTTGCGATTCCTGCCCCGACCAGGGTATGGAGAATATCGGACCAGGAATAGATCACAAGGGGGGAAGAAAGCACATCCGCCTTCGAATCGGAGTCTTCCGAAGAGAAATTCTCCGGAATCGACTCTGAAAACGGCCCGATCGCCCAGACCCCGTCCACCCCTTCCAAAGCCGCGGCGGGTATTTCTTCGAGACCGTATTTTTCACCGATTACCACCAAACCGAACCGGGTCTTCAGCAGGTCCCGAAAAGCGGAGTCTTGAATCAGCCCCTTTTTATCTTCGCTGAAAAGGATATGAACGGTTTCCAGCTCACGGCCCGGCCCATTCCCCTCGTCCGAATTTCGAACGGTTCCGAAAAGCAGAATCACCGCCAGGACGCCTGATGCAATGCACAGGCCGAAAAAAAGTTTCCATTTTCGGGTGCTTGCCAAGATCAGAAACAAAGCCAGAAATACCAGCAGCAGGATGCGACCCATTCTTTTCTCCCGTATAGCCTGTAACCCGGGATCGTGCCCCGGAAATAGATGCGTGAAAGTTTTCGAACACCGCCCTTTTAGTTCGCCCGGGATTGAAAATCAAGGCGCAATGGAAGGGGATCGAAATGAAAGAGGTGTTGAATGGGAGAATTCGGGAATTTTTTCGTGTTTGAAGTGGGGGTGCCGGTCATGCCGGGGAGGCATGACCGGCGGCGTCGTAAAGAAAGAAGGAAAAAATAAGGAAAGAAGAAAAACAGTAAAGAAAGGAAACCGGTTATCATAACCAGTTGATTGCTGTATGCCATAGCCTAAAAAATGAATCAATGGGCTGATGCCTGTATTGTAAGGTAGAAAAAACCTACTCCGGGGTCGGGTTCGGTCTTGCAGACGGTAAGGTAAATAGATGAAAGATTCGGAGAAAGACGAGAGACGACCCCAAGGCCGTCTCTCGTCGAATGGATTAGACCTGTTCGGACATTTTTTCCACTATAGCCTCGAAAGCCTCGGTGACGCCGGTGTTTTTATGGGTTTCCTGATAGCAGGCGCCGGAGTCGCCGCAGGCCACCACCCGGGGATCAAAAGGAATCCGGCCCAGAAAGGGGATGCCGAAATCCTTGGCGGTGCGCTCTCCGCCGCCGCTTCCGAAAATATCGATGGTTTCATTGCAGTGAGGGCAGGCGAATCCGCTCATGTTTTCAACCAGACCGAATACCGCCATCTTTACGGTTTTGCAGAAATTGATCGACTTGCGGACATCCGCCAGCGCAACCTCCTGGGGGGTGGTGACGATAATCGCCCGGGCCCCTTGAATCACCTGGGTGACGCTCAGGGGTTCGTCTCCGGTTCCCGGGGGGGCGTCGATGATCAAAAAATCGAGGTCTCCCCATTCCACATCCGAGATGAACTGCCGAATCACCGAATGCTTAACCGGCCCCCGCCAGATAACGGCGGCATCCTTGTCCGGCGTGAGGGATTCGATGGAGACTGCGCAGAGGTTTTTGGAGTATTGCAGCGGAGCCAGGCGCCTTTCGGGAGTCACGCCCATCATTTCCTGATGGATGCCGAGCATTCGGGGGATATCCGGCCCGTGGATGTCCACATCCATGATGCCGACCTTATAGCCTTTATTGGCCAGGGCTACGGCCAGGTTGACCGATACGCTGGATTTTCCCACACCCCCTTTACCGCTCATGACGATAAAGGTCTCTTTTATTCTTTTGAGGGACTTCTCTAAAGCTTCATCCTGGGCGTCCTGCGCCTGCTTGGGATTTGCAGTATCGCATCCGCCCCCGGTGATCATTTCCATTAACGCTTTAACTCCTTCCTGATGATTCCTGAATGAAAATGCGGCTCATGGCGACAAGTAAGTGCCACTTATGCCTTTTCAGGCTGCGGTCGACCCATCGCTATGAACCGCATGGGGTTGTATTTTTCCGTTAGTGCTCGGTGACCCGATGAAAATATTGGCCTCCGCAGGAGGGGCATTTTTCCGGTTTGCCGGTGCCCATCGGCTCTTCCCACTTGTTTTCGCATTTTTCACAAGCGAATATGCGGGATTCTTCCATCAGGGTGAAATTGCCGCCCTCGACATTAATGGCCTTTCCGTTGATCAGGGCATCCGCGATGATCTTGCGGGCGCGCTGTATAATGCGGCCGAAGGTCGCCCGGGAGACGCCCATGCGCTGTCCCGCTTCTTCGTAAGACAGACCGAGGAGATCCGACAGTCGGATGGATTCGCGTTCATCAACCGTCAGGCAGATTTCTTCAAGGCTCACCATCGGGATGCCCCTGGGCTTGAAATAGCTGATTTCCGGGTTGAAACCGACGAGGCGATTTTTTTTGGGTCTGACCATATCTCTCTCCTTTGTTTTGAGTTTACCTCTGTGAAAGGGTGTTAATCGCTGCGTTGTTTTTTTTCAATAGTTTTTTCTCATCTTTGATCGTAAAAAACGGGAAAAGAGGCCGAGCGAACGATTTATTCTCAAAATATGAATCTATCGTACCGTTCTAAACTCTTCCTACCAAGAAAAATTGCATAACCGGGTATTTTTTTTACGTGGGTTTTATATATACTAATTTGGGATTTTGGGAAAGCATTATTTCAAACTTTTTTTGCTTGGATGAAACTTGATTTTATTCCCTGTTGATTCAAGGGGCGTAATTTGATATGCGTCACCTTCGATTTTGTAACAGACCAGAACTTATTACCAAACGCTAGAGAGGAATCGTTCGGGTGAAACAGTTTTATTCCGCCGAAAGCGCGGAGGTTTCACAAACGATTTTTTTTATTGGCACCGATGTGGGTGAGCGATGGCGGCTAAAAAGAAGAAGCGAAAAGAAAAGGGGACCTACAAACAATTTGAAAATCTGTCTCTTGATCAGATTATTCAGAATGTCGAGGATACGCTTTCCTCTGAAAATCCCCGGGATGCCCTCTACACTCTAAAGTTTGCCACGAAAAAATTCGGAGAATCCGCGTCGATTCGGTCTCTCTTTTTTCGGGCTTATCTGCTGCGGGAAAAGCAACTCAGGACCAAATCCCTGCATGCCGAAGCCGATGCGGTTCGGGAGTTGGCAAACCGTTTTGTGCCTGAATTCGATCAAATGCCGGAAGCGGTTCTGGCCGATTATATATCCGCCGCATCGGGAAAAAAGGCGCTCGAAGCCTATGCCGGTTATATGAAAAACGGGGATAGGTCCTCTAAAATCGAGCAAACGTTGGCCTATCTCATGTTCACAGGGCGGGATTGGAAAGCCGTCGAATCTCTGGAGGCGGACCACCCCCTCCGCCAAGACGCGGGTCCGGTTCAAAAAGCGGCGGCACTGATGAACGATGCGGTGTGGGAACAGGCCCTGGATGCCTTGAATCCGATCTCCCGGACCTCTCCCTATGCCTCGATTCGGGTGTTCTGCCGGGCCATGGTCTCTTTCTTCAGGGGGGATGACAAAGCCGCGGCGCGAGCCTTGGAGATGATTCCGCCCGACTTTCCCCTTTCTCGTACCATTGGACAGCTCAAACGGGTTCTCAACCCAGCCGTCCCGGAAGAGGAAAAAAAGGCCGCCATGGAAGCGGTGGGTTTCCTGTGGGACGGGCCGGTCAACATCGAAAGGGATATTCGACACCTGATCGACTGTATTGATCGAAAACGGTTCAAACAGGCGGTGGAAACGGTTCATGCGGTCGCCTCAGCCATCCATCCGTCTGAATCCCTGAGGGTGACCCGATGGATAACCGAGTGTTTGTGGCGGTTTTCCATTGTGGAGCGGATGGACGACTATGATTTCCAAAAGATGGTCCAGAGCCTTCTGCCCAAGGAAATCATCGATCCGATGTTCATGAAGATACGCCTCGTCATGAGCATCAAACCCTTTACATCGGCGGGTTCGTATATTTCCGACCTGAGCAAAGAATTCCCCGATCCCGAAGAGCGAAAACTCGCTCATGCCCTCACCCTTTTGCATACGGCCATGTTTCTAAACCTCCAGGACGGGCACATGCAGTTCCGGGTCGAGCATCCGCTCATTGGGAGATTCCGAGACCAGCTGGGGATTCGTTCCGATACCTACGAGGGGGCCCTCCTGGATATGGTGACGCACAGTATCGGCATCGATCCGGGAAACCGAAAAGCCTATGAATATCTGGCCGGTCTTTCCCGGAATTCAAGGGAAGACAAAAAGAAAGTGGAGAGCGGGTTCAGTGTGATGCTGAAGGAATTTCCGGATGATCCCTTCCCCTGCCTGGAATTGGCCTCTCTTTTTTACGAAAGCAATGCCTTTCGAAAGGCGGAAAATATTCTGGAGGAGGCGATGAAGCGGGCGCCTCATGACGCCCGGGTACTCGATCGGCATGTGTTGTCGCTGCTCATCTCCTCCGAAATCAATATCCGGCGTGAAAAATTCCACTTGGCGGAGCGGGACCTGGACCGGGCGGCCGCTTTCGAAAATAAAAAATTGGAACCCTTCGTATTGGAGAAAAAACTCCTGTTCGACCTCAAAACATCCGCGAATGAACTCGAACCGGATCAGCCCGGGACGAAAAAACAGATTTCGCTTTTCGGAGAGCGCCGCACTCCCGCTACTCTGATATATGAAACCCTGGCCGAATACTCCCTGTATGACCGGCTCAAGGTGATGTCGCTTCTGCGCCTGGACCTCGACGGAAAAAAACTGCCGCAGAAGACGGTGCTTCTGAAATCCCTGGATAATCTCCTGGGCAAGGAGCTGAAAGCGGGTGTCAAAGCCCTCGGTTCATCCCAGGTGTTTGAATTGCTCGCCCCGATAGGAAAGGAATACGATCCGCTTTATGAAAGTATTCATCCCGCGCCCCTGTTGATCAAACGCTCCAAAGCGCTTCTGAATGTGCTGAGCACGGATGATGCCTTGCGCCTCTATGAACGCATTCTCTTACCCTCGCTTTACAAGGCGATTATCAAGGACCTACGGTCCCGAGCCAAAGAGGCTTCAGAGAAGGACCGCCGTCTTTTGGATTTTTTTCGCGTGACGATCGACCATCTCTCCGGTAAAAAAGAGGATTCCGATTTGTTTTATGAGGTGATCGATGAGGTCGAAGAAGGCCCGGCCTTGGAAGCGCTCCGCGCCCTGTCCAGACGGCTGTCCCGGCATGCCGCGGGACCGCTTCGGGCGGCCCTGGAGGAGTTCGATTTCGAAATCCTGGATGAAACCTTCGGCGGCTTTCCGGGGCTGCCCTTCGATCTCGACCTGGATGACTTCCTACCCCGGCTGGAAAAATTGTTCGGGGGTGCGGAAGCGGAAGAGGATACCTGGGATGAGGATCGGTTGTTTGAAGCGCTGGAGGTTTTGTCGAAAATCGGGATGACCGAAACCGAAGCGTTCCAAGATGAATTGGAGTGGGTGATCGAGGAGGCGGAAGACTGGGTCGACTCTCTCGATATCAGGGGGTATCCGAATCATCTGATCAAGCAGATGCGGAACATGCTCTTTAAAACCGACCCGGAGGCCAAGCAGGAACTGAACATGATCGCCCGGGTATTGGAACAGACCGGAACACAATCGAACCTCTCCCGGGAAGGTCAGGTTCTGCTGTTCGGGAAGGCCCGAAAAAAATAGACAGGAACGGATGAGATGCTGCCATATTATTTTGTTCTCAATGTATCTGAAGATGCCACGGACGAAGAGATTCGAAACAGTTATCTACGGTTGGTCAAACAGTATACCCCCGAAAAGGACCCGCTCCGGTTTCAACAGGTGACCGAGGCGTATGAAGCCCTTCAGAACCGGCGTCGGCGCATTCTCGGGAAAATTTTCGGCGGTCTCAGTACCAAAGAACCGGAGGATGGGCTGTGGATGCTCGCCGCCTCTTTGCGTCCGGTGCGGCGTCCGGTGGGTCTTCAAGCCCTGTTCGATGCGGAAAATGAAGATTGATTTCGGCCGAAGAATCGCCGCTTGCCGCCGATGGGTCGGGGACACGATGCGGGAGCGTCTGGTTCGGCCTGCGCGACGGTATTTTTCGATTCGGCAAACTCCTCGGTCCTTGCGTCCTTCTGAAACGGCCTTCCCCGAAGGAAGCGAATGGAAGGAAAAAGCCCTGGCCGATTTTCGCACATGGTTGGAGGCGCTTCCCGAAACCCCGCCGCCCGCTGAAGATCCGGGACCGGAATCGGTCGATCTGCTGACGCTTCTCTCCGAGTTCACCGCCCTTCGGCAGGAGGTTCGGCTTCAAAACCGAGAGCAGAACAAGGGGGTATTGGCGCTCAACCGATTCATTGAGGATTTTCAGAAAACCGAGGCGACCCTAGTATCCCTTGGGGATAAAAACAGGCGAATGGCCGAGGCGATCACCGCCTTGGCCGGTGAATTCGAAAAAGTGGAGGATCGTATCCGAAACGTGGTCGAAAACCGAGGCGACGACGCCTGCCAGATTCAATGGAAGCAAGATATCGAAAAAACCGCCGTTCGTCCCTTTCTGGATGTGCGGGACGCCCTGGTTCGGGGGTTGAAAGCGGCCCGTGACGCGTCCGGACACGGCGGGTTTTTCAGGGCTACACCCAAAAATATCGAAGGGGTGATCGAGGGTTATTCGATGGCCATTCGCCGCTTCGACCGGGCACTGGCGGCGGTGGGGATTCGTCCGGTGGAGGCGGTGGGCAAACCCTTCGATCCCAAAATCATGCGGGCGGTGGACACTCGGCCCGGTCCCGTGGAAAAAAAAGGAACCGTAGTTGAAGAGCAGCTCGGCGGGTTTGTCCGCGGGGACGAGGTGATTCGGACCGCCGAAGTGGTGGTCGTCGCCTAACCATTTTTATCATTGCTGAGAAGAAAGAAGGGAAAAACGCATATGGAACCGATCGTCGGTATCGATCTTGGAACCACCAATTCCGAGGTCGCCTATATTATCAATGAAAACGCGGAAGTGTTAACCGAAGGGGACAATGGTATCTTTCCCTCCTGCGTCGGAATCGATGCCGAGGGCGGTATCATCGTCGGCGCCGAAGCCAGAAACCAGGCGGTATTGGCGCCCGACCGGACGGTAATGTCGGTGAAACGGCTGATGGGGACGGATACCGAAATTCCCATGGGAGAGGACCGGTACCGGCCGCAGGAAATCTCCGCCTTTATTCTGAAAGCATTGAAGGCGCGGGCGGAAAAGGTACTGGGCCGGGCTGTGTCCAAAGCGGTGATTACGGTGCCCGCCTATTTTACCGACGCCCAGCGGCATGCCACCCGGGAAGCGGGCCGGCTGGCCGATCTGGAGGTGATACGCATCATCAATGAGCCCACCGCCGCGGCCCTGGCCTATGAAAGCACCCGGTCGGAATCCAGGCGCATTCTGATTTATGATCTGGGGGGCGGTACGTTCGACGTCTCCATCGTTAAAATCGAACAGGGGGTGGTGGAGGTGCTGGCCAGCACCGGAGACAATCACCTGGGCGGCGACGATTTCGATCAAAAGATCGCCGATCGGCTGATGGAATACTGCACCGGTGAATTGAAGCTGAACGACAGGGATAATCCGGTTTTGAAGGCGCGCCTGAAGCGTGCCGCGGAAACCGCCAAAATCGACCTGTCCTCAGCCCCCTACGCCCGGGTCGAGGAAGACCACATCGGCAAAAGGAAATTCAAGGATGTGCATCTCTCCTATGAGCTTTCCCGGCAGGATTTCGAGGAAATGATCGAAGACGATCTGGCCCGCACCATGGAGTCGGTCAACAAGGCGCTCAAGGATTCGGAGTCACTGCCCTCGGCCATCGACAAGATTATTCTGGTGGGCGGGTCGACCCGAATTCCGAGAATTTCCGCCATGCTGGAGGAAAAATTCCAAAAGATGCCCCACGGCGAGATCGACCCGGATCTCTGCGTGGCATTGGGAGCGGCCATTCAGGCCGGCAGGGAAATGGGCCTGGACAGCTCCGGTATTTTGCTGGACATCACCCCCTATACCTTCGGGACCTCGGCCCTGGGGGAGGTGAACGGCATCCCCACCCACCATCAGTTTGTGCCGATGATCCGCAGAAACACCAAACTCCCGGTCGCCAAAACCGAAGCCTTTTACACGGTCTATGACGACCAGGAGGCGGTGGAAATCAATGTCTACCAGGGGGAAGAACCCATTGCCCTGGACAACGTTCGGATCGGAAATTACCGGTTTGACCTAACCAAAGCGCCTCAGAGGAGCGTCATCCTTCTCAATTATGATCTCGACCTCAACGGGATTTTAAAAATCCAGGCCGTCGAAAAAAAAACCGGCCGCAAAATCAATGCGGTCATCGAAAATGCCTTTTCTGAATTTTCCGAGGAGGCTTTTTCCGAGTCCAAGGAGCGGATCGCCGCTTTATGGGCTGAGGATGAGGAAGACGCGGCCGGCCACGGCCCGGAGGTCGAGACCGAAAACCCGGATGTGCCGGCCGACATCGCCGAAACCCTGAACCTGGCCCAGTCGAAACTCGATTCCGCACCCGAAGAGGACCGGGATGAAATGATCAATCTCATGGAGGATATTCGGGATTCGGTTCAATCCGGAAATCTTGAAGAGGCGAGGCGGCAGCAGGCCGAACTCGACGACATCCTCTTTTACATCGGATAGCGGAGCGGGTATGGACCGTTGCCCCACATGCCGGGCCGAACACCGGGGCGGGGATTCCTGTCATCGATGCAAAACCGACCTGAAGCCGCTGCTGGAGATCGAAAAGCGGGCCGAAGACCACCGAACCGAGGCGGTACGGGCGTTTCATTCAAAGGATTTCAGGACCATGTATCATCACGCTCGGCGGTCCCGGGCCCTGCAGCGTACCCCTGAAT
>JGI12210J13797_10938652_pt1 | contig 14168 bp, 17 predicted proteins | sample ElkSlonscriptome_3_FD_13797 | JGI IMG/M metagenome (IMG submission 13797)
CCATGGGCCGAGATAGGGAATTAAATTTACTATTCCGGTGAAAACGGCAATGAGTAGTGCGTTTTCCACACCTACAATTTGAAGCCCGATGAATATGCAAGTTGTGATCGCCAAAACCTGAATTAGAAGTCCCAGGAAGTATCGAGATAATGTGTTTCGCGTGTTTCGAAATATATTCTCTACACTTTTTTCTTTTGAACCAGGAACCAACTCCATTGCCACATTGGTTAACATGTCCTTGTCCTTAAGGAAAAAGAAAGACATAAACGCGATGGAGAATACAGCAATCAGCAGATTTCCCAGAGCACCGATTACCGAATTGATAAATTCCGGAAAAGCACTGAGCTCCAAACTATCGAAGAGATGTTTTACAATGCTGTTTTCGTTGACCTTTGAATCGGAATCCGGATTAATGCGATCAACCATTTGATTGAACCACTCCAGCCCCGGACTCAAGGCAGACTTTACCTGGTCTAAATCGATTTTAGTGAGTAGTTGAGCCTCCATGAGGATCATCGGTACGAAAAAGGACAAAAGGCCACCGAGCAATCCGAAAATAACTAAGAGTGTTAGAGCAGCCTTTACCGCATTGGGTAGGTGTTTTCCCCGAATTTCGATTCTCTCCAAAAGCTTAAAGAGAGGTCTCCCGATGAGCGCCACCACAAGTGAAAGCAAGATGTAAACAATGATGGTGGTGGACTCATAGATGAGCCATCCCAGTAAAAAGAGCAATCCCAACAGGGCGATAAATTTCAAAATTCGCCTTTCCATCTGCTAATTTATTTGGCTGTAAAGCAAGCCAAAGAAAAGCAATTGGCAAATGAACGCCGTTGCTCCCAATCGCGGCTTTTGAACGAGAGGGTATTTTTCGAAGATTAATCCCAGGATGGCAGCTACCACAAACCACCCCAGATAATTTTGGATGGGAGGTGTTTGTGAATGCCAGTACCAAAACTCGTACTCCATGGCTACCGGTTCAATGATGAAATCAATTCCGACGGCCAAGACGGCGGTGAATAACCACCTGAAATATTTTGGGATTAGAAAAGTACGAGCAAGAGAGTGAGCTCCCCAGATAATGATCAGCCAATTGATGCCGATAAGTGGGGGTACCTCGAAGAAATTCCAACCCAAGACTTCTGAATAGGAGTAGTCGCCGAAGGGAAAACCTGTCTTTACGCCGATAATTTCTACGACATAGCCCAACAACCAAATTACAAAGATGGTGGTGAAGGCGTTCTTTCCGCCAGGTTTGGTGTCGATCCAAATCATTCCCGCGGTGATGATGAGGTTCATCGGTGTCAGGTATACAAACCAATCCGACAGTGGCGACAAAAAACCGAGGCCTCCGACGATGTAAAGAAGAATCAGGATTCCTATTCCTGCTTTCTTTGATTTAAACTGTTCTAGTGTGCTGCTTTTATTCATGATGCCAGATCGCCTACGATCTTTCCCGAAAGCAAACATAAGGGAATCCCTCCACCCGGGTGCACACTCCCGCCACAGAAATACAGGTTTTTAATTTTGTTGGTGAAATTAGGATGTCGTAAAAAAGCCGCCATACGGTCGTTTGAGCTCGTTCCATATAGTGAACCGAGATAGCTCGATGTTTGCGATTCAATCGTTGGTGGATTCAGAACTCGCTCAGTTTTGATCAGTGCCTCCACGTCGGTTTCGAGCATTCGCGAGAGCTTTTTCAGAATGCTTTTTCTCGTTTCTCGTTCTATTTTCTTCCAATCTTGTCCCGCCACGTGGGGAGCATTGACCATCACAAACCAATTCTCGCACCCTTCAGGAGCGTCGTCTTTTTCGTGCTTGGAGGTTATGTTCACATAAACCGTCGGGTCATCAATGATCTCTTTTTTCTCAAAAAGGAGGGAGAACTCTTTTTGATAATCTTCGCTCCAGAAAATATTATGAAGTCCTAGTTGGTCAAATTCCTTTTCGATTCCCCAATAAAAAATCAGAGCCGAAGAGGAGCGTTCTTGTTTTTCCACCTTTCCCGGAATGTCGTTGTCGGGTAAGAGGTTGCGGTAAGTCGGGATCACGTCCATATTGCTCACCACTGCATCGTAGCTGTATTTTCCCTTCGAGGTCATTACCCCGTTCGCTTTTTTTGAGGAAGTGGTAATGCGTTCTACCTTTTCCTCAAATCGGAAATTGACACCGATGTCTTTAGCCAGTCTGAAAAGCGACTGCGTGATTTCGTGCATTCCACCTTTCGGCAAAAAGGTGCCCCAGCGAAACTCAAGGGTAGGCACGACCGTGAGCGTGCCCGGCGCGCTGTAGGGGTTGGATCCGTTGTACGTGGCGTATCGGTTAAAGAATTGAATCAGCTTCGGGTGGCCCAATTGTTCTTCGTTCACTTGATTCATAGTAGAAAAAAGATGGGCCTTGTGAAGTTGGGCAAACGATTTTACCGTAGAAAGCTTCAGATAGGTCGAGGCCTTGTGAAGTGAGTGCTTGAGAAATACATCTTCTGTAATGTCGTAGAGCTCAAAAGAATCTTGGATGTATTTCCTGACTTTTGCTTTGTCTACACCGAATGTTTTTTCGGCCCGGGTTGCAAAATGGTCGCTATCGCTCGGAGCAGCAAAGTGAGTTCCATCTTCCCAAAAATAATGGCAACCCGGATCTACTCTCACGAAATCATAATAATCTCTTGGCTCTTTCCCTGCCACTGTAAACAACTCGTCGAGAAGCTGGGGCATTGTGAAAAGTGAGGGCCCTGCATCAAATCGATATTTATCTTGCTCGAAGGCCGTCAGCTTCCCACCGGGATAGCTGTTGGCTTCAAAAACGGTTACTTCATTTCCCGCCGCACGAAGGTGAATGGCAGCGGAGAGACCTGCTACTCCCGAACCGATAATTCCAATTTTCTTCAACTTATTTGTGGTCTTGTATTCGTTTTTAGGCGGCGATGAATATAGCGATTAACCCGATCTAGTAGCTATGTTCGCTTCCCTGGTAAAACTGCTGATATGCCGTTTGGTTCAGCAATAGTTAATATTTATAAAGCCTTATGTCAGATGAAGCTTTCTTAAAGCTCTTTTTTTAAGCAAAGTCAGGTCTAAAATCAACATCAGATAACATGGCTCGGTAGACAAACCTATTTGAGCGTGAACTTCAGAGGCGATGCTCTCAAGAAAGAACCGCGCACGACTAGCCCGTTGGTTTGTGTCAATTGCGCCACGATTAATCGCGTTCTGAACATGCAGTGGCATTGACCATGAATACTTTTGTGCTCCACAATTCGGCTGCTTTCTATGGACAAATGGCATAAAGCAGCTTACATAGTTTTATGAGCGAAGTCATATTATTTTTAAGATCTGAGTCAGAAAAGCAAGAGAAACTTCTGGAAGAGCTCTTGAACCTCGATCAGAGTCACCCAGGCGAAATAGATCGAGTTAAATTAATCGATTTGTTACAGAACACCTACAAACTCTACAGCTCCGTTGAAAAGCTCAGAGAAGCCTATTCGGAATGGGTAAAGGTGCATTCAAATCGAATCTATGATTCCATGAAAGCCCTAATCGCTTTGGATACACTTCCCGAACCGTGGAATAAATTAGCCTTACCGAAATACGCAGAAAAGGGAACCATTGCGGGCTATCTTTATGTGTTTCATTTATTCCAAGTGCACGCCCACGGCCTTTACCACTTGCTAAGCTCTCAGATCAATATGGATAGAAATGTAAGTCGAGTGTTTGGTCATGTACAGGAGGATTTATCCATCCGAAGAGAGTTCTTCGATAAAGTCAGGGCTGAACTGAATTTGGATCATTCTGTTGATTTGGCTGCAGGAGTAAATTTAGCCTATGCAGACATTCAATCCCTCCTGAGAAAGAAATCGCTTTCTTAATATTGCTGCCAAAAATGAATCTTTAGTAATTTTACAAGCGGTTATATTTATCAAGATCCATGTTAACACTTCATGTAAAATCGCTCCCATTTAAGGATGTCATTCGAGATCTGGCAGATGAACTAAATGTGGAGTTCAGGGAAGATTGCGAAGTTTTCTACCTCAAAATTCCCAAACAGTGGGGTGAAGGGAGTATCAGAGCGATAAATTTTCAATTGGGAATCGGCGTGATTTACTACTCCTGTACTTTCAAGAAAGATGTGGTGGTGAAGTTTGATGTCAGCGATATTCACCCGGCAAAATTTCTCTATTGCAAGGAAGGTTATTTGAGACATTGCTTTTTGGATTCCAACGAAGTGCACGATTTGGATCAATACCAAAGTGCGATTGTAGCTAGTAAAGGCAATTCAGGCCATCAAATACAATTCAAAGCAGGTGTAAAAACGGAAATTGGCAGTCTCGAGATCGATCGCCGCAAATTTAAGTCTCAAATCGCGTGCGAGCTGAAATCGATGAAGTCTTCTCTGCAATCGCTTTTTGAAGATGTAGAGGCCAAAACGAAATTTTATCACGGCGGAGAATACAGTGCTAAACTGAACGACATTATGATTCAGGTGGGGCAGGACAACGGAACGGGCTTACTCCGACGGATGTATTTGCAAGCGAAGTCTCTTGAAATTTTGACGGAGCAAATTCGCCAGTATACGGATGATAAAAAGGAAAAGAACAATCAGAGTCTTTTGAGGCAATCTGAATTAATGAAAATCAATCGCCTGGCTCATGATATCCGTAATGACTTAAACGGAGACCACTCTATATTGTCCCTTTCGGTGAAAATTGGATTGAATGAAAATAAGCTTCAAGCGGGATTTAGAATGCTCTTTAACACCTCTGTAAAAGGATTTTTGCAGAATGCAAGAATGGCCTCAGCGCGAGATTTGCTCATCAATACTGATTTTAGCATTTCTGAGATCGTTCATTTGGTCGGTTTGACCAACGGTGGCTATTTTTCTAAGCTCTACCGAAAAGAGTTTGGCATGGCTCCATCGGAATACCGAATGATGTTTGGGAAAACTTTAATTAAGAAAAAAGCTGGCTCGCGATTGTAATTGCTTCCGATTTCTATATGTCAGACGCTTTATCTGTGGATTAATAAGTGCTGATTTAGATTACAAAAGATCTTCCGCCCTCTAGTTTCATTTCTACCTCAGGTTGTATCGTTTCGCCCTATTTTTTGACGGCTGCTTCGGTAGGTTTCACTCCATGGCCATACCTTCTGGAGAACACGTAAGAAACTTCGGCGCCAAAAAATAGGATAAGAGAAGCATAAGAAACCCACAACAAAATAAGAATGATCGATCCTGCCGCTCCATAAGTGCTTCCAGGGTCGGCCTGACTAAAATAGAAGCCCAGCGCATATTTACCGACGGCAAAGAGTAGCGAGGTCAAAATTGCACCTGCCCATACCGACTTCCATTTGATTTTTGCATGCGGCAGGAACTTAAATATAAGGGCAAAAAGCAAAGTGACTACCCCCAATGATATTACCGCATCGGCTACTTGCGCGAGCACCACCATAATATCGGGAAAGATGGTTTTGAGTTTATCACTTATTGCTGTGAGCGCCGCACTCAATATAAAAGTGATAAGTAGTAAGAAACCTAACACCAGCACAAAACCAAAACTTAGGGATCGGTCGATAACCAATCTTTTCCAGTTTGCATCGGGGTTAGTTTTAAGCCCCCATATGGAATTCAAGGAAATCTGCAAATGAAAAAAAACACCGGTGGCACCGAATAATAAACTTCCAATACCCAAAATGGTCATAATCAAGTTCCTTTTTTCGGTTCGAGAACTTTCGATCATGGTAGATATGGCATCGGCACTTTCTTTACCCAGCACCGATGATAGTTGCGCGCTGAGTCTGCCTTCAACGACATCATTTCCCCAGATTAAACCCAAGAGATTGACAATAATCACCAGCAGGGCAGGCATCGATAAGATGGCGTAATAGGCAATGATGGCGCTCAATCTCCATGGATCGGCATTGTTCCAACCAATAGCTGATTCTTTTAGAATTGAAAAGCTATCTGCCAGTTTGAATTTTCGTTTTGGTTCCGAGGAATTTTCCTTCGTCATCGCAATTGGTGTTTTTTCATTTTTGAGCAGAAATGATTCCATTATGGAGATGAACTGAATTTACCTATCGCGGAAGTCAATACTGTGGAATAAATTTCTCTCTTTTCCACATAAGCGCGTAAAATGAAGTTTGAATTTGCAGAAGTATCAGCCATTGTTTTAAAACCCGAACTGTGCTGCTTTCGAACAATGGCGGGGGACATACATTTTTTAGGAAGCTCGAAAAAACATTCAGCATGAGGTTATGCAGGGTGGTATTGTTCTTGAAACATTAGGGCGAACCAAAAAACCAAATACCATGATTGGATGGATAATAGGAGCAGCACTACTTTCAGTGCTTTTCGCAATTTTAGGTTTCGGAGGAATATCTTCGGGATTTGCTAAAATTGCCAAATTGCTCTTTTATATTTTTGTCATCGTACTTATCGTTACCGTTATCATGAATTTCTTAGGTTAACGATGAGTATCGACAATATTCAGAGAAAGCCTTTGCAGATTTTGCAAAGGCTTTTTTTATAAAATCTGACTCTTACTCGTTTTGACCATTTTTCTCAAAAACGCCCATTTCTTCCCTGAGATGTTGACCTCCTTTTATTCCGAAGTCCAATGTTCGAATTGGGAAAGGAATGGTAATTTCATTCTGGTCAAATGCCTTTTTCAGCGCTTTTATCGCCTCATTTCTCACGGATATATAGCTGCTGTGTTCTTTCTCGTATTCCATCCAAACATTGACCGAAAAGTTAATTGAACTACTCCCGAATTCTTTCCAATGAAGGGTGACGTCCTCGGTTTTTAAACGGCTTGGAATGCCTGAAACTGCCTCAATGGCTACTTTTTCGACCTTTTCTAAATCATCACCGTAGCTCACACCGCACTCCAACATCAACCTGCGTTTCCCGGGCTCAGTGTAGTTGACAAAGTAATCCTGAAAGAGGAATTTATTTGGCACAAAGACGATTGGCCCATTAAAAAGCTGGACTTTCGTGACCCGGAGCGTGATATCCTTGACTTTCCCCATGTGTCCGTTAGTGGTTTCAATGATATCGCCTAGCTTGAAGGGTTGTTGAAGCGAGATATAAATTCCGCTCATGAGATTGGCGGCTGTATCTTGAAAGGCAAACCCCAACGCCAAGCCCACAATACCTAGACCCGCGAGGATAGACGAAATGGTTTTATCCAAATTCATGACTGAAAGGGCTAGTACTCCCGCCAAAACCAAAACCCCAAAAAAGAAAACATTTCCTAAAAAATTTCCGATCGTTCGATTGCCCGAAAACTTAGAGATGTATTTTTCGGCGTATTTTGAAATAAACCTGGCCGCCAGGTAACCCAAAATGAGTATAACCGTCGCCAAGGCTAAATTTGGGATTAATGAGATTCCCGTTTCGGCCCAGCTTTTCAATTTGCTGAAGATCATATTGCTTACGTCGCTGATATTCATTTCTACACTATTCTAATTTGCCCACGAAAATACAAGAAGAAAAAGGACATAGCTAAATTGCCCATCACTCCAAATTTTGAGGCTGATGTGAGTTCATAATTTACGGTCAATAACCTCGGGTTCATTTTCTTTTGAACGGAAGGCATCATTTTGAATTCTCAGTCTTATCGGATTGAGTATTTGTGAATTTTATCGATCGTTCAATTTCCAGCTTATACGCTTCGATGAAGGCGTTTTTGAAGAAATTTAAAAGACTTTGAAAAATCTTCACCTGACTGTTTTCAATTGAGCCTGAGATCGGAACTTTGGTTCCGATTTGATCTTTCTTTTGGTTCTCAAATAGATCAGTCCCTACTTGAACGGCACCCTTGTAGAGTTTTTTGATCAACCCGTCAGTTGAGTCCGTATCAGCTATCTCCAAATTTTTAATCAATGGCTTAACGTATCCCTCGATTTGGCCATTTCTTGCAGCAGCTTCTGAGTAAAAGTTAAGAGTACCGCTCTTTAAACCAAGGTTGGCATAGGCTTCAAAAAACTCATTGAATCGAACCAAGTTCAGCCGCTCTATTTCCAGATCAATATCAAAATTGGGTGGTTCGAGTAAGTAATTCATTTCTGCTTTGAGATCAATCACACCGCTCTCCATAGCCGATGTAGAAACTTGAATAGATGCAGGCAAGTCATCGGAATCGCTTTGAACATTTCTGAGATTTTCCGCACGCAGATGTATCTCTTTCATGGTCACGTCTACTTTCGGCTCGGATGTCGGATCTATGTAGGAAATTTCACTGTTCGATATTTCGAGAATATTAATTTGTATCGGATTGAGTTTTTGCAATTCGGTGATCAGTTTGATTCGAGTATCTAAACTGTCTTGTTCAGGTTCGCTTTCTTCTTCTCGTTTTGTAAAATTTACCAGAAGCGTATCCAAATAAACTTCGCCCACAAAATGTCCTTTCAGTAAGGCTTTCCATTGAATGGAGAAATCGAGAAGACCCAAGGCTACCAAAGGAACTTCGGGCTTTTCCGATGCTTCTTCAAATATTTTTAATTCTTCCACTTTAAAGCCTCCCCGATAAATTTGAAGGTCGACATTGCCGACACTACCGGAGTACCCGTCTATATCGTTAATGGATCGAATGATGCGATCTTGCAGCAAAAAAGGCAATGATATGCGGAATGCAATTATGAGGACAACGGCAATGCCTATCCACTTGTATTTCATTTTCATTGATTTTCTCTGAAGCGATTCTCGTGCCGATTTTTTGGGCCGTGGCATGAAAATTTCAAGTTCGAATTGTCCCTTAAAATCGAGATCCGCAAAACCTATAATGATTTAAAATGCAAGCAATGACTCGTAAAATGCCGCAAAACAAGATTTTAGTTGTTGATGACGAAGAGGATATAGGTTTCTTAATGCGCATGTTGCTGAAATCAGAAGGTTATGAGGTGGTCTATGTCAAAAATCTGTCTGACGCGAAGTTGGCCTTGAAAACTGAGATTTTTCACACTGTTTTTCTCGATTTAAACCTAGAGAATGAATACGGATTGGACTTGGTTTCTACAATTAGAAATCAAAGTATACGCTCTACCATCGCAGTCATCACTGCTCAGAAGGAACCCGGAATAAGAAGAGATGTAGAGAGAAGTGATGTCGACTTTTTAGTGGAGAAGCCTTTCAATCGAAAGAAAGTTTTAGAAGTACTGAGCAATCCACATTAATTCCCAATTTTGTAGAAAATAATCCCCATCTTGATTTATATACCATGAACCAAAAAAGCCATATCCTCATCATCGACGACGAAGTCGATATCTGTACACTACTGAAAAAATTTTTAGAGCGTAAAGGATTTTTGGTCACCACTTCTCATAGAGGAGAAGATGCGTTGAAAGCCATCTCGAAAACAGCATACGATTTAGTAATCGCAGACTTTCGGTTGCCCGATTTTAATGGATTGGACCTATTGAAAGAAATTAAATCACTTCGGCCTGCGGTTCCTGTGATCATCATTACGGGATACTCAGATATTCGAATGGCAGTGGAGGTCATCAAATTCGGTGCTTACGATTATGTCACCAAACCGCTTTATCCCGAAGAATTGTTGAATGTAGTCAATGAGGCTTTGGAGCATAGCGAACCATCACCAAGTAAAAAAGAGCCGACAAAAAGCAGTGGAGTAACAAAGCCCAAAAAAACTCCGCAGCCCGAGACAAAATATTTGCAGGGCTCCAGTGCGGGTGCGGCAGCGCTTTACAAAAACATGACAATTGTAGCACCCACTCCGATGTCTGTCTTGCTGCATGGAGAAACGGGTACGGGAAAAGAATTTGTGGCCAAAGAGATTCATCGCTTGAGTAAGCGTAGCGACGAGCCTTTTGTGGCGCTTGATTGCGGCGCCCTTCCGAAAGAAATTGCGGGCAGCGAGTTTTTCGGACACGAGAAAGGAGCTTTTACCGGTGCAGTTTCGTCTCGGGAAGGAAAATTTAAACTGGCCGATGGGGGCACACTTTTTTTAGATGAAATCGGAAACTTGAGTTATGAAATCCAGCTCAAATTGTTGCGGGTATTGCAGGAAAAAAAGTTTACTAAAGTCGGTGGATCCAAAGACATTGAGGTAGATGTTCGCATTTTGGCGGCTACCAATGAAAATCTCAAACAAGCGGTAAACGAAGGCAAATTCAGAGAAGATTTGTATTACCGCTTGAATGAATTTAGTATGACGCTCAACCCTTTGAGAAACAGGAAGGAGGATATCAAGCTGTTTGTTGATTTATTTATGGAAAAAGCCAATGAGCAACTTGATCGAGAAGTGGAAACAGTGAGTGATGAGGTCATAGAGAAATTTATGAACTATTCTTGGCCGGGTAACTTAAGAGAGCTGAGAAATGTGATCAAGAGAGGCGTGCTCTTGACTGAAGGCAATACGCTGAAAGCAGATGTGCTTCCCGAAGAGATTAAATACGGAATATCGCGCACGGATGGCCCGGCAGACGATAGCTTGAAAAGTGTGGCCAATCACGCTGAGAGAGATCGAATTCTGAGTGTTTTATCGCAAACGGGAAATAACAAGTCGAAGGCGGCTAAGATTCTGAACATTGACCGTAAGACTTTGTACAATAAGCTTAAGCTGTTCGATATAGAACCTTCATGAGTAATACGAGTGTTTTATTGATAGCCCCTTCAGACGAATTTTTTTCGAAGATTGAGGCATTACTTCTCGAAAGATGGGGAGTTCATTATTCCATTGAGAGAATTTCGGATTTGAGCGGTGATGTCCCTCATAGCGACATCGCACTTTTGGACAAGGATGCACTGCCACAACAGAGCATCAATTTTTTAGCTGAATCCAATTTTCACTTGTCACCTCGCCCGGTTATTTTTATGGTGAACAAAGAACCGGAAAGCGAAGCTGAGTTTAGAACCATTAAGTCGCTCACTTCTGATTTTCTGATTAAAGCCAATCTTACTTCTTCAGGACTGCACAATACGATCAGGTATGCTTTAGAAACAAATGAGCTAAAGTTGCAACTCGAACAACAGCAAAAGCGATACTCTTCCCTTTTCTATAACTCTGTAGAGCCGGCATTTTTTCTGGATGAAGAACTTTTCATTACCGGAGTCAATGATGCATTTTTTGAAACATTTAAAATTTCGAAAAGGGAAGCCTTGAATAAGAATTTCTTGAACTTCATTGAATCGGAAGTGCAAAAAAGAGAGTTGAAGGATAAGATTGCGAAGTTAGAATCTGGCGTAGTCGACATGCAGGTCCGTTTCTCATCAGAGTTAAGTAACTTGAATTTTCTGGGACACTTGAAGGTATCTCCGATAAGAGAATCAGTTATTCGGAATGGAGTTCATGACAATGAAGTGACAGCCTATCATGGAACATTGACCAATATCTCTCACGAAGAAAGATTGAGGGCTGTAAAAGAGAAGTCGAAGAAGATTGCCATGACATACCGTTTGGCGCGAACGATGGCTCACGAGATCAGAAATCCTCTGACCAACGTGAATTTGGCAGTAGACCAATTAAAGGAAGAATCCGGGGGTGAAGAAGATTTTGAGATGTATTTTGAGATTATTCAACGGTGTACCAAGCGTATAGACGGAATCTTGAGTCAATTGCTCAGCTCTTCGGCAAAACAGGTTTTCAAGCGTTCCACTTTTGATGTGGTGGCACTTTTAAAACAAGTGGTAAGTGCCATAAAAGATCGATCGAGTCTCGAAGGCGTCACAATTGAGGCGAAGTACGACGTAAAAGAAGCCCAAATTGACGGGGATAAAGAAAAGCTGAAAATCGCATTCACGAACCTCTTGACCAATGCCTTGGAGAGTATGGATAAAGAGTCAAAAATGATTACGTGCCGTGTAAGACTCGATGCGAATTATGTATGGATAGATGTGGCTGACAATGGGGCGGGAATGGATCAAAGCCAATTGGAATCTCTTTTTGATCCTTTTTTTACCAGTAAATCCAAGGGTGTCGGACTCGGTTTAACGTCTACTCAAACCATCATTTCAGAGCACAAAGGAGAGATTCACGTGGAGAGTGAAAAAGGTGTCGGATCAACCTTCTCTGTATACCTGCCGATAGATTCATGATCGACAAATCTTAAGCGGTGCGCAAGTTCTTTCGGACGTTCATGGTTGCTCGTAGCACCTGATACTCGACTTACTTCGTCATCAATTAGCCTCCTTCGGTAACTAAGTCTACACATTCGTAGAACCCATGCACAGGAAGAGTTGGTCAGCAATGTGTAAATAACTTATGATCAGTAAATAACGGTTGTTTTGATATAGGGGTACGCCGTTTGAGCTATACACGAAAATGAAACAAAATGATCGATCTTCTCAATAGGATACTTCAAATAAATCTCGATGCCTCTGCCGGTTATGCTTATGCAGCTGAGAAAATCGAAAACGACAATTTTCGGAATTTTTTGAAAAGCTATGCAGCACGTCGTAAGCGCTACGCGAACGATTTGGAAGCAGAGATTGTAAAGATGGGTGGAAAACCTCAGTCAGACACTTCGCTCTTTGGTGAAATCCATCAAGCCTTCATGAAAATTAGGGAAACGGTGTCAACCGAACACGATGCTGCTCTGCTCGATGAATGCGTGAGAGGAGAGGGAGAGGCGATATCACAGTACGAGAAAGTATTGAAAACGGACATGCTCAATACCGAGCTGAGGCAACTTATCACAACACAATTTGACAAGGTTAGAGCTGCACGAAGCACCATGGAAGAGTTGGAGCGAGTAGTGTAGAATTAAACAAGCCAAAATGGGGAAGCAATTCTACAATCAAATCGCCATTTCAGACCATATATAATTTAAATCACTCATAGTCAGAATGATAATATGATATGAGTTAGGCCGGTATCTCTTTTGAACTACCATCCTTTAAATACTAAAACCAACAATAACAATATGAATAATTTGAAACTACCCTTAGTACTTGCTCTTGCTACTTTTGCGGCATCATGCTCCAATATGAACACAAGCGCTGAAAAAGATCAAGCTATGAGTAAACTTGAGAACTATGTAGACAGCGTCGAGAATAACGTTGAAAATTCAGCTCGCCACGATTGGGAAGAACTAGAAGCGCGTTATTACGAACTTGAAGGCAATGTTGAAGAAAAAGCCGGAGAGGTTGGCGATGAACTCCAAACGGAATTTGATAATTTAGAAAGTCGTTTTGATAAATCAAAAAAAGAGAACAACGAAAGGCTGGCAGAGTTAAATGACATGGCTGAAGAGAAGATTTCTGATCTCGAAGAATGGCTTGAAGAAAGAGGAGATGATGTTGAGGATGCCGCCGACGAGACAGGAGATGAAGTTGAAGAGGGTTGGGAAGAAAGCATGGATTGGATTGAAGATAATTATGACAATCTGAAAGATGAAACCAAGCAGAAAGTGGATAGTATCAAAAAGTCCATGAATTAGTATTATGTTTCACTCTGAAGTGATTAGCCTTAAAATACAATTTTTCGTACCTTTTAGAAAATAAATCATACACAAAACATGAGTAAAGGAAATAATGAAATAGTAACGTTTTTACTTGGAACGGCCATTGGAGTTGGGGCAGGACTTTACCTCAATAGTAAAAATGGCAAAAAGATGAGAAAAGAGGCAGTTCACAAGATCTCTGATATTGAGCAAACCATCGAAGATAAAGTGAACAAAGCCTACGATGATCTGAAAGAACAAGTCAACACCACGGCAAATAAGGTTAAAGAAGCAACGAAAGCCTAATGAGCACCAAGGTTGAAGATCGCTACGTAGAGGCAAAAGCAGCAGCAAAGCTTTACGCTGAAACTGAAGCGGATTTGGTCAAACTAAAATTGGTCAAGGGTACAACGCGTTATGTTGGAAAATTTATTGCAACAGCGCTTACTATTCTTCTTGGTCTCGTTAGTATGATCATTCTACTCATGGCCTTGGGATTTGCCTTGGCCGAGCACTTTCAAAGTGCAAGCGTAGGTTTTTTGTGCGCAGGAGGGATTGGCCTTTTTATTACTCTTCTGGCTTCATTGCTGTTGCGTAAAATTTTGAATCGTTCGATTATTCAAGGACTTTTAAGCGAGCTCTACGATGAAGCATAAATTTAGTCACGTCAAGTCTTTGAGGGATATTGATAACGAAATTCTCCGGACAGAGGTGAAAAAAGAGATAATAAAAGAAGATATTTCTCTTCGAGTAGCAACTGTTAGGGAAATGTTAAAG
>JGI12210J13797_10173290_pt1 | contig 14161 bp, 11 predicted proteins | sample ElkSlonscriptome_3_FD_13797 | JGI IMG/M metagenome (IMG submission 13797)
CGCGCCGAGAACAAGCGTCCAGAGCGGCGGGGGGGCGGCACTCTTCGCTCCCGCAATCGGATCGCCGCCGACCGGCACGGTCCCGGGCGTCGCCTCGAACCGTACGCCCAATCCGTCTTCGAAGGCGAGAATGCCGGACAATTCCTGCGTCTGTCCGGTGCCGCTTTCGTCGAGAGGGATTTCAGCCACCAGAATGTCCGCATCGCGGCGGAAGACCTGCGCGGCGCCGTAATCGACCAGCCGGGTATTGCCGATGAAAACGTGCGGATCGGACAGAGCGACACTTTCGGGCAGGGGAACCGCCAGCCGCAAAGTGCCTCCCGCGATCTCGAACGCGGCATCTGCATCCAGCAGCGGCGCGACCTGCGCCCGCCAGCGCGCGAAATCGCCACCACGCCGCGATTCCAGCACGGCGTCCTGCGGCACGCAGATCGTGTCGGTACAGGCGAGATATTCGACGAATCCGGTCACGGGGCCGGCGTCCAGTTCGCCAACGTTGTCACCGACCGTTACCGGGACGAGGACGGTGTATGCCCCCTCGTAGATGTGGTTCATCAGCCCGGAAATCATCAGCGTTTCTGGCACCGGGTAAAGCGGCTCGCCCGCCTCCCACCCTTCCGGTAGGTCGAGGCGAAGATCCATGCCCAGTCCCGCGTCCCCCGGGTTCGACCAGTAACCATGCCATTCGGGCGCGCTCGGCACGAAGCGCAGCGCTAGCATCCAGGTCTCGCCAGCCGCCGGGATTTCGTCGGCGTAGAGCTGCACAGCGATGTTCTCGTCCCCGTGGCGCGCCTCGGCGAAGCGGGCGTCGGGCGGGGCCTGCGCCTGAAGCGCGAGGATCGGCACCAGCACAGCGAGACACAGGACGCACACAATTGTCCAGACACGCACGAGGCGCGGCCATGCGCCAATTGCAAAGCGGGATGCAGCGAACAATCTTGCCTCTTGCACAGCGACCAACGTAGGAGCGCGATTACCGGGCCATATGGGGTCCGGCATAGCGACGGTGAAGGGTTACGCGATCATGGCCACGCAGGACAACACTTCGGCACGGGGCTCGCAAGCATCCGCGGTGCCTGATACCGACACGCAGACCCGCGATCTGCTGATCCTTGGCGGCGGCCTGGTCGGAATGACGCTGGCGCTGGCAGCGGCGAAGCAGGGGCTGTCGAGCCACGTCGTCGACCGGGCCGATCCGGCCGACCTGACGGCCGAGGGATTCGACGATCGCGCCACCGCGATCTCCACGGCGAGCTGGCACCTGTTCGAGAACATCGGAATCGCCGATGCGCTCGAACCGTTCGCGTGCCCCATTGCCAGCATCGCGGTGACCGATCAGAACAAGCCCGGACGCCTCGATTTCACGCCCGATCCGGGCGAAGGGACGCTGGGCCGCATGTTTCCCAATCGCCGCCTTCGCCTCGCACTGTTCGAAGCGGCGGCGAAGGAGCCGCTGATCAACTGGGTGGCGAAGGCCGAGATCGCCCGGCGCGAACGCAGCGAATTCGGAGTCGCGGTCGTGCTCGACGACCAGAACGGCGCGCGCAAGCTGAAGGGGCGTCTGATGGTCGGTGCCGAGGGCCGCCAGTCGCCGACGCGCGAGGAGGCCGGGATAACGATCGCCAAGTGGGATTACCACCACCGCGCGGTCATCGCCGGGCTGGCCCATGAAAAGCCGCACGGAAATGTCGCCTGGGAGATTTTCTATCCGCCCGGCCCCTTCGCCCTGCTGCCGCTGGGCGACGATGCCGACGGCACGCACCGTTCTTCGCTGGTCTGGACCGTGTCCGAAGCGGACGGGAACGCGGTCGTGAAGTTGGGCGAGCGCGCGTTCATCGCCGAAGTGCAGAAGCGGATGGGCGACGTGCTCGGCAAGGTGACGGGCGTCGGCCCCCGGTCGAGCTGGCCGCTGGGCTTTCATCACACGGCGAAGATCACGGGCGAGCGCCTCGCGCTGGTCGGGGATGCGGCGCACGGGATTCACCCGATCGCCGGTCAGGGGCTCAATCTCGGCCTGCGCGATGTCGGCACCCTTGCCGAAGTGCTGGCAGACGGCGCTCGTTTGGGACTCGATCCCGGTGACGCGCAATTGCTCAAGCGCTATGAGAACTGGCGCGGGCTCGACAGCTTCATGGTCGCATTGGCGACCGATGGGCTGACCCGCCTGTTCGGCGTGCCGGGCACGGCCGCTTCGGCGGTGCGGCGGCTGGGCATGTCTGCGGTTCAGCGTACTCCTGCGCTCAAGGGGTTCTTCATGGACGAGGCGCGCGGGGTTTCGGGCAATTTGCCCGATCTCCTGAGAGCCTGAGAGCCTGAAGCGTTCGCCCGACTATTCGCCGGGTTGGTCGACCGGGCTGGGCTGCCGCACGGCATTCCCTGCCCCGTCGCGCAGACCGCGCTGATCCAGAACCGCCGCGGTTTCGATCACTTCGAGCGCCTGCATCGCGCCTCGATAGCGTTCGGCATCTTCGATCCAGGTTTCGGCTTCCTCGGCGCCGGGAAGCGCGCGGATTTCGTCGATCGCGTTCTGGTAGCGCCCCTGTTCGAGCGCGGTGCGCGCGCGTTCGAGCCGGCGTTCGGGCTGCGGCGATGGCGTGCTTTCGCGGCGAATCACGAACAATCCGCCAAGTTCGCGCTGGAGCCGTTCCCAGCCCATGCCCTGATTGCGTTCGACCAGTTCGGGCGCCAGCCCGTCGAGCCGGGCTGTCAAATTGTCGATCCGGATCGGATCGCGGGCGAAATTGATGATCGTCCGAACCGCGTTCGGCCATTGATCGCCGAACCGCAGGCGCAGCTGATCGGCGAGATAGCCGAGCTCAGCCCCGCGTTCGACCGCGCGGCGGGTGGCGAATGCGATCAGCAGCCCCTCCGCCCGCGCTGCATTGCCGGCTGCTGCCTGCGCCTGCAGATCGAGCTGGGTCAGGCGCTGTTCGGCAGCCGCGAGCCGTTGATCGATACCGCCCTGTTGCTGCGCGACGCGATTGACCGCTTCGGCCGCGTCCTCTGCATCGGCGTCCCCACCACCAAGAGCGGCGACCGCATCGGCCAGTGGCTGGGGCGAAGGCGTGGGCGATGCGCCGGGAGTGGGGGCAGGCGGATCGATTTCGCTATCTGATCCGTCGACCCCGGCCGTCTCGGTGCTGGCGATCCGCCCCTCGTCGACATTGTAATAGACGACGTATCCCACGAGGACGCCGCCCAGGATGAAGGCGGCCAGAGCTGCCAGGAGATAGCCCCGGGCCGAATTCGGCTTTCGGCGGCTGGAATATTTCGATGCCATACCCGTCCGTACTGTCGCTCGCGGCTGTGTGCGATGTGTGCGCCGGCCCAAAACCGGGTCAAACACAGCAATGCGCGAAAATGCTGCGATCTATATGCACGCCTCTTGCAGCGATTCCAACATTTCACGGTCGGAAGGCCGGGGCGCGACGTGGATAGCGCGCCAGCCCTCGCCCGCAGCGCTGGCGATCCGCGGGCCGAGCGCGGCGAGTGCCAAGCGTGCCCGGTCGATACCGATCCGGTCGCACTCGCCCGCGAAATGCGATGCGGCGGAAGCGGAATGGAGCAGGACCAAGGGGCGTTCTCCCGCCTCTTGCAGGATTGCAGGAGCGAGCGGCAGAGGAACGGTTTCGTATCCGATCACCATCTGGATAGTGATGCCCTCCGGCACGTAGAGCGGAACGTGCTCCGCCCCCGCGATCCGCAACAGGCGTGCGGGCGCAGCAATCGAGTCGAGCACTTTTTGCAGCCCGCCCCCGCCTACGCCGGCGACAGCGAAACCCGCTTCCCTCGCGGCTCGTGCGGTCGCTTCGCCCACGGCGTGAACCGGTTTCCCTCTCAGGCGACCTAGCGCATCGCCGCCATGCCGGATCGCATTGGCGCTGCCGATCAGAAGCGCGTCCACACCGCCGGGATCGGGGCACCTCCATTGTCGCGCACGGACTTCGAACAGCGGGTAACCCACGATGGAAAACCCCAAATCGTGACCCAGCGTCACGGTCGCGGACAAGCCCGGCTCTGGCCGGATAGCCAGCAGGCCGGTCGGTCTTTCGGTCATTCCGAAGTTCGGAAATGCGGCGCGATTTGCGGGGTCGCCCGTGACAGCAGGTCGTCGGCCAGCGCCCAGACCGAATCGTGATCGCCGGGTGCGAAACGGGCCGTGCCCTCGATCCGGTCGCGTCCGTCGGGGCTGAACAAGGCGGCGCGCATTGAAAGCTGACCGCCATCATGTTCGCACAGGACCGCCACGGGGCTATGACACGTGCCGCCCAGCCGCGCGAGCAGGGCACGCTCCGCCGCAAGCTCGGCGTGTGTTTGCGCATCGTCGATTGCGGACAATGCGCTCATCGCCACCTCGTTCGCCGCCAGCGTCTCCAGCGCGATGATCCCCTGCGCCGCGGCAGGCAACCATTCGGCACTGTCCAGCGGCGATCCGACGCTTTCCTGCCCCAGCCGTTCCAGCCCGGCGGCGGCGAGGAAGGTCACGTCCGCCTCGCCCGCCTCCAGCTTTCCAAGCCGGGTCGCGACATTTCCGCGGAACGTCACCACCTTGCAATCGGGCCGCAGGTTCAGCAATTGCGCTGCCCGGCGCGGGGCGCTGGTGCCGACCGTCGCCCCGTCCGCAATGGCGGCGATGCTGTCCGCCCCGACCAGGCTGTCGCGCCGGTCGGCTCTGGGCAAAGCTGCTGCGAAGGCGAAATCATCGGGCCGTTCGGTCTCTACATCCTTGGCCGAATGGACCGCGACATCGATCCTGCCCCCGCGCAGCCACAGGTCCAGTTCCTTGGTCCACAGCGCCTTGCCGCCGATTTCGGCCAGCGGACGGTCGAGCACCTTGTCCCCGCTGGCCAGAACAGGGACCAGCTCGATCCGGTTTCCGTTCCATCCATGCGCCGCGCACAGCCGCGCGCGGGTCTCGTGCGCCTGAGCCATCGCCAGCGGTGAATTGCGAGTTCCGAGCCGCAGCTCGATCCGGGAATTGGGTGAAGTGTTCATGGTCATGCTTGCCCTAGCGGGCACAGGGCCTAGATGAAAGCGGGATGGGATCGGTCATGAACAAATCCGGCGCGCTCAGAAGCGAACCTCGCATCGTCTTGGGCATCGAATCGAGCTGCGATGAAACCGCCGTCGCGCTGGTAAGCGAGGATCGCGTGATCCTGGCCGAGCGAATCGCCAGCCAAGACGCCGAGCATGCTCCCTATGGCGGGGTGGTTCCTGAAATTGCGGCGCGCGCCCATGCGCAGCGGCTAACCCCGATGATCGAAAGCGTGTTCGCCGATGCGGGCCTTGCGCTCGCCGATGTCGATGCGATCGCCGCGACCGCGGGGCCGGGCCTGATCGGCGGCGTGATGGTCGGCCTCGTCAGCGCAAAGGCGCTGGCCATGGCGGCGGACAAGCCGCTGATCGCGGTCAACCATCTCGAAGGTCACGCCCTGTCGCCCCGGCTGGCCGACGAAACGCTCGACTTTCCCTACCTGCTGTTGCTGGTTTCGGGCGGACATTGCCAGATCCTTTCGGTCGAGGGTGTCGGACGATATCGCCGCCTCGCCACTACGATCGACGATGCGCTGGGCGAAGCGTTCGACAAGACGGCGAAAATACTGGGGCTGGGCTATCCCGGCGGCCCGGCGGTGGAGCGGCTGGCAAAAGAAGGTGATCCTCTCGCGGTCCCACTGCCCCGCCCGCTCAAGCGATCGAAAGAGCCGCATTTCTCCTTTGCCGGACTGAAAAGCGCCGTCTTGCGCGCGCACGAAGCTGGCACGCACGAGGCAGCGGATATCGCCGCGAGTTTCCAGCAGGCGGCGGTCGAATGCCTGGTCGACCGGCTCGATCATTCGCTGGCAGGTTCCGGCCCCTTCCCCGCGCTCGTCGTCGCAGGCGGGGTCGCGGCCAATCGCCGGGTACGTGCTGCGCTCGAAGGGTTCGCGGGGGAACATCGGATGCGCTTCTGCGCCCCGCCACTGGCGCTTTGCACCGATAATGCCGCCATGATCGCGTGGGCCGGGTGCGAGCGGCTCCGCACTGCTGGCGAGGCGTTCGCGGGCGATCCGCTCGATCTGAAGGCGAGGCCGCGCTGGCCGCTCGATCCAGAGGCGCAAGGCGTTCGCGGCGCGGGTATAAAAGCATGATCGGCGAGGATCGCACGATCGGCGTGATCGGTGCCGGTGCATGGGGCACGGCACTTGCGCAAATGCTCAGCAGCGACGGGCGCGACGTCATCCTCTGGGCCTATGAAACCGACGTGGTCGAAGCGATCAATCGCGAGCATCGCAATCCGCTCTATCTTCCCGGGACCGAGCTTTCCGGCAGCGTGCGGGCGACGGGCGATCTCGACGATCTGGCCGCGCTCGACATCGCGCTGGTGGTGACGCCGGCGCAGGTGCTCGGTTCGGTTCTGGCGAACCTGCCCGCGCGTTCGGGCGATCGGCCCCTGCGCGATCTGGTCCTGTGTTCCAAAGGGATCGAGGCGGGGACCGGGCGGTTGATGAACGACGTCGCGCGCTCCGCCTGTCCCGACGCGACGATCGCGGTCCTGTCGGGGCCGACCTTCGCACACGAAGTCGCGAGCGGCCTGCCCACCGCCGTCACCCTCGCCTGCGAGGGCGGAAGCGAGCAGTGGGAGCGATTGTCGCCCGCCATCGCGCGCCGGACTTTCCGCCCCTATTTCTCGGACGACGTAACCGGGGCGGAGATCGGGGGCGCGATCAAGAACGTGCTCGCCATCGGCTGCGGCGTCGTCGATGGCCTTGCACTCGGCCAGAATGCGCGCGCCGCCCTGATCGCGCGCGGTTTTTCCGAAATGCTGCGATTCGGCGAAGCGCTGGGCGCGCGCGCCGAGACATTGAGCGGCCTGTGCGGGCTTGGCGATCTGGTCCTGACCTGCTCCTCCACCTCCAGCCGCAATTTCTCGCTGGGCAAGGCGCTTGGCGAAGGGCGCAGCGCCGCAGAACTGATGGCCGACCGGACCACCGTCGCCGAAGGGGCGCACACCGCCCCGGTTCTCGCCGACCTTGCCCGCAAGCATGATATCGCCATGCCGATCGTCACTGCGGTCGAAGCCATCCTCGGCGGACAGGCACCGCGCGAAACGGTGGCCGAATTGCTGGCTCGCCCGCTCAAGGCCGAGCGTCTGCAATGGGCGGGCGACGAAACGGACACGAACGGGTGAGCACGCCGGGCGCCGCGCCTCCCCCCTCGCCTCCTCCATCGCCTCCCGGCGAGCCGTCGGGCCAGCCTGAAACGATGCGCGACCCGGCCAAGGGCGGTGACGACATGGCCACGCTCGCCAAGGGCGGGCGGACGAATGCGATAGGTTTCGTCATCCGGTTGATCGCGCGGCTCCCCTTTCTCTTCATCGGCTATCGGCTTTACGGGGTCGAAGAAATGGGGCGGTTCGCCTCGGCCTTCGTCATTATCGAACTGGTCGCATTGTTCTGCGCGCTGGGTGAAAAGCGCGGCCTCGCACAGCGCCTGACGCAGTGGACGCGGTGGCAGGGCGGTCGGCAGAGGTCGGCCCACAACGCGGGCGATCTGCAAACCATCGATCCCGTCACCGGGCCGGAGGCACAGGACGATGGCGACGACAGCCCCGAAAGCCTGCAGGCGAAGACCAATCTGGTATTCGACGGATTGCTGGCATCGCTGCTGGTGACGGTTCCGGTCGCGGCGCTGCTGCTGGCTTTCCCCGCGATCATGTTTCCCAACGGCACGAATTCGCCGCTCGATATCTGGATGATTGCCGCGCTGCCGGGCTATGCGCTGACCGAGATCCTGCTCGCCGCACAGGCCTATCGCTACGATATCGCGACCACGGTCCGCGCCCGGGCGATCGTCGAACCGTGGGCGATCTCGATCGCTGCGGGGGCGTTCCTGCTGGTGCCCGGCATCGGCGATGGCGGGCTGGCGCTCGCCTATATCGTGTCGATCTATGCCGGGCTGGCGACCGCGGCGTGGTCGTTCGGCCGAACATACGGGCGCCCCCGCGGCTGGCGGCCCAGCGCGTCCTACCTGTCGGGAATGGTCTCGCGCGCGCTGCCACTGGTCGGGGCCGACGTGATCGAGCGGGGAACGCGCCTGATCGATGTCGTGATCCTGGGCTATTTCGTTTCGCCCGTGACGGTCGGCACCTATTTTTTCGCACAACAGATCGCGAGCCTGCCGCAAAAGCTGAAGACCAGTTTCGAGCCGATCCTGTCGCCGGTCATCACCCGTAACCTCAAGAGCGGAAACATGGCCGCGATTGCAAAACAGGTGCGCCAGGTCGGTTTCTGGATCATCGCGCTGCAATTGGGGATCGCGCTCGCGCTGGGCATTCCGGGCGAAGCGGTGATGGGTCTGGGCGGGCCGCAGGTCGTGGGCGGAACCGCCGCGCTGGCGCTGATGCTGGCCGCCGAAGTCGTCGCCTCGATGGCGGTCGTATCCGAAGGGGTGCTGGTCTACATCGCAAGGAAGCGCAATCTCGCGATCAGCGTCGGCGTCATCACGATGCAGGCCGTGCTTACGATCGCTCTGATCCTGCTCGCCAAGGAATCCGGTCTGAACGAAGGGTTCCAGGCGGCAGGGGCGGCCGGCGCGCTGTTCATCGTTCTCGCCGCGTCGAGCGTGATCAAGGCGATGGTGCTCAGGACATTGCTCAAGGAACCTGTCAGCAATTGGCGCTGGGCGCTGGTCTATGCCGCCGCGCCCGCGGTGGTGGTCGGCTTTCTGGCGACGCAGCTTCCCGAATGGGCCGAACTCCTGTTCGGCGTGCCCGCGATCCTCGCGGCCTATCTGTGGGTGATCTGGAAGCGCGGCTTTGGCGAGAAGGACAAGGTGCTGTTTCGGAAGAACGTCGTGCCGGTTCCTGCTTCCGAGGCGAACTCCAAAGCCTGACATTTCGCGCACGCGGCGCTGCGCCATGGTTAATTGCGGCCAGAATATGGCGGTTGTTAATCGAAACTCATGCACCGTTCATCGACGCGATGAGACCTTGTCTCCCTCACCGAAGGAGGACCAGATGACGGATACCGAGTTCAACGCACACGCCCCGAAGCCGCGCCAATACATGATCCTCGGCGCTGTTGCGCTCGGCCATGTCGCGCTGCTTGCCGCATGCAGCACTGGCCCCGAAGGCGACGGGGCGGCGGACCGGATGAGCAGCGTCGATCTCGAAGCGCCTCCTCCCGCCCCTCGCGTTTCACAGGAAAGCGCCCAAGCGATCACGGTCACCGGTTCGCGAGTTGGCGGACCAACTGCCGAAATGGCCTATGCCCCGCCGGTCGTCGTCGCCACCGATCCGGGCCGCGAACGCTACGCTGGCGAGGAAGTCTCCCCGGTAAAGCTCACCAGCGCCGAACCGGTCAGCACTTTCAGCGTCGATGTCGATACCGGTGCCTATGCCAATATGCGCCGCTTCGTCAGCTCCGGCCGGATGCCCCCGCAAGACGCGGTGCGGACCGAGGAGATGATCAACTATTTCCGCTACGATTACCCCGCCCCGAAAAGCCGCGACGTGCCGTTCTCGATCACCACCGACGTCGCGCGCACCCCGTGGAACGATGATACGTATCTGATGCGCATCGGCCTTCGCGGCTATGACATTGCGCGCGAAGAACGCCCGGCTGCCAACCTGGTCTTCCTGATGGACGTGTCCGGCTCCATGAACAGTGCGGACAAGCTGCCGCTGGTGAAAACCGCGCTTTCCGGGCTCGCCGGGGAGCTGGGCGACGATGACCGTGTCTCCATCGTCGTTTACGCCGGGGCCGCTGGCCTGGTGCTCGAACCGACCAGCAGCACCGCGAAAATCCGCCGCGCGCTCAGCCAGCTTTCCGCAGGCGGATCGACAGCCGGGGGTGCCGGGCTGGAGCTTGCCTACAACATCGCGCAAGACAATTTCATCGACGGCGGCGTCAACCGCGTGATCCTCGCCACCGATGGCGATTTCAACGTCGGCGTATCGGACCGCGATGCGCTGATCGATATGATCGAGGCGAAGCGCGACAGCGGCATCACGCTGACGACGCTCGGCTTTGGCACAGGCAATTTCAACGAGGCGATGATGGAGCAGATCGCCAATCACGGGAATGGCAATTACGCCTATATCGACAGCGCTCTCGAAGCGAAGAAGGTGCTGGGCGACGAAATGAGTTCGACCCTGTTCACCATCGCCAAGGACGTGAAGATCCAGGTCGAATTCAATCCCGCAATCATCTCGCAATACCGTCTTGTCGGCTACGAGAACCGGGCACTACGCGAAGAGGATTTCGACAACGACGCGGTCGATGCCGGCGATATCGGTGCAGGCCACCAGGTCACGGCGATCTACGAGATCGTACCTGCCGGGACGAAGGGCTGGATCGCGCCCAGAAGGTATTCGGACCGTTCCGACAATGCGCCCCAGGGCGATGCCGCCCGCCGGGTGGCCGAGGCCGCCCATGTGAAATTGCGTTTCAAGCTGCCCGATGGCGAGACCTCGCGGCTGGTGGACCGGGTGGTCGGAAGCGACGCGTTGGGGGCGGCGCGCGCGCCGAGCGGTGATTTCGCCTTCGCGACCGCGGTCGCTGCATTCGGACAGGTGCTGCGCGGCGATACGCTGATGATGGATTACTCGCACGAGGAGATCGGTGCGCTGGCAGGGCGGCAATCGACCTTCCTGCGGCAGGAATTCCTCGAACTGAATGCGCTCGCGGCCGGGATGCGATCGGGCGGCTGAATACCCCCTGTGCGCCGGACCCCGACGCCCGGCAATTGTCGGAAGTCTGGAACAAGCGCGTCGGCGGACGCTTGGATTGTTGTGCGCGCCTGTGCTTTGCTAGGGTGAGCGAACCTGAACGATCCGAGAGGTCCCTTAAATGCCCGTTGAATTTGCCACAGCACTGCCCTTCATCCTGATCGGACTGGTGCTATTGCTACTGGTGATCTGGCTCGTTTCGCGTTCGAACCGCAAGACCAGCGTGATCGACGATGAAACCACCGGTCCCAAGACCGACGAACTGGACGAAGGTAGCGGAAAACCAAAGCGAAACCAGGCCCTGATCGACGCCCCCAAAGCGACCGAGATCGTCTACGGCACGACCTCGGCGAACGCGAATGCGGACGAGATCGCAATGGCGGGAGAGGCCGCCGATTCCGAAGCAGGCGTATCGGTCGCTCCCACCGTGGGCGACCCCTCGCCGCCGCGTCGGGGACAGGATGCCGCGCCCGGCGAACAGGCCGCTCCGGCGCACCCGCAGGAACAGGGTCGAGCAGGTTCCGAGCCTCGCACCGGCGGAGAAGCAGCGACGAGGCGAGAGGCACCCCATCCCGAAGCGCGCAAGGACGAACGCACTCGCCCTTCGCCGCCAGCCCCCCCGGCGAAACCAGCGACCTCTTCCCTTTCGCAGTCCGGCCCTTCGCAGTCCGGCCCTTCGCAGTCCGGCGACGATACGGTCGCAACGCCATCGCCGGGCGCGACCGCTCCCCCGCCCCCTCCAGCAGCGGCAGCGCCCGATCCCGCACGCGCGAACGCGAAACCGCAGGGCGCTGCGCAGGACGGCGACGACCTCACCCGCATCAAGGGGCTCGGTCCGAAACTGGCCACTATCCTGCGCGAACAGGGCGTCACCCGATTCGACCAGATCGCGAATTGGAGCGAGGACGATATCGACCGTGTCGATGCCAATCTCGGCCGGTTCAAGGGCCGGATCAGGCGCGACCAGTGGGTCGAACAGGCGCGGCTGCTGCAAACGGGCGATCAGGCCGCCTTCGAAAACCGGTTCGGCAACACGGTATGATTTTGCATGAGCCAAATCGCGCCGTGCGTGCTATGACGTCCTTCGTGGGATTGCTTGTCGAGCCCGTGCGGTCGGCTTTGCCTGATTTACGCGCGGCACAGGAGTTTGATGAATGACCCACCGTATCCTTGTTGCCGAAGATGAAATGATAATCGCGTTCGACCTGTGCGACACGGTCGAAGAGGCTGGCTTCCTGGTGGAAGGACCGCATGCCGGGATATCCTCGGCCATGCTCGCTTTTCAGAAGGAAAAGCCCGACCTTGCCATCCTCGACGTGCGGCTGGACGACGGCGTCGTCTTTCCACTCGCTCAAAAGCTTGCGGACGAACAGGTGCCGATCATCTTCCATTCCGGCCATTATTCGCCCGAACAGGTCGAAGCGCACTTTCCCAAGGCGCAAACGCTATCGAAGCCATGTCCGCCTGCCGACATGCTCGAAGCCGTGAGCACCGCGCTTCGCGACAAGTAATGCCTGGCCATCGGGACTGGCCGGACCCGGATTTGCAACGATTGCAATCGCTGTCCAAAACGGCGCTGTTCCGGCGCGCTGATCGAACGGTCGAGCCGGACTTGCGAGAACGATCCGCCTCTGCGAAAGCCCGCAAACGAACATTCAGGAGTAATCCAAGTGCACGCCCCCTCGTCCAGCAAGCCCGCCAATGCGGGTATCGTCCCCTTCAACTGGGAAGATCCCTTCGACCTCGAAACGCAGCTGACGGAGGACGAGCGCATGATCCGCGACGCCGCGCGCGGATTTGCGCAGAGCGAATTGCAGCCGCGCGTGATCGAGGCGTTCCGCAACGAGGTTTCCGCCCCCGAACTGTTCCCGTTGATGGGCCAGGCCGGCCTGCTCGGCGTGACCGTGCCCGAACAATATGGCGGAGCGGGTGCGGGCTATGTCGCCTATGGCCTGATCGCGCGCGAGATCGAACGGGTCGATAGCGGCTATCGTTCCATGGCAAGCGTCCAGTCGAGCCTCGTGATGTATCCGATCCAGGCGTACGGGTCTCAGGAACAGCGCGAGAAATACCTTCCCGGCCTTGCAAGCGGCGAATTGATCGGCTGTTTCGGCCTGACAGAGCCCGATGCCGGGAGCGATCCCGCGGGCATGAAAACCGTGGCCAAGTCCGACGGCGACGGCTTCGTCATTTCCGGCGCGAAGACCTGGATTTCCAACTCGCCCTTTGCCGACGTGTTCGTCGTCTGGGCCAAAAGCGAGGCGCATGGCGGCAAGATCCGCGGTTTCATCCTCGAAAAGGGGATGGAGGGCCTTTCCGCTCCGAAGATCGAGGGGAAGATTTCCCTGCGCGCTTCCACGACCGGCGGAATCGTCATGGACGAGGTCAAACTGCCGGGCGATGCGCTGTTGCCTAATGTCGAGGGGCTGAAAGGTCCGTTCGGCTGTCTCAACCGCGCGCGCTACGGCATTTCATGGGGTGCGCTGGGCGCTGCGGAATTCTGCCTCCACGCGGCGCGGCAATACGGGCTGGACCGCAAGCAATTCGAGCGTCCGCTGGCCGCGACGCAGCTGTTCCAGAAAAAGCTCGCCGACATGATGAGCGACATCGCGTTGGGGCTGCAGGCATCGCTGCGGGTCGGACGATTGATGGAAGAGGGGCGTTTTTCGCCCGACATGATCTCGATCGTGAAGCGCAACAATGTGGGCAAGGCTCTCGACATCGCCCGCACTGCGCGCGACATGCACGGCGGCAACGGCATTTCCGAGGAATACCAGGTTATCCGCCATGCGGTGAACCTCGAAACGGTCAACACCTACGAGGGCACGCACGATGTCCACGCGCTGATCCTCGGCCGCGCGATCACAGGAATTCCGGCGTTTGCATGACAGCTTTCAAACGCGCTTCGAAGCCGGCTGAGCGGTTCTGTTCATGAAGCTGCACGGATATTATCGCAGCTCCACCAGCTATCGCCTGCGTATCGCGCTCGAACTGAAGGGGCTGGCCTACGACAACGAGCCGGTCAACCTGCTCGCATCGCAGCAGAAGGATGCCGCCTTCACCAGCCGCAACCCATTCGCCACGGTGCCGATGCTGGAAGCGGACGGTCGCGACCGGGCGCAATCGATGGCCATCATCGAATGGCTGGACGAGGCTTATCGCGACTACNCCGCTTNTGCCATCGGACATCGAGGATCGCTACACCGCCCGCGAGCTAACCTACGCCATCGCGACCGAACTGCACGCGCCGCTCAATCTGCCGGTGCTCAAGTACCTCAAGGACCCTTTGGGGGCTTCTCAGCGCGTGGTCGATCACTGGTACCGCCACTGGCTCAAACGCACGCTCGACCCGGTGGAAAAGCGGCTGAAACAGCTCGATACCGGCAGCTTCCTGTTCGATGCGCCCGGCATCTTCGAATGCGTGCTGGTGCCGCAGATCTACAATGCCCGCCG
>JGI12210J13797_10009099_pt1 | contig 14160 bp, 8 predicted proteins | sample ElkSlonscriptome_3_FD_13797 | JGI IMG/M metagenome (IMG submission 13797)
CTCGCCGTGTGCTCCGGCAGCGCCAAGCTTCCCAGCACCGACCGGCTCACGTCTCGCCGCTTCAAGGGGTCGGCGTCAGCGACGCCGTCCATGGCCTGGACCAGCCGCTCGATGCGGGTCCACAGCCCCTCTCCGGTCCTCTCGTCCAGGGGGACGGCCTCGAGGATCGGATCGTCGTTCACACCCTGGTCCACCGGTGCATAGCGGATGCGGTGGGCGTTTGCGAGGAGGAAGTCGTGTAGACCCAGCGCCGCGACGGCCAGTTCGTCCATCCCAGCGTAGGTGGCCTCTCGCCTCGCCGCATCCGCCTCGAAGTCCCGGAGGGCTCGGGCTAGGCGGATCGACACGACCGGCCCCGACACGCCCTGGAGTCGGAGTCGTGTCACGAAGCCCGCCCGGAAGAGGTCTTCCTCCCTCTCTCGAAGCGTGTTCACGTAGTCTCGATACCGGACCCAGAATGCTCGCACCTCCGGGAAGCCCAGAGCGTTGGAGAGGTAGGGCCCTCCCATCCAGGTCACCGGGGGCTCACCGACCCGCATGGTTCTGCGAAGGTGTTCCATCCCGTCGACCATGTGCATGAAGGCCTCGCCTTCGGCCGCCTCCATGTCCGGAGTCAGCGGCACCTCCACAGACGCTGCTCCGGCCACGACCTCTTCCTCCCCGAGGAGGGTGGGGAGTGGGGAGACCCCCCACGTCTCGGCAACCCCGAGGCCCCCGATGGCCATGAGGAGGCAGAGAAAGGCGAGCTGGCGCCCACCGGCGTTCCGGGAGCGCTGCTCGTCCCTGGCGCGGGTCCGGCGGTACCAGCGGGTGAGACCGCTGCTCTTTCGGAGCGGAGTGCTCGCCAAGGGGGGAGCCATCGGGCCCTGGTAACCGGGCGCACGGACCGGGGCTCCCGCTTCGGGGGCCTCGGGAGTCTTCGGGGCATCACTCGCCCCGGATTCCGCCCAGCCTCGGGGAGGCTGATTTCGACCCCATCGCCGCTGTGCATTCAGGAAGGAATCGAAGCCCGGATCCCCCGGTTCCGGTGGGCTGTCCCCCCAGCTTCCCGAGATCGGGGCGTGCCGTTGGACCTCGTCGGGGTGCTCGCCGCCCCGGAGGAGTGAGTCCTCCCCCATCGCACCCTGTTCCCGCTCTTCCTCCCAGCGCTCGAGCTCCTGCTGTTTCAGGAACAGCTGAACGGTGTCTACATGGACCGCTTCCTCGGGGAGTGGCTCCAGATCCGGTAGCGGCTCGTGGAGAAGGGAGGACTCCTCCTGACCGTCGTCCTCCCCGGAGTCCCTCGCGCCGGCAGGATTCTCAGCGGCGGGAGTCGTCTCTACGCCCGGAGTCGTCTCAGCGTCCGGAGTCGTCTCCGGAGCCGGCTCCGACGTGCCTTCGTTGGCTCCGGCGGCCTCGGTATCGGGGGCGACATCGGTTTCCGAAGATCTTTCTGAGGTGGAGGCGGGGCCAGCGCCCGGGGAGTCGACCTCGTCCTGGGAGTGCTCCTGATCTCTGAACCGGGCGAAGGTCGGGTGGGTCCGCGCCGGAGCCCATTCCCGGGTGAGGGAGTCGTACAGCAATGCCCCCTCCCGCAAGGACCCGGATCGCACATAGCGAGCCAGCTCCTCGGTGGAGGAGACGTATACCTCCTCACCACGATCGTCGACGAACAGGAAGCGGAACCGCATACAGACCGCGTTCAGGTCGTTCGCCGGTCAGGAAGAGGTTCTTCCCTACGCAGCCACCGGCCCGGTTCGGGGCCGGGCGGACCGGGCAGGACCACCTCACTCGGTGGTCCAGTCCCTGGAGAGGGACCTTTTTTCAACCCTCAACCCCCGGCGGGGAGGACGCAAGGAGTTCCCTTCCTACCTGGACGACGAGGCCTGGAGGTCGCGGCAAAGCCGCTGCGAGAAGGCGCGCGCGCTCTCGCTGAGCAGGTGGGATCCATCGTAGGTCGGGAAGGTGTCCTCCTCCCCCGAGTAGTCCAAGTAGTCCACCTCGTGAGAGCGGGCCAGCTCCGCCATGACAGCGTTGAAATCGGGCCAATAGGCATCTTCCAGCGCCAACACCTCGGGGTGAGCCGGCATCCGGACCACCCACACCCGGCCGTGCCGTCGGAGGAAGTCCAGGGTGTTGCCCAACGAGGCCAAGCGGTGCGATGACGGTGCCGCGAGGGGCATGTCCCGGGTCATCCTGTCGACATTCTGCTTGCGCCACCCCGCCATGGCCGAGTCCGACATCGTGTAGGCGGGAATCTGTCGCCTCATCTCGACCCACCCGTCGGGGTGCGCCACGCGGAGATTGAATTCCTCCCCGGTTCGGGTGAAGGCCCGGTAGAGCGCCTTGCCGTAGAATCGGCGGATGTACTCCAGGTTCGGATCCGCGGTGTAGCTCCCCATCTGACCCACGATGGTGTGGGAGTCGTCGGGCTCCGCACCCCCCTCCGCCAGATACTGGGATACGGTCGCTGGATTCACCCCGACGACGAACACCCCATTCCGGGTTGCCGGGTCGAGCTTCCGCCGGATCGCATCGAGGTACGTCTCGCCGTAGTCGGTCTCCTGGTGGGCGATGGCGAAGTTCTCGATCGTCAGGGGCTCTCCCGGCTCCGACAGGCAGTCTTCGAGGATCGCCGGCGACACGCCGTAGCTCACCCGCGAAACGCCCAGGAGCAGTCCCGACGCCGAACCGGTGAACTTCGGGTAGTTGTCGTCGACGTACCAGGTGGCCAGGGCCCGCTGCGACACGACGTACGTCGCCCCCATGAAGGAAACCAGCAACACCACCTTGGCCACGAGTCCCACGGAGCTCACAGGGCGTTCAGAATTGGAAGTAGATGAAGGGTTCCTTACGCGCGATACCGAAGAGTACGATCACCAACGCGTACCCAAGGTACACTGCCCAACGAACCGGCCTCGGACGATCCAGAACGAGCTCCGGGACCCGGTGCTCCGGTCGGAACCAGTGGGCGAGCTGGGCGAAGGCGATCACCCCGAGGCAGAGCAGCAACTCCACCCGATCCCCCAGGACGTCGAGCCAGAAGACGTCGAGGCGGGGCATCTGGGCCACGAACCCCAGTGCAGCCCCGACGCTCGGCGACCGGAAGAGGATCAGCAGGAAGGCCAGGATGCTCACGCCCAGGAATCCCATACAGAAGGCCGCCAGACGGTCCGGCACGAAACCGAGGAACCGCTTCCGGATCCCGGCTCGCCAGCGACCCGTCTGCCGCTCCACGACGAGGACCACGCCGTTCAGCGTACCCCAGATCACGAAGGTCCAGTTCGCCCCATGCCACAATCCGGAGAGGGCGAAGACGATGAGGAGGGCCCGGATGGGCCTCATGCGACGGCGGACGAGTGGCCGGAAGATGTAGTCCCGGAGCCAGGACATCAGAGAGATGTGCCACCTCCGCCACATCTCCCCGGTGTTCGACGCCCACAGCGGCCGATCGAAGTTCACCATCAGGTCGAACCCCAGGACCTTGGCGGCGCCGAGAGCGATGATCGAGTAGCCGACGAAATCGAAGTAGATCTGGAACAGGAAGAAATACATCGCCGCGATCTGGGGCCAACCGGCGTAGGTGACGGGATCCTGGTAGACCGCGTCGACGTAGACCCCCAGGCGGTCGGCCCCGACGACCTTCAGGAAGAAGCCCCAGGCCATGATCGCCAGCCCCATCCGCACCCGCTCGACATCGAAGGTGATGTCCCGGTCCAGCTGGGGCAGGAACCGGGTCGCCCGTTCGATAGGCCCGGCGACGAGCTGGGGGAAGAAGGCCACGAAGAGGGCGTAGCGGGAGAAGTCCCGCTCCGGCTCCAGCCGCCCCCGGTAGACCTCGATGGTGTAGCTGAGGGTCTGGAAGGTGTAGAAGCTCAGACCGATGGGGAGGATCACCCCACCGAGGGCTCCTTCGAGGGGTGCCTCGTCGGGCCCCATGGCGCCCACTGATCTCAAGAGCTCGTAGAGGCTTTCGGAGAAGAAGCCCAGGTACTTGAAGACGAAGAGGATCCCGAGGTTGAGCCCCAGACTCGTCCAGAGAAGTCGCCGGCGGACCGGCTCCTCGCGAGACGCCGCGATGCCGATCCCGCACCAGTAGTCGACGACTGTGGAGACGAGGAGGAGGATTCCGAGCCAGGGCTCCCAGCTCATGTAGAAGTAGTAGCTGGCCCCCAACAGCCACCAAAGTCTCAGCCGGCCCCGCAGGATGAAGTATCCCACGACGACCACGGCGAAGTACGCCAGGAACGGGAAGGTGTTGAACAGCATGTGGGTCTTCGGCTATGAGGCCGGGGTACGATCCCCTGCCGTCCCGACGGGAGGCGCCGTCACGTGATCAGGCGGCCTCCCTCGATCCTCACCGCAGGCAGACCCAACTCCTCCATGAGCTGATTGAATCGTGCAACATCGTTCTGGAGGATTACAAGGAGTTCGGAGCGCCGGGCTCCCCACTCCACGTTCAGCGTTCCCAGCCGCTCCATGGCTCCTTCGGTGGGGCGCCCCTCGGGGCCGCCACTGATGTAGCCGTCGGAGCCCGTCACCGACCCGTACAGCTCCGCCAGTTGGTTATCCAGCATCCCGGCATAACGGATCGGGTCCTGACCGCTCTCGGCCCGGGTCTGGTTCAAGCTGACCTCGACCCCCTCGAGACCCTCGGCGATGCTGTCGGCCAGAGGCTGCACACGATCCCCCAATCCCGCCGCCTCCGCCCGGGCCGTCGCGCTCTCCACCTCCGCGGTCACGGCACGAATCGTCTCAATCGCCTCGTGGACGGCCTGAATGGTGTCCCGGACCGCCATGGCGACCCGGAACTGCTCCTCGTAGTCCGCCTGGGTCACGTCGAGGCGGGGGTCGGGGAGGAGCTGGAAGGACTGCTCGTAGCTTGCTCCGTCCAGGGTAAGGCGAGCGGTGTAGCTCCCGGGAGGCGCCTTCACCCCGCCGGTGTAGCCCCACAGGACCGCGTCATCAGCGAGGTCGGGTCCATCGTACTGGAGGTTCCAGACCCTGCGGTGTCCCCCGGGTGTCGCGTCCAACCGCGGCGTCCCCCGCTCCTCGGCTCCCGCCGAATCGCTGCTGAAGGCCGTGGCGACCCGGCCCTGGCTGTCGACGATCTCGAGGAGGGCCTCGCCCTGCATGGTCTCGTTCACTACGTAGTTGAGAACCGCCCCTGCCGGGTGGGGCTCCGGGGCGTACTCCCCTCCGACGCCCCCACCGCCCCGGCTGGCGCGGATGATGTCCTTGGGCTGGAATAGGTAGCCGGGTCCCTGGGCCACGGCCTCTTCGTACTGCCGCAACGGTGTCATGTCGTCCAGGATCCAGAATGAGCGCCCCTGGGTGGAGATCTGGACGTCCCCGTGCTTCACCTGCATCCCACTGACCGGGGTCACGGGGAGGTCGGCCTGGAGGGAGTGCCAGCGGTTTCCGTCGTCGAAGGAGACGTAGATGCCGAACTCCGTCCCGGCCATCAGCAGCCCCCGCCTCTCCGGGTCCTCCCGCACGGTCCGGACCGGGTGGTCGGCGGGAATCCCGTTGGCTCCGTCGGTGAGGAGGGACCAGGAGTCACCGTAGTCGTCGGTCTGGAAGACGTAGGGGGCGAAGTCGTCGAGACGGTAGCGTTGGACAGCCACCGTGACCCGGCCCTCGTCATGAACGGAGACATCGATCTCGTCCACCGTTCCCAGCTCGGGCATCCCGCTCGGGGTCACATCGTCCCAGCGGTCGCCGCCGTTCCGGGTGACGTGGATGCGGCCGTCGTCGCTCCCGGCCCAGATCACGTCCGGGGAGTGGGGCGAGACGGCCAGGGCGAAGATGGTGTTGTAGATCTCCACCCCGGTAATGTCGTTGTTGATGGGCCCGCCGGAGCGCTCCTGATGCTCGGGCGTGTTCGTGGTGAGATCCGGGGAGATGGTCTCCCAGCTCATCCCGCCGTTGGTGGTGCGGTGCACCCGCTGCGATGCGTGGTAGACCACCTCGGGGTCGTGGGGAGAGACCACGATGGGGGCGACCCACTGAAAGCGCTCCTGCAGGTCCTTTGCTGCCTGTCCCAGCTGAAGCTGGGGATAGACGATGACGTTCCGCCTCTGGTCGGCTACCCGATCGAACCGGTTGATGGCGCCGCCGTAGCACCCGCCCCAGATGACGTCGGTGTCGTCGGGGTGGAAGGCCACCGGCCCGGTCTCACAGGACGACGCGTACTCCCAGGCGGATTTGGCATGGAGATCGTGGGGCGAGGCGAAGGCCGGCACCGAGATCCCGTCGTTGTCCTGCTGCGACCCCCAGAGGCGATAGGGGAAGTCGTTGTCCACGATGACGTCGTAGAGCTCCGCCGTGGGCTGATTGTAGTAGGTGCTCCAGGTCTCGGCCCCGTTCAGGCTGACCTGCGCGCCGCCATCGTTGGCCACCACCATGAGGTCCGGGTCCTGAGGGTTGATCCACAGGTCGTGAACGTCGCCGTGAGGCACGGAAAAGGGTTGGTAGGTACTCCCCCCGTCCACCGACCGGTACAGCCCGGTGTTCAGGACCCAGACGGTGTGCTCGTCGGTGGGGTCCGCCTCGATGTGGGTGTAGTACCAGGCCCGCTGCCGCAGTCGGTTCTCGCTATTGATCCGGATCCAGCTGTCCCCGGAGTCGTCGGAGCGGTAGACGCCGCCCTCGGGCTCCGCCTCCACGATGGCCCAGACCCGATCCGGGTTCGCCGGGCTGACCGTCACACCGACCTTCCCGACGATCCCCTCGGGCAGCCCGCCGCCGAGCTTGGTCCAGCTGTCGCCACCGTCGATGGACTTGTAGACCCCGCCTTCGGGCCCACCGGAGATCACCGCCCAGGGCTTCCGCTGCGCCCGCCACATGCCGGCGTAGATCTCCCGGGGGTTCTCGGGGTTCAAGGCCAGATCCACCGCGCCGGTGGAGTCGTTGAGGAAGAGGACGTTCTCCCAGGTGTCACCGCCGTCCCGGGAGCGGAACACGCCCCGCTCCTCGTTCTTGCCGAAGGCGTGCCCCAGCGCCGCCACGTAGACCAGATCGGGATCTCGGGGGTGCACCTGGATGTCCCCGACCTGCCCCGCCTCCTCCAGCCCGATGAAGCTCCACGTGTCGCCGGCGTCCAGGGAGCGGTACAGCCCTCGACCGACCGACACGTTCCCTCGGATGCAGGCGGAGCCGGTGCCGACGTAGATGACGTTGGGGTCGGCCTCGGCCACGGCGATGGAGCCGATGGCGGCCACGGGAAGCTGCCCGTCGGTGAGGGGCTCCCAGGTCGTCCCGGCGTCCTCGGTGCGCCAGACACCCCCTCCGGTCCCCCCCATGTAGTACGTGTGGGGGAGTCCCGGCACCCCGGTGGCCGCCGTGGACCGACCGCCTCGGTGAGGGCCCACCATGCGCCAGTCCAGCGTCTCCATGATCCGCTCGGCGGCGACGTCCTCCTGCGCCTGGGCCGGGCTGGGGGCGGCGGCTCCGACGGAGAGGAAAGCAAAGAGTGCGGCGAGAGACCGAACCGCCGGACGAGGGCTTCTGAACATGCGGGCTCCTGAAGGGAAGGCGCGAGACGGGCCGGTCCCCGTGCGTCTTGCAGCACCGGGGACCGAGGACTATCTATCACCCCTTCCTTCCCACGACAAACGCTATTGGAGTTCGAATGACCGCCAACCAGGGAAAGACCGTCCGGGTGATTCTCCGTTGGATCCAGGTGCTGGATAAGCTCGAGCCCGTCTTCAAGGATTACGGAGAGTTCTTCTTTCGGACGCGAGTCTCCTCCGGAAACCACACCGAGGAGTACCGTCTCCCCGAGGAGGGCCACTGGGAGGTCTCCGACAACCCTCGGTTCAACAAGATCGACAAGATCGACCTGATCGTCTTCGAGGGGTACGCCGGAGAGACGCTCACCATCGAGTTGCAGGGAGAGGAGATCGACTCCCTCTCCGCCAACGATTCCCTGGAGAAGTACTCCCGGACTCTGGCGGGCGACGCCACCACCTGGGCTGGCCGGTTCCGCCCCGGTGACGAGGGCTCGAACGATCCGGAGAATCTCCCGAACTGGCGCGTCTGCTACGACGTGGAAGTCGTCTGATCCCACATCGGGATCCATGGACTGACGGGGCCCCGTTCGGCGTGAGCCGGGCGGGGCTCTTCGTTGCCAGGGGGCCTCGCCTCGTCCCGCAGCGCCACCGAGGGATCCGATGAGCGATCCTGCGGCGAGGGGAACGGTGGAGGACGGACCCGAGAAACGCTGGCTTCCCCACCCCCTCATCCTCCTCGCCGGGTGCGTTGGCGCGGCTGCCCTGGCCACGTGGATCCTCCCCGGCGGAGAGTTCCAGCGGGTCCTCGATCCAGCCACGGGTCGGAGCATCGCCGTAGCGGGCACCTACGCCCCGGTGGACTCCTCCCCGGTGGGTCCGTTCCAGGCGCTCGTGGCGATCCCCAGGGGGATCGTGGACGCCGCCGACGTCATCGCCCTGATCTTCCTGATCGGGGGAGCCCTCACCGTCGTGGACGCCACCGGGGCGCTGGGGAGGGGGGTGGAGTGGCTCGTTCGCTCCGTGGGAGGACGGGACTTGGTGCTGATCCCGGTTGTGTGTCTGGCCTTCGCCACTGGCGGGGTGCTGTACAACATGGCGGAGGAGATCGTGGCCCTGATCCCGGTCCTCCTCCTGCTGTGCGCCCGATTGGGCCACCCCCCGGTCCTGGCCGTCCTGATGAGCGCCGGGCCCGCAGCGCTGGGCTCGGCCTTCAGCCCGATCAACCCGTTTCAGGTCCAGATTGCCCAGCGTGTGGCGGAGGTGGATCTCGGGTCCGGAGCGCTCTTCCGGACGGGCTTCCTCCTTCTCGCCCTGGCCCTGTGGATCGGGTTCGTGCTGTGGTGGGCGGCCCGCCACCAGGGCCGCGTCGCGCCGGTGGACGGGGATGATGGCGCGGAGCTGAGCGTCCGGGACGTGGCGATCCTGGTCACGGTCGTCGCCTCCTTCGGCGTCCTCCTGTGGGGGATCCTGGACCAGGGGTGGGACTTCAACCAGATGTCCGGCCTCTTCTTCGGCGTCGCCCTCGCAGTGGGCCTCATGGGCGGGCTCGGCCTCACGGACACCGCCGAGGCCTTCGTCCGCGGGTGTCGGGACATGACCTTCGCCGGCGTCCTCATCGGGCTGGCCCGAGCCATCGTCCTGGTCCTCCAGGACGGCCAGGTGGTCGACACGCTGGTCCAGGGCCTCTTCGCCCCCCTCGAGGGGCTACCTGTCCTCGTATCGGCGCTGGGGATGCTCGGGGCCCAGGCGTTGGTCCACATCCCGGTCTCCAGCGTCAGCGGCCAGGCGGTACTCACCATGCCGATCCTGGCCCCCCTCTCGGACCTCCTGGGCATGAGCCGTCAGGTCACGGTCCTGGCCTTCCAGTACGGCGCCGGTCTGATGGACATGATCACGCCGACCAACGGCGCCCTCGTCGCAGTCCTCGCCGCAGCCGGAGTTCGGTACGAAGAGTGGTTCGCCGTGGCGTTCCGTCTGTGGCTCGGATTGATGGCCGTAGCGGGGCTGGCCCTGGTGGTGGCGTTGGCCACGGGGCTGAGTTGATCCCGAGGCTCGGCTCAGTCGGTGTCCTGCGGGCCCTCGACGTGACCACGATCGCCGACGGCATCGCCCCACTCGGGACTGGACAGAGTCGACAGAGGACCCGAACATACACCGAAATCATCACTCCCCCTTTCGGTCCTGTCATGCCTTCCGAGCTCCCAGTGGTCTCCAGCCCTGCATTGCCGGGTCGGGGCACGCCTCTGAACCCGCGGAACCGCTTCGAGCGCCTGACCGTGGACCGGGAGTCCTGGAGCACCCTCCAGGATCCCTCCCCCACCACCCGGTTCTGCCGAGACGCCTCCAGAAGCGTCCTCGTCACCAACGATAGCCCCGACGTCGGTCTGTCGGTGGGGCTCAATCCATATCGGGGCTGCGAGCACGGCTGCGTGTACTGCTACGCCCGAGCCGACCACGAATACCTGGGGTTCTCGGCCGGGCTGGACTTCGAGACCAGGATCCTGGTCAAGGAGCGGGCCCCGGAGCTCCTGAGGAGAGAGCTTCGCCGAAGGAGCTGGGCGCCCCGGACCGTGATGCTCTCCGGCGGGACCGATCCGTACCAGCCCGTGGAACGGCGACTCCGCCTCACTCGCCGGTGCCTCCAGGTCTTTGTGGAAGCCCGGAATCCCGTGGGCCTCATCACCAAGAACCGAGGAGTCGTGCGGGACCTCGACCTCTTCGGTGAGCTCGCCCGCTACGACGCCGTCGGGGTGACGCTCTCGGTGACCACCCTCCGACGCTCGCTCCAGAAGGTCATGGAACCCCGAACCTCTACGCCCACTCAGCGCCTGGACGCGATCCGAGCCCTCTCCGAGGCCGGGATTCCTGTGGGGGTGAACCTGGCGCCGATCATCCCGGGGCTGAACGATGAGGAGATTCCAGCGATCCTGGAGGCGGCGGGAGAGGCGGGAGCCCGCTGGGCCGGGGCAATCCTCCTCCGGCTCCCCCACGCGGTGAAAGAGCTCTTCTCGGACTGGCTGGCCCAGCACTTCCCGGACCGCCGGGACCGGGTGCTCAACAAGCTCAGAGAGGCCTACGGTGGAAAGCTCTACGACGGCAGCTACGGGGTGAGAGGCAGAGGGCGGGGTCCGTATGCGGAGCAGATCCAGGCGCTATACCGGGGTGCGGCGAGGAAGTACGGCGTCGATGCTCACCCGCCCAGCCTGTCCGCCACCCACTTCCGGCGACCAGCCCCTCCAGGCCAGCTGGAGCTCTTCTAGACGGGAGATGCGCCGGGCACGTGTATCGAGGGCCCCGCCGCGATTCAGAACCGCTGGGGTGTCTCCAGAGCCGCGCCACGATTCAACCCCGGAGGCGCGTCCTCAGACCGCCGCCAGCTCCTTGGGCTGCCGCGCCCCCTGGGCGTAACGGAAGGTGTGCAGGAAGTTCGTGAAGCCCTCGTCGTAGTCCGAGAGCCCGTTCTGGCCCGTGAGCTTCATGCGGGCGTCGTAGAGCTTCTTCATGGTGTCGCCCACCACCGACTGGTACATGTTCGGGGGCGGCCGCAGGCGCAGGAAGGTCTCCCTCAGTTCGTCCCGCAACCCCGCGTCGTCCAGCGCCGCCTCGAACCCCTCCGGATCCTCCGGATGCAGGACCCGGAGCTGCCGGTGCAGGCGCTCGGCACGGGCCGACTGCACGAGCATGGGATCCCCGGAGTTCCGCAGCGCCATGTAGGCCAGCACCTGTGCATGGATCTCCTTGAGGTAGCCCTTCCGGTGCACGAACTCGTGGGTGATGATGTGAGGCTCGAAGATCCCGGTGTCCCGGAAGATGGCGACGTCCCCGCTCAGGACGTCGCAGGTACCCTGGGCGAAGGGGAAGACGAGCCCTGCCAGGGAGAGGTTCCGGACCTCGTGGCTGGTTGCCACGCGCTGGCCGGTGATGGAGGCGATGAAGGCGGTGAGGACCTCGTTCACACGGACCGCCAATTCCTTTCTGGGCAGCCGTTCCTCGGTGTAGGCCTGGTTCAGGACTTCGGCCAGGCGCCCCACCTCCATCTCCCGGGAGGTCCGGGGCTGCTCCGTGAGGAGGTCCACGTCGGCACCGAACTCCGCCTTGAAGTCGATGCGCCGCATCCCCTGCCGCGCCGTCCAGTCCTTGGCGACGCTCCGGGCGTAGAAGCCCAGCGCTGCCATCTGCACCACCCGACCCGGGAGCGTGGCTCCGAGAACGATCCTCGAGGCCAGGGGGGCCGCGGCCACCACATCGAGGAGAGAGACCGGCGAATAGGTCGCGTCGTTGGGGATCCGGAGTTCGTCCTGATGCGGCATAGCTGTCTCTTCATTAGGATGGTTGTCCGCGCACGGAGCCCCCTTGGAACCTCGACGGGCTCCCCCTTCTTCCCGGTGAGGCGGGTCGGGGTTCCCCCGGCACACCCGGCGCGCCGTCTCCCACCCCACGGCATCCCCGACTTTCCAATGACTGAAGACGACTCCCCATCGGTTCGCTGGCTCAAGGTCCTCGAGCCGGAAGAGCTGCCCGAAGGCCGCGTGATCCCGGTGACCTGTGAGCACCGGACCTTGTGCATGACCCATCACGACGGGAACTACGGGGCGTTGGACAATCGCTGCCCCCACCAGGGCGGGCCCCTTGGGGAGGGATCCATCGAGAACGGCCTCCTGCGGTGCCCCTGGCACGGCTGGGACTACGACCCCCTTACGGGAAGGCCGCCGGGAGACTTCGACGACGGGGTCGAGACCTTCGAGGTGGACGTCCGGGAGGACGGCATCTACGTGGCCCTCCCCGAGGAAGCACCTCACACCCCTACCGTCTCGGACCTCATGGCGCAGACCATGGTCAATTGGGGCGTTCGCTGGGTCTTCGGCATGGTGGGGCACTCGAACCTCGGCCTCGCCGACTCCTTCCGGATGCTCGAGGAGAAGGGCGAACTGAGCTACGTGGGCATCCGTCACGAGGGGGCCGCCGCATTCGCCTGCTCGGCGTACGGAAAGCTCACAGGCCGCCCCGCAGCCTGCATGAGCATCGCTGGACCCGGGGCCACGAACATGCTCACCGGGCTCTGGGATGCGAATGTCGATCGCTCCCCCGTCCTGGCCCTGACCGGTCAGGTGGCGACCCAGGTCCTGGGCCGGGGCAACTTCCAGGAGGTCGACCTTCAGGCGGCGTATGGGCAGGTGGCCCAGTGGGCGCAGCCGGTGTTGCACTCGAGCCCCTTCGCGGAGCTCATGAACCTGGCCTGTAAACACGCACTCCTGAACCGAGGTGTGTCCCACCTGATCTTCCCCGACGAGGTTCAACAGATCGAGCAGCCCGAGGGGGCCGAACCCGGTCGTCCCGACGGTCGCGTCGGCGACCGGGCGATCTCCCCGGCCAAAGGCTCTTTGGCCCGGGCCTCGAAGATGCTGCGGGAGGCGGAGCGGCCCGTAATCATCGTAGGGCACGGAGCGCGCTACGAGATGGACGGGATCGTCGCCCTGGCCGAGGAGCTGGGATGCCCGGTCATCACGACCTACAAGGGCAAGGGGCTCATCTCCGACCACCACCCCCTGGGCGGCGGCGTCCTGGGCCGTAGCGGCACTCCGATCGCCTCGTGGTTCATGAACGAGGCCGACCTCCTCCTGGTCCTGGGCGCCAGCTTCTCGAACCACACCGGGATCACCCCCAAGAAGCCAACCATCCAGGTGGACTACGAGCTCACCGCTCTGGGTCGGTTCCACGCGGTGGATGTACCCGTGTGGGGGGAGATCGGCGTCACCGTCGGCGCCCTCCGGGAGGAGGTCCGGGAGAAGGGCCACGGGTCGAGAAACCACGTGGAGGAGGTGGCGGCGCGCTGGCGCCTGTGGAGGGACGAGAAGGCGAGCCGTGCAGAGGACGACCGCGGCGAGGGGATCGCCGCGGCGGCCCTCTTCGACGCCCTCAACCGTACAGTACCCCAGGACGCGATCCTCTGCGTCGACGTAGGCAACAACGCCTACTCCTTCGGCCGCTACTTCGAGGCCACGGGACAGAGCATCCTCATGTCGGGCTACCTGGGCTCCATCGGCTTCGCCCTCCCGGCGGCGCTGGGAGCCTGGGCCGCGACCCAGGAGGAGGACCCCCGCTTCCGGGGGCGCAAGGTGATTTCCGTCTCCGGCGACGGTGGATTCGCCCAGTACATGGGTGAGCTGAACACGGCCCTGAAGTACGGCATGGCCATCACCCACATCGTCCTCAACGACCAGGAGCTGGGGAAGATCTCCAAGGAGCAGAGGGCCGGAGAGTGGGATGTCTGGCAGACCGCCCTGCACAATCCGCCCTTTGCGAAGTATGCAGAGATCAGCGGAGCGTCGGGGATCGCGGTCAGGGACCCGGGGAAGTTGGACGAGGCCCTGGCCCGGGCCTTCGCCCACGACGGTCCCTCCCTGGTCGAGGTCCACACCGACCCCAAGCTGATTTGACGGCTGCGCCCCGACGCGCGGCCTCCACCAACTCCGACCTAGAGAGCTGAATGATCGCAGGGACAAACGCATGACCGCATGGAAGAAGGTCGCCACCTGGTCGGACCTCCCGGACAGGCAACCGCGCTACGCTCTCGTGGAGGGCGTGGATCTGGTTGTGCTCCGCTATGACGATGAGGTCTCGGTCCTATACGGGCGCTGCCTTCACCGGGGCGCCCTCCTCTCCGACG
>JGI12210J13797_10257297_pt1 | contig 14159 bp, 9 predicted proteins | sample ElkSlonscriptome_3_FD_13797 | JGI IMG/M metagenome (IMG submission 13797)
CGCTCGATCTGCGAGCAGGACGGCTATTACCGCGACAGCGAGGGGACGCCCTGGGTGATTGTCGAGGAGTACTTTACTGATCGAGCCTCCGGCACGATTCATAAATTCGGTCTGCCCGTTCGCCTTGGGCCGGACGTCGACAATCTCCTGGGTAACCCGCACCATGCCTGGCGGGACGCCTTCGAGCGCGGCGTGATCGACTTCGACAACGCGCCTCCTTCGGCCGGCGGTGACCAGGCCCTGACTGACCTCGAGACCGAGGTGATCATCGACGTTTTGTCCAATGATTTCGATAGCGATGGTGACCCACTGCAGGTCGACGGCATCGTGCAGCCTAATCATGGCCTGGTCTTCGACAACGGCGACGGCACCCTGACCTATCGGCCCGATTTTGACTACGAGGGCCTGGACCGATTCAGCTACTGGGTCAGCGACGGCCAGGGCCACTTCAGGTCGGCCGAGGTCTTGATCCGCGTCAGCGGGGATTTGATGTTCCTCGACCGCTTCGAGTAAGCCCCGCAAACGCCACCTTGCCGCCACCTGCAAGTGGTGCTACGTTCAACGTTGGTATGGGGGGCGACTACGCGGTAAGCCGCGCACGCTGAGTCGTGAATTTATCGCGTCAAAAGCCTTAGCGCGGTTTTCAGACCTTCGTGTTAGGAGTCAATCATGGGAGTCACACCTGTTCTCGCCCGCTTTCCGGGCATCACGCGAGTCGGACTGGCAGCCAGTGGGCTGGTCGTCCTTCAGAGTACGGCGCTTGCCGCCGTCGCCCTTTTCTCTGCACCCAATGGGCTGATCGATGTCGAGGGTGATTCAGCGAGCACCCTGCCCTTTGGTGATTCGGCCGCTTGCTCGAACGGTTTTAGGCATCAGCAGATCATTAACGGCGACCAGGGACTGTTCGGCACCGTTTCATCGATCTCCTTTCGCCTGGACGGCGGAGCGGCGGCCGTCGGGCCTTTGACCTACGGCAACACCACGATCACTCTGTCGTCGACCGACCGAAGCTCGACAACCATGAGTCCGGAATTCGATAAAAACCTTGGCCTCGACCGCCAAGTGGTCTGGTCAGGGGATCTGGAAATCGTCGCGAATACGGACGCGGGCACGAACCCCTTCGATATACAGCTCATTGATACGGGCGGGTTCAAATTCGGCGATGAGGGCGACAATCTGCTGATCGATATCACCGTCGAGAATTGCCCACCCGGTGCAGCGTTTTTCATGGACTCGGTTTCCGGAAACAGCGACGTGCAGGGCTTGTTTTCGGCGGACCGTGAAAACGCAAGCGGCAGCTTCGAACAGGGGCTGGTCGCAGAACTGGTCGTCAGCACGTCGGGCGTCGTTGCTCCCCTCTATTCCTGTCCGACAAGCGGCAGCCCTGGCGACCGGGTCAATCGAGGCATCATTCTCGAAGACTTTCCTGACAACGGTCTCGGGCGCGTTGCTCTGACTTATTCAGCCGACCAAACCGGCACTTATGTTGTCGAATTGATTGCCCGTCAGGAGCGCTACGATGGTGCCATCGTCGGTGCCGAAACGGTGGTCTTCACAATCAACGATACGGCGAGCCAGACCACCCAGACCTTTGACTTTCGCAACGCACCCGTCGGGCCGGGCGAGGACGTCACCTTAACCCATCGCATTCGCGCTCAGCCCGCAGGGAGCCTCCTGTTCTACGATCTGGGCACCGGAGTCTGCGACAACATCGAACAGACCACCGGCACGACCCCGCCGCAGGACAGCTTCCGAAATGACCGCGTGGCAATCCAGGTTACGGTCTCCGATCCCGATGTTCGCTATCGCGGCCTGGGCGGCAACTGGACCGTGGTCGATCGGGCCGCAGAGGGTTTCATGATCGATGTCACGGACCAGAACCAGCTCGTGGTCATCTGGTTCAGCTACGATGACGATGGCACGCAGCAATGGATGATCGGCAGCACGGGCTCCTTTCCCGACAACGACATCGGCTTCGAGCTGCTCAGAGCCGACGGGCCGACCTTTGCTCAGATCCGCCAGGATGGGTTCGACAACAGCCTGATCGATCTAGAGACCTGGGGCCGGATGTACATCCGCTTCGAAAGCTGTGATACGGCGACGGTCCGCTTCGAGTCCGATGACTTCGGGAACGGTGAGTTCGAGATCGTGAGAGTCTACGAAACGGAATCGAATTTCTGCCAATAGTCGCAAATTAAAAACCCCCGCCCTTGGGCTGGGCGGGGTTTCTATTGCCCATTGAATGCGGTAGCAGGCAGGGGAGCTCGACGGCCTTCAGTCTTCCGCGAGCGCTTCGCGGAGCAGCGACATCAGTTCTTCAGCGCTGTATGAGTGGGGCCCCCACTGATTGAGCTGGAGCAGCTGCTGAATTTTGGTTCGGATGGTCATGGCCTGCTCGTCAGCATTCGGCACGACCATGTAGCGGCGCAGCGGTTGATCGGAGAACAATGCGTGCATGAAGGCCTCGGAGACCGCGTCAGGCGCCTCGTAGGAGAGCTCGCGCGCTTCGGTCGCGGCGAATGCGGCTTCCATCTCGGGGGTCATCTCGCCGTCGCCGTCAAGAACTCTCGCATGCTGGCGCTGCAGCGCGCTTCGGCGAATCCGGGATTGAAAATTGCCGGGCTCGATCACGCTCACCCAGACATCGTGCGGCGCCATTTCGCCGGCCAGAGCATCGGTAAAAGCCTCGATCCAGTGCTTGCTGCCGCTGTAGGCGCTGCCGCCAGGCCAGCTCAGGGTGCCGGCAATTGAGCCGGTCGTCGCGATACGGCCGTTGGAGGCCATGACCAGTGGTGCGAAGGCCTTGGTGACTCGATACACGCCTTCGACGTTGACCTGGTAGACCAGAGTCTGGACATCGACCGGCGTTTCGAGCACCGCCCCACCATCGCCGATGCCGGCGTTGTTGACGAGCCCGTACAACCCAGTCCCGCGCTCCTCGATCAACGCCACCACGGCATCGATCTCGTCCTGTTTGGTGACGTCCAGACGCACGGCAGTGACGTTGTCGATGGCGTTGAGTTCGGCCAGATCGGCGTCTTTGCGGGCACCGGCGTAGACGTAAGGCCTGCCCCGGAAAGCGTTTCAGCCAGGTGGCGGCCAATGCCGGAACTGGCCCCGGTGACGAGAATTGACCTTTGATCATCGTTGGACAGAACGGGTTCAGAGCCAAGCGCTCCGGCAAGGTATAAGCTGACAGACAGGATCTGCAGGAAACGAATCATTTGGGTTGTCCCATTATTGAAGTGAAGGAGCAATCATATCGCTTGGCACCTCGCTCAACTGAGTGTTTAGCGCAGACGGCATCGTTCGCGGCCGGGTCAGCGCGCTCGTAGGAGGCGCTCTTCTGCTCGGCAGGCCAGCGGTCTTTGAACGGCAATAGCGCTTGAGCGCGGATTGTCCTCCAGAAAGCGAAGGTTATCTGCACGATTTCAACTTTTTCGTAGTCCTACCCTTCGCGCTGTTGGCCTAACCATCTTAAATTCAGTTCGAACAACCAACCTGAAAGCCGTTGTCGCAGTGACTCTTCAACCGTTCAGTGTCTGTAGCGGACCATTCTGGAGGTGCGGTGACCGCGATCCAGGGCTCGATGTAGTCCTGAGCGTAGTAGGCGTGACCGTGCCCGGGCGGAGAATCAAACGACAGGGCCAGATCGACCGCGAGCTGGAACTGGGTGACCACCGGCATGAAGAAAAAATGATCCGACATATCCTCGGCCGGTGGATCAAGCATCCAGGGAGGCGCTCGCCACAGTGAGGCCGGGTCGTAGAACACCACTGGGTCGCTGGAATACTGAAGGAAAACAATACGCATTTGACCCCAACCGGCTGCGCCTTCTGACACATCGGTTGTATTCGAGGCATAGCGCACCAGGGAGCCGTCGCCGATCGTTGGCAAGACCCACGGGCTGCCGGGGTTGCGTTGCTTCTGGACATAATTCCAAAACGCCGAGGGAAACGGCGGGCCGGCCCAGAAGGCGCCGTTGATTGGATCATCGAGCATACGGAAGAGATTGGTCGCATGCATGGACGACCAGGCACCGAGGCTAAGACCGTGCGCATAAAGTCGCGGACGTTCATCTCGGGGCAGGGTCTTCCAGTAGCCGTGCACCGCTTCTTGCAGTGCGGTGGCCTGAGCAATACCCGTATTGGTCTCCAGGATAAGCGCCAGCGGCGACTGCAGGTAGGAATACTGTGCGGCTACGGTGGCGATATCGCCGCCGTGCATGTATTCGAGCGGATCCTGTGCGCCAGGATCCATCCAGCCCGTGCCCGTAGGACTGGCCATGACCAGCACGTCGCGATCGAAAGCGTTCAGCCGCCGCAGCTCGGCGAGCGCCAGTCCGGCCCGCTCCTGCGGCGTTTCTCCATTGGCGCGACCCACGTAGACCCGAATCGGGTCAAGCGCTGGTCGGCCGGTGAATGCAGTGATGGCTTCGGCATCCGGACCGCTCGTGATGAAATCCCGGCCTGGCGAGCCGATCGCGGCCCAGTCAATCAACGAGGCTCGGCTGCCAGTCATGCGCGGATCGGTCGGCGCTGGCGGCGCGTCATCGAACAAGGCCTGGGCGGTCTCGTAGCTTTCATCCAGGCCCACGATGACTCGATCCAGAATGCCATCGCGAGTAATCACCAGTAAGACAAGTCCAGCGAACAACAATCCAAGGACGTTGGCCCGTCGCGGCGGCATCACCCGGTAGAAAGCGCTGCGGACAAGACGAAAGAAAAGGGCAATCAATCGCCCGAAAGCGTAGGCTGCAGCAAAGGTCAGCGATGCCAGGGCGATGATTTGCGCTAGATGCAATGCTTCGGACGGTTCCATGCCCATCTTCAGGCGAAGATTGTTCTGCCAGTCCAGACTGGAGCCAAGTCCCCAGAGAAATAAGCCGAGCGTCCCGATGGCCGCGATGACGGTCAACAGGGTGGCCGGGCGGCCCGACAGGCGGGGTAGATCCGCAGCTCCCCACAATAAAGCAATGACCCGCGCTGATAGATACCCCAACGCCATCACCAGTCCGCCAAGAACGCCCTGGACTTCAGGGCCTCGGGGAATCAGCGACGGCGTCAGCGATGCGACGAAGAAGATGACGCCAAGCAGTAGGCAGGGTATAGAAAAAGGCCCGATGATTCTTGACAAGAATGATCCTGAATACCTCATCCTGATGATCATACTCTCACCCGAGCGTCATACTTGCGCGCCGAACGCGATCTTGCCTGTGGCGCCAACAGCCGATGGTCACTTGGGGGTAGGCACGGGAGATTACCTATTCAGCTCAGCTACTGCTATGATCCTAAAACTTTAGCAACCTCGGAAGGTGGATACGCATGAAGAAACGATCCACCTGGATGGTCGACGGACGATGGGGATTGTTTCTCGTTCTATTGGTCTCCGTAGGCTCAATTCAGACCGTGCACTCAGAGTCGGCTTCCGAGACTGGTCCTGAGCACGCAGTCATCTTCGATCAGATTCAGATATTCGACGGCACCTCCCCGGCGCTGAGCGACCCGACTCGGGTGCTGGTGCGCGGCAACCGCATTGTCGAGATCGGCGATCGGATCGAGTCGGACGCCAACACTCGGGTGATCACCGCTCCAGGTCATACGCTGATGCCCGGGTTGATCGACGTTCATGTGCACCTCACCTTCGGCGCCCTGTCGATGGCGGACCTGGCCTCGCCGGACCTGACACCGCAAAGTGCCGAACAAGCGGCAGCCCGGGAAGCCGAAGCGATGCTGATGCGGGGCTTCACCGCCGTACGGGACGTTGGCGGCCCGATCTTTTCGCTCAAGGCCGGCATCGACCAAGGCCGCTACCTCGGCCCACGCGTCTGGCCTTCGGGTGCGACCGTCAGCCAGACTGCTGGCCACGGCGATTTTCGAACTCCCCAAGAACGTTCCCGTCGCTTCTTCGGCCAGCCATCGCGCGCCGAACTCCTTGGCGCCACGTTCATTGCCGACGGGCGGGCCGAAGTACTCACGGCTGTGCGTGAAAATCTGCGCTTCGGCGCCAGCCAGATCAAGCTGATGGCCGGCGGTGGCACCTCGTCGGCCTACGACCCCATCGACGTCACCCAGTACACGTTCGACGAGATGCGCGCCGCCGTCGAAGCGGCCGAGGACTGGGGCACCTACGTTACGGTGCACGCCTACACGCCGCGTGCCGTTCAGCGCGCCATCGACGCCGGCGTGCGAGTCGTCGAGCACGGTCAGCTCCTCGATGAGGAGACGTTGAAGAAGATGGCCGACAACGACGTCTGGCTGTCGCTGCAGGTGCTTCGCGCCAGCACGCCGGACATGGACCCGCTCCGACGCGCCAAGCGGGCACCCATCATCGACAATCAGCCGCGGGTCTGGTCGATGGCGCGAGAACTGGGGATCAAGCTGGCCTGGGGCACGGATTTTCTCTTCGAGCCCGATTCGAATCACGAGCAGAACGACTACATTCTCCTGTTGGAGGAATGGTTCGAACCCGCTGAGGCTCTGAAGCTGGTTACCCATGACAATGCTCGCCTCCTCGACTTGTCGGGGCTGCGCAGCCCCTATGAAGGGCGGCTGGGTGTCGTGGAAGAAGGTGCATTGGCTGACCTACTGCTGGTGCGCGGCGACCCGACTGCTGACCTGAGTCTAATCACTGACCCGGACAGGAATTTCGTGATCATCATGAAAGATGGAAAAATTGTGAAAGACCAATTTCCCGGGGTTTCTGTTGATTGATCGCACTGCCGTGAGGAGCCTGTCGTGAAACTCTGCCATGTGATTATGCTCATCGTGCTGCTGGCCGGCAGCGCTGATATTTGCCTGGCCGAACCCCAGGGCGGATGGTCGAAGAATCGAATCACCCTGTACGGCTGGGGTAGCCGTCTGGAAGGCGACGTCAGCCTTGCGCCCCTGCCACCGGTGTCGGTCAGCCGAAGTTTTTCCGATACGCTCTCATCGCTCGACTTCGGCGCCATGGCTGCCTACGAAACCCGCGGCGATCGCTGGGGACTGCTGCTGGATCTGCAGACCGTCAGCCTGTCGGACCGGGCACGTGTTCCCGTTCTGGGTGCGATCGGCCGGATCAAGACGGACCTGGATGGCGCGCTGGTCGCCGCAAGCTATCGATTGCACGAGTCGAATCCGGCCTATTTGGACCTCATCGCTGGCCTGCGCTATTGGTCGATCGATACGGACACCAGAATCCAGCTCCCGCCCGGTGCCGAACTGCCCTTTCCGACCTCAGCGCGCGATTCACGATCAATCACGACCGCCCAGCTCGGTCTCAAGGGCAGCTGGTCATTCGAGAACGCCTGGTTTCTGACGGGATGGGTCATGGCGGGTGCCGGTGGCAACACCGCTCTGAGCAGCGATATGATGGTTGCCGCAGGCTATGCCTTCACAACTCGGACCTCCCTTCTGTTGGGCTACCGCCGAATTGATATTGACTACGACAGCAATCGACTGGATATGGATCTGAGATTTCAAGGCCCTGGCATCGCGCTTGATTACCGCTTTTAAACGCCACGCAAATGCGGTCTCTGAAAGATCGAAGCAGTGACCAGAGGATTGTCCGATTGATCTGAATTCTGGAGATTCGCATGAACAAGCATCTGCGGCTGACCACCCCCATCATCGTAATCCTGGCTCTGGCCGCCTGCGCTGGCACTGATTCCGGAACAGCGCCGGAAACAGAGCCCCCATCCCAGTCGTCAAGCGATCTAGCAGGTACGGCCTGGGAGCTGGTCGAAATTCAATCCATGGACGATCAGACCTGGTCGCCCACTGATCCGAGTCGCTATACGCTGACATTCCAACCAGACGGCACAGCCAGCATGGACCTGTACTGCAACCGGGGCCGCGCCGATTGGTCGACCGCCGAGACGAGCCAGCTCACATTCTCGCCCATCGCTTCGACAAGCGCGCTGTGCCAGGACGAGGGACTGTCCGAGCGCTACGCGATGCAGCTCGGATTTGTACGCAGCTACCTGCTTCGCGACGGCCACCTGTTCCTAGCCACCTATGCTGACGGTGCAATTATCGAGTTCCGCCCCGCCGACTGATCCTGTCGAGACCTTCGCGGGCGGTCATTCATACTTTTTCCTTTTGAAGTCCGCCGAGCACGGTCATGAATTCCTCACGAATCGGCAATCCATGGGACTGAGAAACGACCGCCATCGCTACGGCCTCATCGCCCAGGCCCTGCACTGGCTGGTGGTTATCGGCATTGCCCTCCAGTTCCTCTGGGCCTGGCGCATCGACGAGGCCGAGTCGATCCGTCAGCAGTTCGCCCTGGTCAATGAGCACAAGTCGATCGGCGTGACCGTGCTCGCCCTGGTGCTGATCCGGATTGTCTGGCGCCTGTTCAACCGCCCACCGCCCTTCCCCGACGGCATGAGCACCTGGCAGCGCATCACCGCCACCAGCGCCCACTGGGGTCTCTACGTCCTGATGCTCACCCTGCCGATCAGCGGCTGGGCCTACAGCGCCGCTGCCGGTTACGGCCCGGAATGGTTCGGATGGGTTGACCTGCCGGCCCTGTTCCCGGCCAGCGAACGGCTCGAAGCGATCATGTACGAAGTCCACAAATGGACCGGACGGCTACTCCTGGCCCTGGTCGCCGTGCACGTGCTGGCGGTGCTCCAGCATGCCTTCATCAAGAAGGATGGGGTCTGGCGGCGGATGTGGCCGGGTTAAGACGCAGTCAACCATCGAGTCGACACTGAGTAGACCGAGCCAATCAAACCACTTCGAATTCAGGCTACTGTGCTCGATGCGCCCGTCGCGCCAGTGCAGGCGAGAACGCAAGGGCGGTTTGCCTGCGAGTCAACACGCCCTGAAGTGGAGCCATAGTCCGTGCCTTCGCGGGATCACTCGCCGTGGCGGCGGTGACCGCAGTTTGGTCATTCCAACTAAGCGAGCTCAAACGCGCTCCATACCCAGTTTTTCAACGGCCCCCTAGCGGCGCATCGCCGCCACCAGCGCCCACCCCGGAAACCCTCAATACGGTCATTGAATCGGTGGCGTCAACCGATAGAGCGGCATTCTCTCGCGATTCCACGGGCTCTCGGGGGAAAGCTCCAGGCTGATCCAGTTGCTGCCTGCTCCATCGCCGGTCGAATCTGTGAGGGACAGCGTCAGGTTCCCCAGATTTTCGAACTGCACGTCCTGAGTATCGCAGGTAATGCAGAAACCAGTCACCTTCAAAAGGCCCATCGTCAGGGGCTCATCACCGTTGCGCACACCCGACCCGATCGCCCATATCGCCTGGCCGGCATCGTTATAGAAGTAGACGATGACCACCATCACCTCCCCCTCGTGATTCACGGAAAACCCCCAGCCATCATCATCCGATCCGCCGTGCCAGAGCCCCGTGTAGTTGGGAGCCGCCTCGTCGAGCGAGAACCGCATTTTTTCTATGCAGCGCATCTCCTGGCCCTGGGGCGTGTTCCAGAGCAGCTGAGCTGGGGAAGTCTGAAGCTCGGGTGATGACACGGCACAGGGAATTTCAAAAATACCGCGTCTGAAATCCATGCGCATATCGAATTCGGGAACGCGCTGATCGAGCGTCCCCGTGGCGTAATCGAATTCATATTCGAAAAATGCGCCCTCGGTAAGGCTCAGCTTGCTGGCTTGGGAATCTGCGAACCCCTGGTACCAGACGGGACTTCCATCTTCGCGAAAATCATAGATATAGACCACGTGATTACCGTTCGCGCCATGGATATCGATTCCCTTTCCGCTTTTGTCTGGGTCCCAGTACAAGCCGGGAGTGGGTTCAACGGCGGGGGGCCAATCACTGTCCAAGATGTTGCCACAGTTCAGTGCGCTCTCCAGCACTTCATCGACCCCTCGAGCAACGCCGGTAATCGTCGGCCGAACGAAGAGATCTGGAACAATGCCAACACGCTGCGTCGGCGTCCGATCCGGATAGTAGACGCCAAGTGCTGTTATGAAGGTCCTAATATTCCCAGGCAATCGGATCTCTGAGATATTGCCGTCTGCCGCCGAGGTCTGACTGCCGATTTTCACGGCACCGGGATGCCTCTCAAGACCCATCACCGTGTATTCGGCCTGGCTCTGCGTTTCCTCGTTCATCAAAATCAACACCCGTCCTTCGTAGATGGAATTGCCATTGAAGGAGCCGATGGTGCCCGCGCTCACTTTGAACTGCCCGGGACTCAGGATTTCAGGAACAGCAAAGGTCGCGATCTGTATCGGTGTTTCAAACAGGTAGTTGACCAGCGTCCAGAGCGTACTGTTGGGGTAGTTCCGCAGGTCGAATATCAGCGCGTCCTTGCGATTGAACTCGGCCATCATCCCCGGGACTTGCTGGCGCGATAGGCGACCCATATCCACATAGCCGATCGAGCATTCCTGCTGATCCATCGAATAGAACGCCTGCTTACCGTCGAGTAATGATGTTTGACTTGTCAGCTCATAACTGGTCGTGATCGTCAGTTCTGCGTCGTTTTTTCTGACTCGCAGCCTTGCCTCTCCCTCGCCCCGGTTCAGGAAGCCGTCAATTTCTCGCGTCGTCGTGCTTGGGTTCGAGGCCGATACGAGCAGCGCATAGTCCTCGACGAGTTCAGAGACAGGACGACCGTTGATGCGAAGCACCTCTGCACCAAGCAGGCTGCTGTCCTCATGCTTGTAGATCACCAGCTTGCCTTCAACGGTTTTCAGCACGAAGGGCAAATAGCGTTGCCAACCAAGCGCATCAAAATAAGGACTGGAGAAGAAGGCATGCGAATCTTGAATGCGCGCCGTCATCTCCCGCATGACTTTTTGATAGGTCACACGATCGTCCGCAGCATAGACTCGAGGAATGAACTCCATCAGGATCTGATGCCAGGATTCGCTGATCAGATTCTTGTACGGAAAGTAGGTGTCGATGATGTTCCAGTATCGGAACAGCGCCAGCAAGCGCATGGGCGCATCCGGTCGCGGAAATTCAAAGTAGCCATCGTCCTGGATGAAACTCGGCTGACCGACCTCGCCCAAACCGACATGGCAGTTGCTCCGAGGCCGGAATTCATTGATGACGGTCACCAGCCAGGCCCGGTTGCTGTCATTGAAGCGCGGATCCTGCAGCCAGCCTGTATATCGCGCTTGCGCAAGCCATTGCGGTGTCTCGATAAGCGGTTGATCGCGAACCTCATTGGCACCGAGGCCACCCAGAAGAATCGCCAGTTCTTCGTTGAAGCCTGCGGCATCGCCAGCAGCAAGCACCGCGGGTATCGAATCCAGGAGCTGAGCGTCCCAGTCCTGTCGACAGGTTCCGCTGTGATAATTCTTCGCCGTTGACCAGACCTGCGCCAGTCGATACAGATCCTCCACCTGATCTGTAGACAGCGCTTGGGCTCTGGACTCCAGGCATGGGCCCAGCAACAGAAGGCAAAGTAAAACAAGCGTTTTTTGGCGCATAGGGGCTGGACCGGACAAAGTACGAAGGCTATCATACTTCCGTTCGACCGGGATCCAAGTCATTTCTTGGCAGTCGCCAGATTGTCTGGATCAGGCGCAGAAATCCAGCGAAGCGTTCTTCGCCCGGGTGCATCGGACTTTTCGCGATCAGCCTGCGTCCACTCGAGTTCTACCCCCTCGGGCACTCCCAGGCCGAGAGGTGAGAGCGAGGTTTCTCGAATTCATGGCGTGCTCAGAAGCGCGGCCAGAACGTGACCGTGCCTGAGGACGACTAAAACAACGGAGATCCGGTCCAATGAACATGCAGTCGAACGCTCACGATAGAACTCGATCGACAAGTTACGCCCACGCCGATCGCCCCACCCCCATCGATTGATCTCACAAAGGCCCCGTCAGATGCACAGGACACTACTCACCAATTTGTTGATACCAATTGCGATCATCGCCGCCGGGTTGGCTGGCAGCACTCTGCATGCAGAAGAACCAGGGAATGCATCGACAGATTCCGCCACCACGGCCATGGCAACCGACTGGCGTCGAGCCTCTGCCGACATCAGACAACTCGCGACTCGATACGCCGCACCCTCGGTATCGGTAGCGATCATCAAGGACGGAGACATCCTCTTCGCCCAGGCTTTGGGACTGCAGGACATCGCTTCGGGAACCCTCGCAACGACGGCCACTCAGTACGGAATCGGCTCGATCGTGAAGAGTTTTACAAGCGGACTCGCAGGCTCGATGATCGGGGATGACCTGCTCAGCCTCAGCGATGCCCCGGCAACGTTTCTGGAAGGCCTCGATTTGCGCACTCCGGACCTCGCCCAGCATCTTCGCGTGTCTCATCTGCTGACACAAACCTCGGGCCTTCCATTCATGGACGGATCGCTGGCGTTCTTTCCGGAAGCCAATCAAATCGATCTGGTCGACCGCCTGCCCTATTTTGAAGCCTCTTGCCGAGTCGGGGATTGCTGGTCCTACAACAACCTGAACTTCGTCATGCTGGACATGATTCTCGAGTCCATCGGAGAGCAATCAAAGAGCGAACTTCTGGATGAGCGTCTGTTGAAGCCGGCCGGACTGGACGAAACACTCTCATCCACTGAGGCCTTCAAAGCTTCACCGTCTGCTGCAACGGGCTACGGGATGGCTCAAGGCCAGCCACAGGCCACGAGCGTCGAGTACCTCTATGGAGAGCATATCTACACAACAGCAAGCGACCTGGCACGCTGGCTCGATCTCTGGATGTCCGACGGCGGCGGAGTCATCCCGCCTGATTACGCGCAGGCTGCTATCGCGACTCAAACCATCACCGATGGAGCGGCACCCGACTCGGACGCACCCGGCATCTATCTATTTGGCTACGGATATGGTTGGCAAACCCTGTCGTTCGAGGGTCACTACCTGGTCCGGCACGGCGGCAATGAGAACGGCTTCACGGCGCATAGCGCGTTCATTCCGGCTCAACGGCTCGGGGTCGTCACGCTCACCAATCAACAGAATTCCATTCTGCCGAACATCGTCAATGATCTTCTGTTGCGACGAATACTGGATTTGGGAGCGCCGGCGATCAGCGATTATCCGGTCAATGTAAATGACGTCGCCACACTCATCTCGGAACAAGAGGCGCAGCTAGCATGGGTGGAGACGCTCAAGCTCGGGATGACAGAAGAGGACTTGGTCGGAAACTACGCAGCTGAGGGTTACGGCCGGATCAAAGTGGCGCTTCGCAATCAGACCTTGATGCTGAGCACTCCTGGCGCCGAATTCATCCTTGTGCCTCAGGGCGACAAGCGCTTCGGACTCGCCGCCATCGATCACGTCCCTTTGGGCATCGTAATGGACTTCTTCCAGGTGGAATTCGGAACCGATCAACTGACCATGAATATTGCTTCCGAACCCGTCGTCTTCACCCGACTTGAGTGATCCAGCGTTGTCACTCCATGTGTTTTCCGGCCTTGTTCTAGTGCTGGTCTAGGAAATTCTCCAGACAAGGGCAAGGATGCTGGCTCTTTCTTGCATGGGTGCCCCAGGTGCGCTCCGATCGCTGGCTCAAACAGGTCCGAGGCACCGAGCTCAAGCACTAGCTCGCCTTCGGCTCGGCAAATCCCCTGATGGCCAAGGCGGCCGAGCTGGGGCTGCGCTGGATGCCAGGTGTATCCTGTGGGTGGGCTCAGCAGATTCTTCGCTCACAGGCCGGATAACCCGTTCCAAAGCCTTAACGCCATCCCGCCGGTCTATCGACTGGGGAGTCGGCTTACCTCGTTACCAGCCAGAAGACTTTTCACGATTTCAACGTCCGTCTAACCTCAGAAGTCGTCGTTTCGCGCCAAAGCCTAGGGAATTCTGACTGCGTACAGATCGTGGCTATCCTGCGTTTGCCTCCTAGCAGCGAACAAAAATCAGTTTCGGAAATTCTACGCATAGGCGATTTCCTGCATTAGTTTTACGGAGGCGTTAGCAACCGACTGCAGGGAGTCCATCGCGAACACCGGCGTCAAGGTCATGACCGCCCGAACCCAGCGTACCGGGCCGGCTGAGTACACACTTCCTGTGCGGCATAACGTCTTAGCTAAGCGGCGCAGGCTTTATCTGCGTCCGAGTGAGTGAAGCGAACGGCTTGAGCGATTAGTTATGCCTTTTTCTTCCAAGTTCCTTAATAGCCTTTTCAAAGCGTTTTTTCCTCATCGCTTCGGGAATGGATTCTGCAGATTTCATCAGGCCCCTGATTTTGACAACGTGCAGTTTGATAATGATAAG
>JGI12210J13797_10174781_pt1 | contig 14156 bp, 10 predicted proteins | sample ElkSlonscriptome_3_FD_13797 | JGI IMG/M metagenome (IMG submission 13797)
GAAAATCTTCGACGCCCTCAAGCAATCCAGGAATATCCGGCTTCGCGAGCCGCCGGAGCCGAACCCGCGGGTCACTGTGGCGGCGACCTGCGCAATGCCTTGCGCAGCAAATGCGCGCTCAGCAGTCCCGGCGGCATGCGCAGCCAGTGTGAGCGCAGATAAAGCAGCCACCCGGAGACGGTTGCCGGTCGACGCAGCGGATATCTGGGTTCGAGGGCGCGTTTGGCCAGTGTCTGCACGAGCGCGTTGGTGGTCGGGTTGGGCGCGAATTGGCCCGCGGCTTGTAATGCCTCCGGCGGGATGACGGTTGCGAACAATGACCGGCACAGCGACAGTCCATAGTGCAGAGGGCGACCGAGTTGAAGTGCGTCGGCACGCTCCATCAGCCGAGTCCAGAATCCCGGCTCGGCGGTGAACTGGCCGATCAGGTCGTGGAGATCGAGCAGCCCCGACAGTTCGCCGCGTATTTCGCCATCGTGCAGCAAATGGGCGGCGCTGTGCAGCAGCATATCCTCCGGGCCAAGGACGTGAAACGGCGCCATGGCTAAGGCCGTTGCTTGGTCCCAAAGCAGATCCGGGTTTGGCTTCAGGCGGCTGGTCAGCGGCAAGATCCCGTGGTGTACATCGAGTTCGATGTCGCGCGCCGGATGCCGCATGGGTGGGATCTCGTGCATCCAGCGGCGATAGTAGCGCTGATCGTAGGGATCGATCTTGAAGGTCAGCCAACCCGCCGCGGCAAGTGCGGTTTCCGCGCGTTCGAGGTCGCCGTGCCGAACCATGATGTCGAGATCGGCAAACGACCGCCCCCGCGCCATGGGCAGCCCGATTTGGGCATAGGCCGCGCCCTTCAGCAAGATCACGGGGATGTTGGTCCCCGACAGGGCCTTGCGGACTTTACGCTGTTCCTGTCTGATCTGTGCCTGGATGAACTCAACCTTGAACCGCTGCGCCAGGAGTTCGGTGCGAATCTGCTCTGGACAATGGGTTAACAGCCCTGCGTCCTCAAGCAAGTAGCTGACCCGCGCGCATAGCCCTTGCGCGCGGATTTCGCGCATGCAGAGGTTCCAGCGGGCGTTGTCGAAGGTCCGGACAGCATTCGGAGCGCGTAGAACCTCCAGTAGCAGGCTCATGCGGCTGCGCTCTGCATTAGCCGCTCTAATGCCGGTATAACGTCTTCGAGCCGGCCATATTGCAGGTCGTAGCACGGGCTGTGCTGCACCAGTGCGCCGAGTTGCGTGAAAGCGACCGCACCGAGCAGCCGATAGTTGAACGAGTTGTGCGCCAGTCGCGTAAAGGCGAGGCTCTCTTGCTGCTGTTGCAGCCGTACGGGGCTATCGGGGACAAAACGCGGAAAGACGATACAGGCCGGCCGCGCTGTTTCTTGCTGGCGCCTCAAGCTCTCTAGTGGAGGGCGCATGTGCGCAACGTCGCCCTTTCGGGTGCGCGCGTAGGTCGGGCCGATAGCGGCCATTGGCGCAAAGCGACGAATCAGGTCGATGGATGCATTCTTTAGCGGAACGGCGCGCGGCAGCGGATGCAGCAGACCGGTTTGGTAGTCGACGAGCCCGAATTCATCCGAGAGCAGGCGCCATCCGACCTGTGCCATCGCGGCTGCCAGGGTGCTCTTGCCGGAGCCCGGTGTTGCCGGCAGGATCAAGGCGCGGCCATCGCGCTCAACCACCGCCGAATGTAACATCAGGAACTGGTGGGCGCGGTTGGCGATGCACCAATTCAGGCCCCATTCCATCAGCGGGAAGGCGTGGCTGCGTGGGAAAGGCTGGAACGGGGTACTGTTTTCGAAGCGGAAGACGGCTTGCGGTGCGATGCCGCCACGGAATCGAGAACCCCGGTCGATGCGGATTTGGAACTGGACCAGACTGTCTGGCGCGGGTGTGGTGTCGCGCCCATAGCACCAAGCGAGGCGCTCGCGCAGTTCGCTGAACGGCGTTTCGATACGAACGATGAAAGGGCCGGTTTGGAATAGAGTGCCGGTTGATTGGGGTCGCAAGGCCCTGTTCGAGATCTTGACGTTAGCCGCCCTTGGGTGCGGTGCTTGCAAGATCACGCCTGCGATTGGCGCTCCGCCAGTTCAGAGTCGGCGAGTGAGGCCAACAGGTCGGCGATGGTTTTTCGCCAGTTGTAGTCATTCGCGGAGTCGCAGGCGTCTGCCGTCATCTTGCAAACTGTCTCGAACGAGGAGCCTTTTTCGCTCAGGTAACGCAACACGAAGGCCGGTAACTCGGTGAGTAAATGGGTCTCGCCGGTTTCACGGCTGAACAGGCTGTTCTCCGTCGGCCATTGCAACCAGCGAAACCCCTCGGGGTCTATGGCCCGCCATTGACAACCGTCGTGGGGATTCACGCCATCTTTTCTGACGCCCCCGTTTGTCATACATCGGCGTGGTTGCGTACCGGAAGGGTCAGAGTCTCGTGTCCAGGCGGGCATTGATAGGGCGTCCGCCCGACTAGCCCGCCACAAAGCTTGTCAGGCAGCTTGCTGTCATTCCCATATTGCCGTTGGCCCCTCCTTCCAGCCTCGCGATCGGGTGGATGCAGTAAGTTCCCGGCGCTACGGGGGTTCCGTCGGGGAATCCTTTGCCAGACGCGATATTGCAACTAGCCGGTGTTACGCCATCGTCCTCGAGAGACAACTGCGTTAGCGGATCATCTAAGGGAACGTAGAGGATCAGTAGATAAACGTCCACTGCGCCGCTGGGCGGGTTAGGGTTCGTAGGAGGAATCGTGAGATTGTTGCCGTTCGCATCGACGCGAACAACGGTCGATGTGCCTAGTGCCGTGAACTGGTAAACGGTTGCCGGTTCAAATAGCGGTGGAAAGGATGTTATCCATTGCTTTGCGGCCACCCGGTAATAGTTATCCATTGAAGTTGTAGCGGGATTTGGTCTGGGCTCTGCCGCTTCCCCTTGCAGAAACAACGCGCACTGGACGGAACTCGCATTGGCAAGCGCTGCACCGCTGGGCAGGGTGCCGACGAAGGGCGCCATCGATGCGGCGGCCTTCAGCAAGTTCCGTCGATTGCTCGATAGTTCGCCAGCACTGGGAAGAGGCTCATGGGATGTGTGTTTGTCGGAATTCATCTCGAATCCTTTACATTCGGGGGGTCTAAGTACAACCGTAGCAGGTCTTGCGCCAGAGTTTTCAATATTTTGTTTATAAAGGGGAAAATAATTCACGCCAAAATCAACGACAGGCAGCTGTAAAATCTGCTGACAGTCTACGCCTGATGCTGGCAGCGACGTCATGGTGCATCCCTGCGCCAAACGCTCCTCGTCGATCGGCATCGGCAGGTGTCGGATTGGTTCAACTGGCGCGACGTTCTAAGGCACGATAGCCGATGTCGCGCCGATAGTAAGCATTTTCAAAGCCCACCTGCGCAACGGTCTGGTAGGCGCGCTGCTGGGCGTCTCGAACATCCTCCCCAAGGGCCGTCACGCAGAGCACCCGCCCGCCGTACGTGACAATTGCGTCGTCCGTGGCGCTGGTGCCAGCATGGAAAATCTTGGTCCGCGGGGCTGCCGGTGCATCGAGTCCGAAAATCCGGTCGCCGCTGGTGAAGTCGCCGGGATAACCGCCGGCGGCCATTACCACGCCAAGCGCCGATGATTGGCTCCAACTGGCGTCGCTCGCCGTGAGCCTGCCATCAAGGGCGCTCAGGCAGTGCAGTAGCAAATCGGATTCCAGCCGCATCAGGATCGGTTGCGTCTCCGGGTCGCCCAGGCGGCAGTTATATTCCAGCACGCGCGGCGCGCCGTCTTCGCCAATCATCAGTCCGGCGTACAAAAAACCGACGTACGCGATGCCGTCCGCGGCGAGCCCGGCCACCGTAGGCTCCATGATCTCACGCATAATGCGCGCGTGCATCGCGGCTGTGACCACTGGCGCCGGAGAGTAGGCCCCCATACCGCCGGTGTTGGGGCCGCGATCGCCATCATCTCTGGCCTTATGATCCTGAGACGAGGCGAGCGGCAGAATGTGCTGGCCATCGACAATGGCGATGAAGCTGGCCTCTTCGCCACGTAGGAATTCCTCGATCACGACACGGTGACCGGCGTCGCCGAATTGGCCATCGGCGAGCATGTCGCGCAGCGCGGCCTCGGCTGTTGCGAAATCCTCAGCCAGCACTACGCCCTTGCCGGCAGCCAAGCCGTCCGCCTTGATGACGATTGGCGTGCCGACCTGATGCGAGTAATCGAGTGCGGGTGCGAGTTCGGTGAAACTTTGATAGGCGGCCGTCGGGATACGATGTCGATCGAGGAATGCCTTCGCGAAGGCCTTGGAGCCCTCCAGCTGCGCGGCAGACCGCCTCGGGCCGAAGCAGCGCAGGCCGGCAGCGTTGAAGCGATCGACGATGCCAGCGACCAGCGGCATCTCCGGGCCGACGATGGTCAGGTCGATGCCAGCCTCGCTGGCAAAGGCGAGAAGACGGTGGATGTCGGTGGCGGCGATGGCAAGGTTTTCGACGCCCGGCTCACCAGCCGTGCCGCCGTTACCAGGCGCGACGTAGACGCGCTCGGCTAGCGGCGACTGTGCCAGCTTCCATGCGAGCGCGTGCTCACGGCCGCCACCGCCGACGATCAAGATCTTCATACAGGATACCGTTTTGCAGTGATCGGTCTAAGCGGCCCCGAGCGTTGGGGCCAGGCTTGCGCGCCCGGCTCGTGCGCCTGACTAGATTGCCTGATGCAGCCAGATGCTTGCAGATAAGTCAAATCTTCTGGTGATAACAAGCCTGACCTCCGAAGGGCCGAGCCCCAAAGGCAAAAACTGCGCAATCGCGCTGTACAGCGGCCCTTGACCCTCGGCGCTTTGCTCACTTGCAGCAACTCGCAGGCCAAGCAATACCGTGCCGTGCTTTCGTCGGTCTGAGGAATTCCTCGCCAGAAGACATGATGCCATGTCTCGACCGATGCGACTACCTTTCCATTGCGTGACTTGCGGGGATGGGCGTCTGTTGCGTAGACTCACAACTCTAGCGCCCGCCAGCCTTATTGTCCCAAGCCTGTTCGCGAAACCGGGTTTGCGAAGCTGGATGACTCGGTGGCAAGGGTGTCAGTTTTTTTTACAACTTTTTGTCCAGAAAAAGGCGGGTCTGGTGGTGAATTCGGATTGCCTGTGTTTGGTAGACGCCGATTGAGAGCGCGGCCTTGTCGTCTTCGGCGGCACTTAGGCAGCTCTAATTCCGGGTCCGATGCCAAGTCAATGCCGTCTATCGGGTTTTCTGTTGCGAATGTCGGCTTGCCTGAGGACGAATCGGTTGCGCTGGCAGAACGACATCTTGGTGCCGACAGCTGCGGACGCTCATCGCGCGTCGCGATCATGTCGAACAACAGCGTGTCTGGCGCTGTCAGTAAATTTTACAGTTTCGACTGTGCTTGAGAATCCGCTGAGAGGCAGTAAGGAAAAATATGCGTGTTAGTAATCGCTTGCTGATTGTGGCGCGATAATTGCTGAAGGATCTTAACGCTGAAGAATCTTAACTTGGCGAAATGTCGCTAATCCACTTTCGAAGCCGTCTCATAACTGATTCGCCGCGCGACCACGCACGCAGCGCCGGCCATCTTCACTGCTCGGAGTTCGTCCCGATGTGCAAGCAAACCCCCATCGCCCTCGCAGTCGCCGCCGTGCTCGGCACGGTGGCCTTTCCCGCTGCGGCGGTGCGCACCATCGAGATCAACAACACGACTAACGCGGTTTACCTGTCATCGGACACGCAGGGTTGGGACGACTATGCGACCACCTGCGTCAACGCGACTCAGACCCCTGGCACGGTTGACTTAGGTGCGGGCTGCGGCGCCGCGAAACCGGGCCCAGATGACGCATTATTTTTTTGGGGCGCTCAAGGCGCGACGACTAATTCTACGGTCGAGCTGGCATGGACCCCGGACACCGCCAGCGCAGAGGTCCAAGCCGTGCGACTTCTTACCCCAAAAGACGACGACGGAAATTATGTTAACGCCTACGGGCCAGACAAGCAGGCGATTTACGACGCGCCTGATTTCAGTGTCCCGTCGACACTCGGCTGGCCAGACGCGCAGACCTATCAACGAGGCGGGATTTGGTCGACTTGGGGCAGAGACGCGGTGCAGGACGTCGGTAATCGGACCTCGAGTATTCTTGGTTCTATGGGTCACGAGATGGATGTTGACGTGACTATCGGCAGTGGCAGCCAAATCGAAGAGGCCCAGCTAACTCCGGAGTCGCCGACGGAACTTGAGAATTTCTTTTGGCCCGGTCCGGCGAATCCGGCGCGTTCTTTCGACACGTCCCTGCCCGTCAACTCATCAGCTCCGGCGCAACGCGACTCGCTCACTCAGGGCGAGACCGTCGAGTTGAGTTTTTACGACGCTGGGACATCCGCCAACACGGACAACCCCACGGCCTACATGGGGGACACCCTGGTGCAGTTGAAGACCGGCAGCACCTTCCAGTCCACCGATCCAGCCGAAGCCGGCCTGATGTTGCAGGGAACGCCCGCGGATGCCGTCGTCAACTACGAACGCAGCGGCAATGAACTCACGGCCACGGTCAGTCTTCGCTCCGGCGCTGGCGACGTTAGCGGCGCTACCTATAGTGTTTTCAATCAGGGCGGTTCGGCCAGTTCGCTCGGCAATGACGTGGCCGACGGCTACAGCGTCGCTGTGTCGAGCGGCGACGACACGCCCAATTTGTTGATCGGCAGCAACACGCCCGAGACCGTCAACCTCGCCTTGGCCGAGAATACGTCGCAACGGATACTGGACTTCACGACGCCCAATCTCAATGCTGGCAATGCAACCGACGTTGCCAGCGGTCGCCAAACAACCGCAACGCAAAGCATTTCCAGCAGCACCAACGGAGACGGGTCAGACGGCGGTGCTCATACCCAAGGGATCGTCTTCGATACCGTAGGGCCGATCTTGGGGCTCGACTATGGTGGCGTAGGCCAAGACTACGGCACTGAAATCCAATTGGGCGGCTTCGAGGTTGGTAACAGCGTTGAATTTTCGGTCGCCAATATCTTCGGCAATGATCGCACTGGCCTGCCCAGTCTCGCGCAGCTTGGCAACCTGACCAATCTGACCATCAATGGCGTCGACATTGACGACACCACCGACTTTGCGATCAGCGGTATCAGCGATGGCACGGTCCTAGCGGCGCAAGACGATTCCTCGACGCTGACTTTCGAGGCATTGAAAGACGTCGGCGCATTCGACGTCAAACTCAGTTTCGACACCGACCAAGGCGCCGCGGTCGGCGGGACTGGTCCTGCAATTACCTTCAACCTCATCGGCTCCGCCGACGACGGCTTCACCGTCACGCCGGCTGCCGGCGATACCGGCGCCCTAACCTTTGCCGGCAACCCCGATTCAGTCAATCCGCCATCTATTGCCGCGGTGCGTGCAGGTACTACGGTCAGCGTCAACGCGGACGGCGATCCGATTGCCATTACTGTTTCGAATACCGCTGGCGCTGGCAGTGTCGTTTCCGGTAATTTTGCTGCCCTTACCGATTCTACTGGTCCTGGCACCTTCACGGCGAGCGGCGATACCGATTTCGACATTGTTGGCCCAGACGGCGCTCCCGCTCAGCGTACTTACGAGTTCGAGGCCGGAGATTTGGCCCTCAGCAACACGACCGGGTTCACGGATGAGACGACGCAGGTTATCAACAGTGAGGGACGCCAAGAAATCCGAACCTTGCAAGCGACAACGGTTGGTCCCGTGCTGGGCGTCAACGACGGGGCAGCAACGCTCGCCTATGGCAGCCGGATAGACCTTGGCACCATCGACCTGGCAACACCAGGAGACGAGACGCTGACGCTCTTGACTATCGCGAATCTCTTCGGCGACGATTCGTTCGACGAGTTGCTCACCAATCTCACGATCGCCAATGCCGGTATCACCGGTGGCGACGGGCTCTTCGCCATCCTCGGTACCGACTACGACTCGTCGCAAGTTGCGAAAGCAGGCTTTAGCTTGCCAGATATGCAAATCCGCTTCGGTCCCTCAGACTCCGCGATGGTCGGTCAGGTGTTGGCGACCCTGTCCTTCTTTACCGACATGAATCGGGCATTCGGAACCGCGACCAACGAGATCACCTTCGATCTCTTCGGTACCGTGATCAACTCGGCTCAAGCAGCCCCGCTGCCCGGCACCCTGGCCTTGCTCGGCGCCGGACTCTTCGGCATGGCAGGTCTGCGTCGGCGCCGGATATTGCGCCGGGGGCAATCAGTTGCCTCCGAGCGGGCGTCGAGATAAGAGCAAATTTAAGTCGTTTCTGAGCCGCTACTTAAACCATCCGTCTCGAGAAAATGCAGCGCTTGTCGGTTGCGTACGCAGGATCGTCGGCAATCTTGGCCGATCCGAATCGAAGGCAACTGGCAACCAGCGGCTCTGGTGTATAGTTTGAGGTAGGGCGATCCAAGCGGACTCGACTGCGCCGCGGCTGCCAAGGGTTTGGGCGTTACGATGACACAAAGGCATCATCTTGCGGGGCGGCACCGGGCTATGAACCTTACCCGGGTCTTGGTCAGTACGCCCTGTCTGGCATCCTCGGTAGGATTCGCTACCGGATAACAACATTCAGATTCAGCTGGCAGCCAAGGTCATGGACCATCAAATGCTAACCAGAGGCCGACATCTTGCCCGCGCACTGAAGGATGTCGACGACGTGGCAGCAACCATCAAGTGGTTGGATGCACTTCGGGAGCTCAGCATTTCCAAGGCCCTGCCGCAGTTGATCATGCGCCTGGAACACCTGTCTCGCCAAGATCTGGATCTGAAGGTGCGGCTGGACCTGATGCGTGTCTACAAGCGCCCGGTGCTAAAGGCGGCGGCTGCGTTGCCGAATCCCAATCCACGCTTGCCGTTTGGCGGCTTCCGCTCCGATCAGGGCCTGACGGCTGAGCAACGGCTCGATATCCTGATGCGGGACAACCTGAAGCACCTGTTCCAAGACCTCGACCGCAAGCGTTACATGGCGTCCGCCGCCACCGAAGAAAATCGACACTGGGTGCTGCTCAACCGGTTCAAGTTCCTGCGGCGGCAGGTCCGCTACGCGCTGCTGGCGCGCCGCGACTGCCCAACGCACACCTGGCAGGATGCGCACGACCTGTTTGTCTATCTGGTCATTCGCGGCAATGTGCAATTGAACGAAACCATGCATGTGGGCGTTTTTGACGACGACTTTGATCCGGAAACGGAATACAAGCGTCTGTTGCTGATGGGGCACGCGCACGCGTGCGGCCTGCCAGGTGATGCGCTGCTGGCCTTGCTGCCCCGTCTTCCCGTCTGGGCGCGACGGTCGCGATTGACCGATCCAGGTGGACACCTTGGCAAATTCAATTTGATGCAGGTCGAGGTTTCTAAGGACCGCCCGCTACGGGTCAATCCAAGCAGCCTGGATGAGGGGTTTCGGGGTTGGGTTCTATTGCCCGATGATGGCTATCTCGACTTCGTCGAGCAACAACGACGCGCCGCGCAACCCTTTTTCGCCTACATGACCGCCTGACCGCTTCCCTCTCTCATCAACCCGTTGCCCTGTCATCACCATTGCGAGGGTTGCGTCTTGCCCGCGGCGGGCGCTCGCCCGCCCGATGCTTGCAATTGACCCGACCCTGAGCGAGTTGTTCTAATCCTGATCGAGTTGTTCTACTATCAAACTGTTTTAGTATGGCCCTGTTTTAGTATGGCCCTGTTTTAGGATGGTATCCTTCTAATTTGGGCGCATCGAGTCCAAGCAAATCCATCGCCCCAGATTAGGTCCGAGGTTAGGTAATCATCTCATGTCGTTGCAACCCGTCATTCTGTCCGGCGGCTCCGGAACCCGGCTTTGGCCCTTGTCTCGCGAGGCCTATCCCAAGCAGTTCCTGCCGCTAATGGGCTCACTGACCATGCTGCAGGCAACGGTGAACCGACTCGACGGCCTCGCCGACGAGCATCCCCGCCAGGCGCTGCATCTGTTTGATCCCATCGTCGTTTGCAACGTCGATCACCGCTTTTTGGTGGCCGAGCAGTTGCGAACCCTCGAACGCGAGGCCGCGTCCATCATCCTGGAGCCAGTCGGGCGCAACACCGCACCGGCGTTGACGCTGGCCGCGCTGACGGCCTCCAAGGGCGGCGCCGACCCGGTACTGCTGGTCATGCCGGCCGACCACACCATCGCCGACGAACCGGGCTTTCGCAGTGCTGTCGCCGATGGCTGTCTACTCGCCGAGCAGGGTGCGGTGATTACCTTCGGCGTCGTGCCCAGCACGCCTGAGACCGGCTATGGCTACATCCGCCAGGGCGAGCAGTTCGAGACCGCCGATCTTCAGGGTTCGGCCTATCGGTTGCACGCCTTTGTCGAAAAGCCCGATCTGGAAACGGCGCAAGGCTACCTCGCCCGCGGTGAATATCTCTGGAACAGCGGCATCTTTATGCTGCGCGCCTCGGTCTGGTTGATGCTGATCCAGCGCTTGCGGGCGGATATCCTCGGCGCCGTCGAAGCCGCCATCGCCGAGGGGCGCAGCGACGGCGACTTCTTGTGGCTTGCGCGCGAACGCTTCAAGGACTGCCCCAGTGATTCCATCGACTATGCAGTGATGGAGCGGCTATCGGGGGATGAGGCCGTGGTCGAGCATCCGGTCCTGGTGCTGCCGTTGCGCGCCGGCTGGTCTGACGTCGGCGCTTGGTCGGCCCTGTGGGATGTGCGTGAGCAAGACGCCGCCGGCAACGTGCTTGATGGCGACGCCTTCGTCCACAATGCGTCCAATAATCTGGTGATCGCTGGGCAGCGCATGGTCGCGGCGGTAGGCGTCGCTCATCTGATCATCGTCGAGACGCCAGACGCGGTGTTGGTCGCCAGCAAAGACCATGCGCAGGATGTGAAAGCCGTCACACAGTTCCTGAAGACATCCAAGCGCGACGAGCATCGGCATCATCAGCGAGTGCACCGGCCCTGGGGTGCCTTCGAGGGCATTGGTCAGGGCGCGCGTTATCAGGTCAAGCGCCTGAGCGTGAATCCTGGCGAGTCGCTGTCGCTACAGATGCATCATCACCGCGCCGAGCACTGGATCGTCGTCTCCGGGACCGCGCGCGTCACCTGTGATGAGCGCAGCTTCCTGCTGGCCGAGAATCAATCCACCTACATTCCAGTCGGTGCGCAGCATCGCCTGGAGAACCCCGGCATGATCCCGCTGGAGATCATTGAGGTGCAGTCCGGCGGCTATCTGGGCGAAGACGACATCGTCCGCTTTCAAGACATCTACAATCGGGACGCCAACGAGGGTGCTTGATTCGAGTGCTGGTGATGATGCGGCGCAATATTGTCCCTTTGTCGCGCCGATTGCGCTATGATTGAAGGCTTTTTTACCCACTTTTAGCCTTCCGAATCGAGCAGCCATGGGATTCAAATGCGGCATCGTCGGACTACCCAATGTCGGCAAGTCCACCCTGTTTAACGCGCTGACGAAGTCCGGCATCGCGGCCGAGAACTATCCGTTCTGCACCATTGACCCTAACGTCGGCGTCGTGCCGCTGCCCGATGCGCGGCTCGACGTCATCGCCGCAATCGGCAAATCGGCCAAGATCGTCCCCACCGCGATGCAGTTCGTCGACATCGCCGGGCTGGTGGCGGGGGCGTCCAAGGGCGAGGGGCTGGGCAACAAGTTCCTGGCCAACATCCGCGAGACCGACGCCATCGCCCACGTCGTTCGCTGTTTCGAAGACGACGACGTGGTGCATGTGTCCGGCGGCGTCGACCCGCTCGGCGACATTGAGGTCATCAATACCGAACTTGCCCTGGCGGACATGGAGACCGTCGCGAAGGCGTTAGACAAGGCCATCAAGCAGTCAAAGACCGGCGACAAATCCATGTTAGGGCGCAAGGCCCTGCTGGAGCGCGTGCTGGCGCATTTGGACCAGGGTAGGGCGGTGCGTGCGATGGACCTGACCGATGACGAACGAGGCGGCTTACGCGAACTCTTTCTGCTCACAGCCAAACCCACCATGTACGTCGCCAACGTCGCCGAAGACGGCTTCAACGACAACCCGCTGCTCGATCGCATTCGCGCCCATGCCGAGACCGAGGGTGCTATCGTCGTGCCCGTCTGCGCCGCCATCGAATCCGAGATTGTCGAACTCGACGAGGCCGAGCGCGCCGAGTTCTTGGCCGACCTGGGGCAGGACGAGCCCGGCCTCAACCGCGTGGTGCGTGCCGGCTACAGCCTGCTGGGGCTCGAGACCTATTTCACCGTTGGCCCCAAAGAGGCGCGTGCCTGGACCATCCCCAAGGGCGCGACCGGCCCGCAGGCAGCCGGCGTCATCCACACCGATTTCGAACGCGGCTTCATCCGCGCCGAGGTCATCGGTTATGACGACTTCGTCGTCTGCAACGGCGAGCAGGGTGCCAAAGAGGCTGGCAAGCTGCGCAGCGAGGGCAAGGAGTACATCGTCCGCGACGGAGACGTCGTTCACTTCCGATTCAACGTCTGAAGCGATGCCTGGAGCTCAGGCCTGAATCGATGCCTGTAAGGAATTTCTGAAGCGATGGCTGGAACTAAGGCCCGCATCATCGCCGGAAAACCTGCGCTCGGTCTTGACGCATCAATGAGCCAAGGCTAAACTTCGCGGTCTTTCCCGGCTACGTAGCTCAGTTGGTTAGAGCGCGGCACTCATAATGCCGATGTCGCTAGTTCGAATCTAGCCGTAGCCACCAAAATTCGATTACAGAACAGCCGCTTACGAGCGGCTTTTTTGTGCGCTGCTGCCCCGGTTTTCGGTTGGTCGCGCTGGGGTCACGGTGGGGTCACGCTTTTCCACGGACGCGCCAACTTCACCGACTGATCATCGGGCTTCGGTCGCCCTGCGACTTTTGCGACTCTGTGACTTTTGGCGGTTCTCGACCTAAGGCGCCAGCGCGGGCAACCAACCGCGGCACCGACGCCAACAAATAATCTGGAGCCTGTTATGGTCTATAGCCTCAAACTATTGGCATACCTTGCATGTCGAAGGCTTTGACTATCGGCGATGGTCGGACGGGTCTACCGGGTCGGTGACAGTTTGAGCGCCGCCGTCAGCCGTCGATGCTGTCGTATCTGCTCGTGATTGGTTGCGCCAGAGCTTCGGGTTCCGGTCTCCGAAGCCGGTGCCGCGGTCTGGCAGGGCCTGACGACTTGGCGCGACGGAACCGGGTGATCCGTCAGCCCAACCGCATTATCCTAGCAAGTGTCCGTAACCCTCGCGAACGACAATCTCTCTCCACCTTCCTGCCGCCTGTGCCCTGTTCGCTAGTTGGGCGGCGGGCTCCGAGAACAGGCAGAACACCGCTTCGTCGGGCGAGAGCGTAGACGGCATTTCGCTGTAGAGGAACGTCAGCGGTCCGGGCTGCTCACTGCGGCCCGGCGCAAATGGTCGTGTGGTCATATGTGATCCTCCACGGACGACGCGCCCGATTCACGCGGCGCAGTCCGCAGCGTCTGCGCGGGCCTGACTGACCAAGTCCGCAATCTCCCGCTCCAAAGTCGCCGGCTCGATCTGCCGGTAGACGATCTCGGGTTTCGGCTTCTTGGCGCGGCCGGGCAGAAAGTCACCCCGCTGAAGGTTCGCCCGCATCCGCTCCCATAGCCGGAAGTAGGCCGGATTGGGCCGTCCGGTGGTGTCCTGGACCGGCAACCGCGGAATCTTCACCAGCCCGCTCTCGATGGCGTCCACCAGCCCGAAATCGCTGACGATCCACGGAAAGGGCCGGCCCTCCGGATGGCCGCTGCCCTGGATGAAGAACGGCGTCGCCGACAGGTCGATGCAGAGGGAGATGCCTGGCGTGCCGTCCGTCGGCGCGTTGTTGAGCTTGTCCAGCCCGACGATCCAGACCGTCGCCGCGCGAAGCTCCTGCTCCAGCGCGGCCTTGTCATCACCGCTGAGCTCGGGCGACTCAGTACGCTCCCGTGGGCGCCAGCAATGGTGTCCTTCATCGTTCAGCACCAGGATCGCCATGCGCTCGGCAAGTTCCTTCAGGACGCGGTTGGCGAAATCCTTGGTCGTCTCCGGCCCCTTGTCCACAACAGCGTAGGTCTTATCGCCCTCCTTGTGCTCGGACTCGGCGCCGAAGCCGTGCCAGTTGGTCACCAATACCTTGCCGCGTTGCAGCAGCGGGCGATACTTCATCGGCACGATGTCG
>JGI12210J13797_10044398_pt1 | contig 14150 bp, 12 predicted proteins | sample ElkSlonscriptome_3_FD_13797 | JGI IMG/M metagenome (IMG submission 13797)
GATCCGTAGACGACCCCGAATGCCCGCTTTGGCTTCCACGGCAATTCGCTTTGCCCGGTCGGCTTGCTGTAGCGTAAGACGCGCTTCGTCGAGAAACAGGGCGCCCGCCGGTGTCAGTTCCACTTTTCGTTTCGTCCGGTTGAAAAGCTGCACATCGAGCTCCTCTTCCAACTTTTTAATCTGCTGACTCAGCGGGGGCTGTGCCATATGCAAACGCTCCGCGGCCCGGCCGAAATGCAGCTCTTCGGCCACAGCAACAAAGTATTTCAGATGTCTCAGCTCCATGTGAGTTTTAATATCATTTCGATATTACATGTCAACAATACTTATATTTTACATATATAAAAATCGGCATACGGTTGGACCCATGAAAACGAAAGCCAATCGAAGAGCCTTTATTTCCGCCGCCGGCGCAGTGGCCGTCAGCGCGAGGGGCAAGGAGCAGAACATGAAAAATACCATTCAGATTCGCAAAGCTGCCGAGCGTGGCGTTGCAGAGCACGGCTGGCTGCATAGCCGGTTCTCATTCTCATTTGCCGGATACTTTGACCCGAAACACATGGGTTTCCGTTCCCTGCGCGTGATTAACGACGATATTATTGAACCGGCCGAAGGTTTTGGCACCCATCCGCATGAAAATATGGAAATCATCTCCTATGTCGTGGAAGGCGCGCTGGAGCACAAAGACAGCATGGGCAATGGCTCCGTGATCCGCCCTAACGATGTACAACGCATGAGTGCCGGATCGGGCGTTACGCATAGCGAATTCAATCCGCTGAAAGATCAGCCCATGCGCCTGCTGCAGATCTGGATTAAACCGGATAAAATCAATGTCGAGCCGAGTTACGAAGAGAAAACGTATACACCGGAGCATAAGACCAATACGTTAAAACTGGTGGCGTCGCCGGATGGCGAGGAAGGCTCGGTCAGCATCAATGCGGATACCAGACTCTATGCCTCCATTCTGGAGCCGGGTGCGGAACTGGTGAAGCCCGGCGATGGCTCGCGTCACGTCTGGATTCAGGTGGTCAATGGTAAATTGACGGTCGACGGCGAGGTGCTGGGAACCGGTGATGGCGCAGCCATTGAAAATGCCCACGACCTCACCTTCCAAGGATTGGAAAAATCTGAAATCCTCGTCTTTGACCTCGCATAAAAACCTAAATAGGAAAACCCCATGAAAAAAATACTGGCCTTTGCCGGGAGTAATTCGAGCAGTTCCGTCAATCGGAAACTGGTGGAGCACGCAAAATCAAAAGCGGCGGAATATGAGATTACCTTGATCGACCTGCGTGATTTTGATGCCCCGATGTTTTCCGAAGATCTGGAAAAGGCCAGCGGTGTACCGGAAAGCATTATGAAGCTGAAAGAGGTATTTACGGATCACGACGCCTTCATGATCGCATCGCCGGAACACAACGGCATGATGCCGGCATTCTTCAAAAACCTCATGGACTGGCTATCGCGCGCCGGGGGTAAAATTTTCCAGGAAAAGCCGGTGCTGCTGATGAGCACCTCTCCGGGACCGCGCGGTGGACAGACCAATCTGGCCAACATGAAAAACCTATTTCCTTACTGGGGCGCAAAAGCGGTCTTTGCTGACTTTTATCTGGGCAGCTTTTATCAGGCCTATGATGCAGAGACAGGAAATTTTACGAAACCGGAAGATGAAGCGCGCCTGAAGAAGGTCGTTGCAGACTACGAATCATTTCTTAACAATCAGTAAAAACACGGAGGCATACCCATGAGTGCAGCACTTAATATTCTCGGACGGTTTTTTCTCGTCCTGATTTTCCTGATGAGCGCGATCGGCAACAAGATCCCGAACTTTTCAGGAACCGTACAATATATGAAATCTGAAGGCGTGCCGGTTCCGGGATTGCTACTGGCAGGTGCGATCCTGTTTCTAATTGCAGGCGCGCTGAGCATCCTGGTCGGATTTAAGGCAAAAATCGGCGCGGCCCTTTTGCTGATTTTCCTGATTCTGGCCACCTACTGGTTCCACGATTTCTGGACCTTTGAGGATGCTCAGGTCAGGCAAACCCAGACCATTGCCTTCATGAAAAATCTCGCCCTAATGGGCGCCATGCTCATGATTATTGCCGGAGGTTCCGGAGCAGGTTCCCTCGACCGACGGATTTCCAGACTGGATTAAAAAGGCAGGGACTGCTGTCCTCAGCCAGCCGCCCTTAAGATTCGGCGAGGTGGGGACACCGAGCCCTACCAATTAATCTTCAAGATATTCGCAGCAATAATCTGCGTAGTCCTTGATGATTAGATCAAACTTGGAGTTGGCCGGCACTTTAAAGGAGTCTCCCGATCTAAAGGTTTTCCAATCATTGGAACCCGGAAGCTTAACCTCCATCTCACCGCCGATCATTTCCATGATCTCGGCCGGGCCGGTATCGAACGAATATTCGCCGGCCATCATAAAGCCCAGCGTCTTTTTGGAGCCGTCCTCGAAAATCACCGTCCGGCTGGTGACTTTGCCGTTAAAATAGACATTCGCTTCCCGCACAACCGTTACATTCTTAAATTCAGACATGGTGTATCCTTTCGTTGAAAAGGGCGAAAATTATCAGAACCCACCGCCCGGACTCGAACGGAATCGAACGCAGGTTCTATGAAATTTCCAAGGATTGGAATATCCTACCATCTTCGATCCAGCGTTTGCTTCTCGTGAAAGCGAATGTAGCTGGTGAAGGTGTTCAGTTCCTTTGCGCGCCAGAAAAATTCTTTCTTTAAAAACGGCGAGATCTTGGGGTCTTTGGCTAGAAATGTGAGATTGCGTGCTTTGTGCTGGCATGTGTCCACCAGCGCGGTGCAGCAGTCGCTGAAGTCTTTGCGCACACTGCGGTAGCGATCATTATTTTTTACATCAGAAGCCGCATCCTCAATGGCGGTGACCAATCCATTGCATTGTTTGAGCCAGCGCTCCACATCCAGTCCGTATTTTATGTCTTCCTTTGTTTCCTGGCGTTGCTGCGGGTCAGCCATCCATTGCTTCGCCATCTCATAAATATCGCTTCTGAACTCGTCCGTTTCGCGCAGCGTTTTTCCGTAGGTTGAATTATATTTTTTCCAGCGCGGGCTGTACCACGTGTCCCCCTCGAGCTGGTATACGGTTCGGATGGTGCTGCTGTTCCAATCATCGGAAGCATACATATAAAAATTTGCGAGCGTCGCAATGCCACAGACGGAACCGTTTTCCTTGGTCACAGGACTGCCGTAGTGATTTTCCGAAAAGCCCGACTCGACCTGAAAACGGCCGTCATAAACTTTGCCTACACGACCCGGCAGAGCATGCACACTGCCCGGCGTGGTATAATCATAAACCGAAATGGATTCGCCTGCCGTGACGGCGGAATCAATCGCCATCGAGGGTCGCTTATCGACCAGGAAACGGGCGAGGTCTCGCGTGGCGGAAAGCTCAATTTTCTTCAGCTGAACCGATTCCCCCGACAGCGTACTGATCGTAAAGCGGTCATGTCCCGAAATGAGCTGAGCATTGGTGAATACATAGGTTTTACCTTCCAGCTCCGCCACAAATCCGCCGATGCTCTTTCCGCCCAGATCGATACGAACCAGCACATCGGCACTGACGGCCGCCATGGCCCGACCCGAAAGTCCCAGCATCGCTGCTCCGCCGAGAATCTGCATGAATGATCTGCGATGCCATTTTCCCTTTTTCATAAACTTCCCTTCCCGTTCACTGCTACGCTGAATGCAATAAAACCCCATAAATCAGCACCCAGAGTAAATCTGAAACCCGGAGGCGTCAATGCGGCAAAAGGTTAACAAAGAAAAAAAGCGGTCCGATTGGGACCGCCTTTCCTTTCCAATGATTGGACGTTTTCGGGTTAGACCGAGAACTCCGTCATCTGGTCGAAGTTCAGGTATTTGTAAATATCATCCGTTTTACCTTCCAGTTTCGGGCTGACGATATCGACATATTCCTGCGGCGTGGGCAGTTCGCCTTTCAGGGCGACCACAGCGGCCAGCTCGGCAGAGCCGAGATAGACCTGCGCGTCTTTACCCATGCGGTTATTGAAGTTTCGCGTGGAGGTGGAAAAGACCACCGCGCCGTCATTTACGCGCGCCTGGTTCCCCATGCAGAGCGAACAGCCCGGCATTTCGGTACGGGCGCCGGCTGCGCTGAACTTGGAATAGTAGCCTTCCTTAGTCAGCTGCACTTCATCCATCTTGGTCGGCGGACAAATCCACAGTTTCACATTGGCAAATCCCTGACCGTCGAGCACTTCAGCGGCGGCACGAAAATGGCCAATGTTGGTCATACAGCTTCCGATAAAGACATCATCCACGTGCGCACCCTGAACATCGGACAGCTTTTTCACGTCGTCCGGATCGTTCGGACAGCAGAGCAGCGGCTCTTTGATTTCGTTCAGGTCAATTTCGATGATCTGTGCATATTCTGCATTCGCATCGGCTTCCATCAGTTCGCCGTTTTCGAGCCAGTCCTTCACGTCATCAATACGTTTCTGCAGGGTCTCGGCATCACCGTATCCGCCTTTGATCATCTCTTCCATCAGCTTGATGTTGGAATTGAGATACTCTTCGATCGGTTCGCGGTCCAGTTTGATCGAGGCCGCAGCTGCGGAACGCTCAGCCGCGGCATCGGTCAGCTCAAAGGCCTGCTCGACTTTGAGTTTCGGCAGTCCTTCCATTTCGAGAATACGACCGGCGAAAATATTTTTCTTATTCTTCTTCTCTACGGTCAGCAACCCATCCTGAATCGCCTGATACGGAATGGCATTCACAATGTCGCGCAAAGTGACGCCCGGCTGCAGTTCACCTTTAAAGCGGACCAAAACAGATTCCGGCATATCGAGCGGCATAACGCCGAGGGCCGCCGCAAAGGCCACCAGCCCGGAACCGGCCGGGAATGAAATGCCCAGCGGGAAGCGGGTGTGCGAGTCACCGCCGGTTCCAACCGCATCCGGAATCAGCAAACGGTTGAGCCAGGAGTGGATGATGCCGTCGCCGGGACGCAGGGCCACGCCGCCGCGATTCATGATGTAATCCGGAAGGGTGGCATGGGTAACGACGTCAGTCGGTTTCGGATAGGCCGCCGTGTGGCAGAACGACTGCATCACGAGGTCGGCATTAAATTTCAGACAGGCCAGCTCGGTAATTTCCCCGGCGGTCATCGGGCCGGTGGTGTCCTGCGAACCCACGGTGGTCATTTTCGGGAGGCATGAGGTGCCCGGAAGAATTCCTTCAACACCACAGGCTTTACCGACCATCTTCTGGGCCAGAGAGTAGCCCTGCCCGTCGGCCGGCTTCGGATTGTCCGGCACCACAAAGAGTCCGGATTCGTCGTTGGAACTCATGCCGAGGGCGGCGCGGGCTCTTTCGGTCAGCTGTTTGCCGATGATCAGCGGAACACGACCGCCGGCCCGGTATTCGTCCAGAATGGTATCGGGCTTGATGGGATAAGTAGTAATTTCGTTACCCTCCGCATCGGTTATCAGGCCTTTGAGCGGATATACCTTAATGATCTTGCCGGTCGTGAGCTCGCTCACGTCGGTCTGGATCGGCAACGAGCCGGAATCTTCAGCGGTGTTGAAAAAGATCGGGGCAATGGTACTGCCGATGATAAGACCGCCGCGACGCTTGTTCGGAATGCATGGAATGTCATTGCCGATATGCCAGAGCAGCGAATTGATGGCGGATTTTCGGGAAGATCCGGTGCCCACCACGTCGCCCACAAAAGTGACCGGCAAGTTGGTATCCTCTTTCAGCTTGGCAATTTCCTGCGGTCCATCGGGAAACAGGGATCCGCCCATGCAGGTGGAGTGCAGCGGAATGTCCGCGCGGGTAAAGGCATAAGCGGCCGGCGAAAAGTCGTCGGTGTTGATTTCGCCGTCCACTTTATAAATGGCCGTTTCAATTTCCTCTTCGATATCCGGCTGCGAGGTAAACCATTCACCATTCGCCCAGGATGTAATGACATCCTTTGCGATTTCGTTTCCATTATCGGCCAGCGCCTCGATGTCTTCAAAACGGTTGACAGAAAGCACCATGTTTTTCAGTGCGGCTGCGGCTGTGCCGGCCAGAGCGCCCTGCTCTTCCACTAGCTTAATCAGGCCGTCGAGGTTGTAACCTCCGACCATGGTGCCGAGCAGTTCAACGGCGCGTTCTGCAGTAATCAGCGGAGTCGATTCTTCGCCGTGGGCTACCTTAAACAGAAATTCGGCTTTCACCTGGGCCGCCGGATCCACACCGGGATTTACGCGGTCGGTAATCAGCGCAACCAGTTCTTCCTCTTTACCGGCCGGCGGATTTTTCAGCAGTTCGATCACCTGCTCGGTCTGTTCCTGACTCAACGCGAGAGGCGGAATGCCTTCGGCCGTACGTTCTTCCACATGTGCATAATACTCATCAAAAAATAGGCTCATAATACGATCATCCTTTTAACGGTTAGGGAATGCGGATGAAAATAAAGGTTCCGGCGGGGGGTGTCAATTACGCGCAAACCCTAAGGTTATCCGATAAAATCTTCACTGCGAGCGCAGCAGTATTCAATAATGCATGAAATTTCGGCCGTAGAAACGCCTCGCCAGAAAATTTGCCATTTATCGGCATGGTGATGTCCGTCGGATTGCTTGTGATACCACGAATTAAACGGATTATGCTCATTCGACCGCCAGAATAAGGCTTCGTGATTCTGATGCACCTCGCGCCACAGTTCCAGCGCCAGGCCCTCGCCGCGGGCTTCTTTTCCGACCGCAAATTTTGAGAGATAAAGTCCCGCCGGGTGCTCCTCCAAGAGAACGGCGCCGCGATAATTGCCCTCGATGTAAGCATGCGTCACATTATTCAGGAAATCGGTTTCAGCCAGTTTTTTACCAAATGCCGTCTCCAACAATTCCAAAAGACGCGCGTGATCCACCCCTTCCAATCCTTGGAAATGGTGGATCTTCGACCCTTTACGCAGGAGCGTCCCGGCGCCCTTCACCGTAAAAATCTCTTCCAGCAGCTTGAGTGGCGAGGTCACCGACAGATGCGCACCGGGCCAGCTCTCCAGCAGTTTTTTTCCAAGGGTTGGATAATCAAACTGCAGATCTTCCAACGTTTGGATGTTATCGCGATGGGTATAAAGATAAGGAATCAGTTCACCATCCGTATTTTTCAGTCCGCCGGCGGCACGGATAAAATGAACGCGTTGTGTCGCTTCTGCCAAAAATTCCGGTAACGCTTCTTCCAGCGTATACTCGGGCGCCACAAAAACCGGCACTTTTTCTGCGCGGCGCGCGTAAGCCATAAACATGGCCACCTTGCTTTCGTGGTAAAACTGAAAGGCAAAAATGGATTCCGCAGAAAGCGTTTCGCGCATTTTTTCCGCTTCCGGACCACAGAGCAGAATCGCCGGAACCAGCTCGAGACGCAGCAGAAAATGCAGATCAAAAGCCAACACCTCGGCCCCGGCCTCGATACTCCCCGCATCCGGGCAGAGCAGGGCAAAGCACGTCGTCGGGTCCGACTGAAACTTATTGAGGTAAAACTCATATTCGTCCCGCCGACCGATACTATCCAAAAAAAGCCGTATGGTTTTATTTAAAGCGATCATTGCTTCGATTAGCATCGAAACGGTCGAAAAGTTCAAGGGTTAAACGGTTCAAAAGGTTTCCATTCAACTCTTTAATCTTTCAACTCTTCTACCCGAGTTTTTTCTTCGTCATTTTCACAAGCCGCTTGAGCTTACCGCCGAGAGCAACTTTTTTGACGTGCGACATGCGGTCGACAAGAAGAATGCCGTCAAGATGATCCAATTCGTGCTGAATCGCACGCGAGAGCAGACCTCTGGCATGAATGCGTTGGGGCAACCCGTCGATATCGATATATTCCGCATCGACTTCGTACCAACGCTCTACATTGGCAAAAATATCAGGAAAACTCAGGCAGCCTTCCGGCCCCACCTGCACCGATTCTGAATGACCCACAATTTTCGGATTAATAAAAACGATCGGCATTTCAATGCCCGGATTTTCCCGTTCGCCATCTTCGCCGACATCCCCTTTCGGTGGAATATCGATCACAAACATACGTTCCGTACGACCGACCTGCTCCGCAGCCAGGCCAACGCCCTGCTCGGCATACATGGTCTCGAACATTTCCTTCGCCAGCTCACGAATGTCATCACTCACCATCATGACTTCGGCGGCTTTCTGACGCAGAACTGGATTTCCATAGGTACAAACGGGTAAACTCATAGGCGCTAGGTTTTCCGTGAGAAGTCCGTTATTGTCAACCGAAATTAAGGAAACTCAGCTCCAGCCATGCCGATCGATATTTTATTTACAGCCTACAACGCACGCTATGCCCACACCGCCTTTGGCGCGCGCTATCTGCTGGCCAATATGGGAAATTTAAGGAATTTCTCAGATTTGATGGAATTCGACCTGCAGGTACAGCCGCGCATCGCCGTGGAAAAAATGCTCCGCCGCAATCCAAAGATTATCTGCATCGGCTGCTATATCTGGAACATCGACCTCGTCACCCAAGTCGCCGCCCTGCTCAAAGCCATCCGCCCTGACATAAAGCTGATTCTCGGTGGTCCCGAAATTTCCTACGAAACCGAGGAACAGGACATTTTCCAATATGCCGACTACGTCGTCTGCGGCGAAGGCGAAATTGAAGTCCCCAAACTCTGTAACGACATCCTGAACCACAAAGACACTAAGAACGCTAAGGGTTCACAAACTGAAGATCCTGATACGTTGTGTACTTCGAGCCTTCGTGGTTTAGAAAAGATCATTCAGGCAGAAGCCGTGGACGTTACGCAAATTGAACTGCCCTACGACCTTTACTCCGATGAAGACATCCAACACCGAGCCCTCTATGTGGAAGCCTCGCGCGGGTGCCCGTTCCGCTGCGAATACTGCATGTCCTCGCTCGACCCCTGCGTTCGCTATTTTCCGGAGGAAAAACTTTTTCCAGCCTTTGGAAACCTGCTCGACCGCGGGGCACTAAATTTTAAGTTTGTCGACCGCTCGTTCAACATCGACATCCAATTTGCCCTGAAAGTCCTCGATTTTTTTAAGGCGCGTTATCAGCCGGGTATGATGCTTCATTTTGAAGTCATCCCCTCGCACCTGCCGGACGAGCTCATGGAAGCCGTCAAAGATTGTCCCCCCGGTATGCTCCAGTTTGAAATCGGCATTCAGACCTTTAACGAAGAAGTCGCTCATCGCATCCAGCGTCCGCTCAACATTGAAAAAATTGAAACCAACATGCGCCGCCTTCGCAATGAAACCGGCGTGCATATTCATTCCGATCTTATCGCCGGTCTGCCCGGCGAAGATCTGGAAAGCTTCGAATCCGGATTCAACCGCCTGCTCGCGCTTAATCCCCAGGAAATTCAGTTGGGCATTCTGAAACGGCTGCGCGGCGCACCCATCGACCGGCATTCCAAGGATTGGAACATGGTCTACAGCCCCCACGCCCCTTACGAAATCCTCAGCACCAGTCTGATTTCTTTCAGCGACATGCAGCGCATCCAGCGATTCGCCCGCTATTGGAACCTCGTCGTCAACAACGGGCAGTTCCTCGATACCGCTCCGCTGATTTGGCAAGGCCGACAGGATGTCGGCGATACGCCCGTACCGCCCGCATCCTGCGGGCCTCCCTCCCCCTTCGCCGCTTTCATGCACTTTTCCGACTGGCTCTATGCTAAAACCAACACCACCGGAAACCTCCACGTCGTTCGACTGGCCAAATTGCTATTGGAATTCCTCTCATCTGAAAAGGGTCTGGATGAAAAAATCGTGGCCGAAGTACTCTGGAATGACTACCAACGCGGTAACCGCCCCGACGTTCCCGGGTTCCTGAAAAAGTTTGGATTCGAAAAACGTGACACACCCGATGCAAAACCCTCTACTCCCATGATGCGACAAAGCCGGCATTTGAAGGACTGAAATAATGGCCACAAAGAAGCACAAGAAACACAAAGGAAAATACCCCTCTAGTCTTCGTGCCTCTTGTGCCTTTTTGTGGCTATAACTTTGATTACACAGGACACGATATGAGCGAAGAAAATAAGAATTGCGGCGGACAGCTGAATCTTTTGGTTCCGACGGAACATGCGGAACGGGTGAGCGAATGGGTGCGCGATGCACTAGGTAAAGAACCCATTGAGGTAACCCATCCCAATGCCGAAACCGCCCAAATTGAAATCTACTTTGATTCGCCCGTCGAAGCCCAGCTTGCGCAGAAATCCCTGCCCGATGATCTGTTCATCCTGCACGCCGAGGCCAAAGAATATAAAGAGCAGGACTGGACCACCTTTTGGCAACACCACTTCCAAACCATGGAACTTGGGCAGAACATTCGCATCGTCCCCGAATGGGAACCGGTTCCGGAGGATGACCGAATAAACATTATCATCAATCCCGGCCTCAGCTTCGGAACCGGCGGACATTTTACCACCAAATTCTGTCTCGAGGCGCTGGAGTCCTCGTTCCAATCATTGGAAATTAATTCCATGATTGATGCCGGGACCGGCAGCGGCATTCTTTCCATCGCCGCCATTAAACTCGGTATTCCGGATGTTGTGGCATTTGACTATGATCCGGTCTGTGTGGATCAGTGCAGCCTCAATGCAAAGCGCAACGACGTGGATGGTAAAATCCATTTTTTCCAGGCCGATGTTCTGCAGCCCGGCTGGAATACCAAACCTGCCGACCTCGTCTGTGCCAATATTCTAACCTCCGTGCTGCTCGAAGCGGCCCCCATGCTCAAACGCGCGGCGAACAAACGACTGCTGCTCAGTGGCATTCGCGAAATCGAGGCCGACGCCGTGGCCGGCACTTTCATGGAACTCGGGTGCAAAGAAGTGTCGCGCGACGGCGATGGCAAATGGTGCGGGATTGTCATCGATGTCTAAAAGATCCAGACAGCCTGTCCTGACATTCACCGGTATCGTTGATGTGGTGACGGTTGGTTTGCTCGTCGCCACCCTCTTTGGCTTTCTGGGACGGGTCCATTGGTTCCTCGATCTGTTTTCGCACTTCCGGGTGCAGTATATGCAGCTCTGTCTTCCCATCATTGGAATTTACCTCTGGAAGCGGATGAATAAAAAGGGCGTGGCGATGATCCTGCTCGCCGCCATCAATTACTCATTCGTTCTTCCACTCTATTTCGGCAAACCCGAAGCTCCAACGAAAAAACCGATCCGTGCGATGCTGATGAATATCAACGCCGGGAACGGCAACACCGAAGAGGTATTAAAGGCCATTGAGCAGGCCGGTCCTGACATTCTGCTGCTCGAAGAAGTCACAACCCAATGGAACCAAGAACTGCAGGTGCTGAACGAGACCTATCCCTATCAGGTGGAACAACCGCGCGACGACTGCTTTGGCATCAAACTCTTCAGCAAACTTCCGCTTTCCAAAAGCGAAGTCGTTGAGATTGGGCAAAGCGGTGTCCCGACCATCCTGACCACCCTTCACACCTCGCAGGGTGAAATTTCATTTATCGGCACGCATCCGCTTCCACCTATTGGAAATTCCTATTCAAAATCACGCAACCTTCAGCTCCAGGCCTTATCCTCAGTGGTCGAAAAACAAAAACATCCGGCCCTGCTGATCGGCGATCTCAACACCACTCCGTGGTCACCGCATTTCCAAACATTGGAAAAAGAGAGCGGATTAAAAAACAGCATGAAAGGTTTTGGCTTTCAGCCGAGCTGGGCGGGCAACTGGTTCATAAAAATCCCGATCGACCATGTGCTGCATGCTGAAGAAATCACGATTCATAACCGCATGCTCGGCCCGAATGTGGGCTCCGATCACCTGCCGGTGATTGTGGATTTCACCTTAAGGTAGGGACAAGTGTCCTCACTTGTCTGCAGATTTCCCCCGGCGGTGCATCCCTACCCCTCATGCACGATATATAGCTGCGTCAGAATAGAATTCTGACCAACCAGTTTTCCAGTAATTGGAAGGGTGGTTCCGATTTTTGCCTGTAGCTCTTCCAATCGCTCGACTGGATACATGACATAGGCCACGACCTTGATTTTTGAATAGGGCCCGGCCAGCGTGCAAATATCGTAGGCGGCTTTGACCCCTTTGGTGTTCGGGAAAATCGGATCATAGCTGAATTTACCTACGCGTTTAAGAGTGCCCTCGCCATGTACCGTTCGGTTTTCATAGTGCTCTTGAAAGGTGGGTCCCGATTTAAGCGAGATGTCTGCGCCGCCGCTATACAAATGTTCTGCAATCGACTGCAAGGAAACAGGGCCAGCCGCAATTACCGGCTTAGATTCTGGCACCGGATCTTCCGAAATTTCATGATCTTCAATTTCTGATTCCGGAATGTGCACGATCCCGGACTCCACGTCTTCAACCTCAACAACCGCCGGTTCTTTTTCAGCTACGCCCCAGGATTCAACAAAATCCTCGCCGGGCGTTTCTTTCACTAAAGGGTTCTTCGGGAAAAAAGGATCCGGCTCCTTTTCCACCGTCAGGATGGGCGTTGCCGAGGGAGCTTCATCCATCTCTAGAATGCGCTCATTTTCCGCGACCGAGGGAGCATTATCCGTCAGATCGTTGGCCACCGAAAGCATGACGTTTGCAGTGTTGTAAATGGTATGCGGACTGGAGTCTTTTCCTGATTTATTCAGCTCCATGATGGTGTTGGTGATTTCAACATCCATATACGATTCAATTAGCTCAACAATCGCGCGGCGGCGTTCCGGCGTCAGAAATTTGATGATGCGATCCGGGTGCTTCCCCCGAATCAGGACGCGATCATCGAATGCGCGGTCGCCCACTTCTATATCCTGCAGACCGTAGAACGCTTCCGTTTTATGCAACGCATTCTGCCGGACAATGCGGAAGTCCGTATGGATGGGGTTGTGATATCGGACTTTATAGCGGGTATAGGTGCTCGTGGTATTGTTATGCGTTCGGGAATAGGTTTCGATATCCACCATATGCCCACCCTTTGAGCCGGAGATTTTTCCGATGGCTCCGAGATCACCGGGAAAGTAGCCAAGCCCCAGCCGTTCCGCCGCCTCGCGCCACATCGCCTGCTTTTCTTTACCCTTCTGTATGAAGGAATAGACGATGGCCCCGCCGACGATGAGAAAAACAATAAACCCCATAATAACTTCCCCGATTTTCAAAAAAGTTTAGAGGATTCCACCCGCGTTCGCCAGAAGGTCTTCTGGATTTCCACTGGTAGGGGCAAGTGTCCTCACTGGCCTGAGGCATCTAAGTCTGCGGAGCCCAGGACGCCCCGGCGGTGCGTCCCTACCTAATAGAAACCGCCGGCATCTGTTTCGAGCAGGTCTTCCGAGATTTCTGTGAGAAAGCGGGAGGGATCGAGGAAAATCATGCCGCCGTCACGCTGACGGCGTACCATCGGCGAGCAGATGAAAAGCTCATCTTCGGCGCGCGTTACGGCCACGTAAAAAAGCCGCCGTTCTTCGGCATCACCATTTTCTTCGACCGCTTTTTTGCTTGGAAACATGTCTTCGTTTACAAACAGAATGAAGACCGCTTTCCACTCCAGCCCTTTGGCCTGATGGACGGTGGACATCCGGATGGCATCGCGCTGCTCCTCTTCGGCCGGCGTGTTCCCGCCATCCATATTGGTGAGCAAGGCAATTTCCTGAAGGAAGGATTCCGTAGAATCAAATTTGACGGTGAAGTCGATCAGTCCATCGATATCCTCCTGGCGGAATTTATGGTTGTCGAAATTCTCGATCATGTATTCCTTATAGAAGGTCTTTACAAAACGGAAGATGATTTCCCCAGGATCGTTCGACAGATTTTCCTCGCGGTAGGCCACGAAAATATCCTGAATCTTTTCCCAGTCTTCTTTCGCGGCGGCCGGCAGTGCGGCCAGCACTTCGGCGCAGGCCTCCGAACGCTGGAGATTTACGCGGCCGCCGAGCTTCTTAAAAATCCGCGACGCGGTTTTGGCTCCAACCTTTGGAAAAAGTTGCACAAGACGGGAGAAGGCCAGCTCGTTGGCCGGATTCACCATCAATTGCAGGGTGGTGCAGACGTCTTTAATATGCGCCTTTTCAAAGAAGCGGACCCCGGAGGTCAGAGCGTAGGCCATGCCCGCGCGGTTGAGCTCCATTTCGAGTTCCATGGCGTGGAAGTGCGAGCGATAGAGCA
>JGI12210J13797_10371693_pt1 | contig 14150 bp, 16 predicted proteins | sample ElkSlonscriptome_3_FD_13797 | JGI IMG/M metagenome (IMG submission 13797)
CGAATTCGGTGTCGGCTCCATTGATCAGCACGCGGTTGCCGACCAATGTCCAGCGGCCTCGGGTGATCGCGCGAAAGTGCGCTGTCCCTTCCGGCGCGTCGATATCGACCTCTATCCCTGCAAAATACTCGCCATCGCGGCTGAACCGGAAAATGCCGGTTGGAATGCTTGCATAGCGGCTGAAAAACCGGCCGTTCATCGGGCTTTCGGCCTGCCACAATCCGATAACCGCTTCGCGCTGTTCCTCGCCTGATACCTGCTGCGACGCAGGGCCAGACCCTACGGGAGAGCACGCTCCGATCAGGAGCGTCGCGGCCAGAAGCAACGGCCGCATTGTGTGAATCATGAAATAGCGGATCATCTCGCACTCCCTAATGGCAAAATGCCACGGCAATCACTCATAAATCGTTTAGTATTCCCGCGTAGACACTTGGGGAAACCGAGGACAATGCTGTGATTGAAATCGAAGTCCAGAACGAGACTCACCAGACGCAGGAGCGCGTCCGCTTTGCCGCTGTGCCGCGCATTGGCGAGGGCGTTCGCCTGCGTGAACCCGATGGTATCTGGGCCAGCTACGATGTCATCGATGTATGGTATCAAAAGGCCGAATTCGGCGATGTATGGATGCCCTATCTGCATGTGCGCGTGACCCCGGGTGAGCTCGACGACATGGGCGACCTTGACGTGGGAATGGGTGCCGCCGCTGATCTGGACGAGGCTGCGGAGGTAGGACGCTATGACGAAAACCGCGATAATCTGAGCGAGTTTGCTTCGCTGGCAGGGGAGGCAGAACCATTCAAAATCTGATCAAACGCACGACAGGCCCGAACAAAGGCGCAAAGAACGGGAAGCGGGGCAAGACGCTGGCCGAACGGCTGGCCGAGCCGCCGGAAAACGCATCGCCTGCGGAGACGCCCGACGATGTGCGCGACACCCTTGGCAGCGACGAGGAAGCCTCCGATACCGAGTCGATCGTCGCAGCGGCAAAAGCCATGCGCGATAGCAGCACACCGGCCAACGCATCGCAGGCGGCGGCCAAAGTGTGCCTGATCGTCGATGACAGCCGCGTAATTCGCAAGGTCTCATCCAAGATCGCCAAGTCGCTGGGCTATATCCCGGTTGAGGCGCAGGATGGCGAGGAAGCGCTCGCCCGCTGTAAAAAAGCGATGCCCGCGCTGGTCCTGACCGACTGGAACATGCCCGAGATGGACGGCATCGAATTCGTGCGCCGCCTGCGCGCGATCCCCACACCCAAAGCGCCCACGGTCGTATTCTGCACTTCCAACGGGGAGGCGAAGGACATCCATCAGGGCATTGGCGCCGGGGCCGATGATTATATCGTGAAACCTTTCGACGAAGCGGCCCTGCGCGCGAAGCTGGAGAAGCTTGGCGGAGAGTGAACGGTTATAGGTGGCTATTGCCGCCGCGCACGCCTAGGCGGCGCGGATGGGTAAGGAAAACTTCGAACGTCACAAACAGCCGTGGAACGCAGAAGAAGCAGGCCGCCTGCGCCTGCTCGCCTCCAAAGGGCAGGGCCTGAAGCAAATTGCCAAAGCGCTGAACCGCAGCGAGGATTCCACCAAGAGCTTTGCCCGGCAGGAAAAGATCAAGATCGCCAAGAAGCGGTAGGGGTGAGAGTTACCTAAGCGATAACAGCAAACCCTCGAGTATATGGCAAAAGGCCATTGTTGTGCCGCTGCATGAACCTGGTCTCGTTCTGTCTTACGATTTCGTTATCTTTGCTCGATTGATGCCAGTCCCTAGCCGCCTCACAAAGGGCGCCGCAAAACTCGACAACGCCATAGAAGTAAGCGTCACCAACTTTGCCAGCGATGCCTTGCCCTGAGTTTTTAGGAACGAAAATGATTCTGGTCATGTCATGAGGAAGATCACCCAGCCGTCCTTGATGGGCCATGCCACAGCGAAACGAGTAAAGATGCTCAGGTGTGATGTGGCTTAAGAACCCTTCAGCAAGATTCTCGCTACACCATTCTTTGAAGTCTTGCCCAGTTGAGCGACCATCCTCATTGGACATAGCTGAGCAATAGTGTGGTAGCGATACAGCCATTCCGATTGCGATTAGCTCTAATCCATGATGTGCCGCCGTCATTATCTGCTCGATAAGTAAGTCAAATGTCTGATTGGGTTCTGTAGAGAGTACCATCACTTAACCCAATCCAGCCCCATTTCCTCGAACACTTCCTTGTCCTCGCTCCAGCCTTCCGAATGCTTCACGTGCAGGAACAGGTGGACTTTCACGCCCAGTATCTCCGCCAGTTCCAGCCGCGCGGCCTCGCCTATGGCTTTGATTTTCTGACCGCCTTTGCCCAGCACGATGGGTTTCTGGCTGTCGCGCGCGACGACAATTTGCTGGTGGATTTCGAGGCTGCCATCGGGCCGAGTCTTGTATTGTTCGGGGCGCACGGCGGTGTCGTAGGGCAGCTCCTCGTGCAATTGCGCATAGAGCTGTTCGCGGGTGATTTCAGTGGCCAGGAGGCGCTCTGATGCGTCGGAGACCTGATCTTCGGGATACATCCACACGCCATCGGGCATCATTGCCGCCAGCGCCTCCTTCATTTCGGGCACGCCTTCGCCGTTCAAGGCTGAGACAAAGAATATCTCGTCGAATTGCATCCGTTCGCCAAATTCCTGCGCGAGGGCAAGCAGCGGTTCTTTCTTTGCGCGGTCAACCTTGTTCAGGACGAGGATCTTGCGCTCGGGGCGCTTTTCCAGCGCTTCGAGCAAGGGTTCCAGCTCATGGCGGCGCTGTTTGATCGGATCGACGATCAGCAATATCGCATCGGCACTTTCCGCGCCTTCCCATGCGGCGCTAACCATCGCGCGGTCCAGTCGACGTTTGGGCGCGAAGATACCGGGCGTATCGACCAATATCATCTGGACAGGACCATGTAGGGCAATCCCCAGCATCCGTGCGCGGGTGGTCTGCGCTTTGGCGCTGGTGATGGCGACTTTCTGGCCGACCAGCTGGTTGACCAGCGTCGACTTGCCCGCATTGGGCGCGCCGATCACGGCGACGACGCCGCATTTTGTCGATGTTGGTGTGGTGTTGGCTGATGTGTCTGTGTTCATACCCGCGTCAATAGCCGGAGTATCGGAGCGTGTCGAAGGAGTTCAGCCAAACTCGTTCAGAAACGCCTCTGCCGCGCGTTTCTCCGCCTCGCCCTTGCTGCTGGCGCTGCCGCGTGCGCTGCCCAGAGAGGGGATGGTAACCTCGACAGTGAACTGCGCCGCATGGTCCGGGCCGGAGCGTTCGACGACCTGATAATCGGGCGTGGCGCGACGATTGCCTGCGGCCCATTCTTGCAACGCGCTTTTGGGGTGTTTGGCCTTGCCTGCATTGCCGGCGAGTTCCTTTGCCCACAGATCGTAGATTGCATCACGCGCGATGTCATATCCGTGCTCGATGAAGCACGCCCCGATCAGAGCCTCCATCACATCGCCAAGGATGTTGTTGCTGTCTGCCCCGCCATCCTCACGCGCTTGTTTGCCAAGGCGGATATGATCGGGCAGGCCGATAGAGCGGGCAATGCGTGCGCAGGTTGCGCCGCTGACCAGCGCGTTCAGGCGCTGTGACAATTGCCCCTCAGGCGCATCGCCCGCGCGATAGAGCCAGGATGCAACCGCCAGACCCAGCACCCGGTCGCCCAGAAATTCCAGCCGCTGATAATCGCCAGAGCCTTCGCTACCCGCTTTCGCGGCGCCTTTGTTAGGGGCGGTTCCGTTAAAACTGCCGTGGGTTAGTGCCTGCAACCATCGCGCTTCCTCGCGCACAGCAAAGCCGTGCTGTCCAAGCCATTCGCAGGTCTCAGGGGGCAGGGCAGTGGCCGCCCCTTTGTCAGCTCCCATTGTCGGCCCCGGTGTAAATTTTCGTTATCATGGCATAACGCTCAAATGCCGCTGCCGATCCTATCCCAGCGTGCGGCGGAAAACCATGTCCACGGCTTGATCCATTCCGCGCTCCCGTCGGTTGACCACATGATGACTGCTGCGCGGCCCACCAGATTTCCCTGCGGAACAATGCCCACAGCATCGCCTGCCATAGCAGGGAAACGGCTGTCGCGCGAATTGTCGCGATTGTCGCCCATGACAAACATATGGCCTTCAGGAACAGTCACCGGCGGGATTGTATCACCCGGTGTGATGCCGAGATCGAGCACATCATAACTCGCTCCGCCCGGCAGTTCTTCGCGAAAGCGGCGGTATGAGCAGGTGTGCCCCTCTTCAGAGATGATTTCATCTTTCGAGCCGGGGCCGCACGCAGTGTTGGGCGAGACGTCGATGACAAAGTCGTCCTGCGCCTCACGCTCGACCAATTTGCCGTTGAGGACGATCTGCCCGCCCAACACGCCGATCTCGTCTCCGGGCAGGCCGATCACGCGCTTGATGTAATCCTGCTGGTCAATGGGGTGCTTGAAAATCACCACATCGCCGCGTGCCGGCTCACGTGCCAGAATGCGATCAGGCAACAGCGGCGCGTTGAACGGCAGGGAATAGCTGGAATAGCCATAAGGCCACTTTGCCGCGAGCAGATAGTCGCCGTTCATCAGGCGCGGCAGCATACTTTCGGACGGAATGGAAAAGGGGGCAAAGATAAAGCTGCGAATGATCAGCACGACGATCAGGAGGGTGGCAACAAAGCCCAACTGCCCGAGCAGTGTGGGTTGGTCCTCTTCATCATCGCTGCGCGGGTTGCGCAGGTTGTCGATCTCGCGGTTATCCAAATCGCGGCCTTCGGCGTCGCGCCGAAACGGACCGCGGTCATCAGTTTTGGTCTTAACATCCATCGTTCCTCCCCTTAGGCGCAGGTCATGCATCACGCAAAGGGGATTGCTGACCTATGACCAAGAGTGCCGATATGAAAAGCCGGATCAGCGATCTCTGGAGCAAGCTGGCCGCCGCACCGCACACCCCTTTGGCAGACCTGTTCGCAGGCGATCCTGCACGCGTGGAAGCGATGACGCGGCGGTTGGAATGGCCCGGACCCGAGGGTGAAACCACCGGAATGCGGATCGACTGGTCAAAGACGCATCTTTCGCCCGAAACGCTGGGGCTGTTCGAGGAATTGAGCACAGCCTGCGGCTTTGCCGATGCACGGGAGTCGCTGTTTTCCGGCGGTATCGTCAATGTAACCGAGGGCCGCGCCGCCAATCATGGCGCGATGCGCGGCAGCGGGACCGATGCCGACACAGAAGAGGCCGCCGCCCTGCTGGCGCGCATGGGGATGCTGGTTGACGCCATTCACGAAGGCGCGCTGGGCGATGTCAAACATCTCATTCATATCGGCATTGGCGGATCTGCATTGGGGCCGGCGCTGGCAGTGGATGCGCTGACCCGCGATCTGGCGAAGGTTGATGTGCATGTTGTCTCCAACATTGACGGTCTGGCACTGGAGCAGGCCTTTGCCGCGTGCGATCCGGCGACAACGATGATCGCTGTGGCGTCCAAGACCTTCACCACGATCGAGACGATGACCAACGCGGCGAGCGCGCTGGCATGGCTTGAGAAAGAAGGCGTGGACGATCCGAGCGGGCGCGTGGTTGCGTTGACGGCCAGCCCTGAAAAGGCGGTGGCGTGGGGCGTCGATGAAACGCGCATCCTGCCCTTTCCGGAAAGCGTCGGCGGGCGGTATTCGCTTTGGTCCAGCATCGGGTTTCCGGTGGCGCTGGCGATTGGGATGGAGGAGTTCCGCGAGTTTCTGGGCGGGGCACAGGCAATCGACACACATTTCCGCGAAACCGAAGGACGCGATAATGCTCCCCTTATGGCGGCCTATGTCGACCTGTATTACTCGCGCATCCGTGACTGTGAGACGCGCGCGGTTTTTGCTTATGACGAACGGCTCAACCTGCTGCCCGATTATCTCCAGCAGCTGGAAATGGAGTCCAACGGTAAAAGCGTAACGGTGGACGGTGAGGCGGTGTCAGGGCCGACAGCGGCGATCACATGGGGCGGGGTGGGGACCGATGCGCAACACGCGGTGTTCCAATTGTTGCACCAGGGAACGCGGTTGGTGCCCGTGGACTTCATCGCCAGCATTGTGCCGGGCGACACGTTGGACCCGGCGCACCATCGCACTTTACTGATGAACTGTCTGGCGCAAGGGGCGGCGCTGATGGCGGGTAAACCGAGCACCGATGATCCCGCGCGCGCCTATCCCGGGGATCGCCCATCGACGATGTTCCTGCTGGATGATCTGGACGCTGCGACATTAGGCGCGATGATCGCGTTTCATGAACACCGCACCTTCGCCAATGCGGTGCTGATGGGCATCAACCCGTTCGACCAGTTCGGGGTGGAGCTGGGCAAGGCCATCGCCAATCAGATCGACGCAGGCGAGGGCACATTTGATGCGAGCACGCTTGCTTTGATGGAAGCCGCCGGTTTGCGCTGATTTTTGCCCGCTTTACTTACATCGCCTGTCGCTTGCGCTGCGCTAATCTGCGGTGTGGGGATGGATCAGCCAGCCGCAGCTGGTCGAATTTGACTTTGGGTGGGAGTTTCTCAAGGTGTCCGCCGAACGCGTGTAGGGCGCGCAGAGGTCGCTTTTGAAATGCAGGTTGGAGCCAACGGCCAGCCGACCAATTGCGAGTTGGTGGACAAGTTTCGCAAGAATTATGTGAATTCCAAACTGTGTGAAGTCTTGATGGATCACCACACGTTTGAACCCGCGCGCGATGATGAAAATGCTCCTGTCCCCGGCGTCTACCGTTCGTCGCTGTCCTATATGGATCTGCGCGAAAAGTTCTGATTTTTGGCGATCCAAAGAACGTCAGACAGGCAATTTCATTGACACAGGCCCGCTTAGCGCCCATTTGCACCTGCGAACGCGAGTAAAGAGCCAGCGTGAAGCGGCGCTCATCTTGATGATGCGCCCAGCGGCCTCGCCTCCCTAAACCCAAAACTTCCCTTTTCACGCGGGCGGTTATTTTCCCCCGCGAGCGCCGCTGTCATCAGCGTTGCGCCTTCGCGTATTTATACGAGTTTTCATGACACAAACTAACGAAACGCCTCTTTTCGAGGATCTGGGGCTTTCGCAGCCCGTCCTTCAGGCGCTTGACCTGAAAGGGTATTCCACGCCGACGCCAATCCAGGCGCAGGCCATTCCGCCCGTTCTGGAAGGACGCGACCTGTTGGGTATCGCGCAAACCGGCACCGGTAAAACCGCTGCATTCATGCTGCCCGGTATCGACCGGCTGCGCGGCTCGGACAATAACATCCCGTTCAAATCGTGCCGCATGCTGGTGCTTGCGCCGACGCGTGAACTTGCAGGGCAGATCGCTGCTAGCGCAAAGGATTACGGCGCACTGGCCGGACTGAAAGTTCAGTCGATCGTCGGCGGGACGAGCGTAAACAAGGATCGCAACAAACTGCATCGCGGCACCGATATTCTGGTCGCCACACCGGGCCGATTGCTCGACCTGATTGATCAGAAGGCGTTCAACCTTTCCGGTGTCGAAATCCTGATCCTTGATGAAGCGGACCAGATGCTGGACCTCGGATTTATCCACGCGCTGCGCCGGATCAACCAGCTTGTCCCCAAAGAACGTCAGACGCTGTTTTTCAGCGCCACCATGCCCAAGGCGATCAAGGAGCTGGTGAAGAATTATTGCAACAATCCGGTGCAAGTTTCGGTCACGCCGGAATCCACCACGGCAGAGCGGATAGACCAATATCTGTTCATGGTGCAGCAGGATGAGAAAACCGCGCTGCTCGAAACGATCCTGACCGGCCGTCACAAGGTGCCTGGCGATTTTGAGCGCGTGCTGATCTTTACCCGCACAAAGCACGGCGCGGATCGCGTGGTGAAAAAGCTTTCGCAAGGCGGCGTGCGTGCCAACGCCATTCACGGCAACAAGACACAAGGGCAGCGCACCCGCGCGCTTGAGGAATTTCGCAAGGGCAAGAACGGCATTCTGGTTGCCACCGATGTCGCCGCGCGCGGGATTGATATTCCCGGCGTCAGTCACGTCATCAATTACGAACTGCCCAACGTGCCGGAACAATATGTTCATCGCATCGGCCGCACCGCGCGCGCCGGTCGTGACGGGATCGCGATTGCCTTTTGTGCCGAGGATGAGCGCGCTTATCTGAAAGACATTCAGAAGGTGACAGATGCAAGCATGGATCGCCTTGAGTTGCCGGAGAACTTCCGCGCAGTGGTCGAAGGGGTTGGCCCGACAAAGCCTCCGCCCCGCGGCCAGACCCGCGTTTCTTCCAAGAAAGTGCGTGTAAAACCGCGCGGTGGAGAGACTGGCGCAGCAGACAAGCCCAAGCGCAAGCACCAGGCCCGGAAGGGTCGCCCACAAGGTAAGGGCGCCGGTGGCGGTCATGGCGGCCCCGGCGCCTCAGGCGGTGGTGGTCGCGGCAGGCCCAATGGAAACAGATCGGGCGGCAACCGGCGCGGCGGATCAGGCGGCGGTGGCGGTCGCGGTCGCTCCGGCGGCGGTTCGGGTGGGGGCTCTGGCTCGCGCGCTCAGGCAGTCTGAACGCTTTGAAAAATAGGCCCGTTTTAGGCCGTCAACTTACGATATCTTAACCATGGCCTCCCTATTCGTTGCCCAACGAAGCGGGAGGCTATGCAGTTTAAATGATCAGGACTGAAACCACTCTGGTCATCGGTGCGGGCGCAAATTGTGAGATCGAGATGCCCGATGGGGCGGAATTGCTCTCAAAGATTGCCGCTGGATACGATTTTGACCGCCTTGGCACTCAGGTGCAGACGCGAGACATGGTCGCGCTGGCCGAGATTTTCGAAGCCAATGCCGAGCGCCTTGGCACCACTTATGAAAATCTGTTGGAGGCCGGCAAAACAATCAAACAGGCCAGCCGCGTTACCTCTTCGATTGACGCCGTTCTGGAACAATATGGTGCGGGCAATCCCGATGTGATCGCAGCGGGCAAGATCGCGCTGGCATTCTACACATTGCAGGCCGAATCGAAGTCTACACTGGCTGTTGCTCCGCGCGATGAAGGCGATTTGCCCTTGCGCGGCACAGAAAACTGGCTGTTTCAGCTGGGGCAGCTCATTACCAAAGGTGTGCCGCGCGCTCAGGCGGAGCAATGCTTCGACAAGCTTTCGATCGTCTGTTTCAACTATGACCGCGCGGTGGAACACTATCTGCCGTGGGTTCTGACCATGGCATTTGGCATGCCGATGGAAGAGGCGCAGATGCTGGTCGGATCGCACCTGCGCATCGTCCACCCCTATGGCTGCGCTGGCACATTGCCGTGGATGTTTGGCGCGGGCGAACCTGCGGAATGGGGCGAACAGGAACCCGAAGATTGGCTTGCCATCGCTAAAAACCTCTACACTGCGAGCGAACGCGGGCGCGACAAACGCTTTTCAAGCTTCCTCATGGCGGAAATCGCCCAAGGTCGCCGCCTAGGCTTTCTCGGCTTTGGCTTTGACCCGATGAACACCTCGATGCTGTTTGACCGGGTGCTGGACCATGATCCTGATGTTATGGTGGCCTTGCTGGGCATCGGGCCGGGGACGCAAAAGGCGATCCACTACCTTTTGAAGCGCAACACAGGTGTGAAGGACCCCGACCTGATCACTATCGAGGACCAGAAGGCGTATAAGCTGTTGCAGGATAATGGCCTGTTTCTCGAAACGTGAGCTTCACATTGTAATTGCACCCCGCCATATCGCGAACCTGTATCAAGGAGAACGATAGTGGCTGACACCCAATACGATTACGACCTGTTCACGATTGGCATTGGGTCCGGCGGAACACGCGCAAGCCGCGTGGCAGCGGCGCATGGCGCACGAGTGGCCGCGGCCGAAGAGCACCGTGTAGGCGGAACATGCGTGATCCGCGGCTGCGTGCCCAAGAAGATGCTTGTTTACGGGGCGCACTTCGCTGAAGACTTGGAGGATTGCCAGCAATTCGGCTGGACAATCGAAGGCGCCAGCTTTGACTGGAAGAAGCTGAGAGATCACGTTTTCCAGGATGTCGAGCGGATCGAAGGCAGCTACACCGATACGCTGGATAGCCATGACGTGACCATCTTCAAGGAACGCGCAGAAATTACCGGCGACCACGAAATCACGTTGGAAAGCGGAAAGGTCGTTACCGCCAAAACAATCCTGATCGCGACCGGTGCGTGGCCGCACGTCCCCGATTTTCCCGGTAACGAACACGTTATCACCTCCAATGAGGCATTCCATCTGGACGAAGTGCCCAAGTGCATCCTGATACTGGGAGGCGGCTATATTGCGAACGAATTTGCAGGCATTTTCAACGAGTTCGGTGCGAGAGTAGTGATCGCCAACCGCTCTGACGTGATCCTGCGCGGATACGATTTTTCACTGCGCGACCGCCTGATGCAGATATCGCTGACGAAAGGGATCGAATTTCTGTTCAATTCCGACGTCGAAGAGATCAAAAAGAACGATGATGGCACCCTTAACGTCAAACTGTCAGACAAGGAATGGCGTACATTTGATTGTGTGATGGCGGCGACAGGCCGCGTGCCTAACGTAAACGGTCTCGGGCTCGACAAGGTGGGCGTCGAAATGGGCGATCGCGGCCAGATCAAGGTCGACGACTATTCAAGAACCAATGTCGATTACATCTATGCCGTTGGCGATGTGACGGACCGCGTGCAATTGACGCCTGTCGCAATCCGTGAAGGTCAGGCATTTGCGGACAGCGTGTTCGGCCCCGGCGATGCGTATTGTGTCGATCATTCCTGCATCCCTAGCGCGGTGTTCAGCCACCCACCCATTGCGTCGGTCGGTCTGAACGAACGCGAAGCGAAGGAGCAATATGGCTCAGTGCGCGTCTATGCTTCCGATTTCCGCCCGATGAAAAACGTGGTCGCGGGCAGGGCGGAGCGCAGTCTGATCAAGATGATCTGCGATGGAGCCAATGATCAGATATTGGGCATCCATATGATCGGTCCGGACGCACCGGAAATCATGCAGGCCGCCGCCGTCGCAGTCAAAGCGGGCATGAACAAAGCCGATTTTGACGCGACGACTGCTATTCATCCCACTGTCGCCGAGGAACTGGTTCTATTGAAGTAAGGATCGCAGGAAATGAACGTAACAGGCAAAACCGTCCTGCTGACCGGGGGCACAAACGGCATCGGCCGCGAACTGGCGATCCAGTTGAAGTCCAAAGGTGCAACTGTCGTCACCACAGGCCGCAACCCTCAGCGTGTTGAATCGATGCGGGATGCGGGCTTTGAAGTCATCGAGGCTGACCTTTCCGATGCGGCGGGTGTTGATGCGCTGGCTAACGCCGTGAAAGACCGCGCCATCGATGTGCTCGTCAATAATGCCGGACAGCTGGCGGATCACGATTTTCGCAAAGGTCCGGTCGATCCCGAAGTGAGTGACACGGCAATCTACACCAACCTGAGCGCGCCGATCCGTCTGACGGTGGCGTTGATGGACTTGCTTATGCAGCGACCTGAGGCTGCCATCGTCAACGTCACCTCCGGCCTAGCGATCGCACCCGCTGCGCGCCAGCCGGTATATTGCGCGACCAAGGCGGGATTGCGATTTTATACGCTGGCCCTGCGCGCGCAGCTGGCCGAAACCAACGTCCATGTAATCGAAGCGCTCCCTCCGGTGGTCGACACGCAGATGAACGAAGGCAGGGATACGAAGAAGATGTCGCCTTCCGAATGCGCCCGGCAGATTGTCGTCGCAATCGAGAGGAACGCCAACGAAGCTAATATCGGCATGACCAAGGCGCTGCGAGTGATGGAGGGTATTCACCCCGCGCTGGCGAAAAGCATGACGCTCAAGTTCTGAAGCGCCTCTCCCGTTGACCGGACCGCGTGGCTGCGGCAACGACACTCCTGAAAAAACCTATGGGAGTCGGGATGTCCGCCAACATTGCTGAAATGGAACGCCGCCGTGAAGCCGCCAGAATGGGCGGTGGGCAAAAGCGCATCGACGCGCAGCACGCCAAGGGGAAACTGACCGCGCGCGAACGGCTTGATGTGCTGCTGGACGAAGGCAGCTTTGAGGAAGTCGACACGTATGTCGAACATGACTGCGTCGATTTCGGCATGGAGGAGCAGAAGATTCCCGGTGACGGCGTGGTCACGGGCAGCGGCACGATCAATGGCCGTCTGGTCTACGTCTTTTCGCAGGATTTCACAGTTTTCGGCGGGTCGCTTTCCAAACGTCATGCGGAGAAAATCTGCAAGGTTATGGACACCGCGATGAAGGTCGGCGCGCCAGTCATCGGCCTGAATGACAGCGGCGGCGCTCGCATTCAGGAAGGCGTCGCCAGCCTCGGTGGCTATGCCGAGGTGTTCCAGAAAAACGTGCTCGCCAGCGGTGTCGTCCCTCAGATCAGCCTGATTATGGGGCCATGCGCGGGCGGGGCGGTTTACAGTCCTGCGATGACTGACTTCATCTTCATGGTGAAAGACAGCTCTTACATGTTCGTCACCGGCCCTGACGTGGTGAAGACCGTCACCAATGAAGTCGTGACGCAAGAGGAACTGGGCGGAGCGATCACGCATACGACGAAAACCAGCGTTGCCGATGTCGCCTATGAAAACGATGTCGAGGCGCTGCTCGCGACGCGGCGGTTCTTCGATTATCTGCCGCTGTCGAACCGCCCGGAGGCGACTGGCGATATGGGGCCGGAAATCCCCACCAACGATCCGTGGGACCGTGAAGAGCCGAGCCTCGACACGATAATTCCCGACAATGCGAACCAGCCCTATGACATGCATGAGGTGATCGCGAAGACGCTGGATGAAGGCGATTTCTTTGAGATTCAGCCCGCGCACGCCGCCAACATAATCTGCGGCTTTGGCCGGGTGGAAGGGCGCACGGTGGGCGTAGTCGCGAACCAGCCTATGGTGCTGGCGGGCGTGCTCGACATCGCAAGCTCAAAGAAAGCGGCGCGGTTCGTGCGGTTCTGCGATGCGTTCGAAATCCCGATTGTGACCTTTGTCGACGTGCCCGGCTTCCTCCCCGGCACCGCGCAGGAACTGGGCGGCATCATCAAACACGGGGCGAAGCTGCTGTTCGCCTATGCCGAGGCGACCGTGCCCAAGATCACTATCATCACCCGCAAAGCCTATGGCGGCGCGTATGACGTGATGGCGTCAAAGCATTTGCGCGGCGATTTGAACTATGCGTGGCCGACCGCCGAAATCGCGGTGATGGGCGCGAAGGGCGCGGTCGAGATCATCTTTCGCCAGGACCGCGGCGATGCCGAAAAGATTGCGGAGAAAACGAAGGAATACGAGGATCGTTTCGCCAACCCGTTTGTGGCGGCATCGCGTGGATATATTGACGAGGTGATCCACCCGAGTTCTACGCGGCGCAGGGTTGCGCTTGGACTGCGGAAGCTAAGGTCGAAGCAGTTGGAGAACCCTTGGAAGAAGCATGACAATATTCCTTTGTGAGCCTGCACATGAAAGACTTTGTAATTGTTTTGTTGGCTGTACTTGTCGTTTGGTTTTCTACTTCACTCGTTCGGGTCGAAAATCAGAGATATGCGCTTTGGACCGGTATTTGTGGCGAAGAGGATCCGGCGTATCCGCAGACGCTTCTTGATAGAGAAGACTGCCTTAAAAATGTTGAGACGAGAACGAGTGCTCTTGCGCATCTCGCCTACGCATTGGAGATACTATGAAACTAGGCCGCATGAACCACGTCGGGGTCGCCACGCCCTCCATCGCAGACTCGATCGCGCATTATCGCGACATCATGGGCGCGACGTCGATCACCGATGAGATCATCCTCAAGGATCGCGGCCTCAAGGTAGTGTTTGTCGATACGTCCACCCACTCAGGCATGAACGGGACCCAGATCGAGCTGATCGAAGAGCTCACCCCCGGCGAAACCGCTATCTCCGCTTTCCTCGCCAAAAATCCGGCGGGTGGTCAGCACCACGTCTGCTTTGAAGTGGACGATATCGAGGAAGCTCGCGCGTGGTTCGAGGGGAAGGGCAAGCGAATTCTTGGCCCGACAATCCCTGGCGCGCATGGCACGCCTATCTTTTTCGTGCATCCCAAGGACATGCAGGGCATGCTTACCGAAATTATGGAAACGCCGAAGGGCGCGCATTGAGACATATTTCGTCATTCCCGCAAACGCGGGAACCCAATTTCAGCTTGTCCGGCCGGGCTCTGGGTCCCCGCATTCG
>JGI12210J13797_10676601_pt1 | contig 14150 bp, 10 predicted proteins | sample ElkSlonscriptome_3_FD_13797 | JGI IMG/M metagenome (IMG submission 13797)
CAATTGCATATCCGCTTCCAAACACGCTCTTTCAATCTCTGAAACCTGTTCGGCGGGCAAAGTGCTGTCGAGAAACTCGCTGATGACGTTCGCCTCTTCGAGCGGACTGACTGCATCCGGTGAAGGAGCCGCTAAGTCGCTACGTCCCAGGTTCTGGCGGATTCGATTGACCAATTGAGCCGCAAAACTGCTCTCAGCAACCTTGTTCTTTAGCAATTCCGCATCCGCCGGGTCGAGCGTGTTGTCCAAATAGGCCAGTAGTGTACGAAGTGTAAGTCGCATGATCGAAATCTCAACCGCGAAAGAGGATTTGTTTTGGGTGACAGCCTAATAGTGGTTCCCCAAGTCCAAGAACGTGCAAAAAAAGCGAAAAAGAATGGCACGTCTCGCATATCGCCACCAAGAAGTTAAACCGCGTGCCCATCGGGCCGCGCGTCTGATCCGTTCAACCGCGTGCCCATCGGGCCGCGCGTCCAATCCGTTAAACCGCGTGCCCATCGGGCCGCGCGTCCGATCCGTTAAACCGCGTGCCCATCGGGCCGCGCGTCTGATCCGTTCAACTCGCGGTTTAACGAACACGTATTACCAAAACCGACGGTCGATCAAAATAATCTCAAAATCGCTTCGTCATGGAACCGTTTCCAATCACTTTTTTCGGATCGATGTTGGCCTTCCATCCAATCGCCTGAAGATGGTTTTCGCACCTGCTCAGGTTCAGAATCCTCGTCCGATTCCCCTGACAAAGTATTGATGATCTGCAGTGCGTCGAAGGCGCTGATCTGTTCGTCACCGTTGGCGTTGTACCGATAGTCGGACCGAAGATAACTCGATAGATCCAACGCCGCATCGGTGACTGGAATGTTACCACCATATTCGTTGATTGCATTGATAATCGCCAGTGCATCGGATGCGGTGATTTTCGAATCACGATTGACATCGAAACGATCAATCGGATCGTGATACGAATTGTAGACGGTGAAGGCAAGCCTCTGAGAATCAAAACTTTCGCCTGCATTCACTGACGCTCGAACTCCGACGAGGACCTCAACGGGCCCGACATAGTCCGCGTTGGGAGTGATCGTTAATACGCCAGTCTGTGGATTCAAACTGCCAGCAATATCGCCCGAGTTGGTGCTGGCCAAGTAGGTCACCGCATCGTTTTCCAAATCGAACGATTCAAGTTGCATCGAAAATTCTTTCCCAGCAGGAATGTTTAACGATTCTGTGATCGGCAAGAGGTACGGTTGAGCGTTGAACCGATCCGCTTGCAAGTCCACCGTGATCGTTTCCGATGACGAGCGGCCTTTGGAGTCCGTGACGGTGAAGGTGACATCGGTGCTTCCCGAATTCGCGAGCGCCTTGAGCATCACGACGGAGTTTTCGTTGTCGTTAAACAGAGTTGCCTTTTCGATGACCACGTTGGTCGTCGGTTTATCATCGTCATCCACTTCGACAGAACTAATCGCTTCGCGAATGCTCTCGCCCTCGGTCAATTGGCCAAACACGGAATGATTAAAATCCAAGAAGTGAGTGGGCACTTCGGTAATGAAGAACTGCGAATCGTTTGTGTCGTCACCTGCTTTGGCAAACGACATCACCCCTGGGCCGGCATGCTGCAGATCAGGATGAAACTCGTCATCAAAATCGCCCAGATCGGAACCTCCTCGCCCCGTTGCCGAGGGATCACCCGCTTGCAGCACAAATCCGTCGTCGACTCGGTGAAAGGTAATCCCATCGTAAAATCCGTTCTCGACCAGCGTCGCGATCCGCTCGCTCGCTCGAGGAGCACGGTCTTCAAATAGCTCGAACACCAAATCTCCAAACTCAGCCACTTTCAATCGAACCGACCGGTTTCCTGTCAGCACGACCGCTTCGACTAGACTCGTGTCTGCAACCGAAACGGAAACCGTCAACGGACCACCATCGGTTGAGGTAGCGTCAATCGGCACATGCAGCGGGCTGCCGGAGACGAGCGAGAGATCACCGGTCGAAACGAACGAAGGCGGCGTCTCGACGTCTTCGCCGCTGGGGGCAAACGCGACAATTTGCGCAATGTCCGCCGCCATCAACTGCCGACGATCAAGTGGTTCGAGTCGCAAAACGCGAGGCATTCGAGCAAGCTTCGCAGAGCTTCTTTTTGCTAAGAATCGAAATGGAAAGCTAAACATATTGATGAGGACGCCGGGGGAATCAAAGCCGATTTCCTAAACAAAAGGACCTGGGCAGAAAAAGACAAAGGCCTAGTATAATCAGTCCGCGGAAAAGCGGTATTGATTCTTCGGTCGCCGTCCGCGTCGAATGCGGTAAACTGTCGCATTCAGGCGAAAAAGGTCGATGATTTCGGCGTTTGCGATCGCTTTCTTTCATCCTCAATCAAAATGTTGGTTAACAAACGCTCTCGCTCAAAATAGCAACCTACATTTGGACATTACCGCAATCACCCCCAATGTGAGCGGAGGAAAGCTGATCGAAAATGCCGATCGGGAAACAGACAATGGGATCAACAAAAGAGCGAATAGTGGCGATGAATATCAAGACAAGGATCTTAGTGCTTTCTCTGTGCGGCACGCTGGCGATGGCGATCGGAGTCCTCGGATTGGTGTACGTGAAAAAGTCGGGTTGCCGAGATTCGCTGGTTCGCGAGATGCGCAAACAGGCGACCGAGCAAACCCGGATCGTTGCAAACGACATCTATCGGATGCTGGAAATCCAGGATGACTTGGTTCAGCTGAAATTGAAATCGGACTTGAATGTTGCACGCAGCATCCTGCAGCAAACAGGCTCGATCAACCTCGACGACGAAATGGTTCAATGGAATGCCGTGAACCAGTACACCAGCGAATCGACGGTCATTCAATTGGCAAAGATGCGAGTGGGCGATCAATGGCTGGGACAGAACGCTTCATCGACGAGTCCTTCGCCACTCGTTGACGAGGTCCAAGACCTCGTGGGCGGAACATGCACGATCTTTCAACGCATGAATGAATCAGGCGATATGCTAAGGGTTTGTACCAATGTCGTCGGTACAACGGGTGCTCGTGCGATTGGGACGTTCATTCCCCATGTCAATCCAGATGGAAAAGCGAATCCTGTCATCGCATCCGTACTCAAGGGAGAATCGTTCTGCGGACGCGCCTTTGTCGTTGACGCTTGGTACAGTACCGTTTACGAACCCATCGTTGATTCTGACGGGGCAATCGTTGGCGTTTTATACGTTGGACGCAAACAAGAAGAAATCTTGAACGTGCGTCAAGCAATCGCAGACACAGTCATCGGCAAGACAGGGTACGTTTACGTTGTTGGAGGCACCGCCGACCAACGCGGAACGTATTTGATCTCGAAGGATGGCCAACGAGATGGCGAATGCATTTGGGATTCGCAAGACGCCGGTGGCGAGTTCTATATTCAGAATGTTGTGAATCATGCGATTGCAGCGAAACCGGGAACAAGCGTCATCGAATGCTATGAGTGGAAAAACGATGGCGAATTGGCTCCGCGAAAGAAAATAGCATCATGCATCTATTTCGCCCCTTGGGATTGGGTGATTGGTGCAAGTGTCTACGAAAGCGACTTCGACGATTCAGTCGCCGTCGTTGACCGTTCACTCCAATCTCTCCTGGTATGGGGGATGGGTGGCGCGTTAATATTGATGCTCCTCATCGGTGGCGTCGCGATTCGTACAACCAACTCCACCATACGTCCAATCGCCGTCATGACCGATAGCATTCGGGATATCGTCAATGGCGAAGGCGACTTGACGAAACGCATCCCGATTCAACGACGTGATGAAATCGGATTGATGGCCGATTGGTTCAATCGGTTCATCGATCAATTGCAAGGAATCATCAGCGAAATGGCGGGAAATGCTTGTCGTGTCGCCGCAGCATCGAATCAACTATCCGACACCGCTGTTAAACTGACCGAAGGAGCAAAATCGACAACCACGCAATCATCGTCTGTCTCCAACGCAACGGGCCAAATGAACAAGCAAATGGTTTCGATGGCAAGTTCGGCGCAACAAATGTCGACGAACGTACGCGATGTTGCTGCGGCAATCGAACAAATGACCAACAGTATTGCGGAAATTGCAAAAAACGCCGAACAAGCTTCCTCGGTTGCCGGTAACGCCACCGACATCGCCCAGTCGAGTAAGACCAACATTGGGAACCTTGGCTCGGCGGCCAACGAGATCGGTGATGTAATCAAGGTTATTCAAGATATCGCGGAGCAAACAAATTTGTTGGCACTCAACGCGACGATCGAAGCGGCGCGAGCCGGTGAAGCGGGACAAGGATTCGCGGTGGTTGCGAATGAAGTCAAACAATTGGCCAAGCAAACAGCCGAAGCGACCGACGATATCCGCAAACGCATCGAAAGTATCCAAGGCACCGCCGGCCGAGCCGTCAGCGATATTGATCAGATTGCAAGCGTGGTCGCACAAGTAAACGATGTCTCAATCATGATTGCGTCGGCTGTGGAAGAGCAAAGCATTTCGACAAAGGATATTTCCAGAAGCATTTCGGAAACATCGCAATCCGTGCAAGTCGTCAGTGACGGAGTCACGCAAACGGCAACCGCCAGCAAACAGATTGCGAGCAGTATTGAACAAGTCGATTCAGCCGCCCGAGAAACCTCAATCGGTGCTGAGGAGACTCGAGCGTCCGGCGAAGGATTGGCCAACCTCGCGAGCGGCCTACAAAAACTAGTCGATCGCTTTCGCGTCTAAGGCGATCACGTCTTAGACGATCACGTCTTAGACGATCACGGGCCTGCTTGTCCACCGGATGCCGCGTCGACTGCGTTGCTTTTGTAGGTGATGCGGTTAGGACGGTGTCGGCGACCTTACGCCTCGACTAGAGATTCGAAATTCGATGGAGTCAAACCGCAGGCTGGTGGGTTCCGGTTTGCAGCGATTTGATCGCCTGATATAGCCGATTCACTAAGTTGGCATACATGACGAAAAGAACAATCGCCATGATTCCAGCGCACATACTTATCAATCCCGCAATTGCTCCCACCACGAAGACACCTAGCGTGCCTACGACGAGGAGCACGAACAAAATGATCGAACCGATCAAGATCGTGCGTCCTGATTGACGTAAATCGTCGCGTTGTATGTAGCTGGCGATTTTCATCATAAACAAAATAAACAATGCCGCTCCCAACAATGACAGTACGCTAACCAGCGGCGAGATCAATGGCGGCAAAGCAATCCCCAAGAAAGACAGGACCGATTCCAGCAGAACAAGGATCTGGCAGGCGATCGAACCGATGATAAGACCCCTGGCACCTGTTTCTTCGGGAGCGGTCAAACAAAAAAAGGGGCCGACCGTCAACAGCAGATAAGCAATGAGGAACAAAATGGTGATCGGAATGATCGCGGCGGGTAATGCAGCGACAGCGGCAAAAATGCCAATCAAGCATAATAGGGCCAAGACAATCCCAAAGTAGATGATTTTTAAGCCAATTGCAGTGCCAGACAAGGTGGCGTAATCGCCTTGGGCCACTATCGGCTCCGAGGCCGCGACGGTGGTTGCTTCGTAGGGATTGACGGAATCAGACATCATGGTTTCCTTTGGTAGAAATTGACGGCGGGCGCGACAGCGAAGTGATGCGGGATGCCCTTGCCAATACCACACCACCCATTTAGCATTTTATAAACCACCCGATTGGGAGTGTCAACGTTCGAGGGATATAGAAAGGGTGGTGAGTTAGTCGTTGCCTTCCGAAACGGCCTCCGTGCTTTGCGATGGTTCTATTGAAATGGACGTTCCGGATACCGGCTCACTAGCACTAGCCCGAATGCTGCCTAAGAACTGCTTATCACTTTGTTGAGTGGCGTCTGAACGAATTGGATGTCGAACTTTTTCGCCCAATATCTGTTCGGCTTTCGCCATGAAATTGGCGTTCTCGATCCTTCTTTAGAAGCGGTTCGAGGTTTCCGGTCACGGGCGTGGCCGCTGGGCAGATCATACACAAGTGAACGGTCTGATCAATCATTGCCGCTGCGACCGCGTCCTACGATGTCGCCGCGCTCGATCCAGCGACGGCAGACCTGCAAACGCCACGTCGCAGCAATTTCGCTTTCCAAACCGAAGCCGCCTTCCGCTCGGAGAGCAGGTCGACAATCGCCGCGAAACGGCCACGAATCGAGGCGACTACCGATGTAAATGGATTTGTCCATTCATCCAATTTTGAACGTTGCAATCCCCTATGAGAGTGGATACACTCGGTCGTACCTTATCTGTCGCTCTCTAACCCGTCTTGCGAGTTTGGCCATGAAAAAGCTTCTGCCCATGGTACTTTTGATCGTTGCAAGTTTGCTTCCGCTGTACTCGGCTGAGGCCGATGTCGTAGTGGATTATTCTGAAGATGGCGGTTTCTTTACAACCAACACCGTTGCAAAAGCGGCTTTAGAACAAGCGGTTTCTGATATTAATTCGGTCTTGGATTTGTCCAGCCTCGGTGCGATCACTAACGATACCTTGACCGGAACCAGTGGAGCTTCCGCTCCGTTTACGACCTTAAATTTTGACTTCGATTACAGCTACACGAACCCTAGTACCGGAGCAAACGAAACGATTGCTGACACGACGCTCGGTGCGGGGGTTATCAGGATTTTCGCCGGGGCGAGGATTCTCAATAATACAACACTAGGACCGAATGGCAACAACGTTTTGGGACAGGGTGGACCAGGAGGTAGCGGGCTATCAGGTGGCGGAACAGCCGGAATGGGAACCTTTGCCGACGCGGTGGCGAACGCAGCCGCTAACCACCAACACGCTCGCGGCACCGGTCCAACCATGTTTTCCCTTTCAGGGGACATAGGCGGAGCAGCCTTTTCATTTGACATGGGGCCGACCGTCGGTAATTTGTGGTTCGATAGTGATACCGACAACGATAATGTTGCCGACACGACGAGCGTGTTGAACGCAAATTGGCATTTCGACCATACCACCCCCGTCGCAGCGGGGAAGAGCGATTTTTACTCCGTGGCACTCCATGAAACGCTTCATGCGTTAGGTCTTGGCGGTTCGGCCACATGGGGCGATCTCGTCTCGGGAACCGATTGGCTCGGTGCCGACGCGAATTCCATCGCCGGAAGCGGGATTGGTTTGATCGATAGCGGTGGGGCGCATATCGCGTCCAACACGCTGAGCTTGACCCTTGACGGTGGTGTGTTGCAAGAGGCCGTGATGACCCCTTCGCTCTTAATCGGCTCTCGAAAATACTTAACGGAACTCGACGTCGCTTTCCTGCGAGACATCAATTACCTGACCGTAACGGCGATACCAGAGCCCTCGAGTTTCCTCGCCATCTTGGTTCTCTCGGCTGGCACATTGGTGACTCGTCGCAGCCGCTCAATGCGATAGCCCCCCTAACGTAGATAGCCATACGCAAAAACGGTTCTTTTTCAGTTCGATTGCAGACATTCTTTGAATGTTGCGCTAGAATAGCTCTCGTGAGCACGATGCTGCAATTTTTCATTGAACACTGATCGATCAATAACCTATGCTGTTAAAACTGTTTATTTTGACCTTTTTGGCTGGTTTCCCCGTTCGCGTCTCGACGACTGATGGCGAGTGGATCGAAGGTGACTTCCAGGGCGTCGGCGAATCAGAGTTGTTACTGGAGTCAGAAGGAGCGGAGAAATCGTTTGCCTTTTCCGAGCTGACTGCACTCGAACCATTGGAAGAACCGACTGGCTTTGCCCCGCGGCCAACGGTCACGTTGGCGGGCGGTAGCGTGATTAGAGCCGAAGGCATTTCATTAGCATCCGATCGGTTGACGATCAAACCTCGCCGACAAGAGAAAATCGATCTTGCGATCGATCAAGTTCGAGCTATCCGTTTCCAAGCTGCCAACCAGAATGTTGATCCGGCATGGTTTGGTAAATTCGCGGCCGAGCGGCGAGGCGATACGCTGGCGATACGCCGCGAGGGGGACCAGCTTGACTTTGTCGATGGATTGGTCGTTTCCATGACGGACGATGTGGTCAAATTCGATATTGATGGAGACATCATCGATGCACCGATCGGGCGTTTAGAAGGGATTTTGTTTGGCGGTAGTCGATCGATCGCGAATGCATCGGACATTCAAATTGTCGACGTCTACCATTCGCGTTGGTCCGTGTCGCGGTTGGAGCCGAGCGAGCTTGGCGAACCGCTACGATTGGTTTTAGGCAGTTCGATCGAACATCGATTGCCGCTCGAGCACATTGAATCGATCCGCTGGTCAGGCGGTCTGTCGCTACTTGCGCAAATGGAGCCTGCGGAGAAATCGTTTACTCCCGCCATCCAAACCAATTTAGGCTCCTCAATGTTGGATCCTTGGTTCGGCCCCAAAGCGGATGCCGATCAAGATTTAATTTTGTTCGGTAAATCGTCAGTCGACTATCGAGTGGAGGATGGTTTTAAAATTTTTGCATCGGTGGTGCGGCGTGATCGTCAAATTACTAAGGCAACCAAGTCGATCGTCCGAATCCGGCTCGATGGAAAGGTGATTTGGGAAAAATCGATCGTTGGCGATGAAGCGTTTGGATTTGAACTGCCGATCGATGGCGGCAACCGTTTGACAATCGAAACCGAATCCGCCGACGACGGAGAAATTGGTGACACGCTTCGAATGCTACGTCCGAGGTTAATGCGATAGGCAATGGTTACTATGAAAAGTATGTTCTCGATCGTCGCGATGCTTGCTTCCTTTTGCTGCCCTACCATTTTGGCCGCAAACGATGGTCCATTGACGTTAAACTCCAGGATCGCGGAAGCGGAACAGCAGCGGATTGACGCGATCGCTCGGGCGATGCCTTCCACGGTAAGCGTCTTCGTTCCTGGCGGCGGAGGCGGCGGTAGCGGTGTGTTGATCTCGCCCGATGGGTTTGCTCTGACCAATTTTCACGTCACTTCTCCCGCAGGTTCGTTTATGCGCTGCGGACTAAGCGATGGCAATATCTATGACGCGGTCATCGTGGGCGTCGATCCTGTCGGCGATCTTGCGATGATTAAATTGCTGGGGAGAGACGATTTTCCCTACGCGACGATGGCCGATAGCCGGTTGGCATCCGCAGGCGATTGGGTGATGGTAATCGGTAATCCGTTCTTATTAGCTTCTAACTTGCAGCCGACCGTGACATGGGGGATTTTGAGCGGCGTTGGACGTTACCAATATCCGTCGGGAACCCTCCTTGAGTACGCGGATTGTTTACAAACCGATGCATCGGTGAACCCCGGAAACTCGGGTGGCCCGATCTACAATGCCGACGGTGAGTTGCTTGGGATCGTAGGGCGATGTTCGTTCGAGAAACGTGGCCGCGTCAATGTCGGTGTCGGCTACGCGATCAGTATTAACCAAGCCAAGAATTTCATCGGTTACCTTCATAGCGGACGAATTGTCGATCATGCCACGCTCGGTGCGACGGTCGCGACCGATCCCGACGGAGGTGTCCGGGTGTCGAATATCTTAGAATCGAGTGATGCCTACCGTCGTGGTTTGACTTATTCGGCTGAGATATTGGAAGTCGATGGACGGGTGGTTCATACCGCCAACGAATTGCAAAACGTGTTGGCAACCATGCCAGCCGGATGGCGAGTGAAGTTGACGTATCGTAACCAAGGTGAAACCGTTCGTACGCTCGTTCGATTGCAAGGTGTTCATCGCCAAGACGAACTGCTCACCAAAATGGCTGGCGCAATGCCTCCGCCACCGCCCATCGAAAAACCGAATCAAGAAGACTCCGAAGAAGGGCGAAGTGATGAACCCGAGGATGAAGACAAGTCGAATCCGAAACCGGCTCAACGGGGTGACTCGTCGACGAAAATCCCCGATTCGGTTGCTGCGATGTTTGAAGCAAAACGTGGTTTTGCAAACTACGCCTTCAATGAGATTCACCAACAGCGATTCATCACCCATTTGCGGAAACAATTTCCTGCGTCCATTGACTCGTCCATTGACTCCAATTCGGATAAACCGGATGCCGATGATACGCGTCGGAGCACGTGGGAACTTCGCGGAAAAACAGACGATGGTCGTGATGTGGCGATCTCGGTGGGATCAAGCAAGTTGGCGATGGCCGTCGGCGATGTTGCCGTCGAGCCAAAGACGACGGCCGATTTGTATGATAACGTCGACGACCAAACCTTTGCCGGTATCTTACCAGCACTTGCTGCTTGGCAACGAATGCTTGTTGACGGTCCGAAGAAGTTTGGTGAAACGATCTATCGGGGCACGATGCCGCTCGGGGGCGAGCGACCGCTTCGAGATTGTGTCGTGGCGAACGACGGGGAACTTGAAGTCCGCTTCTTGTCGCATCCAACGAGTGAGCTTGTCGAAGCCATCGAAGTTTTCGCCGACCGCGATGAAGATCCAGCGGAACTTTGGATCACTCGATCTGATGACGATCCCAATGCAATCCCGACCACACTCGAATTGCGTTACGGGCTAAAGACGGTTCTGAGGATGGAAGTCGAATCGTGGGATAACAACGAAACGGCCAATGACGAGGCGAATGACGATAAGGAGTCTGGGAATGAATAGGCTGACTTACTTGGCTCGCTCAATCGCTGTGATTTTTCTTGCCATGTCGATCGTTGCCAACCATGCTCAAGCACAACCGTCACTACAACAGGCGAGCAAAGAAGCACAAACTCGCGTTGTAAAGGTCTACGGGGCGGGCGGAATCGCTGGCTTAGAAGCCTACCAAAGTGGCTTTCTGATTTCTCCCGAAGGCCACATTGCGACCGCTTGGAGCTACGTCCTCGACGTCGAACCCACAATCGTTTTGAATGATGGGCGACGCTTTGATTCAACGATCGTCGGTTTCGAACCTGCACTCGATTTGGCAGTCCTCAAAATCGATGCATCGGGGTTGCCCTTCTTTCGCATCGATGACGAAATCGAAGTCAATTGGGGTGATCCAGTGTTAGCCGTTAGCAATCTGTTTAACATTGCAGCCGGACAAGAACCGGCCAGTGTGATGCAGGGCAGTATCGCTTCGGTCTCGACGCTTGATGCCCGACGTGGAACCTTCAAAACGCCTTACCGGGGCACGGTATACATTCTCGACTTGGTTGCCAATAATCCCGGTGCCGCTGGAGGAGCGTTGGTCAATATCAACGGCCAATTGATCGGTATGCTTGGCAAAGAATTACGGGATCGAACGACGGGCGTTTGGCTCAATTATGCTTTGCCAGCATCCGCCCTTCGGAAAACGCTTGGCGACATTATCGCAGGACGAGTGACCGAGGGCATTGATCCAGAGGAACCCTTGCTAGCGCGGGACAAGTCGCATTCTCTAGCTACCATCGGTTTGGTCTTGATTCCTGATATCTTGGAGTCAACGCCCGCTTACGTTGATGACGTTACCGAGAATAGTCTGGCGGCAAAAGCTCGATTGCAACCCGATGATCTGATTCTGTTAATCAACGGTCGTCGTGTTGATGGACAACGGTCGATTCGTCGATTGTTGCGGACGATCGACAAGCGTGATCCGGTGGAACTGACGATCCAACGCGCTTCCGAAATAATTCCTGTTGTGATCAACCCCTAGTTCGGATCCATGATTACCTGAATCGCAAGTTTTGAAGATTGGCCCGGCAGTTTGAACGACCGAAACGACCAAGAACACAATTGGCTGGGCCTTTGGCCCTGAAATGGGCCCGGAAAACCGTTAACGAACCAACTTCAAAGGCGTCAGTGAGGGATCGCCAGCGGATCCGTCGCTTTCACTGCGGGTTACAATAATACAGTATAAGCTCCTCCTTCTAATACGATCGTCATGATGTCTTATTCCCTTCGCAACCAGTCTTTTCCGCTAGCGTGGATCGCTTTGCTGGTCTCGCCGTTTGTCTTTGCTTACGCTCACGCGCAGGATACTGAGTATCGCCAATTGATGGCCGAAGCGGTACGCAATGCGGCAAATGAAGTCTTGCCATCGATTGTCATGGTGGAAGTGATAGGCGGTACGGGAGGTGCAAATGGTGACGTCGAGCAAGACGCACCGACGAGCGGTGTCATCGTCGATTCGGAGGGCTATGTGATGGCTTCAGAAATCGTCGTTCGGCGTCCGTCGGCTAGTTTACTCGTCATGCTACCCGATCAAAGTCGTCATGCAGCCACGGTGATTGCGCAAGACTTCCATCGTCATTTGGTATTACTCAAGATTGAACCCAAGTCCGAGTTGACTCCCATCGATTTTCCTGAATCGACGAACTTGGAAATCGGTCAAACCACAGTGGCCGTTGGACGCTACGGAACCGATGCCGCACCGCTTGTCAGCCGTGGCATTCTCAGTGGCCGAGATCGACTCGACGGTGTTGCTTTACAGTTCGATGCTCGGATTTCACCATCATTCTATGGTGGGCTGCTAGTCGATTTGTACGGCAGTCCGCTTGGCATTTCCATTCCAGCGGTCGCCGATGGCGGTGCAGAGGACGCGACGAGCTGGTACGATTCGGGGATCGCTTTCGCCGTTCCTCTATCGATCATCCAAAAGAATCTGCCGCGAATGAAAGCGGGAGAAGACGTCAAAAAGGGATTGGTGGGGTATGTGCCTAACAGCAAAGATCCGTATGAAAACGATACAAAAGTAGCGGCAATTCGAGTCCGCTCGCCAGCCGAATCATCCGGATTGAAAGCGGGTGATGTGATTGAGTCGATTGAAGGAGTGAAGGTCCGCCGCCAACAACAAATCCGTCAAGTGCTCGGCCGATTTGACGCGGGTGACGAGATCGAAATGGAAATCCGCCGTGATGGCGAATCGCAGACCGTGCGAATCACCTTGACAGCGTCAATCCCACCGCTTGCACCACAGCGGTTGGGCGTGATGGTTACCGATATCGCGAGCGATGGAACGGGTGATGCTGAGGAAGCAGGGACGAAGGTCGTCATCGAACAAGTCATTCCGGAAAGTCCCAGTGATGGGAAATTAGAAGTCGGTGATGTGGTGGCAAAATTGGGTGAAGTATCCATTGCCGACGTTGACTTTCTTCGTAGACAACTGATTGCGTCGGAGGAAGGGAAGGAGATTGCGTTGACAATTGAGCGTGCCGGTCAATCAAAAACGCTTAGCATGGTGCCCCAAACCATTGATGCGTCGACCATACCGAAGTTACCATCCGATCTGACCGTAGCGGCTGCGGAATGGAAAATTGAAGGATTAAGCTTGCCTGATTCAGCGAACGAGGCAGCCGTTTTGATTCCTGGCGATGACGAGAAGCGAGAATCATTGGGATTGCTAATTTTGCTACTGGATCCAGGCGATGATGCACCTGAAAAAGTTTTAGACACTTGGAAGGAAGCTGCTGAGCAAATGGGAGTCGTGGTTTGTGCGGTGATGCCCGAATCGAGCGAGCGATGGCAACCGAAAGAAATTGAAACGATGGCGAAGTTTGTTGCTTCGATTCAGAAAACTCAATCGATTGATCCTCAATCGGTTGCCATCGCCTCGCCTGCTGCCGTCGCTGGTGGGGAAGCCGCTGCAGCCGATTCGATGGCGATCGCAGTAGCACTTTCCTCTAGCCGAACTTTTTATGGGGTTGCGGTCGCAGCAGAGACGCGTCCACCGGCAGTTCGGCTTCGCGAGAATGATGCGGAAGCGTCACTGCAGATTTTGTTGCCGATCGATCCAAACGACGAATTGCCTACATGGGCACCCACGCTTCAGAAAACGGGTTTTCCTGTCGTCCGCGGTGGCAAGGTAACCAGAGCAGACTTGTTAACCTGGGTGCGGGGACTCAAAGCAATATGACCAAACGACGATCCAAGAAGCGGCCTGTGGAATCCAAGCCAACTTCGAGTCCGAAACCCGACCCCAATTCGGTATCCGATTCGCAGCCTGAGTCTAATCATGCTGACCCGTCTGCCACGCCGGATCCTGCTCCCAAAGTAGAGTCGGCTCCTAAAGTGGATGTTGCCCACTCGGTGACCGAACGTTTGAACCGGCTGCCGTCGCTATCGCGAATTTTGTCGGTCGTCATGCTGTTGCTTGGCATTGTCGCGGTTGGGGCACTGTTTTACCGAGTCATGGCGGGCTTTTTCGTGCCGCTATTCCTCTCTGCCTTGTTGGTGGTCATCTTTCACCCCGTTTACGATTGGATCGATACCCGAATTGGGAATCGCCGGCGGACGGCGGCTGTGGCGACGACGTTCTT
>JGI12210J13797_11158345_pt1 | contig 14150 bp, 8 predicted proteins | sample ElkSlonscriptome_3_FD_13797 | JGI IMG/M metagenome (IMG submission 13797)
GGCCTGACCTCGGATGAGCGCGTGTTCGTCGGCAACGCCAACGGCGATGCGAAACAGGCGCTCTCGGGCGCGGCCAGGACGATCGAGGCAGTCTACGCTTATCCCTATCAGAACCATGCCACTATGGAGCCGATGAACGCCACGGCACTGTGGACGCCGGAGCGCTGCGAGGTCTGGTGCCCGACCCAGAACGGGGAGGCGGCGCTGGAAGCGGCGGCGGAGGCAGCCGGCCTACCCATCGGCCAGTGCGACGTGCACAAGATCCACCTGGGCGGCGGCTTCGGCCGGCGCGGCGCCTTCCACGACTTCGTCACCCAGGCGGTCGGCATCGCCAAGCAGTTGCCGGGCACGCCGGTGAAGCTCCTCTGGACCCGCGAGGAGGACATGGCGCACGGCCATTACCACCCGACCACCAAGTGTCGGCTCGTGGGCGGCTTGACCGACGACGGCGAGCTCGCCGCGCTGCATGTTCGCATCTCGGGCCAGTCCATCCTGGCCTCGGTGCGCCCCCAGTGGATGCGAGACGATGGCGCGGACCCCGTGACCTTCCAGGGCTTCCATGCCGATGGGGACCACGCCATCAGCTACTCGGTGCCGGACCTGCTCGTCGAGCACGCCATGCGCAACCCGCCGGTCCCGCCGGGCTTTTGGCGCGGCGTCAACATTAACCAGAACGCCATTTATCTGGAGTGCTTTATCGACGAGCTGGCCCATGCCGCCGGCCAGGACCCACTCGCATTCCGGCGCAAGCTCATGGCCGACAACCCCAAGGGCCTCGCGGTGCTCGAGGCGGTCGCCGACAAGGCCGGCTGGGGCAAGGCCGAAGGGGGCAAGTTTGGGGCTGACGACATCCATCGCGGCCTGGCCGTGGTCAAGACCTTCGGCAGCTATGTGGCCGCCTGCGCCGAGGTGTCGGTGGATCAGGGCAAGGTCAGGGTGCATCGTATCGTCGCCGCCACCGACCCCGGCTACGCGGTCAACCCCCAGCAGATCGAGGCCCAGGTGGAGGGCTCCTTCGTCTATGGCCTCTCGGCGCTGTTCAACGGCGAATGCACGCTGGAGAACGGCGCCGTGGTGCAGAGCAACTTCCACGACTACCCGTCGATGCTGCTGCAAGACATGCCCAAGGTCGAGGTCATCGTCATGCCCTCCGGCGGCTTCTGGGGCGGCATTGGCGAGCCGACCATCGCCGTCGCCGCGCCGGCGGTGCTCAATGCCATCTTCGCCGCCACCGGTCAGCGCATGCGCAGTGTTCCGCTGAAGAATGTGGCTCTGGGCTAGCTGAACCTGGCCAGGGCGGTTGGCCACTGGCGTGCACGTTTGATCGTATGCGGATGCCTATCAATCGGCAACTCGCTGTTTCTGATGCCCAAGGTCCATCGCCTGCACCGCAATCGCATTGAGCCGCGTAGACTTGTGGCCGAGTTGGAATGAAGGCCGGTGTCGCCAAGCAAGGAGCCTGACGAACGACGCACAAACTGCCCAAGGAACAGGGACGCCGGCAGCGACAATGTCGCGGCCGAACCTGAGTCATACCGGCTCGATATTCGAAACTCGCAACGTTCAACGATTCGGCACCATAAGTGGAATCCTTCAGTTATTGGATCGGCATGGCAGGCATCACTGCCTTCGCCGTGACAGCGGTGCTGGTCTTGGCGCCCAGGGGCATCGATCTGTTCAGCGCCATTGTGCTTGGCATTATCACGGCGGTCGGCGGCGGTACATTGAGAGATCTGATCTTGGATGTGCCGGTCTTCTGGGCCGCCGATCTGAACTACCTGTGGGTCGCCATCGGTGCAAGCCTGGTGACCTTCTTTGCGGATTCGCTGTTCACGCGAAAAGAGATCTTCCGCCTGATGCTATATGTCGACGGACTCGGTGCCTCTCTGTTCGCGATTCAAACCGTGGATAAGTCCTGGGCAATGGACTTCGGCCGCCCGCTTGCGCCGATCATTCTGGGTATCGTCACGGCCATCGGTGGCGGTCTACTGAGAGATGTACTGGCCGGCCGTCAGACGCTACTAATGACACGCGAGCTCTATGCCACGCCGGTGCTAATCGGGTGCACGCTCTACGTGGTGCTGCTGGCCGCGGTGCCAGAGTACCGATCTGTCGCCGCACTCGGATGCGTCAGCCTGATTTTCGCGCTACGCGCGGCGGCAATTCGCTGGGAGTTGGCCGTGCCCCATTGGTTGATGACGAAGTCGAAATCGGGCTAAGGTTTAACGAATCACCGCCAGAAGCTCTCCGGCTCCGTGTTAGCATGGAGTGCCAGACGCTGCCAGCGTCTGCAATTTCCTTATCTCCCAACCCATCGATCCGAATGGTCCTCATGTCATCGAAGCCTGTTTTTTTGGTCTTCTTGCTGTGGTTCGGGCCGCTTTCGCTGCCCGCGTTGGCTCAGGAAACTAGCACCCCAGCACCGGAACCCGCGGTCTCTGAGCACCGCTCTGAGAGCAATCAGGACACGGTTGAACAGGCCGCCGAAACCGATCCTGCCCCTGCGCAGAATGCTGATGAGCTCGCGTATGATCCGGCTGAGATTGGGCTCCCGGGGCTGCCTCAACCGATGGCATCGGCGGACGATTTCCAGATCACGCTAGACCTTATCGACGCGCGGCTTGCGGAGCAACAGACAGCGCTTGCCGCGGCTGAGGCAGCGGCTGCGGAAGCCGAGGTAGCCGCCCAAGCAAAGCGCATCGCGAGCGAAGACGCCGAGACCGGCAAAGCTGGTGCGGCGGATGCCGATTCCGATACCGACATGGATGTGAACGCGGCTGGGGGTGCTGATTCCGCCGCTGGCGATACGGCAGTCAACGCCTTCGAGGCGACCGCGGCGACGATCGAAAGGCGCATCCAACTGCTGCGCGAGTTGCGTATCGCCGTGCAGCGCCGTGCCACGCTTCGCGGACGCTTGGAGACGATAGAGGGCGACGTCGCCAAGATGAGCCAACAGCTTGAGACGGTTGAGCGGGAGGGCGTCACCTTGGAGCCGCCGTTCCCGATCTCGCTGTTCGATGAGCAACAGGCCGAGCTGGCGTTGAAGCAGGCGGTGGAAGATGTGGCTGAGACCCGCATCGAGACCGCGACCCGCCGCATGCAAGCCGTTGAGAAAGCGCTGACCACTGCGGTGCGCGATCGTCGCACGACGCGCGACCGGCTCACCACGGCCGAGAGGGATGGGGTCGCCGATGCCGAGCGCGCGGCACTTGAGCAGGATCTCGAGCTGGCACGCCTGAATGAGCTTCTCGCTCGCCAGCGACTGGCTGCAGGCGAGGGCGCGGTCGAGATGGCGCGCAACGAGGATCATCTCGCAGAAGGGCAACAGGCATTGCTCGTTGCGCGCATCGCTTTTCTTGAGGGACGTGCCGAGCTTCCACGCGACGCGCTTGATCAACGCCTCACGGAGCTGACGGCGACCGAAGAGGAGCAACGCGCGCAGATCGAGGCACTGCAGCGCACGGGCGATCAGGCTGAGTCGGCATTGTATCAGGCACAGCGCCGACTGGCCGAGGCTGGCGACGACGCCGACACGGCGGCGCTGAACGAGTGGGTCGCGGCACGCCAGGCCAAGGTTGTTGCCGCGCAGACAAGCGTCGATTCGTTGACAACAGCGATCGCCAATCTAAGTCGCATACGCGCGCTCTGGGAACAGCGCTATCAATTCATGAGCGACCCGGAGTCGCTTGATCTCGCCGCGCTGCTGAAGCAGCTCATCACCGATGCGTCAGCGGCGCGCGTCGAAAAGGACGACATTGAAGGAAGGCTCAACGCGCTCCGCTCGATCCAACTCGCCCACACGCGCCGACTGCGCGATCCAGAACTGAATGTGGACGCGCGCGAGGCGATGGCGGTGCGCAGCGAGGCTTACGATCTCGCCGAGGGCTACGGCCGTGAACTGCTCGAGACCCAAGGTCAGCTGATCGCGCTGCTGCAGGGCATGCGAGCTCAGGTCGAGGCGCAAGCTCACGACCAGACTCTGTCGCTGCAGCTGCTGCAAGCCCAGGAGACAATCGCGAACTGGTGGGACGCAGAGGTGATCGTGATCGATGACCAGAGCATTCGCGTGCGCGAGCTGGCAACAGCGCTTGTCATGTTCGTCGTGGTCATTTTTTTGGTCTCGCTCGTCCGCATTGGCGCACGCCGGACCCTGAAGCGGCGCAAGGCGAAGAGTCCAACCGCTGAGTATGGCGACTTTCGGCTCGCGCTCTCCGCCATCGCCGGCAATACCAATCAGCTCTTCGTGCTGATCGCCGCTTTTTATGTGGCGATGGTCTTCTCTGGCCTTGCGAGCCCGACCGTCAAGGATTGGCTCTGGACCCTGCTCGTGGTTGCCTTCTATCTGCAGCTTGGCATCTGGGCCAATGCGGCGATGGTGGACTACTTTAACCGTCGGCGCACGCGGCAAGAGATGCGTGACCCCTCGACCGTCACCGGTTACGGACTGCTGGTGTTCTTCCTCCGCGTTGGCGTCTGGATCACGGTTGGCGTCTCGCTGTTAGCCTACTTCAAATACCCGATCGCTGGGCTCGTCGGCGCACTCGGCGTCGGCAGCCTGGCGATCGCTTTCGCGGTCCAGAACATTCTCGGGGACGTCTTCAGCTCGATGGCAATCATCCTCGACAAGCCGTTCCGCGTCGGCGACTTTGTGATGTCCGGGGAGACCGTCGGGGTGGTCGACCACATCGGCGTCAAAACGACCCGCATCCGCAGTCTCTCAGGCGAACAAGTCATCCTGTCAAACAGCGACCTGCTCAACAGCCGAATACACAATTTCAAGCACTTCAAGGAGCGGCGTATTGCATTTAAGCTCCGCGTCAATTATCAAACGCCGCGCGCATTGATTGAACACATTCCAGGCATGATCCGCGAAGTTATCGAAGCAGCGCCCAGAACGCGTTTCGATCGCGCTCACTTCGCTGAATACGGCGACTTCGCACTGGTGTTCGAGGTGGTCTACTATGTGCTCAGCCCGGACTACACGCTGTACATGGACGTGCAGCAGGCCATCAATCTCGGCATCCACCAGCGCTTTGAGGAATCCGGCGTGGCTTTTGCCTATCCAACGCAGGAACTGCTGCTGCGACGCCTGCCGCCGCTAGAAGCTGGCAGCGCGTCTACCATTGATAACCGAGTTTGAATCTCAGCGTCTTATCGGTGGTTTTGGTCGCCTGGGCGGGGTCACTATCGTAATCGATTTCGTATTCTATGGTGCCAACGAAGCCACCGATGAGCGGTAGCCGCAAGCCACTCCGGGACACTGAAAGGTCCTTGCTTTGGCTGCTGATAGCACTGAAGCCCATGCCGCTGAAATAGAACTGGAGCCGGTCTGCCATCAGGTCTTGCTCGTAATCGATGAAGAGGCCTGGTCCCCAGAAATCGCTGTCTTGGTAGTCATAGAAATCCTGGTGCAAATAGACCGGTCCAATTTCCGCGCTCAGTCGGATATCGTCACGGGTGTCGAATTGATAGCCGAGGGATGGCCCGACCAGATAGCGCAGGCGCAGGTCGGCGAAGCGGTCATGCTTGAATCTTAGCCACGCCGCGCCATACCATGGCGACTGGCGGAAGCGACGGGTGTATTTATTAAGTAGCGTCCAATTCTCGGTGGTTTTGACGCCGCGGGTGGTGATGTATTCGAGCGCTCCATAGGTCTCCCATTCCTGCCGACGGCGTCGATAGTTAAGATTGAAATCGAGATCGATTTCGTTGCTCTCGGAATTGCCCGTCTCGTCTTGGAGGCCTAGATTGATTTGCCCGTTCAGGCGATAGCCATCACCAATCTCCCAAGGCTCCGGCTCGACTATCTCGACACGCTCCGGCGGCAGCGACATCGGCTCAGACGGGGGAGGCGTTATGAGCTGCAACTGGTCTTGATCGCGAATTACCCTGGCGACATCGATCACCGCCTCATCATCAAGCAGAACGGGTACGGGCTCATCGAGATTAACCGCGTGCACCTGCTCCCAATCGATGGAGATGGTGCCGGCGTACTCGGTCTCTAGCTGAAGTTGGCCGTTGTCTTGGCGCACCACATCGCCGCTAAGCCGATCGCCATTCTGCATGATGACTTCATCGGACGTCGCCACGCCCATCAGCGAAACGCTAAGGAGTGCGACAGGCGGTAAGGATATCAGTGAGGGTCTGTGGTTATCCTGGAGTAAAAATGACATGAACGAACGCATTGGCACCAAAGTAATGAAAAAGATGAATTGGGCGGTCTGTGCGATGTGGTGTAGTTCAGGCAGTTTCTATCGATCGCCCAAGCGCAGCGCGAATCATTTCCGGGGGCTCGCGTGCCCTTCGATGATCGCGTACATCGCCTCAGCCACACTCCGCACCGGGCGATCCCGCGGGTGGATAGTCGAGCGTGTCGGTGACGCGGTCGCGCTGGGTCTCGTTCAGGTCCGGGAAGGGTAGCTGATGGGAGGCGGCCCATTCGCGCACCTTCTGCTCGGCCGCTGCGCGCGCTTGCGCGTCGAGGCCCGCGTCGCGCGCCATGTACAGCACCTGAGCGGGGAGCCCAAAGCTCGTTCCCGCCTGCTTCACCAGTTTCATCACCCGCAACATGATGTCCTCCTGAATGGCGAGGAACTCCGAATTGCTGGTGGTGCGGATGTAGACACGCACTTCGACCGTGAGCGCATGGTCGCGAAAGCCGAGAAAGCGCACACGGATCGGCTCGTCGCGGGTGTGGATGGTCTTAGGGTGGGCGTGCAGCAACTCGCGCAACTCGGCGAGCAGGTAACGCAATTGGTCGTCACCGGTCTCGTGCCGCACTGCGAAGCACTGCTGTAACAAGAACCGATCGCAGGCACTGAGATTGACGATGTTGCGCTCGGCCAAGTCGGCATTGGGGATATTGATCAAGGTACGGTCCAACTGGCGGATCTTGGTCGATCGCAAGCCGATCGCCTCGACGGTGCCGACCGGATTCCAGCCCTCCCCGTGGCGCTCGTCGAAACGGCACAGATCGCCGACGCGGATGGGCCGATCGGCGAACAGGTTCAGCGCGCCAATGAAGTTCTCCAGGGTTGGGCGGGCGGCGAGCGCCACGGCCAGACCGCCAACCCCGGCGCCGGCCACCAAGCCGTAGACCGGGATACCGAGGTCCTGTGCTGCGGAGAACAGCAGCACCAGGATGGCGAGCACGGCGACGACGCGCGCGGCCCACCGCACCAGGCTCACATCCAAGTGCGTAGTGCCGCCCCGGGGCGTGTTGTTAAGCGCATCGGGAACCCAGTGCGCGAGCAGCAGGATCGTCCAGATCAGGGCCAGTCCGGAGGCCAGCTTGGCAACGTAATCCGGCCAGGCGGTCACCATTCCGGTAACCTGTACCTGGTCATCGAGGAAGACGCGCAAGAGCTGCGTCAACACCAGCATCGCAAGCGGTGCAACCAGGCGTCTAAGCAAGGTCCCGGCACGGCCATCCCAGGCATGGCGCCGGGCCCAGCGCACGACTAGGACGAGCAGCGCCAGCGTCGACGCCAGGCTTGCCAGCAGCATGCCCCATTTCCAGACCACTTGCCCAGCGACGGGCTGCCGTGCCCAGTCCGGCAGTCGTTCGATCATGCGCGGCGGCAGCATCCAGCCCGAGAACCCGAGCGCGGTTCCGGTCAGGTCGTCGACGTCGTCGAGGCGCGATGGGCGAAGATAGGGCAGCTCGCGCGCGCGCTCGGCATAGGTGCGCGCCGAGGCGATCGTCTCGGGGCTGAACAGGAACGCCCCGGCACGCCCTCCTTGCTCGAGGCGCTGGATGACGATGCCGGTGCCCGGCAGGCGCCATCGCAGCGGCTGATCGGCCAGTGCAACTCCGTTCGTGTCGACCGCGACATCTGGGATCCTGTCGGCGGAGGGTAGCTCGACCCGCGCAATCACCTCCCAGAGCCAGATGACCGTCGCGGTGGCAATCTCATGCTGCGCCGCCGGCGGGACGTCGCTGAGGTCCATCAGTTGCTTACCTTGTTCCACCGCCTGCAGCAACGCCCGTTGGGTCTCGGAACTCGGTACCGCCCGGTACTCGGTATAGCGCTCAGCAATCGTGTCGGTGAGCGCGAGAAAGCTGCTGAAGGTCGCTCGCGGCGAGGTGGTGTCCGGCGGACCGAGCATGTCGGCCGAAGCGCCGAATACCGCGCCCAGCGTCCACAACTGCACCCCGATCAGCAGTAGCCAGACCACAGGCCCCGGGGGCGTCATTGTCGCGCGCGAGAAACGGGCTTTCATGACTGATCCATCCGCCCGCTATCTGCGCGTCGCATGCAATCCGCGCTCGCGGGCTCGTCTCGAATTCGAGGTGCGCCCTGTTTCGTTACGATTTGATCTGACTCCGCCGTCGCACAAAGGCGATCAGCGCAACGACCAGTATCACAATGACACCGATAACCGTGAGCCCAGCGATCCAGGGGTTGATCTGACGCAAGGCTGTGACGATGACATCGACATGGAGATCGACATAATAAACGCCGAGAGCCCAGAAGCTCGCCCAAAGAACGGCGCCACCGATGTTGAGGAGCATAAAACGGCCCCAGTGCATCGCGAGTACGCCCGAAAAGAGTCCAAGAAGCTGGCGCGGGCCATCGACGAAACGACCGAAGAACACCAGCCATCCGCCATAGCGGTTGAATCCGCGCTCGATGTTCTCAAGGCTGTGCGCCGGGATCGGCAGCCGATTGAGCACCGCGCGCCCGCCGGAGCGACCAATCAGATAGCCGATCGTCTGCCCGAGCGATGTCGCCAATATGGTGACGAAGAGCAATAAGTAGATGTTGAGCTTGCTGTCTGGAACGGCTGCGACCAGGGCGCCGGCCTCCAAGAGGGTTTGCCCAGGCGCCGGGATACCAATACCCTCGACACCGACCGCAGCAAACACAGCCCAATAGCCATAGCGCTCCAAATAGGGTTCGACGCGCTCAATGTCGCCCGAAATCGCCTTGGCGACGCGATGCGCTCTTGCATCAATCTTGCCTTTGGTGCCGCTGTGCTGTTTCACCGGCTGCGTGACGGGAGGTTCTGCCGATGCGGTAACGGCATTCGCGGCGTCCTCGGCCAGGGCGGTCGTCAGCGTCAACGTACCGGCCAATAGCAGGGCTGCGGGTATGTAGGATTGAATGTGCATAGGGATGATCCTCGTTAGTGAATATAATAGAAATAACTCCAAGTAATGGTGAGACTGTAGACGACGGGAAAGGCCCAGCGCGAGACGGCATCGACGCGATGGGCGGCCGCTCTCTTGCCGCGTTTGGCCAGATCAAACACGAGGAGGCTCTGGAAAATGGTCGCCGCCATGATGACGAAAGAGTAGAGCAGCAAGGCGTCGGTGAAGGTGAAATAAGAGATGCGAGGCATGCTTCCGTCGATGAGGAACTGATAAGCGACGATGGTGAGAATGCCGATGAAGGAAATATTGAGGCGATCGGTGAGGCTATCGATATCGAGCCAGAAAACGGTCCACATCATCGCGACGAGTATGATCAGGGGAAAGATGACCTTCCAGATAATGTTGGCTGATTTCCGTTTCATGGTAATTTCCAGCTCGATTTGGGACACCTCTTCCTTGTCACCGAAATAACGATAGTCAGTCGTGCTCGCCTTGATATCGACATTTTGCAGGCGCCATTCCGCGATATTGACGCGATGTTCCTTTTCGGCGTATTCCTCAGTGGCTCCGAGTACGCGTTGATCGACTTGTAAGTCAACCGCGCCCTTGTTGTCTCCGAAAGGTATGAAGACCGCATTGAGGGTTTGAACGTCAAACGGAAATTGTCGTAGATCCATCGGCGTTTCGAGTGTGACGTTCCGCTGCTCCAGATAGCGTACCTTGCCGTCTGGATAGACTTCGATCTTGACCGCGTTCATATCGCCGGACCCGATCTCATTGATGATGAGGAACTGCGGCCACCACGCGCTGTAGACCTCGTTAAATTGGAAGACGCCCTGAAAGATTTTCTTGTTCGCACCTTCCTCGGCAGGGTCGAAAGCCAGACGGGGGTCCAGCCAGGTTCCGACGAGAATCAATTCAATCTGAAAGGTTTCGTTGACCTCGTCCATGTCGATGACATCGGCCACAAACATGCCGACCTGAACCTGGGTGGGAGAAGCCGGCGGGTTGGGCATTCCGGCATCGAAGGCAAAAAGCGCGGGCGGAAACAGTAGGATGCAAAGCGCCGCAAGGAATCGTTGAACCGAATTCAGTAAATATTTCATAAAGGCTTCGTGAACAGGAACTTCGGCGCGATTGCAGACTCTGGGGAAGCGCCAATTTAGAAGGGAGAGGAAACCCAATGGGTCCCGAATGTTCGGCGCCGCAAACAGGAGCACCGCGAAGCCCCAGCGCTCGCCAAGGGTGTTGGACACCCAGGCGAAGACGCCGCCCTCTTCCCAGGCTTCCACGGTGGCCATTTCGGCCGCGCAGAGTCCGAACGGCAATAGCGACCCTGGGCGTTTGCCTGCTTAATGATGGAAGGCTTAATGATGGAAGCCCGATGCCTCTTTACTCGTGAGCGACTCCTGAATCGGATGCGCTTCGATATGCTCCAAGGCCGCCTTCATGTGATCGATGAGCAGCGTACACAGGTCTTGGCTCACGCCGTTGCGGACCAAGATCCTCTGGATCGCTTGGTCTTGACAATTCGACGGCAACGTGTACGCCGGCACCTGCCACCCGCGCACCCGGAGTCGGTCGGCGAGATCGAACAGCGTGAAGCCCGGATCGGTGCCCTCTTTGAGCTTCCATGAAACCGCTGGGATGCCGCGCGCCATGTCGCCGCCGAAGACGACCTCAAACGGCCCCATTTTCGAGATCTCGTGGGCCAGATACTCGGCGCTGCGATAGCAGGCGGTGTGGACCTTCCGGTAGCCCTCCCACCCAAGGCGGACGAAATTGTAGTATTGGCAAACGATCTGCCCGCCAGGCCGCGAAAAGTTCAGTGCGATGTCGCGCATGTTGCCGCCGAGATAATTCACCCAGAACACCATACTCTCGGGCAGGTCCTGCACTTCGCGCCACAGCACCCAACCGACACCGAGCGGGGCGAGGCCGAACTTGTGACCCGAGGCGTTGATCGAGCGAACCCGCGGCAGACGGAAGTCCCACTCCAGTTCAGGCGCGCAGAACGGGGCAAGGAAGCCGCCGCTGGCGCCGTCGACGTGGATCGGAATGTCCAGCGCCGTATCGGCCTGGAGCCTGTCCAGCGCATCGCTGACCTGCTTGACCGGCTCGTATTCTCCGGTGAAGGTCACGCCCAGCGTTGGCACAACGCCAATCGTGTTCTCGTCGCAGCGGCTCAGTACCTGTTCGGGCGTCATCAGGAGCCGCCCCTTGTCCATTGGGATCTCGCGATGCTCAATATCCCAGTAGCGGGTGAATTTGTGCCAGCAGATCTGCACTGGCCCGGTGATCAGATTGGGCTTGTCGGTGGGCTTGCCCTCGGCCCGGCGACGCGCCTCCCAGCGACGCTTCATGGCCAGCCCGCCCAACATGGCTGCCTCACTGGAGCCGGTGGTGGAACAGCCGACCCCCTCCCCGCTGGCTGGCGCATTCCAGAGATCGGCGAGCATTCGCACACAGCGCGATTCGATCTCGGCCGTCTGCGGATACTCGTCCTTGTCGACCATATTCTTGTCGATGCAGGCATCCATGAGACGATGGATCTCGGGCTCTTCCCAGGTTTGGCAGAAGGTCGCGAGGTTTTGACGCGAGTTCCCGTCGAGCATCAGTTCGTCGCGGACCGCGGCGTAAATGCGTCGAGGATCGCGTTCGGTATCAGGAAAGGCCGACTTCGGTAGGCCCGTGGCGAGATCGCTCGAACCGTAAGTCTCGTCGTTGGCGTCTTCTCCCTCCTTGTAAGTAGGATCGTGGTCCTTGCGACCTGTTTGCTTGCTAACGTCTTGCTTCGGCATCGTCGAATGCTCCTCGGCAACGGAAGAAGGGGTCAATTGAAACCCCATGAACAATTCGGCGGCTAGGCCGACCAATCGACCAAGCGGCACGACAATCTACTGCTTCAACGCCTACAATTGATTCAGTCTGAGCCAAAAAGAATGACAATCCCAGCCACCGTGAGAACCCCAGCCCGAGACTGGAGAGTCGCCGTGGCAGAACGCTGGTTGAACGCTCAGGGGATTGCCGGAGACTTTTATACCAGATGACGCAGGATTGGCGTTCGCCTTCAAGGAGGGCTGGCGGAAACAGAGCAAGCGATGTGTACGTCTGCCCGACACGGAAGGCGGGCGTCAAGACAAGTCAGGTGGTATGAAAGCTGACAGAAATCGCCTCAGGGATCGAGTTGACGAACCACGGCGATTCGCGCGGACAGGAGCGAGTTTCGAGGGGCGAGGTTCAAGGAAGACAAGGCAGATCAGAAGGTTCTTCCCGGGACTAGCCAAAAACTGGCGTGCGATCGATATCGTTTCTCGGCAGTGAAGCGCGACCATGCACCCTCGATAGTCCAAAATGGGACATAGATGGAAGACGACGCTCCTGGTATGAGAGGCTGCAAAGCCAGCGTCTGCCGAACCAAGCCCGTCTCCGCAGTACGAGACGGACGCGGCTAAGAAAACTGGTCTGCGCGCAACTCACTAAGGAGAGGCACTCCCTTCGTCTTTTGCAGCGGGCGCAAAGGACTTCGGTGACTGTACACGTCCTTCAGCGTAAGCGTCTAGGGGAGCCATATGACCGAGTTCCGCACTGAAACCGATAGCATGGGGGAGGTCCAGGTCCCCGCCAACAAGCTCTGGGGCGCTCAGACCCAGCGGTCGCTGGAGCATTTCAGCATCGGCGACGACCTGATGCCGCGGGAGATGATCGGCGCCTATGCGACGCTGAAGAGGGCTGCGGCAACGGTCAATCACGCCGACGGGCGACTAGGCGAGCGGCAGCATGCGCTGATCGTGCCGGTCTGCGACGAGATCTTGGGCGGTCAGCACCACGACCAATTCCCTGTGCATGTCTGGATGACGGGCAGCGGCACTCAGTTCAACATGAACGTCAATGAGGTGATCGCCAACCGCTGCTGCCAGCTCACCGGCAGCCCGCTCGGGACCAAAACCCCGGTGCACCCGAACGACCACGTCAATATGTCGCAGTCGTCGAACGATACCTTTCCGTCGGCGATGGGTATCGCCGCGGCGGTGGCAACGACCGGGAGGCTTCTACCTTCGGTGCGGGCGCTTCGTGACGCGCTGGACGCGAAGGCCGAGGCCTGGGGTGGACTCGTCAAGATCGGCCGCACCCATATGCAGGACGCCACGCCGCTGACCCTGGGCCAAGAGTTTTCCGGCTACGTCGGCATGTTGGACGAAGCCGTCGAATGGATCGAGCACTCGCTGCCGGGCGTCTATCGGCTCGCCCTCGGGGGCACCGCGGTGGGCACAGGTCTCAACGCGGCACCCGACTTCCAAACCGAGGCCGCCGCAGAGATCTCGAAGCTGACGGGCCTGCCATTCGTCACCGCGCCGAACAAGTTCGCGGTGCAGGGCGCCCATGATGCCCTTGTGCAGCTACACGGCAGCTTCAAGACGCTGGCCGTCTCCCTGTTCAAGATCGCCAACGACATCCGGCTGCTGTCCTGCGGGCCGCGTTGCGGACTCGGGGAACTCAACATTCCTGCCAATGAGCCGGGCTCCTCCATCATGCCGGGCAAGGTCAACCCGACCCAGTGCGAGGCGCTGGCGATGCTGACTGCCCAGGTCATGGGCAACGATGTGGCGGTTGGTATCGGCGGAGCGAGTGGCGATCTCGAGATGAACGTCTATAAGCCGCTGATCATTTTTAACGTCGCCAAATCCGCGCGGCTGATCGCCGACGGCTGTCACAACTTCCGCGTCTTCCTGGTCGAAGCGACCGAGCCCAACGAGAAGCGAATCGCGGACTTTGTCGAGCGGTCGCTGATGCTGGTGACGGCTCTGAGCCCAGTGATCGGCTACGACAAGGCATCGCAGGTCGCCCACTATGCGCTGGACCACGACATGACCCTGCGCGAGGCCGCATTGACGCTCGGTTTCGTCGCTGCAGACGAATTCGACCGGGTGGTGAACCCGGCGAAGATGACGCATCCCTATAGCGCTTAAGACTCCCCGGGGCTTAGCGGCATCGGTTGAGCGCGCCGCCCGGTCTTGTTGTCGTCATCGTCATCGTTCGACGCAACCAACGG
>JGI12210J13797_10007588_pt1 | contig 14149 bp, 11 predicted proteins | sample ElkSlonscriptome_3_FD_13797 | JGI IMG/M metagenome (IMG submission 13797)
GCCGACGACGACGCAGCCGACGACGACGCAGCCGACGACGCGGCCGACGAAGACACGACTGACGACGATGCGGCCGAGCCGGCCGACGCCGCGAGCACCACGCCGCCCCTGCGCCCGCTACAGACGGCCGCGTGGTGGACCATGTTCGGCGCGTTCGCGGTGGGCACCACCGCCGGCGTGCTCGCCGGGCTCGCCGAGCGTCAAGAGGATCGGGCCACCCGGCTGTCGTCCCTCTTCGACAGCTCGACCGGCGCGCAGCCGCTGTACGCCGATCGCCAGGACGAGTACGAGGGCTACCTCCGCCGCGGTCGGGCCTACGCCAGCGCGGCCATCGGCGTGGGCGTGGTCAGCGGGGTCGCCACCCTCACCGCGATCACCCTGTTCGCCATCGATGCGCGGCGGCAGCGACGAGAGCGAGACCAAGCGCCCGGCCAGCGCGCGCGCTCGAGGCCGCAGATCCGCCCGCAGCTCGGCGGGATGGAGGTCCGGTTTTGAGCCCCGCGGCCCGGCTCGTGGCGCGCCTCGGCCTCGGCCTCGCGGTCGGACTCGCCGGCGCGTGCTTCCAGGCCCCCCAGCCCGCGGTGCAGTTCAGCTGCGAGCCCGAGGGCGCCTCGGCGTGCCCCTCGGGCTACACCTGCCAGGCCGACGGCTGCTGCCACCTCGACGGCACCCGCACCGAGGACCACGAGGGCGAGTGCCAGCTCGGCGGCGCGCCGATGAGCGGCACGGTCGGCCTCGGCTCGAGCTCGGGCGCCAGCTCCGATGCTACGAGCGCGACCGAGGAGACCGGCGAGTCGACCAGTTCCACTGGCTCCGGCTCCGGCTCCAGCACCGACGACGGCGGCACCGCGGACTCGGGCGGCACCACCGCGGGCTCGACCGGCCCCGGTTGATCCGCCGTCCTGCGCCGCCGCGTCACGACGGGCGAGCCGGCGAGATCCGGCGCGCGTGCGCCATCACGTGCCGTCACGCGCCATCGCGAGCCATCACACGTCAGGTGGAGGGGATTCCGCGGCAGGGTGCCGCCTTGAAGCCGGAGCGTCGTCGCGGTAAGAAGCGCCGCCGTCGGCAAGGGAAGAGGCATTTCACGTGGGTTTGAAGGACCTGTTCTCCAGCTCGGGGCGTCAGAAGTCGCGCCTGGGCAAGTTGATCAAGACGGCGACCAATCCGTATACGCAGTCGGCCGAGCGCTACCACGCGATGGAGCAGCTGCTGGCCGAAGGCTCGGAGGAGGCCCTCATCGGCATCTACCGGCGCTTCACCATCGTCTCCACCAAGAGCATCGAGGACGAGGAGGAGAAGGGCTGGGCCTACCGCCAGCTGTCGGGGCTGGGCGCCAAGGTGCTGCCCGCCACCAAGGCGTTCTGCCTCGAGCACGACAACGTGGCCTGGGCGCTGCGCATCGTGGAGGACGTGGCCGACGAGGCCCAGGAGTGGGAGCTGATCGACGCGCTGCTCGAGCGCCACCCCCCGGGCTACGAGCGCGACCCCAAGAAGAAGCTCCAGATCCTCACCCACCTGTCCGACATCGACGATCCCAAGGTGGCCGAGTACCTCACCAGCTACCTCGCCGACGCCGACGAGGGCGTGCGCTACTTCGCGGTGGAGCAGCTGGTCGACATCGACGACGAAGGCCAGAGCAAGGCGGGCATGGTGGCGTGCCTGTGCAACCCCGAGGAGGACTCCATGCGCCTGCGCACCAAGATCCTCGACGGCTTCGCCGACCTCGGCTGGGACATGAGCGAGCACGCCGACCAGATCCGCCCGCGCCTGGGCCACGAGCACCTCCTGTCCGACGGCAAGGTCGTCAAGCGCTGAAGTCGAGAGCATGCCCAAGCGTGAGGACATCCGCCGCATCATCGTGCTGGGCTCGGGTCCGATCGTCATCGGCCAGGCCTGCGAGTTCGACTATTCGGGCACCCAGGCCATCAAGGCGCTGAAGCAGGAGGGCTACGAGGTCATCCTGATCAACTCCAACCCGGCCACGATCATGACCGATCCGGGGCTGGCGGACCGCACGTACATCAAGCCGCTGCTGCCGCAGTACCTCGACCGCATCCTCGAGCGGGAGAAGCCCGACGCGCTGCTGCCCACCGTGGGCGGCCAGACCGCGCTCAACCTCGCGATCGAGGCCGACCGGCAGGGCATCCTGGCCAAGCACGGGGTGGAGATCATCGGCGCGCCCATCGACGTCATCGAGCGCGCCGAGGACCGCGAGCAGTTCAAGGCGGCCATGCTCGAGCTGGGCCTGTCGGTGCCCGCCTCGGCCTACTGCCGCTCGCCCGAAGAGGCCTGGGCCGCGCTGGGCGAGATCGGCTTTCCCGTCATCATTCGCCCCAGCTTCACCATGGGCGGCAGCGGGGCGGCCATCGCCTACAACCGCGACGAGTTCGAAGAGGCCATCAAGCACGCGATGGGCGAGAGCCTCGACGGCGAGGTGCTGCTCGAGCAGTCGGTGCTCGGCTGGAAGGAGTACGAGCTGGAGGTGATGCGCGACGCGAAGGACAACTTCGTCGTCATCTGCTCCATCGAGAACCTCGACCCCATGGGGGTGCACACCGGCGACAGCATCACCATCGCGCCGGCCCAGACCCTCACCGACCGCGAGTACCAGCGGATGCGCGACCACGCCAAGCTGGTCGTGTCGAAGATCGGGGTCACCACGGGGGGCTGCAACATCCAGTTCGCGGTCGACCCCAAGACCGGCCACGAGATCGTCATCGAGATGAACCCCCGGGTGTCGCGCTCGTCGGCGCTGGCCTCCAAGGCCACCGGGTTCCCCATCGCCAAGTTCGCGGCGAAGCTCGCGGTGGGCTACACGCTCGACGAGCTGCTCAACGACATCACCCAGGTCACCCCCGCCTCGTTCGAGCCCAGCATCGACTACGTGGTCACCAAGCTGCCGCGCTTCGCGTTCGAGAAGTTCGCCGGCGCCGACGACACGCTCACCATCCAGATGAAGTCGGTGGGCGAGGCCATGGCCATCGGCCGCACCTTCCGCGAGTCGCTGGGCAAGGCCATGCGCAGCCTCGAGCAGGACACCTGGGGCTTCGACTGGCAGCCCGACGACGACGGCCCCTCGCTGGAGAGCCTGCTCAGCCGCCCCAACCCGCGGCGGCTGTGGGCGGTGGGCGCGGCGTTCCGCAAGGGCTTCACGGTCGAGCAGCTCCACGAGCGCACCCGCATCGATCCGTGGTTCCTGGCGCAGATCCAGCTCATGGTCGAGTGCGAGCGCCGGCTGGCCGACGGCCCGCCCGGCACCCTGCCCGACGCGGGCATGCTGCGCTGGGCCAAGCGCAACGGCCTGTCCGACGCCCGGCTCGCCCAGCTGCGCGGGGTGAGCGAGGAGGCGGCCCGGGCCCGGCGGCTGCAGGCCGGCGTGCGGGCGGTCTACAAGTCGATCGACACCTGCGCCGCGGAGTTCCCCACCCAGACCCCGTACCTCTACTCCACCTACGAGCAGGAGGACGAGGCCAACGTGTCCTCGCGCAAGAAGGTGGTGATCTTGGGGGGAGGGCCCAACCGGATCGGGCAGGGCATCGAGTTCGACTACTGCTGCTGCCACGCCGCGTTCGCGCTGCGCGAGGCCGGCTACGAGACCATCATGGTCAACTGCAACCCCGAGACGGTCTCGACCGACTACGACACCAGCGATCGTCTCTACTTCGAGCCGCTCACCCGCGAGCACGTGCTCGACATCCTCGACGCCGAGTCGGCCTCGGGCACGGTGGTGGGGGTGCTGGTGCAGTTCGGCGGCCAGACCCCGCTCAAGATCGCCCGCGACATCGAGGCGGCCGGCTACCGCTTGCTGGGCACGCCCGGCGAGTCCATCGATCTGGCCGAGGACCGCGAGCGCTTCGGCAAGCTGCTGTCGCGGCTGCGCCTGCACTGCCCGCGCTGGGGCGTGGGGCGCTCCACCGAGGAGGCCTTCACCATCGCCCGCAACATCGGCTACCCGGTGCTGGTGCGGCCCAGCTACGTGCTGGGCGGCCGCGCCATGGAGATCGTGCGCAGCGACGCCCAGCTCGACCGCTACATGCGGCAGGCGGTGCAGGCCTCCCCCGATCACCCCGTGCTCGTCGACGAGTTCCTGCCCAACGCCACCGAGTTCGACGTGGACGCGGTGGCCGACGGCACCGACTGCGTGATCGCGGGGATCATGGAGCACATCGAGGAGGCCGGCGTGCACTCGGGCGACAGCTCCTGCTCGCTGCCGCCGGTGAACGTCTCCGCCCCCATGCTCGACGAGATCCGCGACACCACCCGGGCCTTGGCCCGCGAGCTGGGCGTGGTGGGGCTGATGAACGTCCAGTACGCGCTGCGGGGCAACCGGCTGTACGTCATCGAGGTCAACCCGCGGGGCTCGCGAACCGTGCCCTTCGTGGCCAAGGCCACCGGCATCCCCTTCGCCAAGATCGCGGCCCTGGTGGGCGCGGGGCAGACCCTCGCCGAGCTCGGCGTGGAGGAGCAGGTGCCCGAGCACGTGTGCGTGAAGGTGCCGGTGTTCCCGTTCCGCAAGTTCCCCGGCGTCGACACCATCCTCGGCCCCGAGATGCGCAGCACCGGCGAGGTGATGGGCATGGGGCACGACTTCGGCGTGGCGTTCTGGCGCGGCATGCTGGCCGCGGGCGAGGTGCTGCCCCTGTCCGGCTCGGTGTTCTTCAGCGTGGGCGACGACGACAAGGACGCCATCCTCCCCGCCGCGCGCACGCTGGCCGCGCTGGGGTTCACGCTCCGGGGCACCCGCGGCACGGCGGCCGCCTTCCGCGCAGCCGGCCTCGAGTGCGCGGTGATCAACAAGGTCGCCGAGGGCCGGCCGCACGTGGTCGACGCCCTGGTCAACGGGGAGATCGCCCTGATGGTGACCACCATGGACGCCGCGCCGCCCGAGGAGAGCTACAGCATGCGGCGCACGGCGCTGGTGCAGCGCGTGCCCTACTTCACCACCGTGTCGGGGGCGCTGGCCGTGGCCCACGCCATCGCCGCCGCCCGCGAGGGCTCGCCGCGGGCCCAGACCCTGTCCTTGCAGGAGTATCACCAGACCCCGGGGCTGCCCCCCGACCGTGCCCCGACCGACCGGGTGGGGTATCGTTAGCGTCTCGGCCGCAGCCCGCTTCGGCGGGCACCGGCCCCGCCCGCGCTCGCCCTGCGGCGGGCGTCCGGCGGCCATGTACGCCGGAACGCGAGGAATCGACAGATGGCCGAAGAGAGCTACCCCATGACCCCTGCGGGGCGCGAGAAGCTTCGCGCCCGCCTCAGGCAGCTGCGGGACGTCGACCGCCACGACAACGTCCGCGAGATCGAGGCTGCCCTCGAGCACGGCGATCTGCGGGAGAACGCCGAGTATCACGCCGCCAAGGAGCGCCAGGGTCAGATCGACGCCGAGCTCCGCATGATCGAGTACCAGCTGGGTCGCGCCCAGGTCATCGACCCCGCCAAGATCGAGAGCGAGACCATCGGGTTCGGGGCCACCGTGAAGCTGCTCGACATGGACACCGATCAAGAGGAGGTCTACTCCCTGGTCGGCGAGAACGAGGCCGACGTAGACCACGGCCGGATCTCCATCAAGACCCCGATCGCCCGGGCCCTGCTGGGCAAGCGCGAGGGCGACGAGGTGACCATTCGGCTGCCCAAGGGCGAGCGCGAGCTCGAGGTGCTCTCGGTCGAGTACCGGGCGCTGGACTGAGGCCCCCGCCATGCCCGTAGCCTCTCGCTTGCCGGTGCCCATGGGCGCATTCCTGGGCCTGCTGGTCGCGTTCTCGGCCTGCCGCGCGCGCGTGGGCGATCGCTGCGTCTGCGCCGAGGATTGCCTCGGCGGGCTGGCGTGCGTGGCCGAGGGCCGGGTGCTCGAGGCCGGCGAGTGCGTGCCGGTGTCCGGCGAGAACTCCAGCCCCGCCGTCTGCGTCGACGACGATCAGGTCGGCAACGACGACGGCAGCGGCGGCCCCCCGGGCATGCTGATGGACCTCGGGTCCAAGCGAGACTTCGATCCGGGCCTGCCGCCCGACCCGGCCGACTCGGGCTCGGGCTCCGGGTCTGGCTCCGGCTCGGACACCGGCACCGGCTCGGGCAGCAGCTCCGGTCCGGGCTCGGGGAGCAGCACGGGCTCCGGCTCGGGCAGCAGCTCGGGGCCGGGCACCACCACCGGCGACACCTAGATCGCGGAAGCCACGCGAGGGTCATCGATGTCGAAGTTCCACGCGATCGAGCAGCTTGCCGCCGCCGGCGACGAGATCCAGGCCATCAAGGAGCTCCGGGCCGCCACCGGGCTGGGGCTGCGCGAGGCCAAGAACGCCGTGGAGTGGTTCCAGGCTCACCAGCAATGGCCCGAGTCGCTCCAGCAGGAGCCTCCGCCGGCGCCCGACGAGCGTCCGCCCCTCGACGACCGGCTGCGTCCCGTCGAGCAGCACATCGCCGAGAGCCGGATCATCCACGCCATCAAGGCGCTGCGCGAGCTCACCGGCTGGGGGCTGGCCGAGACCAAGAACACCGTCGACCACTATCGCTCGTGCGGCACCTGGCCCAGCTCGCTGGCCGCCGTGCTGGGCGCGGCCGTGGGGCACCCCGAGACCACCGCCACGCCCGATCCCGTCTCCGATCACCGGGCCGAGCTGGAGCGCCTGATGGCGCAGGACATGAAGATCGCGGCGATCAAGCGGCTGCGCGAGCTGACCGGCTGGGGGCTCCGCGACGCCAAGGTGGCGGTCGACGAGTATCAAGAGCGGGGCGTGTGGCCGGCCACCGTGCTGGCCGTGTTCGCCGACACGGCCGGCGTGGACGCGGGGGTCACTCCGCCCGAGCCTCCGCCCGTGCAGCCTCCGGCCGGGTCCCCGGCCGCGCTCGCGCCGAAGCCGTCGACCGCTCCCGTCTCGCGCGCGACGTCGGCCTCGCGCTCGTCTGCCTCCGCCCCGCCCTCGGCCTCGCGCACGTCTGCCTCCTCCCCGCTGTCGGCCTCGCGCTCGTCTGCCTCCTCCCCGCTGTCGGCCTCGCGCACGTCCTCGGCCACGTCCTCTCCGCTCACGTCCTCGCGCGCCGTAGCCAGCGCGCCGCCGCGAGCTTCGACGCCCGTTGCGTCGTCGGACGACTCGATGCCCGACCGCGGGGCCGTGCTCGCCGCGCTCGCGCAGCACCTCGGGCATGCGCCCACGGTGCGGCTGGCCGTGGCCGCCCAGCGCATGCCCTACGACGGCACGCTGGTCATGATCGAGGACCGCGCCTGCTTCGTCCGCGAGGACCGAGGCCGGTGGATCGTCGAGCCCGAGATCCGCTACGCAGACGTCACCAGCGCGGAGATCCAGACCGGGTTGGGCATGGATCTGCACGTGACCGCGGGCTACGTGCACGAGCGCTTCGGGCAGATGCAGAAGGCCGATGCCGACGCCGCGCTCGCGCTGTTCCGCGTGCTCGGGAGCTGAGCGGCGCGCTGGGGCCGGCTAGCGCCGCCCCTGGCCTCGGTATACCCTGAGAGCGAGAAGCGCGTCCGGTGAAGCTGAAGCGGCTCACTCTCGAGAACTTCAAGGGGTTCGAGGCCTTGGAGCTGGAGTTCCACCCTCGGCTCACGGTGCTCGTGGGCGCCAATGGGTCGGGCAAGACCTCGATCCTCGAGGCCCTGGTGTCCATGCTCTCGATGGTCTCCTGGCAGCCCAACCAGACGCCGTGGCACGCCCATGGAGAACGTCTGGGCGCCGAGTTCTACCGTCTCGCCGTCGAGTTCCAGCACGGCGAGCGCCCCCACCTCTACGCATTCGACTCGAAGCCACCGGACCAGGACGAACGCGAAGTCGACTCGCTTCCCTCCGACTTTCCCGCCGTCCCGCCGCTGTGTGCCTACTCCGTCCACCGCGAGGTCGGCCGTCCCTTCGATGCCTCGAGCCGGAGGCTTCGCCCTCTTCCCCGATCGATGCGGGGCATCGATCTAGGGGATCGCATCATCGAGCTCGGGCGCAGCACCCCCGTCGACATCGCGTCGCAGTGGCTCACGGGCTCGGATTTCTGGCAGTTCTTCGAGTGGTTCCTCGCCCAGGAAGACATCGAGAACGAGCGCAGGCTCGACGAGTCCTCGTATCGCAACCCCCAGCTCGAAGCCACGCGCAGCGCCATCGAGCGCCTGATGCCCGGCTACTCCGCGCTCCGCGTCCGACGAACTCGTTCCGAGGGCGGTCCCTCGCTCACCCTGAAGAAGCACGGCCAAGAGCTCGACTTCAACCAACTCAGCGAGGGCGAGCGCAACCTCTGTGCCCTGGTCGGAGACATCGCTCGTCGCACCACGCTCGCCGACTCCGATCCCAGCGCGCAGAGCCACGAGGGCATCGTGCTGATCGACGAGATCGATCTCCACCTCCATCCCCGCTGGCAGGCCAACGTCCTGCCCTCGCTGCTGCGCACCTTCCCCGAGCTACAGTTCGTCGTCACCACGCACTCCCCCATCGTCCTCAGCTACGTCGACACCGAGTGCGTGCGCCTGCTCGAAGGCTTCCGGCTGGTCGACGCCCCTCCCACCAGCGGGCGCGATCCCAACTCGGTGCTCTGGGAGGTCTTCGGCGTCCCGCTGCATCCCCCCGAGAAGAAGATCGCACGCCTCTGACGCGCGCTGTAAGTCGCGCCCCCCGCGGCCGTTGGTCCTTCGCTCGCCACGGCTGCACCGCGGCGCTAGCCTGCCCACCATGCGTTCCTGGCTTGCCCTCGTTCCCGCCCTGTTCCTCTTGCCTGCCGCGGCCTGCCAGCAGCTTCCCAGCACCGAGGACGACGACGACGGCCCCTCGGCGCCCGCGTCGACCGGGGGCGGCACGCTGTTGCCGGGCAACGATGACACGGGCGACGAGATGGCCGACGGGGACTCGGGCGGCGAGTCGGTGTGCAACCCGGTCACCCAGATCGGCTGCCCGCCCAGCGAGAAGTGCACGGCCATCCTCTCGGGCGGTGAGATCGTCTACGCCTGCGCGGCCGACTCGGGCGGGCTGGACCCCAACTCCTCCTGCCAGCCCTCGCCCGCCGACGGGATCGACGGCTGCCCCACCGGCTACGCCTGCCTGCGAGACGAGGGCGGCAACAGCCTGTGCGCGGCGCTGTGCCTGGCCGACGCCGACTGCACCCAGGCCCAGTGCATCCCCTCGCGCGAGCTGCCGATCCCCTACTGCGCCGACGATTGCTCGCCCTTCGAGGCGTCGTGCCCCAGCCCGCTGTCGTGCCGCCGCAACGGCAATCGCTTCTCCTGTCAGTTCATCGGCGAGGGCGACGTGGGGCCGGCCGGCTCCCCCTGTGCCATCGCCGACGATGCGGGCTGCGCTCCCGGCCTGGTCTGCCTGCCCGGCGCGCTGGTGCCCGACTGCGTCACCGACAACTGCTGCACCCCCGTGTGCGACGTGACCGAGGCCATGCCCTGCTCCTCGCCCGCCATCTGCAGCGAGCTGCTGCCGGGCGCCGCGCCCGGCTTCGAGGAGATCGGCGCCTGCTTCGTGCCGGCCTGATCCCGACCCGTCGTCGACCAGCGTCCCCGCGGCCGCGCTCGGGGCCCCACGCCGCCGGCCCACCCGAGGCCTGGCGATCGAGCCCCCGCCGCGTGCGGCCCCGGGGGCCGCGCGCGGCCCCGGGGACCGCTCGGTTGTCGTGGCCAGGGTCGGCCCGCCCCTGCTAGCGTGCCCGCGTCATGCACATCAGCAGCGCGTTCGATTCCGGCAACATCGTGGTCCTCGACGGGAGCGATCCCGACGACGTGCGGCTGGAGATCCGCCCCGACGCAGGCGAGGACCACTTCCAGTGGTTCCACTTCCGCGTGACCGGAGCCCGGGGCACGCCGCTGCACATGCGCATCCTCAACGCGGACAAGGTCAGCTTCCCCGACGGCTGGCCCCACTACCGCGCCTGCGCCTCCTACGACCGCGAGGAGTGGTTCCGCGTGGAGACCCGCTGGGACGGCAAGGTCCTCACCATCGATCACACCCCCGAGACCGACGCGATCCACTACGCCTACTTCGCGCCCTACTCGCTCGAGCGCCACGCCGATCTGCTCGCCGCGGCCCAGTGCGAGCCCGGGGTCACGCTGCTGCGCCTCGGCGCCACCGTGGAGGGCCGCGACCTCGATCTGCTGCGGGTCGGCGAGCCCAGCGAGAAGCGCCGGCCCTGCTGGATCATCGCCCGGCAGCACCCCGGCGAGACGATGGCCCAGTGGCTGGTCGAGGGCCTGCTCGAGCGCCTGCTCGACGACGAGGACGCGGTGGCCCGCTGGCTGCGCGCACGCGCGGTGTTCTACGTGGTGCCCAACATGAACCCCGACGGCTCCACCCGCGGCCACCTGCGCAACAACGCGGCTGGGGCCAACCTCAACCGCGAGTGGGAATCGCCCTCCATGGAGCGCAGCCCCGAGGTGTTCCTCGTTCGCAAGCGCATGCAGAAGACCGGGGTCGACTTCTTCCTCGACGTGCACGGCGACGAGGCGCTGCCCTACAACTTCATCTCGGGGGCCGAGGGCGTCGCCTCGTGGAGCGAGGGCCACGCCAGCCGGCAGCGCATCTACACCCACGCCCTGCTCGCGGCCAGCCCCGACTTCCAGGTGGCCCACGGCTACGGCGTGCCCGAGCCGGGCAAGGCCAACATGACCATGGCCTCCAACTGGGTGGGCGAGGCCTTTGGCTGCCTGTCGATGACCCTCGAGCAGCCCTTCAAGGACACGGCCGACACGCCGCACCCGCTGGGCTGGAGCCCCGAGCGCGCCCGCCAGTTCGGCCGCGCCCAGCTCGACGCCCTGCGGGCGACGTTCGACTCGCTGCGCACGAAGAAGGCCTGAGGGCCGTGAGCCCCTCCGCGGCGCGCTACCCCCGGGGGTCGATGTAATTCTCGCAGGCGTTGGCGATCACCCCGATCGCCTCCGAGAAGATCGGGCCGTAGTCCGGCTCGCAGATCCCCCCGAGGAACCCGTTGGCGCCGAACATGTTCGCGAAGGTCACGATGTTGACCCCGTCGTTGGTCAGCGACCCCGGCGGGCAGGCCCCGCCCGCGTAGTTGGTGAGCGCGAGCACCACGACGTTCTCCGCGATGTCCCCGCGCGCGGCCACGATGTCGTCGTACCAGGTGGTCGGATCGCCCAGCGACGTGCCGCCGTCGGGGTCGCCCGGGCCGTCGTACTCGTCGGTGATGATCACCACCACCAGCAGCGAGTCGTCGCGCAGGTAGCCCTCGTTGCACTCCCCGGGCCCGCCGTCGACCCGCTGGACCGCCTCGACCGCCGCCTGCATCGTCAGCTCGATGCCGCTGCCGTTGGTGCCCACGTTGGCCGCGCAGGAGAACGTCGTGGCCAGGTCGTCGCTCTCGGTCATGAAGTTGTCGCCGTCGGCATAGGGCCCGCACCCCCCCGACTGCGACTGCACCACCAGCGACGACAAGGTCTGACACCCGGGAACGTTGGAGAAGTAGGTGTCGGTCGTGACCACCCCGACCTGGTAGGTGTCGACGTCCTCGAGCGTGTCTTGGATGCCGTCGATGAACGTGGGGAAGTTGGCGATGAGGTTCGCCTGGTGCGTGGACATGCTCCCCGAGTTGTCGATGACGAACAGGAAGTCGACCATCGTGCACTGGGTGTCGACCGGAGGCGCGTCGGGGATGGTCCCGAAGTCGATCGACGGCGGCGAGATGCTCGTCATGCCGTCGTCGGAGGCCTCCCCGGTGGTGCCCCCGCCCGTGCTGGCCACGCCCCCGGTCGCGCCGGTGCTGCTGACCATGGGGGTGCCAGTGCTCGGCTCGACGGTCGCTCCGCTCGACGAGCTGGGCGCGGCCATGCCGCTGGACTCGTCCTGTTGCTCCTCGACAGCGGCTCCGCATGCGCCAATGGCGCATATCGCGAGACCCGCCATCGATGTCGTCCAAAGCCTCGTCGTCATCGCTTCCGTCCGCATCGTGGGCATCCAGAGGAGTGGATGGATGGATCCGCGGCCAGGCTTCAACGGCGATCTGTAATTCTTGGAAGCGCGCCGCTCGCCAAGCCCGTGGGCCGGCCACCCATGGGGCTCTGCGGGGCCCCTGCATGCTCGCGAGACGCTCCTGGGCTTCGCTCACTCGGCCGACGACGGGCGCAGCTCGAGCAGGTTGAGCGCGTGGGCGTTCAGCCGCTGCGGCCGCAGCAGGCGCAGCCACGGATGGGCCAGACGCTGGCGCAGCGGCAGCCGCCGGAGCAGCGACGCCGGGATGTCGCGCATGGTCACCGAGGCCAGCAGCCGGTGGGCGTCCCAGCGCTCGAGCTGCCGCGGGTCGTCGCAGCCCCACACGAACGGGGCCTGCTGGTGCGACCGCATCATCCGGCGCGCGGCGAAGCTGCGCGGAGACACGGTGTCGAACACGATCCGCGCGCCCGGGAAGCGCCGGGCCAGCCGGTGGAACACCCGGCGCACGGCCTGCTCCTCCAGGTACACCAGCACCGCCTCGGCGATGAACAGCACCGGGCCGTTTTCGGGCGGGGGCAGGGCCTCGATCCAGTCGTCGCGATCGAGGTCGCCCTCGAGCATCGTGCGGCGCGGGCCGTCTTCGAAGAAGCGCCGGCGCAGGGCCAGGGCATCGGGGAGGTCCACGTCGAACCAGCGGATCCGGCCGTTGTCGACCCGCTCGAAGCGAGTGTTGAGGCCGGTGCCCAGCTCGACCACCATGCCCCGCGGGTGCTCGGCGATGAATTCGTTCACCCAGCGATCGACCATCACCGTGCGCAGGCAGGCCCGGAACGCGAGATGGCGGTGCTGGGCGTAGCGGGCCTCGAAATCGTAGTCGAGGGTGGCCACGATCTGCTGGGCCTTGGGGTCGTCGAGCAGCCCGCCGGGGCGAGCGGACTCGATGGCCCGCGACCACAGCGGGATCATGAGGGTCTGGGCAACGTCGCCCAGGGGAACGGAGGTGCTCGGCTGAGTCATGGCACGCGAGGGGGTGATGGGGGTGAAGGAGGTGAAGGAGGTGAAGGAGGTGAAGAGGTCGAGGCGAGCTCGGGTCGCGCCCGGCGGTGCTGGATCCACAGCCCGCCCACGATCGCGGTGCCCAGGCACGCCCACACGAGATCGGCGGCCATGGTCTCGGTGGTCACGAGGCTCGCGGCGGCGGTGGACACCAGGCCCACGCCCACGCCGGTGCCCAGCCCCCGCGCCCAGCGGCGCAGCGCGTCGCCCCGGCCGTGGCAGGCCGCCGCGCCCAGCCACGCCCCCGCCCACACCGCCACGAAGCAGAGCAGGGCCAGCGGCGGCTGCCGAGCGCCGTGGGGAGCCAGCCGCGTCAGCAGCAGCAGCGCCACGGAGGCCAGCGGCAGCCCCAGCCCCAGCCCCACCAGCGACGCGCGGGCCCAGCGTCCCACCGGCTCGCCCCGGCGCCGCAGCCTGCGCTGGCGCACGCTCTCGCCCAGCAGCGCGCCGCCGGCCAGCGCCAGCCCGGCCAGGATCCACAGCAGCTCGACGCCGCGGCGGACCGGCCCGCCCAGCTCGGCGAAGTGCAGCGCGATGGTGGCGTAGAACATCTGAAGCGCGCCGCTGGACTGGGGCAGCACCCGGCAGGTGTGGAGCGCACCGTCTGCGTCGTACCCGACCAGCGCCCGGTCCAGCCACGGGCCCTCGCCCTCCAGCTCCACCGCGGTCCGGCCGCTGGCGTGGCCCGGGTGCTGCACGGTGAAGCGCTCCACCGACCACTGCGCGGCGTCCGGTCGCTCCGCGATGCAGGGCGGCTCGAGCCGCGAGGCCAGCGGCACGCGGGGCTTGGGCGCGTCGTCCAGCGGCATGCGCTCGACCCCCAGCACGTCGCGGAACAGACCGGCCCGATCGCCCCCGTAGGCGCTCGACGCCATCACGGGCACGCTCAGCATGGTGCCGCCCAGCATCGAGCCGGTCAGCGTCGCGCCCAGGCCGAAGACCAAGGTCCACACGCCCAGCAGCTTGTGCACCTCTTGGGGCAGGCGACGGATCCGCAGGCGAACGGCCTCTCGGCTCCAGCGGCGGCGCGTGGCCAGGCCGGTCACCAGCAGGGCCGACGCCAGCACGCCCAGCAGCGCCACCAGCATCTCGCCGATCACGGCGGGCGTGAGCAGGGAGCGGTGCAGCTCCACCAGCACGTGCAGCGGCCCCTCCCCCGTGGCGATCGGCTCGCCGGTGGTGGCGTCGAAGTCCTGCACGCGCTGCTCGCCGTCGGGCCG
>JGI12210J13797_10023309_pt1 | contig 14145 bp, 12 predicted proteins | sample ElkSlonscriptome_3_FD_13797 | JGI IMG/M metagenome (IMG submission 13797)
TGCTCGACCATGCCGTCGACCGGCTGGTGGCCTTCGCCGAGCGCCGGCCGGAAGCCGGCATCTGGGGCGGCCGCACGGTCTTCGCCGATCTCAGCCTCAACCCGGCCTGCTGCTGGCAGCGCATGACCCTGTGGAACACCTTCTGCCGCACCAGCGGGCTCACCGCGATCTTCCGAGGCTCGACGCTCTTCAATGCCGAGGCCTACGGCGACTGGCAGCGCGACAGCGAACGCGCCGTCGACATCGTCCAGGGCAGCTTCTTCCTGATCCGGCGCGCCTTCTGGAACGAGCTGGGCGGCTTCGATCCGGGTTTCTTCATGTATGGCGAGGAGGCCGATCTCTGCCTGCGCGCCCGCGCCCGCGGCGCCCAGCCCCGCATGACCCCCGAGGCGCAGATCGTGCATTACGGCGGCGCCTCGGAGAAGGTCCGCGCGGACCGCATGGTCAAGCTGCTCGCCGGCAAGATGGGCCTGATCAACCGGCATTTCCCGGCTTGGCAGAAACCGCTGGGCCGCGCACTCTTCACCGCCTATCCGCTGACCCGGATGATCGCCACGCGCACGGTCGGCGCGGTCACCGGCAAGCCGGAAACCCGTGATTCCGCCGCGACATGGACCGATATCTGGGCCCGGCGCCGGGACTGGAAGGGCGGCTACTGACCTCGCGCGGGACCCGCCGGATCAAAGCCGAATGCCTCGAAATCCGCCGCGTAGAGGTCGCGCAGCACCTCCCGGTCCGCCTCCGGCAGCGGCGGTCGCGATGTTTCGACCGAAACGTTGTGGCGGGGCAGCGCGATCACCTCGAGCCTGATCCGGCCGGTGATCACCCCGAAACCCGCCTCCAGCCGCTCGAAATGGCCGACGAAATCCACCAGCAACCGGGCCTCCCGGTCCACCAGCATGTCGCGCTGCGGCCGCGCGCCCGGATCGGCGCGTAATTTCGGATGACGGATGAATTCGCAGAAATCCGCCGCCTCGTGCACCGCCTGAAGCCCCGGCAAGCCATAGGCGCGGTTGTGCGCAGCCCCGGGCGCTCCCGGCGCGCGGACATCAGCCCCAGATAGGAATGAAGCGACCGCGCCCGGTCGAAGGGATGGCGCACGATGGCGAAGGTGACCCAGCGCTCCCAGGCCTCGGCCCCGGCGAAGTCGCGCAGCACCGAAGCCGGGCTGTGCTTGGAAAGGCCGTGCCGGCGGCCGTATCAGATGTCGCGGAGCCGCCTCGCCCGGCTGACGCCGAGTGTCAGATCCCCAGAGCCCAGATGCGGTATCAGAGCGCGCGTAACCGCCTCGCCGGCGGTCTTGTGGATATGCACGAAGGCAAAGTTCTGGCTCGGTGATAGGATCATCGGCTACTGCCCCCCGCCTGCTGTGGAGTGCCGTGTCCTGCATGTCGGACGGATGCGGTCAACCAGCCGTGTCGCTCACACGCGCCCCGGCGAGCCGCGTGTCCAGGCGATCGCCAAGCCGGAGCGCCATCTGCACGATGGTATAGGTCGGATTGGCGAAGCCGGCGGTGGCGAAGACGCTCGATCCGCCGAGATGCAGGTTGTCGATGCCGTGCACCCGGCAATCGGCATCCACCACCCCCTCGCGCGGGTCGGCGCTCATCCGCGTGGTGCACAGATGGTGGCAGATGGCGACCTGGTGATCCCCCTCTTCGCCCATCTGCGGCACGCCCGCGGGCTCCGCGCGCAGCCAGTCGCGCATCTTCAGCCGGCCGTAGCCGCGCGCGGCGAGGCTGCGGCCCATGATCTCGGCCGCACTGCGGATGGTATGGATATCGCGTTCCGAGAGCCGCCAGTCCAGCACCATCCTTCGCTGACCAAAGGCGTCGACCTCGTCGCCGAGCATCACACGGCTGTCCGGGTTGAGCTGTTGCTCGAGGATGATGCCGAGCTTGCCCGTGCGGTCCGCCCCCGAGCGCTGCGCCTCCAGCGTGGCAAGAAACCCGTCGCGCGTACAATCCACCTTCCGACCCAGCACGCGCTCCGCCAGCCGTTGGGTGAAGTCCGAGCTGCAGGCAAGGCTGCGCGTGGCCGCTCGGGACAGGCTGTCGCCCCGGGCCGCCAACAGAAGGTTGAAACTGAGCATCTCATGGCGCTTCATCGCCTCGAAGGTCGGCATGTAGCCATTCGATTGGGGAATTCTGCCCTCGAAGAGCACATCGGCGATCCGGTAGGTGGGATGCTCGCAGAAGTAACGCCCCACCAGATCGTACTTGTTGCCGATCCCCGCAGGCATCTGGCTGTTGGCGTTGAGCAGGAAGCGCGGGTTTTCCAACCCGCCAAGGCACAAGCAGTAGAATCGCGCCCGCACCTCGAAATTCGTTCCCTCCGGCCGGCCGGGCCGGAACACGGCGCCCGTCACGGCACCACCCTGCTCGGACAGTCGCAGATCGACCAGGGCCGCGTTGTAGATCAGGGTGATCCGTTCGGAGGCGCGGATCTCGTCCCCGTACTTGTCGGCAAAGCGGGTCGGCGCCGACTGGCGAAACCGGATATCGACCAGATCACCCAGCCCGTCCTCGACCGGCTCGTCCGGCAGCGCGCTGGCGGGGATCAGGTCGAGGATGAAATCGGTCTCCTCGACGTATGGATCAAGATCGGCCTTGGAGATCGGCCAGCCGCTCAAGGGATAAAAGGGCAGCGGCTCGAAATTGTACGCCTCCAGCGCCCGGCAGCGCCCGCCCCAGTGCTGCGAGGTGCCCCCGAAGGTGCGCAGGCGGCAGATATCGAGATCGTAATAGGCCATGCCCGCGATCTCGCCCTCGTAGAAATCCTGGCTCTCCCAGGTCACTTCGAGGTCGCCCGCCTCCATCAGCGCCACGTCGTGACCCTGCGCCGCGAGCCGGCGTGCCACGGTCATGCCCGCCGGACCGGTCCCCACCACGCAGACGTCCCAGCCCCGCTCGAAGGCCCCGGCTTCCGCCGTATTGGCGTCAAGAAACATGATTGCGCAGCATCTCCAGATCGGCATCGGTCAGGATCCAGCCCTCGACCTCGTGGAAGCCGCCACCCAGCGACCGCACCCGCAACTCGCGCAGTCGCCGCCAGGCCGGCGGCGCGAAAGGCAGCGCCCCCACCGCGATCAAAGCCTTGAGAAAAAACCTGCGTGACTTCATATCCGGTCTCCGGCTTCAGTTTGTGCCAGTTGCGGCCCGGCGGCAAGATGATCCGCCAGCCTCAGCGCGAGTTGGACGATGGTATATGTCGGATTGGCATGGCCGGGCGTCGCGAAGATGCTCGAGCCGCCAAGATAGAGATTGCCGATCCCGTGCACCCGGCAGTTTCGGTCGACCGCCCCAGTCTCCGGGTCATCGCTCATCCGTGTGGTGCACATGTGATGGTAACCACCAGGCATCTCGCTGCCCGGGCCCGGAGGCACAGGATCGCCATCGCGCAGCCAGTCGCGCAACCGCAAGCGGCCGATCCTCGCCCGCGCCAGGTGCCGCCCGACCATCTCCACCGCCTCGCGCATCGTGGCGAAATCCTGCAGAGCAAGCCGCCAGTCGATCGCAAGCTGACGGTACCCGAACGGATCCCGACCCTGCACCGGCCGCACCCGACTTGTGGGATCGAGAACCTGCTCGGAGTTGATCTGCAACGGTGCCGTGGACGCGTCCGCATCCCGCGTCTCCCACCAGTTGCCGAGACCGCCATGATCGCAGTTCGGCCGCCGGCCCAGCACTGCCCGCACGAGTTCCACTTCGAAATCCGAGGTACAGACGAGACTGCGGGCGGCCTCGCGGGGCAGCGAGCGCACGGGGCTCATCAGTCGGGTTGAAAAATTCGGCAGACGGCTCCCGGCCACCGCCTCCGGACTCAGCCCGAAATTGACATGAAGGGCTCCGGGATTCTCGAACAGCACGTCGGCGACGAAGAAATGCGGATGCTCGCAGAAATACCGCCCGACAAGATCACGGGCGTTGGCGATACCGCCTTTCACCTGACTGTCGGCGTTAAGGAGGAAGCGTGCGTTCTCCAGACCGCCGAGACAGAGGCAGAACCGCCTGGCGGAGATCATGAGGCTCTTGGCCGCCGGATCGTAACCGCGCACCACGGCGCCGGTGACATGACGGCGGGTGTCGTCAAGGACGAGATCAACAAGGTTGGCGTTGAGCACAAGCAGGATGTTCGGATCGGCCACGATCCCGTCCCGGTAGCGGGTGTTGAAGTTGACCGGGCTGTAGCGGTAGCCGATCCGCATCAGATCCGGATCATCCGTGATCAGTCCTTCGGGCACAGTCGCCACCGGCGCGATATCGAGCACGGCGTCGGCCGCGGCCGCATAGGGGTCGAGATCGGTCTTTGCGATCGGCCAGCCGCTCAACGGCAGATACGGTCGGACCTCGAAATCCCTGGCATCAAGCGGCCGGCAACGGCCACCCCAATGGTTGGAGGCACCGCCGAAGTAACGCAGCCGCGAGACGAAGGGGTCGTAATAGTCGAGGCCTACATTCTCGCCGGTGAAGAATTCCTGCGAAACGGGTGAAATCTCGAAACCCCCGGCCTCCAGCAGGATCACCCGTTTGCCCTTCGCCGACAGCGCCCGGGCAAGCGTGATCCCTGCCGGGCCTGCACCCGCGATACAGACATCGAAAGACTGGCCGGCAAGATCACCGGCCTGGAGGCTGTCGAGGATCATGGGCGGAGGCTGGAACGCCCTCCCTGAACACGTGCTGACCCGAAAGTCGGGCGCTGATACGCGATACCGGAGAAAGTCTACGCGCCGATCTGCACGCACTCAATCATGGCGCGATATGAAGGTAAACGCCGACGCCCTATACGCCCAGCTTCAAGGCCGGTGGTCCGCCCCGTTCGCCATCAGTAGTAGCCGTAGCTCTCGCCCATGTAGCGACACATGTTGAGGGTGACACCAAGCAGGTTTGTCTGCTCGCTGAGATCGTGCTCGCAGGCTTCCACGTCCTCAAGGCTGGACTTCTCGGCGCCGGCGACCAGCAGCACGCAGTCGAGATGCGGCAGGAAGGCCATCGTGTCATCGCTCATCAGCATCGGCGGCAGGTCGAAAAGCAGCACGTCGGGTTCGAAGGCAGCCTTCAGCGCCGCCACACCCTGCACGGTCGCCGCATTGAGCAGAAGCTCCGAGGAATTTCTCACCGGCGCCGCGTTTGTTCCGATGGCGAGGTTCTCACCATATCGCACGAAGTTCTCCGCCACCGCACGCGTGCCCTGCAGTACACCGGCCATCGACTGGGCGACGTCGAGGCCGATTTCGCGTGCCACCGCAGGGCGACGCAGGTCGAGATCGACCAGAACGGTGCGCAGATCCGGCTGATGGGCGAGGCTGAAGGCGAGATTGAGGCTGGTCATGGTCTTGCCGCAACCCGCCGTCGGCGAGGTGATGCCAAGCGATCTCCAGCCGTTCTGCCGCATCATGCGCAGCACCTTGGTGCGCAGCATGTCGAACGTGGTATGCGCCGGATCGGCATCGGCGAAAGTAACGATGCGGTGGCGGGCCATCAGTTCCGGATCCGGATCGAAGGTCGGTAGCACATCCCACGCCGGGCCAGAAACTGCCTCCCGACGGCCGGGAGCCGAGGGCGCAAAAACTCCGGCGTCGGCCGGGACGGGTGTGACGCTACGTTGTTCCTTGGCCTTCTGGATGGCTGCCTGGATGCGTTCCATGAGTCTATGAGCTCCGGTCTCGTGCGGATCAGGATGCAGGTGCGTCAGCGGCGCCCTTGATCTGCTGCAACAGCAGGTCGAGCGGCATGTAATAGGTATGGATCAGAAAGAGCGTCAAAGGGATCACGACGAAAATCCCCGTCAGCGCAACCAGAATCAGGCTGCGCTTCCAAAATATCTCACGATGGGTTCGGATGTAGGGAATGGTCGCAATCGGCTGGATGCCGAGTCCGACAGAAAGGTCGACCGGGCGCCGGATCGAACGGTTGAGCAGTTCGAGAAGCAGCACCAGTCCCAGCCCGGCGCCGACCCCCCCGGCAATGCCAGCCATGGCGATCAACCGGCGATTGGGGCTCTCGGGCTTGGCCGGCTCGATCGGCGGCTCGACCAGTGTCAGGCGTTCCCCCTTGGAGGAGCGCTCGATGCGCTCGCCGGTCTCGGCGGAGGCGAGGCTCGCGGTGGCGGTTTCGTACTGCAATTGCAGGTTGGCGAGGTCCCGCTCGAGCCCGCCGAGCACCATCTCGTTCGAGGGCGTGGCGGCGATGCTCGCCTGCAACTCGTCCAGTGTCTGTTCGATCATCGCCTTCTCCTGGGCGATGAAGCCGAGACGCGCATCGATGGGTGCAAGTTCAAGCTCCAGCTCGGAAGTCGGCGCCGCGATCGTCTCGCCGCCGGCACCGTCGGGAACTGGTATAGCCCGTTCAGAACGCTGCTGCTCCACCAGCGATTCGAGACTGGCGATGCGGTTGTCGAGCACCCGGATCCGGGCCGAAGTGGGCGCATAGACCGCAAGTTGCTGCAGCCGCTCACTCTTCAGCGCCGCAAGTTCCTCCTCCTCGGGGCTGAGCGCGATGGTGCCGGTGCGCCCCGTGCGCTCGAATACCCAGATCACAGTGGAGCGCTCGTTGGCGAGCGCCTGTTCCTCGCGCTCGAGCGCCAGTAACCGCTCCTGCTCGATCACCTGCTGCTGCCGCCGCGCCTCGAGGCTGTCGGGCAATGATTCGACATTGGCCGTCTTGAACTCGGCTATCTCACGCGACTTGCGCTCAAGAGCCGCGGCCAGTTGCTCGACCCCGGTCTCGAAAAACTCTTGGGTGTCGGTGGCCCGACCGGTGCGGATACGCTGATTTTCGGCCAGCAGCAGGTTTACCACCTCGTTGGCGCCGCGCGCAGCGAACTGCGCGGTGGGGGCCTCGAAGGCCACGCCCATGACAATGGCGCCCGGCGTGGGGCCAAAGCGGCCGACTTCCTCGGGATTGGCACCGGTAAAGGTAATCCGTCCGGCGGTGTCCCGAATGATGTCCTCTGACGGCGTATCAGGCAGATCTTCGAACATCCCGACACGCTCGGCGAGTCCGAGAAGGTTGGCACGGGTCATCACCCGGCGCTGGATGATTTGAATCTGCTCATAGGGGTTGATCGGCACCATCGACTGGGCCAACTCGTCGGGGATCTGCTGCGGTTCGACGAGGATGGCCGCACGCGACACGAAGACCGGCGGCAGAATGAAGGCCATGGTAAGCCCGATCGCCGAGAGGAAGGCAAGCATCACCGTGAAATAGGGCAGCCGTCGCAGAAACACCGCCCAGTAGTACTTCAGATCCAAACTGCCCATTGTTGCTCTTCCCGTCATCCGTTCCATCGTGCGGCCACCCTGCCCGGCCGCCGGTTCTTCCTTGTCGTCTCAAACGGCGATCTTGAGATTTCCGTGCAGACGCCGGTCGGTCACCACCTGCTCGATCACGGTTGTGTCGACCCCGTCCAGTCCGTCGGTGAAAGCATAGACCAAAGCGTAGTCGCAGATCTGGTTGACCAGCCGCGGTACACCGCGCGTGGCCTCTTGGATCATCTCGCAGGCCGCCGGCGTGAAGATCTCGTGGGGCGCGCCCGCAACCGCCAGCCGATGGTTGACATAGGCCCCGACCTGATCGGAGGACATGCCAGGCAGATGGTATTCCGCCGCCACCCGCTGGGAGAACTGCACCAGTTCGGGCCGCATGATCAGATCGCGCAGCTCCGGCTGGCCCACCAGCACCAGCTGGATCAGCTCGTCCTTGTCAGCGTTGATGTTGGAGAACATCCTGAGCTCTTCCAGCGTCTCGATCGAAAGGTTCTGGGCCTCGTCGAAGATCAGCATGGTCCGACGGCCGGACGCGTATTCCTCGATGAGGAAATCCTGGAACTGCGCGAAGAGCTGGACATAGGTCGCGTTGTTGTCGGTCGGCACGCCGAGCGCCATCAGCACCCAGTGCAGAAGCTCGCCGCGATTGCCCTGCGCATTCGAGATCAGCCCCACGGTGAAGTCCTCGGGCAGCGAACGCAGCAGATGGCGCAAGAGCGTGGTCTTGCCCGCGCCGATCTCGCCGGTGATCACGGTGATCGGCGCATGGGTCAGCATGCCGTATTCGAGCATGGCATATGCGCGGGTGTGGTTCTCGGACCAGTAGAGGAAATCCGGGTCGGGCAGGAGCGTGAACGGCCGCTCGGACAGGCCGAAATGCTCGGTATAGATGCTGAAGCTACTCGACATACCCATATCACACTATCGCGTTCCGACCGTCGGAACGCCCCTTTCCTGCCACGCGGCCGACTGTCTTCCCCGAGAGGCTTCATACAGATATAACCGTCCCTTAGCATCTGTTTATTGGCAAAATGCATAACAAGATCGTGGATTTGTCCGGCGCTTGTTGCAATGCGGCCCAGGCGGACTGTCCGGTCCCTGCGCAGGGTGCTAGGAACATCCGGCCCGCCTGCAGCCCCGAGACAGGATCCCGTCATGGTACCCGGCCCCGATAGCGTCCCGCTTCCCGAAACCGCCACCGCGCCAGCCAGGCGTGATCTCTATCTCGCTTGGATCGGCTTCCAGCGCCGGGCAGTGTCGATGCAGGAGATCATCGGCTTCGACCTGCACCACCTGCCACCGCCCTTCGACGTCAAGATTCTGAAGCCGCTGGGCTACCTCTCGCAAGCCACCCGGACTGCGCGGCTTGTACTCAAAGGTGGTTACGATACGGTCTGGGTACAGACACCGCCGACTTTTATCGTCCATCTGCTGTTGGCAATGCGCACCCGGCGATCATTCCGGCTGATCGCAGATCTCCACCATGGTGCGCTGCTCCCACCCTGGTCACGTATCCCGGGCGCGATCTCGCTGCTGAACCGCTGCGACGTCGTTCTGATGCACAATTCCGAAAGCCTCGAAAAAGCTGCGCAGATGGGGGTGGATCGGGCACGCATGATGGTGCTGGAGGATCCGCCGCCACCGGACTTTCGTCCCGGTCCCGCTGCGCCGGGAGTGGTGCCCGAAGCCCCCTACGTGCTCGTGCCTTGCTCGTTCAAGTACGACGAACCGATTCCGATGCTGATCGACACCGCCCGAGCCATGCCGGAGCAACATTTTGTCATCACTGGCAACCGCCACAGAGCAGAAGCGCAGGGCTTCACCGCGAATGTTCCCGACAATGTCACCTTCACCGGCTTTCTCGATCTTGCCGAATACGATGCGCTGCTCGCCAACGCAGCCGTCGTGCTCGGCCTGACCACCGCGGAGGGTGTCCAGCTCTCCGTGGCCAACGAAGCGCTCGGCGCCGGTCGCGCGCTGGTGCTCTCCGACACACGGGTGCTGCGTGGAATGTTCGGCACGGCAGCCCTCATGAGCCCGAACACTGCCCCGGCACTGGTCGAAGCATTGCGCGAGGCCCGCGCGCACCGAACGGATATGGAAGCCGCGAGCCGCGTGCTCCGCGATCAGCGGCTGGCTGCCTGGCGCGATATCATTCCGCGCATTCGGGGCACGGACCGAATGATCTGAGGACTCTGCCGTGAAACACGGCCCATCTCGGCCGGAGCTATCCGCGTTAACCGAGATGTGACACGTCGCTAAACAATCACTCAAATTTGGTTGAGTTTGAGGACAAAAGCTGCCTATATGACAGGCAAGCGGGGGTATTCCGTTTTCAACGGTAAGTCGTCGGGGGGACGCGCGTCAGAGATATCGGGGCGATGAAGAAGCCATGGCGGCCTCGAGAGGTCGCATCGTTGCTTCCGTCGTATCCGATTCTGACAGGGCTGCTCCGTCGAACGGGTAAGTGGGATCAGTCATGGCGCATTTTTCAGATATCGAAACGGGATTGTCTTTGGGCGACCCTGCTCAGGAGCAGGTTGCGAGTTCCGGAATTTCCAGTGCGCCGGGCGGCCTGTCTTGGCAGATCAAGCCAATGATGGATTTCGCCGGGGCTGCCGTGCTTCTGCTCGCTTTCGCGCCGCTACTTTTCGGAATAGCCGTTGCGATCAGGCTCACCTCGCCCGGACCTGTCTTCTTCAGGCAGCCTCGTTTCGGCAAGGGCCGTAATGCTGTCGTCGTCACCAAGTTTCGCACCATGCGCGTCGAGGGAACGGACATGGGCGGCAAGCGCCAGGCGACCCGCAGCGACGACCGCATCACCCCGATCGGCCGTTTTCTGCGCCGCACCTGCCTTGATGAACTTCCCCAGCTCTGGGACGTGCTCTGCGGACGCATGTCACTGGTCGGGCCGCGCCCGCACCCGCTGCTGCTGGAGATCGGGGATACACCGATCGAGGAACTGATCCCCGGCTACCACGCTCGTCATGCAGTACGACCCGGCATGACCGGCCTTGCGCAGATCAAGGGCAATCGCGGTCCCGTCGAGAACTACTCCATGGCCGCAGAGCGCGTCGCCTATGACACCCAGTATATCCGCGAGCACTCGCTGTTGCTGGACGTAACCTTGCTCCTGAAGACTCTTGCCGTTCCGTTCCAGAAGGACGGTAGCTACTGAAGCCTGTGGTGGGTGCTGGGGGGTTGAAGAATACGGGTCCTGACCCCCTCCGCGCGCCCCCAAATGTTTCGTGTCCTTAACGTCGCAGGCCTCATCCGTCCCGTCTCCCTGATCCCGTTTCTTCTTGACCGACTCTGCCGGTGGGTTGAACTGCGCCCGCCGGTGCGGTCTCGCTGCGCCGATCCGAATCGGACAGCCCCGAGGATCCGCCCGCCATGACCAGCCCGCACAGCACCGTCACGCCCAACACATGGGCGTTCCTGTCAGAGCCGATGATCGCCGCCACCGGCTTTCGGGAATACGACGCGCGCTGGCGGTTTCCCGAAGAGATCAACCTGCCCGGCATGACGGCGCTCGGTCTCGGCATCGGCACCCAGATGCAGGCCCGCGGCCTGAAGCCCGAGATCGTCGTCGGCAACGATTACCGCGACTATTCGCTCGCCATCAAACAGGCGCTGATGCTCGGTCTCGTCCAGGCCGGGATCTTCGTGCGCGACATCGGCCCGGCGCTCTCGCCCATGGCCTATTTCGCCCAGTTCCACCTCGACGCGCCTGCCGTCGCCATGGTCACCGCCAGCCACAACCCCAACGGCTGGACCGGGGTGAAGATGGGCTTCGAGCGTCCACTCACGCACGGCCCCGCCGACATGGCCGAGCTGCGTGACCTCGTGCTCGGCGGCAAGGGCATCGCCCGTCCGGGAGGCGGCTGGGAGACCGCGCCCGGCGTGCGCACGGCCTATCTCGACGATCTCGCCGGCGATTTCCGCCTGTCGCGGCCGCTCAAGGTGGTCTGCGCCACCGGCAACGGCACCGCCGGCGCCTTTGCTCCCGAGCTGCTCGCGCGCCTCGGCGCCGAAATGGTCCCGCTCCACACCGAGCTCGACTACACCTTCCCGGCCTACAACCCAAACCCCGAAGCCATGGAGATGCTACACGACATGGCCGCTTCGGTGAAAGCCTCCGGCGCCGATCTCGCCCTCGGCTTCGACGGCGACGGTGATCGCTGCGGCGTGGTGGACGACGAGGGCGAGGAGATCTTCGCCGACAAGATGGGCGTCATCCTCGCCCGCGACATGATCCGCCGCTTCCCCGGCGCACAGTTCGTCGCAGACGTGAAATCCACCGGGCTCTTCAACGCCGATCCCGAGCTGAAGGCCGGCGGCGCGCAGACCGATTACTGGAAGACCGGCCACAGCCACATGAAGCGCCGGGTGAAGGAACTCGGCGCGCTGGCCGGCTTCGAGAAATCCGGCCACTACTTCCTCGCCCCGCCGATTGGCCGCGGCTACGATTGCGGCATGCGCGTCGCCGTCGAGATCTGCCGGCTGATGGACAACAATCCCGGCAGATCCCTCTCGGACCTGCGCCGCGCCCTGCCCCGCACCTGGGCCACGCCCACCATGTCGCCCTATTGCCCCGACACCGAGAAATACGCCGTGCTCGACCGCATCGTCGCGCGCCTCGAGGAGCGCGCCGCAGCGGGCGGTCAGCTGGGCGGGCGGGCGATCACCGGCATCGTCACGGTGAACGGTGCGCGGGTCGAGCTCGAGAACGGCGGCTGGGGCCTTGTGCGCGCCTCCTCGAACACCCCCAACCTCGTGGTGGTCTGCGAAAGCCCNGACAGCGAGGCCGAGATGCGCGCGATCTTCGCCGATCTCGACGCGGCGATCCGCACCGAGCCGCTTGTGGGCGATTACGATCAGAGCATCTGAACCGGGCGACGCAAGGTTACCGTTCCGCGCGCGGAACGGGATCGGAGGTGGAAACATGGCGCCAAGGTTCTGCCGTCTTCGCAGGAGAGCGCCTCGACCTTTCAGACCGGTCTGTTGATACGGCCGGCCAGCAAGCCATCGAAGTAGGCAATGGTCTTCTTCAAGCCGTCCTCGAGCGGGACCGTTGGTTCCCAGCCGAGCAGGTTGCGCGCCTTGGTGATGTCGGGCTGGCGCTGCATCGGGTCGTCGGTGGGCAGCGGCTTGCGCACCAGTTCCGACGACGATCCGGTCAGTTCGATCACCTTCTGAGCCAGTTGCAGGATGGTAAACTCGCCAGGATTGCCAATATTGATCGGTCCCGTCACCTCGTCGGGGCTGTCCATCAGCCGCACGAAGCCCTCGATCAGATCGTCGACGTAGCAGAACGACCGGGTCTGGCTACCATCGCCGTAGATGGTGATGGGATGGCCCTGCAACGCCTGGACGATGAAGTTCGACACCACACGTCCGTCATTGGGATGCATGCGCGGCCCGTAGGTGTTGAAGATGCGCACTACCTTGATGCGAAGCTGGTGCTGGCGAAGATAGTCGAAGCACAGTGTCTCGGCGCAACGCTTGCCCTCATCGTAGCACGAACGCGGCCCGATGGTGTTGACATTGCCCCAATATTCCTCGGGCTGCGGATGCACCGTCGGATCGCCATAGACCTCGGAGGTCGAGGCCTGAAACATCTTGGCGCGCACCCGCTTGGCAAGGCCGAGCATGTTGATGGCGCCATGCACGGACGTCTTGGTGGTCTGGACTGGATCGAACTGATAGTGGATCGGAGAGGCAGGGCAGGCAAGATTATAGATCTCGTCGACCTCCACGTAGAGCGGGAAGGTCACATCGTGGCGCATCAGCTCGAAGCCCGAACTGTCGAGCAGGTGGGCGACATTGGCACGCCGGCCGGTGAAGTAGTTGTCCACGCAGAGCACCTCGTGGCCCTCTCCGATCAGCCGTTCGCACAGATGGCTGCCGAGGAATCCCGCGCCGCCAGTCACCAGAATTCGCTTCGATACTGTCGCGCCCATTCTCTCACCGCCTTTCACTGATACAACTTTTACGTTCATCTACCAGCTTTGTTGCAGCGCCGTAAATGCAGCCCGCACTTCTGGTTGCCCTGAACGTGGCCGTTCTCACTGCCAGGACGGACACTACGGATCCCGCTCCGAATTCCGGGCAACTCGTGCGCGGGCAAAAGCCAGGAGCGCCGCCTCGGGGCTGTGCAGCCGCGGGCGCCCCGAAGCCTGCCAGTGCCGTCGCCATTCGGCTTCGAGGAAATACGGATCCCAGCGCGGCAATGCCGCGCGCAGCCGGTCATGCACCTCCGCATCGAGTACCGGCCCGGCCCCTGCCCCGGCCATGCGGCCCCGGGCCTGCACCCGGACCACATCCCCCTCCGCAAGCGCGATGTGGTAATCAGGCAATCCGTCCGCCTCGGCCATGTCGCGGATCATCCGGCGGAACACCCGGCGCGGACTGGTCGAGCCGGTCTTCTTCAGAAGTGTCTCGAGCCCGATGCGCCACTCCGCCTGCCGCCCGCAATGCTTGCGGGCGATCTCGTAGACGCGCCGCTCCAGCGGCTTGCGGAGCCCGAAATAATCCCGGTGCAGGGTCAGCACCGATTTCGACAGCACCGAGCGGAAGATCCAGTCCGAGAGCGTCACGGTCACCAGCACCATGCGCCCGCCCCGCGCCTTGCGCATGATCTCCCAGCTGTCGATCAACCCGAACCCGCGGGTGCTCTCCATGCCGCCGGTCTCGAGATTGGTGACGATCCGGGTTCCCGACAGCCGCTCGAAGGCCTCGCGCAACCGCCGGTAGCCATCCCCGGAGGTGTCCCGCTGAGTCGCCATCAGAAGATCATGCGCCTTGAGATGCAGCGTCGGCGCCACCGGCAACCCGGCATTCACCGCAGCCATCAGCTGGCTGATGCAGTAGATCAG
>JGI12210J13797_10014038_pt1 | contig 14143 bp, 13 predicted proteins | sample ElkSlonscriptome_3_FD_13797 | JGI IMG/M metagenome (IMG submission 13797)
CCCGGCCATCGCGCGCGGCGCTACTTCGGCCGCCGCTTCGCGCCCATGCGGCAGGCCCAGGGGATCATGGTGCGGGGCGAGCTTCAGGACGATCGCGTGGGCGTGGGGCCCGATGGGGGCGTGCGCTGGGCTCGGTTCACGTTGCCGGCCGCGCTGGCCGATCGTCCCGTGCGGTGGCGAGTGGTGCACCAGCGCGTGGCGCTGTGGAGCCCCGACCCGCGCCGAGCCCCGATCGAGGGCGAGGTCGAGGTGGCCGGCGGGATCCTGCCGGCCACGCCCGTCGCCCCCGTCGCCCCCGTCGCCCCCGTCGCCCCCGTCGCCCCCGTCGTCCCGCGGTTGTGAGACCGAACGACTCGCAGTACAACACCCACGCGCTCGCGCGCGCTCGCGTCCCATGGTCGGCGTCACGCTACGGGGAGTGTCCAAGAGCTTCGGGTCCACCCCGGTGCTGCGAGAGATCGACGCCGACATCCCCTCGGGTGCCTTTGCCGTGCTGGTGGGCCCCAGCGGCTGCGGCAAGTCCACGCTGCTGCGGCTCATCGCCGGGCTCGAGGAGGTCACCGCCGGCACCATCCACTTCGGCGAGCGCGACGTCACCCACCTCGCGCCGCGCGACCGGGACATCGCCATGGTGTTCCAGTCGTACGCTCTGTACCCGCACATGACGGTGCGCAAGAACCTCGCGTTCGGCCTGGAGCTGCGCAAGGAGAGCCCGGCCGTGATCGCCGAGCGGGTCGACGAGGCGGCGCGCATGCTGGGCCTCACCGCCCTGCTCGACCGCCACCCCCGGGCGCTCTCGGGCGGGCAGCGCCAGCGGGTGGCCATGGGCCGGGCCATCGTGCGGCGCTCGGAGCTGTTCTTGTTCGACGAGCCGCTGTCCAACCTCGACCCGGCCCTGCGCAACCAGGTGCGGGTGGACATCCGGCGGCTGCACGACCAGCTGGGGGCCACCAGCGTCTACGTGACCCACGACCAGGTCGAGGCCATGACCCTGGCCGACCGCCTGTTCGTGCTCGAGGGCGGGCTGGTGCAGCAGACCGGGGACCCGCTGGAGATCTACCAGCGCCCCGCCAACCGCTTCGTGGCCAGCTTCGTGGGCAGCCCGGCCATGAACTTCATCGACGCCCGCATCACCCAGCGAGACGGCCGCACGGTGGTGGAGGCGGGCGAGGGCGAGCATGCGATCGCGGTGGCGGTGCCCGAGGATCGCCGCTTCGAAGGTCTGGAGCTAGACCGACCGGTGTGTCTTGGCATTCGCCCCCACGATGTGCACCCCGCGGCCGACGGGCACCTGTCGCTGCAGGCGGAGCTGGTGGAGACCCTCGGCCCCGATGCACATGTGCACGGGCAGATTGCGGGGCACCCGTTCATCGCCTGCCTGCCCGGCTCGCGGCCGGTGGAGCGTGGTGGGTCGATCGCCTTGGCGGTGACCGATCTGCATCTGTTCGATCCGGTCAGTGGCGCTTCGCTGCGGGGTTGATGCGGGGCTCGGCCATTGAATACCCGGGCCGAGAGAAATCCTGAGCCGTCGAGCGGCGCTGAGGATACTGCGCTTCCACCTTCCACGCCGAGCGCCGCGCCACCGCGTCCCACTATCGCATCGAGACGACCATCGACTGCTTCGTCACCCCGGCCGGGCTGCTCCCCCTCGCCCCACCGGTCTAGCCGCCGCAGCCGGCTCCCGGGGGATCCTGATCGCAGCACCCGGCCTGGGTCCCCGCCTCACACTGGATGGCGAGCCCCTCGGCAGCGACCACGTTCACATCATCGAGGCAGGCGCAGACCTTCTGGCAGCACTCGGGGCCCAACGACTGGATCGGCAGACAGGCAAAGCCGCCCGCGCACGTCGTGCCGTCGGCGCCCACGCAATCGGCATCGGCCTCACAGAAGTCGGTGCACATCGAGCGCTCCGCGACGTGGTCGGGGTCGAGGATGCACTCGCCGGCGGGCCCACAGATCACGCCCTCGCCCGCGCCGGGACAGTCGCCGTCCTCGGTGCAGCTCTGCTCGAACCCCGCATAGACGTCGTCGGCGTACAGGCACATGTCCGAGCCACACTCGGCGTTGCCGAGCTCGAGGGCGTAGGTCTCGGTGGTGGCGCTGAGCTGGCAGGGGGCTCCCACCGCGCCGCTGGCCGGGACCTCGCCCGACTCTTCGCTCCCGATGGCGTCGGTGGCTTCCGCCGGATCGGTGGTGGTGCCGGGCAGGTCGCCCAATGAGCTCTTGGGACCATCGCAGGCGCTGAGCGAGCCGAGGGCGGCGAAGGTACACACGAGGGCAGAGGAAACGAGCGAGCGTAGATGCATGAGTTTCGGTCTCCACCCTCTCTTGCCCGCCGCGGCCGGAGATGATTACTCGATCCCGCAGGCCCGACGAATTCTCTCGCGATAGGGTCGGCTGGCCTCGGCGCGCAGCAGCAGCTCGGCCTCTCCGCGACCCTGCGCCACCACGCCCTGCTCGCACAGGGCGATCGCCCGCAGTGCCTTGCGCTCGACCGCCAAGACCCCGCGGGGGTAGTCGCGAGCGTGCTCGTCGAGCACGGCGAGGGCCGAAGCGGGCTGGTCCTCTCGCAGCAGGGCCTCGGCTCGCTGCACGAGGGCGGTCTCCTGCACAAGGGTGTCGGCCGGCGTGGTCCGGGACCCGGGCCGGGGCGAGGGCCCGGGGCGAGACGAGCCGGCGGGGGCCGCCACGGCGGGGGCATCGTCGGCGGGGGACGTGGCCGGGGGGGACTCGGCCGCACCGGGACGCGCGACCGGGGCCGCGCCCCCGCGCGCCCGGGCGACCCCGTCCGCGCGTCCCGGGCGGCGGTCGTGCGAGGCCTGCACGGCGGTGGTGTCCCCCACCGTGGTGACCGGGCGGACGGTCGAGCCGAGCCACCAGGCCAGCGCGGCCGCGGCGGCCAGGGCCACCAGCGCCCCGCCCACCGCCGCCCGCCCGGCGCGGCGTGGGGGCGCCGGGCGATGCCGCGGCTCCACGACCCGCAGCGCCGCGTCGGGATCGGCCAGGTCCCTCCAGACCGCGTCGAGCTGGTCCGAGGTGGGCTCGATGGCCTCTCGGTAGCGGGAGAGAAGGCGCGTCGGGTCATGGGGTCGGGTCATCGGATCTCCACCTCCGCCAAGTAGCTCTCGAGTCGCAGCCGGGCCGCCCGTACCCGCGAGTACACGGTGCGGTGGTTGGTTCCGCAGGCCAGCGCGACCTCCTTGGCCGTCAGCCCCTCGATCTCGTGCAGCACGAAGGCCATGCGCTTGTCCGGGTCGAGCGTGTCGAGGAAGCGCTGGATCAGCCGCTCCGCGTCCTGCCGCGCCACGGCCTCGTAGGGCGATCGCACCGGCTCGGGATCGGGCAGGGCCCGCAGCCGTCGCTGCTCGCGGGCGAGCTTGCGCCGCAGGTGCCCCACCACGCGCCGCGTGATGCCGGCCAGCCACGCCCGCAGCGATCGGCGAGGGTCGAAGTCCGGCAGCCGGCGACGCACTACCAAGAACACGTCGTGCACCACGTCGTCGATATGAAGGGTCGAGACCCCCATGCCGCGACCCACGCGCCACACGTAGCGCACGTGCTCGCGGTACACCGCGCTAAACCGCAGCGGCTCGTCCTCGGCGGGTGAGGGGCTATGGGCGACCATGTGCACCGGTTCATCACGACTTGCCCACCGCGGCGGGAAATCATCATCGCGGGGTCGATTTTCTCGGCAAGCGGACCACGAGCGCCAGCGTGCCTCGCGCATCGACCGGCCCCACGCGGCCCGCCGAGACGTCGCCGATGACGAATTCTCGCCCGAGCAGGGGGGCCATCACCTCCACGCGCACGCGCACCCCGACCCACGGGCGTGGCCTCCACCCCGCGCCCATCACCCCGCCCAGCGCCACCCATGGGTGCCGCTGCGTCCTCGGGGGTGACGCGCGCAGGCCCTCGGCCCGCAGCGCCCCCGCCTCGCCCGCCCCGCATCCCACCAGTTCGAAGGCGGCGGGGGCCCGGCCCAGCTCGAGCGTGCCGCACACCTCGAGCCCGCCCGTGCTCAGCCGATAGCGGGCGGCCACGTCACCCACCACCGCTCGCTCCCGCTGCAACCAGTGCATGCCGGTCAGGGCGATCGACCATGGACCCCATCGCATCCCGGCCTCTCCGCCGAGGCCACCGCCCGGGGCGGGCAGGCCCACGCCGTGGGCTCCGCCTCGGATGCCGAGCTGGGCTTGGAGTCTCGGGCGGGCGGCGAGGTCGGCAGTGGGCCCGCTCCGGGGCGGGGAGGCACCGGGATCGGTGGACTCGGCGAGCGGAGCCTCGGGCGCGTCGGTCTCCGCTGTCCCGAGCTCCGCTGCTGCGGCTTCCGCTGCTGCGGCTTCCGCTGCTCCGTCCTCCGCTGCTCCGGCCTCCTCGGCGCCGACCTCCTCGGGCCCACCGAGTTCATCGACCGCCCCAGCCTCCTCGCCCCCACCGAGTTCATCGACGTCGCCGGCCCCCTCGGCCCCGCCGGGGCTCACCGGCGGCTCGGGCACTCGATCGACGCCGTCGCGCGCGGCCGCGAGGCTGATCGCGATCATCACCGCAGCAGCATCGGCCAGCGCCGCGCAGCTCGGTCCCTCCAGCTCGCGCCACGCATCCTCGCCGATCGACAGCCGCAGCCGCCACGGCGCCCCGGGGGTGCTCGGGGCCCACACCCGCGCTCGCACCTCGACCTGTTCGGTCTCGATCCCCCGCAGCTGCGCGGCGATGCGCCCCCGCAGGTACGCCACGTCGGGGCACGAGGGCGGCGCGTCCCAGGAGACCCCGCCCGGCTCGGGCGCGAACAGCAGGGCCACGGCGAGCGTGGAGGAGAGCACCGGAGCCCTTCACCCCGCGGGCGGAATGAAGTTCTCGCAGGACCCCTGGATGAGCTCCAGGGCCTCCTGCAGCGGCGCCGAGTAGTCGGAGCCCGAGATGTTGGACCAGTACGAGTTGGGCGCGAAGAGGTCGAGGAACGCGTGGATCCGCGGCGCGCTGGTGTCTCCGCCGCCCGACTGGGGCCCGGAGATCGCGACCGCGACGAGGTTCTCGGGGTGGCCGCCCTTGAGCTGCACGAGCATGTCGTGAAAGTCGGCCACCGGGGCGAGCGGGCCGGGCCCGCCGAACAGGGGCCAGTTGGTCGGCGTCATCCACACGGACTGGTCGTCTTCGTCGGTGACCAGCACCAGCACCAGCAGGGCGTCCTCTCGCAGGAACCCGAGGTTGTACTGCTCCACGTCGCTCACCCGGTCGACCAGCGCCATCCGGGTGGCCTCCAGCGGCGCCTCCGATCCCCCCGAGGGCACCCCGTTGAAGTCTTGGGCCTGGCGCAGCGACGCGACACACGTGAACTGGTCCCCCACCGCGGCCGCGCCCTCGCTGCCCTCGATCCACCGGCCCGCGGGGACGTCGCTGCACGCCACGCGCCCCTCGGTGTGCTGCAGCCGCCCGAGGTACCCGGGCCCGCACAGCGCTCCGAGCAGGCACATCGTCTCGTCGGTGATGTTCGAGGAGACCACGCCGATCCGGTAGTCGATGCCCTGCTGGTCCACGAGCGTGTCGTCGATCGTCTGGGCCATGCCCGGGAACGCGGCCGTCAGCTTGTCTTGGTTGTCGGACATCGAGCCCGAGTCGTCGATGACGAACAAGAGGTCGACCTTGTCGCAGCCCGTGGCGATGCCCCCCGGGGCGTCGGGGTTGTCGAGGTCGAACTTGACGCCCGTGCCCGAGTCCGCGTCGGCTCCGTCGCTGCTCGAGCCCATGCCCGTGCCCGCGCCGCTGGTGGTGGTCGACGGCGGGCTGGTCGTCGCGTCCGACGTCGACGTGGTGCTGCCCGTCGCCGATTCCATGGCCGAGTCGAAGGGCGACGAATCGTCCCCCGCGCCGTTGCACCCCGCGACCAACACCCCTGCGACGATGAGACGAGACCCGATCATGGCCCCACGATAAGCCAGCCCCGGTCCCGCTGACGACCTCTCGTCGCACGATCGGGTCGCCTCGTGGTCGTGCGGAAGGGGGGCGATCGAGAATCCGAGTCATTGAGACCACTTATCGAGCGAGGTCGACGCGATGGCCCTCGACGGACCGGACGCATCACCCCAGCCGCAGACCGAAGCCCGCACCCGACGGCTCGCTCACCGCTCGGATGATGGCCGATCCGTGTCTCCTCGTGCTCGCTCATCGAGCCCTTCGCATCGTGCTCGGGCCAGGCGTGGACGCAGCAACGAGGCGTCCCGATCCGCGTCGAGCAAGGCCGTGCCCCGCCCGAGTGAGCGTCGAGTCGTCGTCGAAGAATCGTGAAGATGTGTTCGCGTTTGGAGGTCGTGTCACCTAACTTGTGTGCATGGAACTGAATTCGATTCGAATGAAATTACGATGGATCGCAGCCGGGCTGGCCCTCGGGGCGTGCGGCTCCGAGCCGGGGACGGAGGGCACGGAATCCTCGGGCGATATGACGGCCACGGCCACGGCCTCCACAGGCGCCTCTGCCACCGACACCCAGGCGGTCACCGATACCGATTCCGCATCCGAGTCCGACGACGGCCTCGCCACCGCCACCTATACCGCCACCGACACCGACACCGACACCGACGCCGACACCGATACCGACCCCGACTCCGGCGAGCCGCCGGTCGAGTGCCCCGCGCGGGACGAGACGGTGTCGGCCGGGTTCTCGATCACGGTCGATGGCATGCCCATCGTGGTCGACTACAGCGAGTACTTCGGCGTGGTGGAGTTGCCCATCGAGTGGGCCACGCACGACGACCTGCCGGAGATCGACGGCCCCTGCGACGTGGTCGACCAGCCGCCGGGCTCGCTGAGCCTGGCGTGCATCGACACCCTCGGCATGTCACGAGCGGTCACCATCGAGCTGTCGGCCTCGGAGTCGCTGTCGACGGCCGTGGGCCCCGATCCGGTGCACGTCTGGTACATCGCGAACGACAACGGCGACATGCTCGAGGGCTACCCCGACACCAACGCGCATGCGTTCGTGGTGTCGACCGACCAGGGCATCGCCCTCGCCGGGATCGACGGTCGGTACTCGATCGGGGCCACGCTCCAGGCCGCGTGGCCCGACTGGCCCGAGGGGAACAACGGGGCCGATCCCTGCGACTTCGGGGGGACGAACCCAAACGCCCGCCGCACCCTCGCCCACGTCGCCCTCGAAGACGGCGCCTCGGCCGATGTCTACGACGGCTCGGTGAGCGACGTCGGAGCGCTCCGGTTCCTGGTGGAGCTGTCCACGACGATCTCGGTCGAGTCCAAGGGCGAGTCGCAGACGGTCCGAACGGCGCGCTGGCTGCTCGGTGCGCCTCGCTGAGACGCGCCGAAGGGCCTGGCCCGAGCGCGGGGGCATGGATCCCCCGAGCCGGGTCGCGTAGGCGCCCGCGGCGGGGCGGGCTCGTCCCCGCGGGGATCGGCCCGCGGTCGGGCCCGATCCGCCGGAGCGGGCCGACACCAACGTGCCGCGCACTGGCACCGGCTGGAGCGCATGGCAGCGGGTGCTTCGCAACGACGGCCCGGTGCCGGCTCGTCTCGTTCCCTGTGCCCCGCGGGGGCGGTGTTCGAGACTGTGGTATGGCCCCTCGGTGCTTCGTTTGATCCTCACCCACCCCGGTGGCGCTCACAAGGACGACCTGCTCGCCGCCTGCGTGCTCATGGCTCGCCACGGCGTGGCCGTGGTCCGTCGCGTGCCCACCCCCGAGGAGATCGACGATCCGAGCGTGGCCGTGATCGACGTAGGGGGCGTGCACGACCCTGCGCGCATGAATTTCGATCACCACCACTTCCCCCGCGAGCACCCGCCCACCTGCGCGCTGAGCCTCGTGCTCGCGCACCTCGGGCTGTACGAAGACGCGCTGCGCTTCTGCGACTGGCTGCCCACCGCCGAGTGGTTCGACTCGCGGGGCCCCACCAAGACCGCGAAGTGGCTGGGCGTGCCGCGGCGGGCGGTGTCGCAGCTGAACTCGCCGATCGACATCACCGTGCTGCGGCGCTTCGCCCGGTGCAACGAGCTTCGCCCGGGCCAGCCGCTGTACGAGGTGCTGCGCTACGTGGGCGAGGATCTGCTCGAGTACCTGCGCGTGGCTCGGCAGCGCATCGACTTCGTGGGCGGGCACGTGGAGCGCTGGTCCATCGAGCACGAGGGCGAGACGATCGAGGCGGTGTTCCTGCCCCGCACCCAGCCGCCGGTCGACGAGCCGAGCACCGCGGTGGCCAACTACGTGCGCGACCAGGGGCTGGAGGGGGTGGTGTCGGCCACCGTCTATCCCGATCGCCGCGGGCCGGGCTACGGGCTGGGCCGCTACGAAGACCACCCCCAGCTCGACTTCTCGCGCGTGGAGGGCGAGCCCGACGTGCACTTCGCCCACAAGACGGGCTTCATGTGCAAGTCGTCGGCGACCGAGCCCGAGCGGCTGCGGGAGCTCATCGTGGGCGCGTGGCGGCCGGCGAAGGGGGGCTAGCCGCCGCGAGCGAGCCTACGGCTCGAAGCCGTAGGCCTCGAACACCTCGCGCAGCTTCTCGTGCACCTCCGCCTCCGGCTCAGCTCGCGCGCACCAGCGTCGCCGTGGCGTCGCGCTTCGACGTGCTGGGCCAGCCCGCGGGCCATGAAGGGAATGTGGGAGAAGCGACTCATGCGACTCGGGCTCGGGCTCGGGCTGCCGTCTACTCGTTCCCGACCGTCTCGGCAAACAGCCACCGCATGTCGCGGCCGAACGCGTGGTACGGGTGGAACTGGTCGCCGTGGCCGCCCTCGCCGAAGCCGGAGCGGTAGGTGTAGCCGGCGCAGTCCAGCGCGGTGGTCATCGCCATGTGGGCGTCCCGCCAGTTGCCGAACTGGTTGTCGAGGTCTTCGGAGCCGCTCAGCAGGGTCACCCGCAGCGGCAGGGGCGGCTCGGCGGTGATGAGGTCGGGGTAGCGAGCAGAGAATTCGCCGTCGGCGTTGGCCCGCAGCTGCACGAAGCTGCCGATGGTGGTGTAGATGAGCCCGAACGCGTCGGGGCGCTCCCAGCCGGCGGTGAACGCCGCCGCTCCGCCCGAGCTGCGCCCCCCGATCGCCCGCCGGTCCGGATCGTCGGTGATGGCGTAGCCGCCGACCGCCTCGGGCAGCAGCTCGTCGAGCAGGAAGGTCACGTAGTTGGGATCGGGCGTGTCGTACTCGAGGCTGCGGGTCGAGTTGCCGTTGGACTGGCCCGGGTCGACGAACACCGCGATGGTCATCGGCATGGCCCCCTCGTCGATGAGGTTGTCGAGCACGGTGGGCGTGCGATACGGGGCCGAGCCGTCGTTGCGGCGGTAGACGTTGCCGTCGGTGAGCACCAGCAGCGCCGCGGGCTCCGAGCCGTCGTACTGGTCGGGCACGTAGACCCAGTAGTCCCACGTGGTGTTGGGATAGACCGCGCTGCCGGAGAACGAGGCCGCGGTCATCATGCCTTGGGGCACGCCCGGCTGGGTCTCGGCGTCCTCGGTGCGCGTGTACGGGCCCAGCTCGTAGTAGGTGCCGCGGCCGTCGGGCAGCAGCTCCGCGCACATCTCGAACGAGCCCGCATCGGCGGCGGGGTTGTCGGTCGAGCACTCGCAGAACGAGGAGGTGGGACCGCCCGGGTCGCCCGTGCTGGAGTCGCTGCCCTCGGCGGGCTGCCCCGTGCCGGAGGAATCGGCCCCCGACGTGCTCGCGCCCGATGTGCTCGTCCCCTCGTCGGCCGGCGGGAGGGTGGAGCCGGTGGTGGATGGGTCGTCCGCGGTGGTGGGGGGGGCCTCGGTCTCGCTCGACGAGCCCTCGGGCGTGGCTTCGCCCGCCCCGGAGTAGCAGGCGGACGAGAGCAGCACGATCGAAGCGGCGAGCAGGCGCATGCCCCAGCATAGAATTTCCCGCGACGGCCGAGGGCCGCCCCCCCGCGCCGAACGGCGGGACGATCGCTTCATGCCGTGCACGATTGGTCTCGGGGCATGCACCTCGATGCACCAAGGCCGCGCGAGCTGACGTATCATCGTGGCGTGTCGAGCGACTCCGAGCACCCCATCGTGGCCCAGCTGCCGGCGGGGGCTCGGGCCACGGTCCGCCAGCGACTAGAAGAGACGATCCGCTAGCCGCCAGGGGATCGACGGCAGGGCTGGTGTGTGATCTCGTTGGGGCGAGGTCACGATGCACTGGAACGTCCCGAGAGAGCTGACTCCCCAAGAACGACGCCTGGTGGGCCGGATGCGGCGCAAGAGCAAGTTCTACGTCTTCCTGCGTGATATACGCGGTGAGCTGTTCGATGACGACTTCGAGGCGGAGCTGATGGCTGCGTACGAGCCGCGAGGTCAAATGCCGGTGCCGCCGGCGCTGCTGGCGATGGTGTTGCTGCTGCAGGCGATGGTGTTGCTGCTGCAGGCGTATACGGGCCTGAGCGACGCTGATGCGATCGATGGTCGCCAAACCCTCCCACCAGCCCCCGCAAACGAGTATTTCTCCGGTTTCATGTCGCCTAAAACGGTCCTGTTTCGCAACTACATGATTGAATGCTAGACAAGCTAGCAGTGGCAAAGACATTCGACACGGTCGACGAGAAAGTTGCCGAGGTTGAGTAAGTCGCCGCTGAGCTTTCGCCCGAGGACCGAGGTTGGGTTCATGTTCCCGAAGGCTACAATTCGGTCGAAGACTGATGGTCTGGGCTAACTGAATCCAGGTCCATGGGTCCCCTTGCGCACCTCGACCAACAGCTCGCCTTGCTCATCCCGCTCAGCCGGATACGCAACGCCGAGCGTCGGTGCACCGAACAGCAGCGCGCTCAGGTGCTCGCCACTGCCGCGACCTTCCCAGAAGTCCATATCGGCCACGCTTGAGGATACCGCGGAACCGGGCCCTTCTCGGGCCGCGTGGGGGACGCGTTTCCGAAAGTGAATAGGCGTTTGGTCGCGCAACAACCCCCTCGACCTACGGCGTCACGCCGCTGTCGCCAACATCATCGAGATCCATTTCGTGGAGATCAAGAGCCGCCTCGAGAAGCTCCTGGAGCAGATCCTCCGGAGAAGTCCCACGCTCTTCCGCTTCCGTCGCAAGTCGCCGCAGCAACTGCTCGGGGACCTTGGGCATGGCGGTGCCCTTATCGCCTTCGTCCCCGCCCTCAGCGCAAGCGCAAGCGCGACCGTTCCGGTCGCGCTTGCCGCGTGAAAATAGCGATTCGCCTCTCTAGGTCTAGGGGTGTGAGCCCGAGCCCGAGCCGCGGCTGCTCCTGCTACGGCTCGTCTCCCCCCTCGTCCGTGGACGTCTGCTGCTGAATCTCGTCGACGGTCGAGTCGAAGTCAGCACGCATCCGAGAGATGCGCTGCTCCAGTTCGTGCACCTTGACCCGAGCTGCATCGAGGGCCTCGCGCTGCACGGCTGCGGCCCGCAGTCCGAGGCGATGAGACACGAGCGGCGCGCGATTGAGGCGAAGCCTCTCGATGAGGAACATTCCCTCGGGCGTCAGCCCCACGAGGCACCCATCAGCCCCTTCACGAACATGGAGCGCGAGGTCGTGATGCCCCGGATGGAGGAGCGGGACATGGGGAGGATGATGCTCGTGCCAGTACGCTCCCTTGTGCTCGTTGCAGCGCGAGCAGGCGTAGATCAGGTTCTCGTCTTCATCACCCCCGCCCCACGACCGAGGCCGATGGTGATCGATCGTGAGCGTGGAGCCGATGGCAACGTCACTGACTCCGCAGTACCCGCAGCGCGCTGCGAATCGCTCGCGCACGCGATCTCGAGACGAGGAGGGCATCCAAGACTCGGCGGTGGGCTCATCTCGCGGGCGAGAGTTCGTGGCCCATCACGCGGAGGTAGTCTTCTGCCAGGGCCGAGCTTCGCTGACGTAGACGCTCCAGCGTAGCGCGAGCATCGGCCAGCAGGCGCTCCTCTTCGTCGGCGATCCGCTGCAACTCGAGCGCCTTGGCGTCGAGGCTGGCGGTCTCCTTCGCCATCGCCTGGATCTCTGCCCGCGTGCGCTCCGCCGCTGGACCGAGAGCCTCGGCCTCGTCGGCGTCGAGCTCGGCCAGCAGACCATCGAGCTCGCGACGCAGGATCGTCGAGAGCTCACCGCGGGCCTCTGCCTCTCGAAGCGCCTGGAAGCGTGCGGCCTTGTCCTCGGACCAACGCATGACATCGAGCATGGCAGATGCTCCTCCCAATGCCAATCGAATGCCGGGAACACGCACCCGAGCCGCCGGTGAGAATCGGGCCAGAAGAACGCTCGTCGCTCACGCGTCCGGGCCGCTGGCCCCGCCTCGCACCGCCACGCACCGCCTCGCCTCGCGCCCGGTCGCACGAGACGGACGGGACGCTCGAGCCCGCTACGGCTCGTGCGATCGATCCACCGCCCACGCCCCCGCGTCGGCCGGCCCCGCGTAGGCCCCACCCCGCGCCCGGTTCCCTCCGCCGCCGATTCCGGGCACGATCGTCCGGGCCCGCGAGATCGCGCCACGATCTGGCGGCCCGGGGAGGGTCGGGATGGAGCTGGCGAACAAGGCCACGCGAATTCAGCTGAGCGACGTGTCGTCCGTGCCCATGCGGACCTTCCACATGACGTGGCTGGCGTTCCACCTGTGCTTCTTCGGCTGGTTTGGAATCGCCCCGCTCATGGCGGTGGTGCGCGAGGATCTGGGCCTGGACAAGTCGATGGTGGGCAGCACCATCATCGCCTCGGTCGCGATCACGGTGGTGGTGCGGATCGTGATCGGCCCGCTGTGCGACCGCTTCGGGCCGCGCAAGACCTACACCTGGCTGCTGATGCTGGGCTCGCTGCCCGTCATGGGCATCGGCCTCGCCGACGGCTTCGAGAGCTTCCTCGTCGCGCGCCTGGCCATCGGGGCCATCGGGGCCTCGTTCGTCATCACGCAGTACCACACGTCGGTGATGTTCGCGCCCAACGTGGTGGGCACCGCCAACGCCACCACCGCCGGCTGGGGCAACCTGGGCGGCGGCACCACCCAGATCGTGATGCCGCTGCTGTTCAGCGCCATCGTGTCGCTGGGGGTGAGCGAGACGCTCGGCTGGCGGCTGGCCATGGTGGTGCCCGGCGTGGTGCTGTTCGGGCTGGGCATCGCCTACTGGTTGCTCACCCAGGACGCCCCCGACGGCAACTACGACGACCTGCGCCGCGACGGCGTGCTGCGGCGCGAGTCCGACACCGGCGGCTGGGCCAGCTTCCGGCTGGCCATCTCCGACGTGCGGGTGTGGGCGCTGTTCGTGGTCTACGCCGGCTGCTTCGGCGTGGAGCTGACCATCAACAACATCGCCGCCATCTACTTCTTCGACGAGTTCGGGCTGACCCTGCGCACCGCCGGCATCATCGCGGGGCTGTTCGGGCTGATGAACATCTTCGCCCGCACCCTGGGCGGCGTGTTCTCCGATCGCATCGCTCGCTCGTCGGGGCTGCGCGGCCGGGTGCGCTTCTTGTTCGCGTGCCTGCTGACCGAGGGCGTCGCGCTGGTCGTGTTCTCCCAGATGACGGTGCTCGTCACCGCGGTGGCGACCCTGGTGGTGTTCAGCCTGTTCGTGCAGATGTCCGAGGGCGCCACCTTCGGCGTGGTGCCCTTCATCAACCGCCGGGCCCTGGGGGGCGTGGCGGGCATGGTGGGCGCGGGGGGCAACGCCGGCGCGGTCGCGGCCGGGTTCCTGTTCAAGTCGGAGTCGCTCACCTACGGCGAGGGCCTCATGATGCTGGGCGTGGCGGTGATGGTCTGCTCGGTGTTCGCGTTCTTGGTCCGCTTCAGCCCCGAGCAGCTCTCCCGAGAGGATCGCGAGCTGGCCGACGCGGCCGGCCGCGACACGAGCCGGCCCGGGCCACGGTGATCGCTCAGTCGAGCAAGAGCAGCACAGCGCGAGACGCCCAGCGCCGCCCGAGCGTGTCGAGCCGGATCACCCCCGAGCTTCCTCGAGCGGACCCGCGGACGCCTTGCGTGTTGGCACGCGGTCGCGGTGCTCGCGGCCGGCCCTAGTCCCCTGGAACCGTGATGGCTTGCAAGAGAACAACGCCCCCGTCGACCATGCCCACGTTGCCCGACGCTCGAAGCATCACGGACTAGAGCGGCTCGAGCCGGGGTCCGCCGGGGCCGTTGGTATACAGCAGATACGCCACGTCCTCGCCTGGCACCAGCATCAGCGGCTGATCGAAGGGGCCGGCGGGGGCGGCCGGCG
>JGI12210J13797_11194017_pt1 | contig 14142 bp, 11 predicted proteins | sample ElkSlonscriptome_3_FD_13797 | JGI IMG/M metagenome (IMG submission 13797)
CTTGATCATCGCCGGGGTGAATTCCTTGGACGATAGGCCGTAACGACCGCCGATGATCTTCGGCATTCCGTCCGTGGGGCAGGTGCCGGCCGCCAACGCTTCCGCGAACACGGTGACCACGTTGGTGTAGAGCGGCTCGCCGACGCTGCCCGGTTCCTTGGTGCGGTCGAGCACCGCAATCGCCTTGGCAGTCTTCGGAATAGCTGCGAGGAAGTGTTCGGCCGAGAACGGGAAGAACAGATGCACCTGGACGACACCCGCCTTTTCGCCGTGTTTGTCGAGAAACTCGATGGTTTCGCGCGCGTTGTCGGCACCGGACCCCATAAGCACCAAAATGTTCTCGGCGTCTTCCGGGCCGTAGTAATCGAACAGATTATATCGGCGCCCGGCGACTTTTTCGAACCGGTCCATGGCGGTTTGAACGACATCGGGGATCCGGTCATAGAAAGGGTTGACCGTCTCGCGCGCCTGGAAATAGACGTCGGGGTTTTGGGCAGTCCCGCGAATGAACGGATTATCCGGACTGAGTGCGCGGCGGCGATGCGCCAGGACGAGACTGTCGTCGATCATCTCGCGCATCTGATCGTCGCTGAGCAGGGTGATCTTGTTGACTTCGTGAGAGGTACGGAAGCCGTCGAAGAAATGGATAAAGGGAATGCGCGCTTCCAATGTCGCCGCCTGCGCGATCAGAGCCATGTCGTGGGCTTCTTGCACCGAGCTGGACGCCAACTGGCCGAAGCCGGTGGGGCGAATGGCCATCACGTCCTGATGGTCGCCGAAGATGGACAATCCCTGAGCGGCCAGCGAACGCGCCGCCACATGAAACACCGCGCACGTCAGTTCGCCGGCGATCTTGTACATGTTGGGGATCATCAGCATGAGCCCCTGGGACGCGGTAAACGTCGTGGTCAGCGCGCCCGCTTGAAGGGAGCCGTGAACCGTCCCCGCGGCGCCGGCCTCGCTCTGCATTTCCACCACATCCGGGACACTGCCCCAGATGTTCTTCTTGCCCTCGCTCGACCACTGATCGGCGAACTCCGCCATGGTGGATGACGGGGTAATCGGGTAAATCGCGCAGACTTCGTTGACGCGGTAGGCCACGTATGCGGCCGCCTCGTTCCCATCCAGAGTTGTTACTTCCGCTTCGGCCATTGCTTCCCTCCACTGCCGGTTCGAGAAGCGGCGCCTGGGTCCATCGCCAAGCCCCGCGTCTTCCGGGTATTGAATTGCTTCTGTTTCATGTCCACTGAGTCGGCGATCGAGGTATTATGCTTGACCGTCGGGTTCCCGGATCATCTCGATGGCGTGGCACGGACACTGCTCGAAGCAGACCGCGCACCCCGTGCAACGGGCATAGTTGTACTCGTACCTCAATCCCGTGCCGAGCTTGATGATGGCGTCTTCGGGACAGGCGCCATAGCATCCATCGCATTCGAAGCAATTGCCGCACGATAGGCAGCGCTTTGCTTCGTAAACCACCTCTTTTTCCGAGAGGCCTTTCACCACTTCCTCGAACGAAGTTTGACGCTTGGCTAGGTCGACATGCCCCTGCGGCCGCTGGGCGGCATCGGTGTAGAACCACAGATGCAGCTTATCGAAAGTGGCGAGAGCGCCCTTGGCCGGCTTTGTGTAGGTTTCTCCGCGCAGGTAGGCGTCGATGTTGCGGGCCGCCTTCTTGCCGTGGCCGACGCCAATGGTGACGGTACGATCCGAAGGCACCATGTCGCCGCCAGCGAACAGGCCGTCGTATCCGGTCATCATGTTTTCCGAAACCTCGACGGTGCCGTCCCACTGGAACTCGACGCCGGGGGCCTTTCGCAGGAACTCGGTGTCCGTATCCTGCCCCAATGCCATGATCAGGTCGTCGGCTTCGATGGTCTCGATTTCGCCGGTGGGCTGGGGACGACCGCTTTCGTCCACCGCCATCACCTCCACCTGGAAATTGGATTCCTCGATGGACTTGATGGTCCTGAGCCAGTGGATCTTGACGCCTTCCTCCATGGCCTCGTCGGCCTCGAAGGTGTGGGCGGGCATATGCTCGTAGTCACGGCGGTAAATGATCAGCGGCTCATGGCCGAGGCGCTTAGCGACGCGGGCCGCGTCCATGGCGGTATTGCCGCCGCCGTAAATGGCGACGCGCCGGCCCAACTTGGGAGGGGTGCCGGATTCCACCTCCTTCAGAAAATTGACCGCGTCGAGCATCGTTCCGGCGTCCCGCGACGGAATTTCGGTTCGCTTGGACAGGTGGGCGCCCACTGCGACGAAGACAGCGTCGAACTTGCCAGCCTCCTTCTCGGCGACCACGTCTTCGACCTTATGATTAAGGACAAACTTGACGCCCATATTCTCGATCCGCTTGATCTCTCCGTCGAGAATGTCGCGGGGCAGACGGTAGGCCGGGATACCGAAATGCATCATGCCGCCGGCCACCGGGCCGGCGTCGTGAACTTCAACGGTATGACCCATCAACGTCAGGTGGTGAGCCGCGGACAACCCACTGGGGCCGGCGCCAACCACCAAGATGCGCTTGCCGGTGGGCTTGGCGTCGATGCTCGGAACCCAACCCTCGTTGAGCGCCATATCGCCGAGAAAGCGCTCGACGGCGTGAATGCTCACGGTCCCGTCTAGGTTCTTGCGGTTACAGTCGGTTTCACAGGGGTGGTAGCAGACGCGGCCATGAACCGCAGGCAGAGGATTGTCCTGCAGGATGGTTTCCCAGGCGTCTTGAAAACGGCCCTCTTGTGCATGGGCCAGCCACGCCTGAATGTTCTCACCGGCCGGGCAGGCATTGTTACAAGGTGGGAGAATATCGTTGTAGATGGGGCGCCGGATTCTGGTGGGCCCCGCCATGCGCGTGTGGTCTCGATCTGCTGGACGGGTAAGGTCGGCCGGCTGACTCATCGAAATTCTCCTCCTCCTCTGTTGCTCCGAACACAACGATCTGAAGTCGCTTGCCTCGGCCCAGCCACCAAATGTCGCGTGGCTGATTTTTGATTATTACCGCTTTGCGCGGCCATATGACCAAGACCCTGATCAAGTCCGGCCGGGTGACTGAATGCCAAGTGAACGACAAAAAATCAATAAAACCTTGCGCTGGGACCGTAACGAAAACGGCGTTTAGCTGAATTTTGGTTCACACGAGAACCACCGCACGCCAAGTGTCGCAAACCGCACTTTTGAATTTTGCCCCCTGAGTATGTTTCGACCATACTCCTGTTTTTCTGACCAAACAAGGTTGTCTGCTTGATCTTGAGAAGAATGCTAAAGTCTTATAAACGCACACGAAATAGGTGTTTTTACACTCAACCGTTGATCGCGCATGGCAGAGTTGATCTAGGAACGTGACCATGACTGGAACTGTTGGGCTACTGACCCTCTCGGTGATTGTTTTCGTGGGCAGTCATTTTCTGTTGTCGGCACCGCCGGTCAGGAGGCCACTGGTTCGCGCAATGGGGGAATGGCCTTTTATTGGCTTCTACTCGCTGGTCGCGCTGGGGCTGTTCGGCTGGATGCTGCTGGCCTATGCGGCGGCTCCCTTCATCCCAGTGTGGGATCCGCCGACGGCGCTGCGGCACTTGTCCCTCACCGTTATGGTATTCGCCTGTATCCTGGTGGTGGCCGGGCTTTCCACCCCCAATCCCTCAGTGGTGTGGATGGACGGCGACGCCATTGCTGGGCAGAGCCCGGTGGGTATCCTCAAGGTGACCCGCCACCCGATGATGTGGGGCGTCGGGCTGTGGAGCCTTACCCATCTTCTCGCCAATGGCGACGCCGGCGGAATCATTCTATTTGGTGGAATGGCGGTTCTGTCCTTTGGCGGCGCGGCAGCCATCGACATCAAGAAGCGCGTTTTGTTGGGGGATGCATGGGCGCGCTACTGCGCGAAAACGTCGTACGTTCCGTTCGGTGCGATCGTTGCAGGCCGGGCACGGGTGGGTCTTCGAGAAATCGGTTATTGGCGGCTGGTCCTTGGGATTGTCCTATACGTGGTCTTGCTCGTTGGACACGCAGCACTTTTCGGAGTCGACCCCTGGCCGCTGTAACGCCTCTGCAGTGCGCTTACATACTTTTCTTGTCGTGTTCGTCATCATTTGACCCATCGATATCGGCCAGCGTAAAGATTTCGTGGGGTTCGCGGACCCCTCGAAAGCCGTGTACGCCGAGCGAGATCAACTGATTGGGAACAAGTCGAGCCAATTCTGCAGAGATCAAGATCGGCTTGTGCAGCGCCCTGCACATGTCCTCGAGCCGCGCGGTTTCGTTGACGGCGGCGCCGATGGCGGTGAAGTCGAGGCGTTGGCCGACACCGATGTTGCCGTACATCAATTCGCCTAGATGAAGGGCAATTCCATACCCAAGGTCGGGCTCCCCTTGCTTGCGGCGCCCTTCGTTCAGTTCTTCCATCTTCTTCATCGCCTCGTGCGCAGCCTTTAGTGACCGCGTGCACGCGCCGGTATGCTTCGAACACAGTTGCGGTTGGCTGGTGTCGGCGTCGATCGGAAAAATCCCCAGCACCGCGTCGCCGAGAAACCGCAAAACCTCTCCGCCGTGATTGAGGATCGATCCGGCCATACAGTCAAAGTAGGCGTTGAGCAGGTTGAGGTAGTCGGGGCGGGCCATCCGGTCGGCAAGGGCGGTGGAGCCGCGCATGTCGGAAAACCAAATCACCGCGTAAATGTCCTGGCCGTCGCCGAGCCTGATTTGCCCTTCAAGCACGCGCTGCCCGGTTTGAGGCCCCAAGTACGTCTCGAGGATGGTTTGCGCCGTCCGCCGGGTGGCGTGCAATTCCATGACCCGCTCCAGCACCGGAAGCATGCCGTAGGTGATTTCCAGTTCGGTGGTGGAAAACCCGCCGGGCCGTTTGGTCGCCAGAGTGATGGCGTTGATGCGGCCATCGGAAAAAACCAGCGGCATGGCGACGTAGTCGGTGGCGCCTTCGTCTCGCAATTCTTCGAGCAGCGGATATTTCAGATCCACGCCCGACAGGTCGAGGCGGCTGCGAATTCCGCCGGCCCCATCGAATATGGCGGCGAAAGGGCTATTGATGTAACGCTCTTGCTCAAGCACTTCTGGCGTTATGCTGTATTCGTGGATTTCTTCGCGATCGAGCAGCCATGTATAGACGGTGCCGATGTGTTGCGGATGAAGGGTGCGGATATTGACGCGGAGCCGATAAATCGGAATACCCGCGGCCATCATTCGCAAACCGAGCTGGCGCACTAACTCTTGCGGGCATGGAATATTCCAGCCTTCTCCCAGCAGCCACTCGGTCAATGGATTGGTCACCGGTGAAGCGCCGGACATGGCCGGTTGAGCGGTTTCCAGTGCGGTTACTGTGCTCATGGTTCGCTTCTCACATTGGCAGGATCGAAGGCACATATATGCTCGATCGGGTCCGCGCGCCAGTCCCCGCTTCTTGCTCCCGGACATTCTTCCACATGGCGTCGCTGCCCTTTTCCTGCCTTGAAATCATTACAAATTGAATGTGGCGGCCGTACGTTCGGACAATCAAGCAGGCGGGAGACCCAGATCGTGCCGGTGATCAAAACCATTGCAGAGCAATCTGAACAGATGACTGAGTGGCGGCGCCACCTGCATGCCCATCCCGAGATCGCATTCGAAGAACATGAAACCGCCGCTTTCATCGCCGCTCGGCTCGAAGAGTGGGGGATTGAGGTGCGGCGCGGCATCGCCGGCACCGGCGTGATCGGCACACTGACCTCCGGGGAGGGGCCCGCGATCGGGCTTCGTGCCGATATGGATGCGCTGGCTATTCATGAAACAAACGCGATTCCTCATCGTTCCGTGCGTGCCGGATGCATGCACGCGTGCGGTCACGACGGCCACATGGCGATGTTGCTCGGGGCCGCGCGCTATCTGTCGAAGAGCAAGAAATTCAAGGGTACCGTTCACTTAATCTTTCAGCCGGCGGAGGAGAACGAAGGCGGCGGCCGGGTGATGGTGGAGCAGGGAATGTTTGACGAGTTCCCGATGACCGCAATCTACGGCATGCACAATTGGCCGGGATTGCCCGCCGGACGGTTTGCAGTGCGACCGGGTCCAATAATGGCCGCCTTCGATTTGTTCGAAATTACGATTGTCGGAAAGGGAGCTCATGCGGCGATGCCGCACCTTGGTGTCGATCCGGTGTTGGCCGGGTCGGCCATCGTCACGGCGCTGCAGAGCATTACCAGCCGGGCAACCGACCCGCTTGAGGCCGCCGTGGTTTCGGTGACGCAGTTTCACGCCGGCGACACCTGGAATGTCATTCCGGAGCGCGCCGTTCTCCGCGGCACCGTCCGTGCCCTCACGCCGGAGGTGCAGGATAAAGTTGAGATGACATTGTATCGCGTTGTCGAGTCCATCGCGGCGGGGCACGGCGCTGGTGCCCGCGTTCATTACGAACGGCGCTATCCGCCGACCATCAACGACCCGGCCGAAGCGGAAAACGCGGCCAAGGCCGCGGCCACGGTGGTCGGCGAAAGCCATGTGGAGCAAGACCGGCAACCCAGCATGGGTTCCGAGGATTTTGCCTTTATGCTGGAGAAGAAACCCGGGAGTTATATATGGATAGGAAACGGGTCGGTCGAGGGCGGTTGTACGTTGCACAATCCACGGTACGATTTTAACGACACGATCTTGCCGCTGGGTGCCAGCTATTGGGCGAGCCTTGTTGAAAGCCGGCTCGCGTGACGCCCGTGGGCTACGCTCGGCGGCCGTTCGCAGGCGTCTCGAGAGCTAAACGCGGTATTCTGAAGAGCACGGTGATCATCACTCTCAAGAGACGGTGATCATCACCACGACGATGACTGCCACAAACCCACCGACAATAACGAAGGCGGAGAGTCGGCGCTTCCAACGTGGGATTTTGGGGCCCCATTCCTGTTCCCACTGCTCCTGAATTTTCTTCACTTGATCGTCGTCGCCCGGTTGTTCGGAGTGTTGTTTCATGGGAATCTGCCGATGCGGTAAGGGGACGCTTCGTATTTCCGGGAGGCCCTCTTCCACAAGCGGCCAACCCGTAGCCAAGTCTTAAAATGCTGCATCTGCAATCACAAGGGCGTTGGCACCTTGATGATCCGACAATGGCCGGGCTGACCCACCATTGATGGTCACTGCACGATGCCTTCAAGGATACTTTGGCAACCGGGTGCGGTCGAGTATTTCAGTGTTATGACAAAGCAGAAATGGACGACCGGTCAATCGCGCACGGCAGCCCTGCGTTTCTTGGCGTGCATTGTGCTTGTTGCGCGCCATGGTGGCGGGTATAGTCATCACAACAATTCTTCCGCCAATACTGTACGAAAGGTTGATAGAGCTCGTGCCGACTGCAACGCGAAAAATATCGAAGGCTGGGAATACAGCTGAGACAAATGGCCCTGATGCCGAATCGATCGAATACTCTGAAAATTTGGACCGCCTCGGTCATTTCTCGGCTGAGAACGTGGACGCCGCGCTGAAGGCCACCGAGATCCTGTCTCGCGGTGTTCGCGCTCTCAACTTCAACGTCCATGGAGCCGCCACCATGACCGCTGAAGACGGTTTATCGGCAGCGCGTGCGCTGATGGACTGCAAGACGGTTCCGCAATGGATCGAGCTGCAGTCCGAGCTCGTCAAACTTAACGCAGGCCGGACGGCGATTCGAGCACTGCTGCTCTCCGTCATGGCCATACAGGTGACCGAGGAAGCCCTTTTTCCCCTCATCCGGCGGCTTAATGCCGCGCATTGTCTGGTGACGAAAACGATAAGTGCCTGAGGCACTTTGCCAAGCAATCTTAAGTGCCTGCGGTACTTTACCAAGCGATCTATTGGCGCATAAAGCGCTTCGGTACGTCGTACTTCGTTAAGCCTTCTGGCAACCCCTAGCTCCCGTCACCGTATATCGATTTTGGCCGATTTACGGCGACCCTCTCCTGTCTGCCCTTTTTTAACAAATAAAATCGAATATATTCGGTAGAGTGTTCGTGACGCCCCTGCTCTGGCGGTGTCCACTGTGGTAATATGAACCACGTTGATAAATTTGGTACGGCAGGAGAAAAGACAGGGATGAGCGATCCCGATAAGCGCGAGGGCCAGGGCTCCCCTAATACCACCGTAGTGACCAAGGCACGGCCAAAAACCAAGAAGCCGTCCATGTACCGGGTCCTGATGCTCAACGACGATTACACGCCGATGGAATTCGTGGTTCATGTGCTCGAGCGCTTTTTCGGCAAGAACCATGAGGACGCCGTGCAAATCATGCTGCATGTGCATCAACGCGGTGTCGGCGTATGCGGTGTGTTTACGTATGAGATCGCGGAGACGAAGGTGAATCAGGTGATGGAGCTGGCCCGCCAGCATCAGCATCCGCTTCAGTGTACAATAGAGAAAGACGGAAGCGAGTAGGGACGCCCCATGCTGTCACGCAATTTGGAACAAACTCTGCACCGAGCCCTGGCCTTGGCCACCGAGCGCCGGCATGAATATGCGACGCTCGAGCACCTTTTGCTGGCGCTAGTGGAAGATCAGGACGCGGTACCCGTTTTCAGAGCCTGCGGCGTGGACGTGGAGCGGTTGCGCCAGGATGTCTCGGAGTTCGTGGATACGGAGCTCGACAGCCTGAAAAGCGGCGCGGGGGCGGATCCCAAACCGACCGCCGGTTTTCAGCGGGTGGTTCAGCGCTCTGTCATTCATGTGCAGTCCTCCGGCCGCGAAGAGGTTACTGGCGCTAACGTCATGGTCGCTCTGTTCTCGGAGCGTGAGTCGCACGCGGTCTATTTCCTGCAGTCCCACGAGATGACCCGGCTCGATGCCGTCAACTATATTTCTCATGGTATCGCCAAGGTCCCGGGCGAGGGCCGCCAACGGACGGTTCATGGCGCTGACGAGGATGCCGGCGGGGAAAAGTCGGCGGCCAAGGGCCGCGAGGCGCTTGAAGCTTATTGTGTCGACCTCAATCGCAAGGCCGAGGAAGGCCGGATCGACCCGTTAATCGGTCGCGATATGGAGATCGAGCGCACCATCCAGATCCTGTGTCGGCGTAATAAGAACAATCCGCTGTTCGTCGGCGATCCCGGCGTGGGTAAGACCGCCATCGCCGAGGGGTTGGCTTGGCGAATCCACCGGGGCGATGTACCCGAGGTTCTCAACGACGCCATCATCTTCGCGCTCGATATGGGCTCGCTGCTGGCAGGCACGCGCTATCGCGGCGACTTCGAGGAACGGCTCAAAGCGGTGATCACAGAGATCGAGGAGATGCCCGGCGCGATCATGTTCATCGACGAGATCCACACCGTCGTCGGCGCCGGCGCCACCAGTGGTGGGTCGATGGATGCGTCCAACATCCTCAAGCCGGCGCTGGCCGCCGGCAATCTGCGGTGCATGGGGTCTACCACCTACAAGGAGTTCCGTAATCATTTCGAGAAGGACCGGGCGCTGGTGCGCCGGTTCCAGAAGATCGACGTGTATGAACCGTCGGTAGAAGACACCGTCAAGATTCTGCGTGGTCTCAAACCCTATTTCGAAAAGCATCATCAGGTCCGCTATACCGCCGAGGCGCTGCGCACGGCGGTGGAACTGGCGTCGCGCTATATCAACGACCGCAAATTGCCCGACAAGGCCATCGACGTCATCGACGAGGTTGGCGCCGCCCGCATGCTGTTGCCGCCGCACCGGCGCCGCACCATGGTCACGGTGAAGGACGTGGAAGGGGTCGTGGCCAAGATTGCCCGCATACCGCCGAAGAGCGTCTCCACCGACGACCGCAAGGCCCTGAAAACACTCGAACGCGATCTTAAAACGGTGGTGTTCGGGCAGGATCCGGCAATCTCGGCGCTGTCCAGTGCCATCAAGCTGTCGCGGGCGGGCCTTCGTGAGCCCGAGAAACCCATTGGTTGCTATCTGTTTTCCGGCCCGACCGGCGTGGGTAAGACCGAAGTGGCGCGGCAATTGTCGCTCATTCTCGGGGTGGAACTGGTGCGATTCGATATGTCGGAGTACATGGAACGGCACAGTGTGTCGCGGCTGATTGGCGCCCCGCCCGGGTACGTCGGCTTCGACCAGGGCGGCCTGCTCACGGACGCCGTCGACAAGCAGCCGCACGCGGTGTTGTTGTTGGATGAGGTGGAGAAAGCCCATCCGGATTTGTTCAACATCCTTTTGCAGATCATGGATCACGGCAAGCTCACCGACCACAACGGCAAGAGCGTCGATTTTCGGAACGTCATTCTCATCATGACCACCAATGCCGGCGCCGCCGACCTCGCCAAGCCCGCCATCGGGTTCGAGCGCGAGGAGCGCATCGGCGACGACATCGAAGCCATCGAGAAGATGTTCACGCCTGAGTTCCGCAATCGCCTGGACTCGATCATCCAGTTCGGTGGTTTGCCGCCCGAGGTGGTCGGCATGGTGGTGGACAAGTTCGTGATCCAGCTCGAGGTTCAACTTGCTGACCGCCAAGTCACTATCGAGCTCACCGACGACGCTCGTAAATGGCTAGCGGAAAAGGGCTACGACCAGCGGTTTGGCGCACGGCCGCTGTCGCGCGTCATCCAGGAACACATCAAGAAACCGCTCGCCGAGGAATTGCTGTTCGGTAAGTTGGAGAAGGGTGGGGTGGTACGCGTCAAGCTCGAGGACCGCAAACTGGCGTTTGAATACCTCGAGCCGCCTAAGCCCGAACCGGGGCCGCGCAAGCGTGGGAGCAAGACCAAGCAACCGGCGCCTACCCGCTGATACCGGATCAATTCGCTTGACATCGCTCGTGTTGGCGGGCTGCTAGGGCTGCTGCCTTTGGGGCAGCGCCTTTGCCAACAGGGGACTTTCATGCTGAGCGATTTTCTAAAGGGAACCCGTGTCCTCGACTTGAGCCAGTACCTTCCGGGTCCGTTTGCCACCCGCTTGCTTTCGGACATGGGTGCCGAAGTTATCAAGGTGGAGCCGCCCGCCGGCGACCCGCTGAAGCATCTGGGCACGGACGGGAATACGGGAAAATCGCCATTCTACGAGATGATCAACGCGGGCAAGTCCGTGGTCACCCTCGATCTCAAATCGGATAATGATCACCAGACGTTCGCGGCGCTGGTATCGCGTGCCGATGTGTTGCTCGAATCCTATCGGCCGGGGGTGCTCGAACGTCTGGGATTCGGCGAAGAACGGCTCAGGGCTCTGAACCCGAAACTGATCCATTGTGCTCTTTCCGGCTACGGTCAGACCGGACCCTATCGGCTGGTGGCCGGCCACGATATCAGCTACGTGTCCATGACCGGCGGCCTCAGCGTGTCCGGTACCTCCGAGACGCCCACCATCACTTATCCGCCCATGGCCGATCATGCCGGTGCCCTGCAGGCGGTGATTACCATTCTCGGCGCCCTGCTGGCCCGAAGTGCTGGCGGAAGCGGGGCGTTCCTGGACGTCAGTCTCAGCGAATCCTTGCTGTCGTGGCAGGGCGCGGGCCTGACCGCACCGCCGCCGCGGGGCGCCGGCGTGATCAGCGGCGGTGCCGCCTTTTATCAGATTTACCGTACTGCCGACGGCCGGTTCGTGTCGCTGAGCCCGCTGGAGCCCAAGTTCTGGGCGAATTTCTGTAACGCCGTGGATCACCCGGAGTGGATCGCGCGGCAGTTCGAGCCGCTGCCGCAATCAGCGCTGATCACCGAGGTGGCTTCGATGTTTGCCGGTCGGCCGCTGAGCCACTGGGAGGAACTGCTGGGCGGGGTTGAGTGCTGCTATCAGGCGGTTCTCGACTACTACGAGGTCCCCATCCACCCGCACACCCAGTCGCGGGGTTTGGTGCACGAAAGCGACGGTATCATCGACGTGTTATTTCCCGCGTATGTGGACGCGCAGCCGCCCGCCGAGCGCGCACCGCTCCGTGTTACCGACGCTGAGACAGTGGTTGCAGAGTGGAATTAGCCCTCTCAGCACTGTCGATTAGCCGCAGGGCGTGTCAGTTAAGATCCGTGCCTTGACCAGACCTTTCGCCGGAAACTTCAATGGCGATCGCGGAGCGATGGACAACGCGCGATGGGTGCGATTTCCCGCGATATCTACGAATTCGACCTTCACCGCCCGGCATGCCTTGCAAGGGTTGAACAGCGAAGCGCGGCCATCCCTGCTCATCCGGAAACGCACGCATTTTTGGCCGGCGGCCGAAACCGCGTCCGCCCGGATTGGTTCGGGCGCGGTGCCGGGGCAGGTACGCTCGGCGGTTATGCGGGTGCGTCCCGGTCCCAGGAACGGCAGAGGCTGGCGGCTTGTTTTCGGCACGGTGATGGTTTGAGACGTGGGTTTGCCGGCACCGGGACGGGTCCGCTGAACGCTTACCAGCTGACAACTTAGGCATCGGTTCTCCACCACGTCCCCACTGGCGTCGCGGACCACTCTGGCGCACTTGCCCAGCCTGATCGCATTCGTCCCGGTTTCCGCCTCGGCTATGGTGGGCCATGAGAAGGACAAAACGGCGAGGGATAGAGCGGCGAGAAATATTCGGGTCATGGCGCGGACTTCCTGTTGGGATGACGCAAACAGGTTAGTCCACGGGGAGTTAAGACCGGGTAAGCGGGGACGATCAGTCCGTTTTGCGGAAAGGCGATTCCGCGGAGAGCATCTGTATCTGATGGTCTACCGCCGCCCGCTCCTCGGCGAGGAACCTCTCCACCGCTTCGCGAAACCGGGGGTCGGCGATCCAATGGGCGCTATAGGTTGTGGTGGGCAAATAACCGCGCTGGATTTTGTGTTCACCTTGGGCGCCGGCCTCCACTCGCTTGAGGCCGTGGGCGATGGCGAAATCCATCGCCCGATAGTAACAGGCCTCGAAATGGAGGAAACGGTATTGCTCTTGGCACCCCCAGTATCGCCCGAATAGGGTGTCGTCACCAACCAAGTTGAGGGCGCCGCCCACCAATTTTCCTTGTCCGTCCTCCGCCATCACCAGCACGACCCGATCGGCCATGACCTCGCCCAATTTGTGGAAGAACGCCTGTTTGAGATAGGCGTTTCCCCACTTCCGTTCGCTGGTGTTCCGGTAGAACCCGTAAAACGCGTCCCAGTGCCGCTCCCTAATATCGGAGCCGGTGATCGTCCGGAGCACAACGCCTTGATTGGCCACCGCGGCGCGCTCCTTGCGGATCGCCTTGCGTTTGCGCGATGAGAGTTGCGCCAGGAAGTCGTCGAAGCACCGGTAGCCGGCGTTTTCCCAGTGATACTGGGAACCGGTGCGGGTCAGCATGCCAAGCCGTCCCAAATGCTCCCACTCGGATTCGGTGGGAAAGGTGACGTGCACGGACGATACCTTGAGCTTTTCGGCCAGTTGGATCATGGCGCCGGTCAGCAGCTCCGCTATTGCAGGCGAGGCATCAGGACGGAGAAGCAACCTTCGCCCGGTGACAGGTGTAAAGGGAATGGCGGCCTGCAGCTTGGGATAATACCGCCCGCCGGCCCGTTCATAGGCGTCGGCCCACCCCCAGTCGAACACGAACTCGCCATAAGAGTGGCTTTTCAGATAGAGCGGGGCACAACCGAGTATGGTATCGTTGTCATCCCCCGTCACCGCAAGGTGCCGGGGCATCCAGCCGGTTTGCGGCGTTACCGAACCGCTGTCTTCCAGCGCGCCTAGGAACGCGTGCGAGAGAAATGGGTCGTCCCGGCCGGCGCAAGCATCCCACGCGTCGGCGGCCACGTCATTGATGGAGCTGAACACCTGAACCGTGCGGGCTTCGGCGTTTCGGGGATCGCGTCCGTCGGGCATGGTCACCGTGCTTGCGGCAGAGAAAACCTCGCCTTGGTGATATAGGGCTCTGCCGCGGAGTCACCAAGCCTCCTTCGTGCCGGCAGGGTTCCAAGAACGAACTTCGCCGCGATTGTCGATGACGGAAAGAGATATGGAGGCTGTACATGCCAGAAACCCTTTGGTGAATATAACTTTCCGGCGGCAAAATGGCAGACTATGGGTGAGCGATGAGCGACATCTTCATCAGCTACGCAAGCGCCGATCGCGAAACGGCGGAGCGGCTGGCAGGAGTGCTGGCAGACGAGCGCTGGTCGGTATGGTGGGACCGCACTATCCCGCCGGGCAAGAGCTTCGCAAAAATGATCGAAGACGCCTTGAAAGCCAGCAGCTGCGTGGTGGTGCTCTGGTCCGGGGTTTCGCGGGAAAGCGAGTGG
>JGI12210J13797_10178384_pt1 | contig 14140 bp, 11 predicted proteins | sample ElkSlonscriptome_3_FD_13797 | JGI IMG/M metagenome (IMG submission 13797)
GTTCAGCACCATTGCCCAGGGCCTCGAGCAGCTCGTCCGGCGCCCCCGCCTTCCGCGCGAGGGGGAGGTGGACCTCGTACTCGTAGGCGCACCCGAGTTCGCTCGCGACGGCCACGATGAGAACCTCCCTCCAGTCGTCCGACAGCTCGCCACCAAAGCGCAGCTGCGCCCCGAGCTCGGATACGCGCAGGGCCAGCTCCGGCCGGTGCATCATCGCTCCGAAGAGGCCGAGCATGCGCCCTCCTCGACTCGCGGCGATGGTCTCGTAGATCTCACGACCGCGCGCGTCGAGCTCGGTCCGGACGGGTAGGGGGAGCTTCGCCATGGCGCCGCGACGATGCGGCACCGCCCCTGGCGCGTCCACTCGCCGCCCACCCCCGGTCAGAGACTCTCCGTGGGTGTGGGGGCGCCTCTGGAGATGCCGCTTACCCGGACCACATCGGGGCTGGCGTCGGTTCCGCGGCCTTTCTCACGGCAGGCCCCGCTGGCGGTATTCGACGGTAGCATCAATTTACCTACAGCGCGGGGTGTCAGAAGACCGGACCCTTGGTAGGCTTCGGTCTGCATGTCGTCGTCGTCTTCACGGGCGCGGGGTCTACCGGTTGGATCCATCTTGGCCAGTCGGTATCAGGTTCGCCGTGAGCTGGGTCGCGGCGGCATGGGATTCGTATATCTCTGTCGCGACCTCGTTCTCGACGAGCGGGTGGCCCTCAAGCTCATGCCTCGGAACGTCTCCGAGGAAGGAAGTACCAAGCGGAAAAAGGGTCGTCACGACGACGCTTGGTTCTTCTACGAGGAGGCGCGCGCGCTCGCTGGGCTCGACCATCCGGCCATCGTTCGCGCCCGCGACTACGGCGTGCTCTCCGATGGCGCGCCGTACCTCGTGATGGACGTGGTGCCCGGACGCTCGCTGCACGAGTGGATCTACCGAGCACGCACCGAGGGGCTGCTCCCCTTCAACGTGGTCTGGGCCACCGTCGACCAGGTCCTCAGTGGACTGGCTCACGCGCACGCCCGCGGGATCATCCACGGTGATCTCAAACCATCGAACGTGCTGTTGCACCGGCCCCCAGGCAACGAACCCGCCCGAGCCTACGTGCTCGACCTCGGCCTCGCCTGGCTCACCCGTGACCTCGTCGACCACCGCCTCGACGGCTCGCGCGAAGTCGCCCCCACCGTTCGCTACGGCGCGGGCACGCCGGGCTGGATGGCGCCGGAGCAGATCCGGATGGCCACACCGCACATCGGTTCCGCCACGGATCTCTACCCGCTGGGTTGTCTCGTCTACACGCTGATGGTGGGCGAGGAGCCCTACGACGGCAGCAACGACGAGCTCCTGGACCAGCACAAGAACGCCCCCATCCCCGACTTCGATCCGCCGGACGACACGCCGAAGGACGTCGTCACCTTCGTGAAGCGACTCATGGCCAAGTGGCCCTGGAACCGCTTTGCCTTCGCCGCCGACGCACGACGTGAGTGGCACCGCTTTCGGCCCCAAGGGAGCTACCCCTCCATCGCCCCGCCCCCAGCCATCAGCTCCGCCCCCGGCAGCAGCCGGGCCCGCGGCAAGAACCCGAGCGACATCGCCAGCGGCATGCCTACCCCGCAGGAGGCACCGGAGGTCGCCGTGTCTACGCCGGGGCTGCTCGGCGTGCGTCCGAGTCCCCTGGTGGGCCGGCAGGAACAGCGCACGATGCTGGCCGAGCTCGCCCACGACCTCGCGTCGGGGGAGAGCGCCGCTCATCATCTCGTGCTCCTGAGCGGCGTTGCGGGGGTGGGCAAGAGCAAGCTGGCCGAGTGGCTTTGCCAGGACGTGCACGAGCACGGCCTGATGATCCCGCTCCGCGCGCGCTATCGGAAGATCGCCGCGCCGCTAGACGGCGTCGTCGGCGCCCTCGTGCAGCACTACCGCGTTGAGAAGGTGAAGCGGACCACCATCGAGAAGGTCCTCATGAACCTGTGGCGGGTGCGCCAGGACGACGACGAAGGCCTGACGTGGGTCGCCGGCGCGGCCGCGTGGCTCAATCGGCAGAAGGGCGACGACGATGCACTCGGGCCGACGAAGAAGCGGTTCGTGCTCGACCGCCCCGAGCTGCGGTGGCTCGTCATCCGCAAGACCCTGGAGCGGACGGCCAACGGGCGGCCCTTGCTGCTCTGGCTCGACGACCTACACCGCGCCCCGGCCGACACCTTCCAGCAGCTCGCCCGCCTCAAGCGGGACCTGAAGCACGTGCCCATCCTCCTGCTCCCCACCATGCGGAACGAGGATGTCGCCAACGACCCCACGGCCCGAGCCCGCATCGAGCTCCTGGTCGAGGAGTTCGGCGGTCGCCGCGTGGAGATCGAGCCGATGAACCTCAAGGAGACGCGCAAGCTGCTCCGCCAGACGCTGCCCCTGTCGGACCGAGCCCTCGAAGTCGCCTCCAGCCGGGCCAAGGGCAACCCGCTCTTCGCCCTCCAGCTCCTGCACTCCTGGGCCATGCGGGGCGACCTGCGCCAGCAGCAGGACGGCAACTACAGCGTCGAAGACGACTCGATGACCAAGCCGGCCAGCACCACGGCCGAGCTCTGGGAGGAGCGCATCAAGGCCCTGCCGCGCGAGCTGCAACCGGCGGCCATGGCCGCTTCGGCCCTCGGCGGTGACATCCGCCGCGACGTGCTCCGGGCGCAGCTCGGCGAGCTCGGACTCGAGGCAGGTCGCGCGATCTCCGCCCTGAAGCGAGCCCAGCTGCTGCTTCCGGCCGGCACCGATCGCCTGCGCTGGACCCACGCCCTCCTTCAGGAGCACCTGCTCGGCAAGCTCTACCAACAGGACAACGCCCGCCAGGTCTTCCTCGCGGCGGCCAATGCCCTCAGCCATCACCCGGTCGCCACCAGCGGCCGCATCGTGCGCCACCGGGTCACCAACCTCATCCGGGCCGGTCAGCTCGAGGCCGCGGCGGAGCTGCTCCACAGCTATGTGGCCACATCGTGGGGCCAGGTCCGCGACGCCGCCGTCACCCTCCGTGATCTCCAGCTGCTCGACAACAAGCTGAGCGGGGTCCACCTCGCCCATCACCTGCGGTGGCGGGCCGAGGCTTCGCGTCACGCGGGCTCGCTCGAGGAGGCCCGACGCCAGGCCGAGATCGCCCGGCGCACGTTCCGCGACCACGGCGAGGAGATGCAGGAGGCGCAGTGCCTGCGGCTGCTCGGCCACATCGCTTCCGACCTCGGCGCTTCCGCCCAGGGACGACGTCTGGTCACACGCGCCCTCACGCTCTTCCGGCGCCACGCCAACGTGGTGGGCCAAGCCCAGTGCGAGGTCCTGCTCGGCGAGATCGACTACCTGGTGGGCGAGCATCAGCGGGCCCTCGACGTGCTCAACCAAGCCGCAGTGAAATTCAGCCAGGTGAAGGACGTGCTCGGCCGGGCCCAGTGCCTCATCCTCCAGGGCTTCATCGAGCAGTCGGGGGGCTCCCCCACGCGGGCCCGGGAGATGCTCGTCGTGGCCCGGGCCGACCTCGAGCGCATCGGCTACCGCCTCGGGGTCGCCCAGTGCGACCTCGCCCTTGCGCACGCCGACCACCGCGAGGGAGACTTCGCGCGGGCCCACGAACGCGCGACCAAGACGCTCAAGGCCTTCCGACTCATCGAGAACCCCCGCGGCGAAGCCGGCTGTGAGCGCCTTCTCGCCATGAACGCCCTCGATGGCGGCCACCCCAACACCGCCGAGGTCCATGCGAGGGCCTGTGGCAGTCTCTACTCCCGGCTCAACGACCCATGGGGCAAGGTGGAGGCGCTCCTGCTGTTGGCCCAGGTCGCCCTCTACCGGCAAGACGACGAGGCCGCCCGCGAGTCGCTCATCCGGGCCGAAGCCATCGCCCTCGCCGAGGCCGAGCCAAAGCAGCACCGTCACCTGACCCTCGCCTGGCTCGCCGCGCACGAAGAACGCTGGAGCGATGTGGCCCGGGAGCTCGATGCTGCCCGCCGGACCTTCAAGGATTCGTCCCAGAGCGGCGACCACACGCCCCAGCTTCTGAACCAGTTCGACACCTTGACCTGGCCCGACCCGGCGGGGGCTCGAGTGAAGAGCTGGGTTCAGGCGCTCAAGCGAAGTCTCTGAAGGTGTGCTAATCAGGCGGCTTCGTCTGATGGATGAGGTGACGAAGTCCGGAACCGTGGCCCTCGTAGGTCGCTCCAACGTGGGCAAATCGACGCTGCTGAACGCTGCGCTCGCGCTTCCGCTCGCCATCGTCTCGCGCAAGCCGCAGACCACGCGCGACCGACTCTTGGGGGTCGTTCGTCACGCAGACGCCGAGATCGGCATCCTCGACACCCCCGGCTTTCACCGGGCCCGCACCAAGCTCGGCAAGGAGATGAACCGCCACGCGCGGCGCGCGGCCAAGGAGGCCGACGTCGTGTGCTTCGTGGTGTCGCTTCCGCCTAGGCCCAAAGCCCCGCTCTCTCCGCACCCCGGCGACCTGATCCTCCTCAACCAGATCCAGGAGAACGAGGAGACGCCGGTGATCCTCGTCATCAACAAGATCGACCTCCTCCGGCAGAAGGACCTGCTGCTGCCCTTCATCGCCGGCTACACCGAGGGGCGCACCTTCGCCGCGGTGGTGCCCATCAGCGCCCAACGCGACGACGGGGTGCCCCGGGTCCTCGACGAGGTCGCGCGTCTCCTCCCCGAAGGCAGCGCTCGCTTCGACGAGGACACCCTCACCGACCGCCCCCTGCGCTATTTCGCCGCCGAGTACGTGCGAGAGCCCATCCTCAAGGTCACCTCCCAGGAGGTGCCCCACGCGGCGGCCATCACGGTCGAGCGCTTCAGCCAACGCCCCAACGGAATCGTCGACATCGAGGCCACCATTCACGTCGAGCGGAATGGGCAGAAGCGCATCATCATCGGCGACAAGGGCAGCGGTATGAAGAAGATCGGCAGCGCCGCCCGCGAGCGCATCGAGGGTCTCCTCGAGCGGCACGTGAACCTCCAGCTCTTCGTGAGGGTCACCCCCGGTTGGCGCGAGCGCCCTGCGTCGCTGGCCGACTTCGGCCTCAGCCTCGGCACCGAAGAGCTGGCGGTGGCACCCCTCGACGACATCGACCTCGAGGCCCTCGAGGATGCCTCGGAGGACGCAGAAGCGCCGGAGGAGGGATGAGCAAGCCCGTCGTCGCCCTCATCGGCCGCCCCAACGTGGGCAAGTCGACCCTCTTCAACCGCCTGGTCGGTCGTCGCCTGGCCATCGTGCACGACCGCCCTGGCGTGACCCGCGACCGCCACTACGCCGACGCGGCCGTCTTCGAACGCGACTACACCCTCGTCGATACGGGCGGCTTCGACCCTTTCGGCGAAGACGAGATGCAGCAGGGCATCATCCGGCAGCTGGAGGTCGCCCTCGCCGAGGCCGACGTCGTGCTCTGCGTCCTCGACGCCCTCGCCCCGCCCACCTCCATCGACTCCGAAGAGATCGCGCTGCTCCGGCAGTCGGACAAGCCGGTCATCTTCCTCGCCAACAAGGCCGACAGCAGTGGCAAAGAAGCCGAGGGTCACGAACTCTACCGCCTGGGGATGGAGAACCTCATCTTCATCAGTGCGCAGCACGGGCGTGGGATGCCCGAGCTCGAAGACGCTCTGTACGAGGCGCTCCCGCCCGCCGAGCCTGAGCCGCAGCATGAGGATGACGCCATCCGAGTGGCGGTCATCGGCCGTCCCAACGCCGGCAAGTCATCGTTGATCAATCGTCTCGTCGGCCAAGACCGCTTGCTCGTCGACAATCGACCCGGCACCACCCGCGATCCCATCGACGCCCAGGTCGAGCGACGTGGGAAGCGATACCTCTTCGTCGACACGGCCGGTCTGCGGCGCAAAGCCAAGGTGGCCAAGGCACGCGACGGGGTCGAGGGAGCGAGCGTCATCCAGGCCATCCGTTCCATCGACCGGGCTGAAGTCGTCGTCTTGCTCTGCGACGCCGACGAGGGCGTGGCCGAGCAGGACGCCAAGATCCTCAGCCTCGCCCTCGACCGCGGTCGCGCGATCGTCATTGGCCTCAACAAGTCCGACCTGCTCGAAGGCGGCAAGGGGAGTGACGCCAACCGCCAGGCCGCGGACGTGCTCTCGTTCGTGAGCTGGGCCCCCTTTACCCGCCTCTCCGCCAAGACCGGCCGCGGCGTGGACCGGCTCCTCGACACCATCGACCGCGTGCACGTCGAGCACGGCAAGCGTATCACCACCGGGGAGCTGAACCGCTTCTTCGAGACGGTGCTCGAGAAGCATCCGCCCCCGACCCAGGGTGGCCGGGCGCCACGCTTTTACTACATCACGCAGCCAACCACGCACCCGCCGACCTTCATGGTCGTCACGAGTCACCCGGACAGCCTGCACTTCAGCTACCAGCGGTATGTCGTCAATGCGATCCGCAAGACCTTCGGGTTCGAGGGCACACCCATTCGGGTGGTCTATCGACGCAAGGGCCGACGCGAGAAGAAGAAGAAGCGGCGCTGAGCGGCTGCAATTGACGAGACCGTTGTGACTTTGGTGGTCCTGAGATGATTGGGCCGCCGTCGCCGGTCCTTTGTTGGCCACGGTCCAGCGGCGCGCCTGACTCAAGGCTGAAGCGCAGCGCCTAGGGTCTCGACGCAGTCGGGGGCCTGCTCCTCGAGCTGGCGGAGGCGCAGCTCGAGCCGGGTCTTCTTTTTGGGCCGGTTGGCGAGGGCCTGCGCTCGCTGGTAGAACCGCTGCGCCTCTTCCACCTCAGGACCGCGACATGGCAACGGCCTGCCGACCGTGGGCCAGTTCCGACGCGCCGCGCGATAGGCATTGAAGCGATTGCTCGCGGCGAGGGTGCTCGCGCCCAGGACGGTGGCCAGCCAGCGTCCCCAAACGATCGCGTAGCCGAGGGCGGCCGCCCCCGAGGCGATGACCACCGTTTGCAGGATCACCCCAGGCGCGGCGGGTCTCTCTCACGCTTCAGTCCTCGACGTGGCCCTCACGGATCCGCTCCGGGCCTTCGCGCAGGAGGAAGTCGGCTTCCTCATCGCCGACCAGCTTGTAGAGGCGGGCGATGCCTTTGGCCACTTCCTTGGCGTCGGAAGCCCGGTGGGCATCGCTGCAGGCGGCATAGTAGTAGCCCTCTTCCAGCAGCTCGTGGGCGCACCGTTTGGCCGCCCGGCCGTACTTTCCCACGAGGGCCGCGACGTCGAGCAGAAGCACCGTCCCGCCGTCGAGCAAAGGATCGAGCGCCCCGATGTCCTTCCAGACCGGGCGGTAGCGCTCGGGATGGGCGAGGACGGGCCGGAGCTTTTTCATCCGAAGCTCGAACATCCGGTCGCGGTGCTTGAGGGGGAACCGTTCGTTGGGGAACTCGATGAGGACAGCGCGACCAGCCGGTGGGTACGGCAGCCCCCGCCCCGTGATGAGCTGGCCGAAGACGATGTCGTCGAGGTGGTGCTCACTGGCCAGGCCGAGGCTCGGCATGCCCTCGGCCTGTTCCACCACCTCGACGGTCCGCGCGTAGGCGGCCTCGAGCATGGCGCGGTCGTTGTCGAACATGCCGGCGCGCATGTGCGGCGTCGCCACCACCCGGGAAAAGCCGATATCGGTGAGGGCGCGAAGCATGTCGAGACTGTCCGAGGTCGTCTTGGCCCCGTCGTCGATGCCCGCCACCCAGTGACAGTGCAGGTCGATGTAGTCGCCCATCTTCTTCTTCCCTGCCTCATCACCCCGGGCCGCGCAAGGCGCGCACCCACAGTCGGGGTATGCTAATCGTCTGACTCATCGTGGACGCCTCTGCAGCACCGCGCGATCTCAACCCCACGCTGGACGACAGCCAAGTCGTGCTCTGCGTCGGCTGCGGCGGAGTGGGCAAGACCACGACGTGTGCCGCTCTCGGCCTGGCGGCCGCCATGCGGGGCCAGCGCGTCCTCTGCCTCACGATCGACCCGGCCAAGCGGCTCGCTCAGAGCCTGGGTCTCGAGTCCTTCGAGACCGAGGCCCAGACCATCGACCCCGAGATCTTCCGGAAGGCGGGTCTGGAGGTACCGGGCTCGCTCACGGTGATGATGCTCGACACCAAGGCCACCTTCGACGACCTGGTGCGCTCTCTCGCCGACGACGACACCCAGCGCCAGCGCATTCTCGACAACGTCCTCTACCGCTACATCTCCACCACCCTCGCCGGGACCCAGGAGTACATGGCGATGGAGAAGCTCTACGCGGTAAAGGATGACGACCGGTACGACATCGTCCTGCTCGACACCCCACCCACATCGCACGCCCTCGACTTTCTCGACGCGCCCCAGCGACTGGTGAGCGCCATCGACAGCCCCGCCGTGCGCTGGTTCATCAAGGCCTTCGGCGAATCCGGCAAGTTTTCCCTCAACCTCCTGCAGCGGGGCGCGGCCACCATCCTCAAGGGGGTGAGCAAGATCACTGGTGGCGGCTTCCTGGAGCAAGTCGCCACCTTTCTCACCGAATTCAACGCCCTCTTCGGCAGCTGGCGCCAGCGCGCCGAGATGGTCGCCAGCGCGCTACGCGAGGATGGCGTCTCCTACGTCTTGGTCACGACCCCCGAGCCCATGAGCATCCGAGAGGTTCTGTTCTTCTCCGAGCGCCTCCGCGAGCAAGACATGGCCCCGGATGCCTATGTGGTGAACCGACTTCATCGCATCGCCGACGTCGACGCGAGCGAAGAAGCCATCGCCGACGCCATGGTGAAGCACCAACTCCTCCTCGATGACCAAGCGCCCCGACGGGTGGCCGAAGCCGCTCGCCAGGAAGCGCGCCTGGCATCGCTCAACCGGCTGAACCTCTACGCCCTCGAGGAGGCCTTCCCCGACGAGGGCAAGCCTCCCGCGGTGGCCTACATCCCCGAGTACTACCGGGACATCCACGACGTCACCCGCCTCGCCTGGGTCGCCGAGCAGATCGCCCCGCGGCGGCCTTGAGCCAACAACTTGGCCGGTCTGGGCCGGGTGGGATACCGGTCGTCCCATGCGTTCTCTGATCGCGGCCCTGGTGATCCTCTGCGCCCTCGCCCTGTCCGGCGGCGCCGGAGCCAAGGCAAGCCACAGCTCCCCCTACACCTACCGCCAGACCTTCGGCTCCACGGTACGCCTCCTCAAGGTCGACATGGGCTTCGAGGTCACGGAGAAGGACCCGGACTGGGGCTACGTACTCTTCGTCTACACGAGCCCCGAGAGCGGCGACCGCAAGAACGAGGGCTCGTTCAGCTTCGTGAAGCAGAACGGCCAGGTCCAAGTCACGCTGCAGATCCCGTCGATGCCCGGGTACCACGAGCGAGTCATCCTCGATAAGCTCAAGCAGAAGCTGCACCTAGAGCATGGCGACCCACCTCCCCGGGCCAAGCCCGACGAAGAGGAAGACGACGAGGACGAGAACGAAGACGACAAGAAGGAAAAGGACGAGGACGAGAAGGAAGACTGAAAAGGGCTCTTCTCCGCCGAGCGCATCGCGTAGAAAGTCGGCATGACCAAGCGGCAGGCCATCGCAGCGGCGGTCGCAGGCGCGACCCTGCTCGTGCTCGGCGTGGTCTCCGCCTTCCTCGAACCTCCAGAGCCCGAGCAGATCTGCCTCCAGGCTCAGAACCGACTGGTCGAGTGCCGCGACGAACTCACCCGACCCCGGGTCCTCATCTTTGCCCGTCGCAAGCAGCAGGAGGCGCTCGACACCTGCGAAGGCTCCGAGCCTACGGTCGACATGTACGAGAACTGCCTCGCCAAGCCCGACTGCAAGGCCTTTGCGGAGTGTATCGAAGCCTACGCGACAGAGCCCGTGACCCCGGTCGCGACGGCTCCTGGACGCAGGTAGCCTCGGCGATAGCCATCGCTCCAGCGCCTGAGCTAGGGTGCGCCGCCATGGATGACCCGACCCTCGCGGCCGCGACCCAACACATCCAGGCCGGCGACCTCGAGGCAGCCGCCGACGTTCTCCGCCAGGCCGTGGCCGCAGGGCCAGGCGCAAGCGAGGACAGCCGCGGTCGGTACTTCACCCACGTGATGAACCTCGGGGATCTCCTCGTGTACCTCGAGCACTACGAGGAGGCCGAGCGGGTGCTACGCGCAGGCCTGCAGGGGCGTGCGGACCTCTACGGGCGGGACCACCCCGGCTACGCCTACGGGCTCGAGCCTCTCGCCGAGGCACTCCTTCGGGCCGGCCAAGCCAAGCAGGCGCTGCCCCTGGCCGAGCAAGCGACGGAGATCTTCTGGAACCACACCCACGAGCGCACTCCCGAGCTGATGGCCTTTCGCGCCTACGTGCGTCTGGCCGTCGACGAGGATGCCAACGCCTTCCAGGACATGGAGGCGATGCCCGACGACCTCGTGGACGTGGCCATCGCGACGACCATGACGCGCGCCGAACGCGACCGTGTTCTCGGGCCGCGGGTGCTCGCCGCGCTCCTGCGCTGGATGGACCATCACGAACGCGGAGCTACGAAACGCGCCGAGGTCGAGGGCGCGCTCGACGGCTAGGAGCCCTCTCCTACTGGAGGTGATCGATGGTTCGCCGCAGCTCCTCGAGGAGCGGGTGGCTCCACTCGTGAGCCAGGGCCGCCGTCATCGTTCGGTAGTACCAGTGAACCTGGTCCTTGGGGGCGCTGAAGAGGGCCCACACGTCGTACCCCTGTCGGATGTCTTGCAAGATGGTCTGCGCGTTGTGGAGCTTGTCGGCACAGATGACGAGCTTGGACGCAGCCGCGAGGCCTCGTACTTTGGCGATGTGGGCCTCCTTGCGCTCGCGCCAGGCGGGCTTTGGGCGCTCGTAGGCGTCGGTGGCCGCATCGACCATCTCGGCCACACGCGGGCCGTAGCGCTGGACCAACACGTCTTTGCTGACGCCACAATCCTCGATGGCGTCGTGAAGCAGGGCCGCGATGGCTTGGTCCTCGTCGCCACCATACGTGCCTACGAGCGAAGCGACGGCCAGGGGATGGACGATGTAGGGCGACCGACCGCCCTTGCGCCACTGTCCATGGTGTAGGGCCGTGGCGTAGGCCAGAGCCGACTCGAAACGCGGGCCGTACATGTTGGGCTCAGACGACATCACGTTCGAGATTAGCTCAGCGGCATGACGAAGCCGGCGATGAAATGACGACGACCCGAGCGGGGGCTCCCACTCGGGTCGTCTCGGATGGCCAGCGAAGGCCTCAGCTCGGATCGTGGCGGACGTATTCGAAGTCGACGGGACGGCCCTTGATGCCCTTGGCAGGGGGGGCAATCCAGTTGGCCATCTTGCCGGGCTCGAAGATGGGCTTCATCATGAGGCTCTTGATGTACGTCTCGTCCTCGTCCGTGGGGAGAAAGTCAGCCCTCTTCTTTTCCCACTCCTCTTCGCTGATGAGGCGGCCGGCGGGGTCGAACTTCATCCCCGCGTAGATGCCGGTCTCGCGATGGAAACGCGTGCTGGGTAGCGTGAGCTCGAACTCGATGTCCGCCTTGCGGAGGATCTTGTTCCAGTTGTCGAGGCCTCGCTGCGAGTCAGAAACGTACTCCTGGCGCAGCACCTCGTTCATGGCCGTACGAAGTGGGACCTCCTGCTTCTCGAAGCCGCCATTGGCCGTGGGAACGTCGAAGGTCATCGAGCCTTCGAGGGCCAGGTGGTCCTCGTACGAGCGCTCCTCGTGCGCACGACCCTTGATGCCGGCCGCGAAGTAGTTGGCCGCATTGGATGAGATCTCGCCACCGAACAGGTCGAGTGAGACCGAATACCAGAGGTTGATGTACTTCTGGATGGTGGGGAGGTCGATACCACCCTCGGCCCGCGCATCCATGTTGCTGTTCTTCTTCATCAACTCGCAGGTGCGACGCAGGATACGACCCACGCCCTTCTCGCCGACGAACATGTGGTGCGCCTCTTCCGTGAGCATGAAGCGCGTGGTGCGCGACAGCGGGTCGAAGCCACTCTCCGCGAGCGCGAGCAGCTGATACTTGCCGTCGCGGTCGGTGAAGTAGGTGAACATGAAGAACGAGAGCCAATGGTTGCAGGGTTCGTTGAAGGCCCCGAGGATGCGGGGCTTGTCCTCGTTACCGCTGCGTCGCTCTAGCAGCGCCTCTGCCTCTTCGCGCCCATCACGGCCGAAGTAGCTGTGGAGCAGGTACACCATCGCCCAGAGGTGACGACCCTCTTCAACGTTGACCTGGAATAAGTTCCGCAGGTCGTAGAGACTGGGGCAGGTCTCGCCGAGGAGACGCTGCTGTTCGACACTGGCCGGCTCGGTGTCACCCTGGGTCACGATGAGGCGACGCAGCGTATTGCGATGCTCGCCGGGTACGGTCTGCCAGGCGTCTTTGCCCATATTGTCGCCGAATCCGATCTTGCGGTCCTGCATGGGGTCAGCCAGAAAGATGCCCCAGCGGTAATCGGGCATCTTGACGTAATCGAAGTTCGCCCATCCGTCGCGGTCGACGCTGATGGCGGTGCGGAGGTAAACCTGGTCTTCTTGGAAGCCCTCGGGCCCCATCTCCTTCCACCAATCGATAAATCGCGGCTGCCAGGCCTCGAGGGCTCGCTGCAGCTTACGGTCGTCGCCGAGATGGACGTTGTTGGGGATGCGCTCGTTGTTGATGACTGAGCTCAAGTTCGCCTCCAATCGAATTCGGGCCGCTCCGGACGGCCGTACATGGTGAGTGCGCCACGCTCCCCGACGGCATTGGGCCGCTGGAAGATCCAGTTCTGCCAAGCCGAGAGGCGGGCGAAGATTTTCGTTTCTAGGGTTTCGGGTCCGGCGAAACGGAGGTTGGCCTCCATGCCGGTGAGGGCGTCCGGCGAGATGCTTACGCGCTCCTCGATGGCGATGCGGACGTCGTCCTCCCAGTCGATATCGTCGGGCGTGAAGGTGACCAATCCGAGCTCTGCGGCATCTTCCGCGGTGAATGTCTCATCTTGGCGCTTGGCCAGAGCCTCAACGTGTTCGGGACGAGCTAGAAATCGAGTTTGAAGCCGGGTCAAACCGTTGCTCATGGGCAAGGGTCCGAAGTTGAGGGAGCTGAATCCAATCACCGCCTCGCCCTCGTCGCCGTCTTCTAGTTCGCCTTCGAGCATGTAGCTCCGGTCCGCCGCCACCGTGAGCTCGTACAAGCTCCCGACGAAACAGCTCCCTGGCTCTATCGTGGCAAAGAGAGACCGCGCCGTAAGGTCGAGACGCTTCAAAACCCTCGCCATGTGCCAATGGATCTCGTTTGCGAACCAATCGTCGGCCATGAGCTTGGCGAGAGCCTCGTCGTGGGCCTTGACCTTGGCGCCGTCGCCCTTGGTCGAGATGACGATGAGGCCCACCTCGGGCTCGTTGAATCGAAGCTGAAGGATCGCGTCGTCCAGCTCCCGGAAGGCGGCCAGCGCCCAGGCGCGGGCCCCTTGCTCACGAAGCGCCTCGGCCGTGAGAGCGGGGTCGTCGGAGGGGGCCCGCATCTCGATGTTGGCGGTGCGCTCACCGTGGTCGACGGTGAGGGTCACGTGCGGGTAGCGGCGCACGGCCTTGCCATCGACCTCTTCGATGACGACGTCGACCGCGGGAAGCGCCACGCCGGGTCCTCTTCGCTCGGGGGTGTCGGCGGCGATGGCCTTGGCCCTCTCGGTGATCTTTTGGTCGAACTTGCTGCGCGGAAAGACGCCGTCGACGAGGTCCCAGTCGACCGCCCGCTTGCCGCGGATACCCTCGGCAAGGGTCGAGAAGGCGTCGGCGAGGTCGCGACGGACCTTGCGCTTGTCGACGAGTCGAGTGAGACCGCCGGTGCCGGGCAGCACCGCGAGGAGCGGCGTCTCGGGAAAGGAGACGGCACTGGAGCCGTCGTCCTGGAGGTAGATCTCTTCGCAGGCGAGGGCGAGCTCGTAGCCGCCGCCGCTAGCGACGCCGTTGCAAGCCGCGAGGTAGTGCTGCCCGCTCTGCTCGCAGGCCTGCTCGAGGTACAGGCGTGTCTCGTTGGTGAACTTGCAGAAGTTGACCTTGAACCCGTGTGAGCTGCTGCCGAGCATGTAGATGTTCGCGCCGGCGCAGAAGCAGTTGTCCACTCCACTGGTGACGATGATCGACTTGACCTCGGGGTGCTCGAACCGCAGGCGCTGGACCGCATCGGCGAGCTCGATGTCGACCGAGAGGTCGTAGCTGTTGAGCTTGAGGTCGTAGCCCTTCCGCATGGGATGCTC
>JGI12210J13797_10208295_pt1 | contig 14129 bp, 12 predicted proteins | sample ElkSlonscriptome_3_FD_13797 | JGI IMG/M metagenome (IMG submission 13797)
GGCGACTTCTGTCATATTTCTACCGGAGCTATTCTCAACGGAGGAGTGAAGGTGGGGAATCAGGTATTTATCGGTAGTCACGCCACCGTCAGACAAGGCATAAGCATTGCCGACAATGTAGTAATTGGAGCGCATTCCTATGTCCACCAAGATATTTCCGAAGCTGGCGTATATGCGGGTGTTCCGGCACAACGTATACGGTAGCGACGGTAATAAAGCCAAATGGATTGGTTACAAACTATTGGCTAGAGTATACTGATTATTGAGAGTTTTTCGTTTAAAGTAATGTGTCTATTTTTGTAGATACTACCTAACCTCCCGTAAGATGACCAAAGATGAGCGTATTAAACTAATCAGAACTTATTTTGATGAAGTAACTCGTATTGACGGAAGTGTACCCTGCATCCAGTGGAAACACCCTAGTCAGCCCAATCTCTTCTTGTATTCTCGAGAAGATGAATCGCTAGATCACCATGAAATAGTGCTGGTCAGTAGTACTGCTGCTAAATTAGATAAAGCTTTATCGCACTCAGTGAAACACTATTTTCAGAGTGCAGAACAACTCGAACTGTTGCTACAGTCGCTTTCTAAGAAAACCGTAGCTAGTAAAAAATCTCGACCGACTGAACAGAAAAAATCTTTTCAACCTAAGCCAAAACCGACTTTTGCTGCCACCAAAAAAGTAGTAGATGTTCCCCAAGGTGTAGGTGCTACTATCGATAGACCATCGATGCCTACGACCAACCCTGCCACATATGCTCCAAGTCGACCTAGTTTCGCCAATAATCCTTCGCCCTCTTCGTTCGCTTCGGCTCCGCCTACAAAAATGAATGGGTTCCGACCCAAAGGAATTTGGATAGGTCTTTTAGTTGCCTTGGTTCTCTTCATTGCAGCTTTTCTTACGAATCCGGGCTTAGAGAAGCACCGAAATGCCGTAGCTAAATCGACTCATCAAGAATTATTGCAGTCATCACTACTGAGCTATTCCGAAAGCGCATCGACCGATGAACTTACTAGCACCTTAGTATCTACTGCTGAGAACGAATTTCCTTCGCCGGTGAGGCGAAAAGATTTTTACGTGTTTTCACTTACGGAACTTCAATTTCCAGACTACGAAAAGATCGTAGGAATAGGACTGTTTGGCATAGTTTTCATCGATGAGCCAGAGAGCAGTTCAGCTGCCTCAAACTATTTTGCCGAAGATGATTCGGAAGCCGAGGTTGATCAGATTAAGCTGAATGAAATGAAGCGAGCCGTAATTGTTGCCGTAATGGATAAGTTTTACGCCGATCCTGAAAACCAAGAAGATTATACGTATAAGTTCGTGTTCCATAATCGGTCTAACCGTAATATTTCCTCCTTCAATGGGGAGGTAGTTTTTAATGATGCCGAAGGTGGGTTAGTAAAAGTGCTACCTTTGACCTATGATCGTCCCTTGGGAATTGGTGAGCGGGCAGTGTTTCACATTGTGGAAGATCCCGCCAGTTCCGGTGGAGAAAGTGAGGCTCTAATCAGTGCTGACCTCTCAGATCTTTCCATTGAGTGGCAGCCTTCCGAACTGCTATTTAAAGATGGTTCAACGATGAGCCTATAGCTAGTATTCCTTTCGCTGGGCTGAAATTTTTGTAAACGGGTTAGGTAAACTACGGTGATATTTGCATTTTGGCGTAAAAATTTCGCTACACTGCAACTATGAAACGCCAAACCTACATCTATACAATTACTTTTATTGCTGCCCTGGGGGGCTTTTTATTTGGATTTGATACCGCCGTTATTTCAGGTGCTAATCCATTTATTCAGAAATATTTTAATCTCGATGAGCTAGCATTAGGCTGGGCGGTATCCAGCGTAATTGTGGGTTGTATCATCGGGGCATTTTCGGCGGGCTTCGTTAGCGATTTGTTCGGACGGAAAAAGGTACTATTAGTTACTGCGGTATTATTTACCTTCTCGGCGGCAGGTACTGCGTTGGCTACCAACTTTACATTTTTCGTGCTAGCTCGTATTTTAGGAGGCATAGGCGTTGGAGCGGCTTCGGCCTTATCGCCCACCTACATCGCTGAGATCTCACCAGCTGACCGCCGAGGAAGGTTGGTTTCTATTAATCAGCTTACCATCGTTATCGGAATTTTAGTCGTTTACTTTACCAATCTACTGTTTGCCGAAAGCTTTGGCGACGATAGCTGGCGGTATATGCTCGGAAGTGAAGCGATTCCTGCTGTGCTATTTTTTGGTTTACTGTTTTTTATTCCCGAAAGCCCTCGGTGGTTATTTAAAAATCATCAGGAAGCTAAGGCGCGGGAAGTGCTACGCAAGTTAGAGGGAGAAAGTCATATCGCGGAAGAAATGAGCGAGATTGAAGAGTCTTTGAAGGGCGAACAGGAAAAGGTTGTCTTTACTGATTTATTCAAAGGGGGTATGGCTAAAATTACGGTGATCGGGATTATTCTGGCAATGCTCCAACAGCTCGTGGGAATTAATGCCATTATCTACTACGCTCCTACTATTTTTGCAAGTGCGGGAGCCGGACTGGAGTCGGCTTTAAAACAGACTGTTGCCATTGGTGGTACAAATCTAATATTTACGTTCGTAGCGATTAATTTAGTAGATCGCTGGGGACGTAAGCCACTGCTGCTAGCTGGTTCGGTTGGAATGACTTTATCGCTGACTTTTCTCTCATTTTCATTCATGAGCGATGGTGGGGCTGGCTACGGTGTGCTGTTCTCAATTTTGGGCTACATTGCTTCTTTTGCTGCAACGCACGCGGCAGTAATGTGGGTAATCGTATCCGAAATATTCCCAAATAAGTACCGAGGTTCTGCCATGTCGGTAGCATTGTTCATGCACTGGAGTTCCACATATCTAGTTACCCAAACTTTCCCTTGGATGTTGGCGAATAAAGGCGGTGCGTTCTCCTTCGGAATTTTTGCGGTAATCGCGGCTTTGAGTCTAGTATTTGTCTGGTTCTTCGTACCCGAAACCAAAGGAAAATCACTAGAGCAGATTGAGAAAGAATTGCAAATCAGTTAAACGGAAGAAGGGAATGAATAATGAGTAATGACTGATGTCTAAAACCCAGTATCAAGTAACAATTTAGCAATCAGCAATTAAGCAATCGAGCAGATGAAACCACTTTGGGGTATAGATTTAGGCGGAACTAAAATTGAGGGCGTAGTACTGAAGAATACCAACAGTACCGAAACGCTTTGTCGTACCCGCGTTCCTACTGAACAAGATCAAGGCTACGAGCATATCTTAGATCAGATTAAGAAGTTGATTAATCTAATCTCGGAAGAAACCGGGTTGAAACCTGAAAAAGTGGGCTTTGGCACACCGGGTACGTTAGATCCCATTTTACAAACGCTGAAAAACAGTAATACTACCTGCCTTAATGGTAAGTCATTTAAGCAGGACTTAGAAACAAAGCTCGGTATTCCGATTGAGATAGCGAACGATGCTAATTGCTTTGCTCTAGCCGAAGCTCGTTTAGGGGTGGTAAAAGAAAAGATGCCAGATGCTCGGATGGTATTCGGCGTTATTATGGGAACCGGAGTAGGCGGTGGTGTCGTAATTGACGGAAAAATCTGGAATGGTCGGCAGGGGATTGGTGGGGAGTGGGGACATAATTTTCTGGATGAATCGGGCGGCAAAGCGTATACCGGACGAACCGGAGTGGTTGAAACTGTATTAGCCGGACCATCGTTGGCTAGGTTCTATAAGCAGCAAACCGGAGAAGAACGAAATCTGAAGGAAATTTACCAACGCTACCAAGCTGGAGACGATCTAGCAGCGAGGCAAACCATTGAACGGCTTACGGAATTTTTTGGATTAGCCATTTCGGTAGTTATCAATATCCTTGATCCTGATGCAATTGTGCTGGGCGGAGGGGTTGGAAATATTGATGAGCTTTATACTGATGGAGTAGAAGCTATTAAAAAATATGTGTTCAACAATCGGTTAGATACGCAATTTTTCCGCCCCAAACTAGGCGATAGTGCGGGAGTGTTTGGGGCTGCTATGCTCGTTAGTGAACCTACTTAGCTTAACAGAAACGTGTAGAGCGCTCCGGCTAGTATTCCACCTGCTACAGGCCCAACTATTGGAATCCATGAATAACTCCAATCACTACTTCCTTTGTTAGGAATTGGTAAAAGTGTGTGCATAACTCGGGGAGCAAGGTCGCGAGCCGGATTAATAGCGTAACCAGTGGTTCCCCCTAATGACATACCAATGGCGAATACTACTAAACCTACTGGAAGTGCTCCTAAAGCCCCTAATCCAAATTCTACCTCAGAGAATTCATTAGCTCTCAGTTCGGGGGGCGCAATAGATAGAGCGGCAAATACTAGCACGAAAGTCCCGATAAGCTCGGAAATAAAACTGGAAGCTGTTTTACGAATAGCGGGGCCGGTAGCAAATATGGCTAGTTTGGCTCCCGGATCATCGGTGGCTTCTACGTGGGGTCGGTACATCAGCCAAGCCAAAGTAGTGCCGGTGGCTGCTCCCAGCACTTGGGCCAAAATATACATCGGAACTTTACTCCACTCAAACACTCCGGCCGTCGCTAGCCCTAACGAAACTGCTGGATTAAGGTGGGCACCGCTATAGGGGGCCACTGTAAATACTGCAACAAATACTGCCATTCCCCAACCGGCAGTTATTACAATCCATCCGGCACTGTTGCCCTTTGTCTGATTGAGTACAACATTGCATACTACTCCATTGCCTAGTAGAAGTAGTAAGGCCGTTCCGATAAATTCAGCAGTAAAGTTAGTCATTAGGTTAGGTTAGTTTAGAATATAGCCTGAAGAGACCTCTTTGTATTGAGTAATTTGTGCTTTTTCCCAACTTTCATCTTTTCGGAGTATTTCGGCTAGTAGAGCAGCTACCACCGGAGCCATTTCCTGACTGGCGCGTGCATTGAGTAATAAACATCGGGTGCGACGGGCTAAAAAATCCTCTACTGTTCGGGCCATCTCGTGTTCAGCCGCCCAGACTACTTGGGCTTTGATGATTGGTAAATCAGGATGAATTGTTTCGCCTAGTTCGGGCTTGCGATCTACTAACTTACGTATAGCGATAGAATCTGAGCCGTAAAACCAAAGTGGATTAGCTGGGTCAACGTGCTTTAGCCAACCCCGGATACGTAAATCTTTGGTTGTTGATTCCTGATCTTCTAAGCCAGCAATTAGGGCTGCTTTATCTACCGCATCTTGACCCATCTTGCGGTAGGTTGTCCATTTCCCCCCGGTGATAGTGACCAACCCTGACACTGAAACGATAATTGAGTGGCTGCGAGAAATTTGCGACGTATCTTTTCCTTCCGACGTTTTTATGAGTGGTCGAAGTCCGGCAAACACGCTGAGCACATCGTCCCGTTTTGGGTCTTTAGTCAGGTACTGAGCGGCATGATCAATAATGAATTGTACTTCTTCCTCCAGTGCTCGAGGCTCCAGTGCTACGTCGTCAACCGGGGTATCAGTAGTACCGACAACTACTTTATCGTTCCAGGGTACGGCAAAGAGTACTCGGCCATCGTCAGTTTTAGGAACCATAATAGCCGATTCTCCGGGTAAGAATTTCTTGTCCAGTACTACGTGGACTCCTTGGCTTGGCTGGATAATATCTTCAGCCTTGGCATCGTCCATTTGAATAACATGATCGACAAAAACTCCGGTGGCGTTGATAACTACTCTACCGTCAATTTGGTAAGTTTTACCCGTTTCAAGGTCTTCAGCAACTACTCCCGAAACCATGTCGCTGGTTTTTAGAAGGTTCGTTACTTTCATGTAGTTAAGTAGCGTCCCTCCATTATCGGCACAGGTCTGCGCTAAGTTGATCGCTAAACGAGCGTCGTCGAACTGACCATCGTAATAGATTACCCCGCCCTTAAGACCATCTTGCTCAACGGTAGGTATCTTTTCAATCGTTTCTTCCTTTGAAAGACTTTTTGAGGGACCTAAGCCGAGTTTACCGGCCAGCACATCGTACACTTTCATACCTACGGTATAAAATGGGCCACCCCACCAATCGTAGGTAGGAATAACAAAAGCTTGATTGTGTACTAAATGAGGGGCGTTTTGCATCATCAGCCCTCGTTCGTGTAGTGCTTCTATCACCAATGAAACGTCGCCCTGTTGCAAGTAACGCACCCCACCGTGGGCTAGTTTGGTACTACGGCTGGAAGTACCCTTAGCAAAGTCAGCTTGCTCTAAAAGTAAGGTGGAATAGCCCCGTGAAGCAGCTTCAATCGCAGTTCCTAAGCCAGTAGCTCCTCCGCCAATAACGATTACATCCCATACGCTTTCGTAAGACTCCAACGTTTCCAACATACTATCTCTGTCCATTCGGCTCATAGGTATCTATTTGTTTTTAATCTTTTGCCCAGTTCTTTGACCTTCCTATCGCATCATCCCAGCGACTCAAGAGAGCTTCGCGATTGAAGTCGGCAGTAGGTTTAAAGGTTTTATCAACATCCCACTGGTCTTTCAGTTCACTAATATCTTTCCAGAAACCAACGGCTAGTCCAGCTAAATAAGCGGCTCCTAAAGCTGTGGTTTCCATTACTTGTGGCCGAACGACCGAGGTATTCAGAATATCTGCCTGAAACTGCATGAGCAAATTATTAGCTGAAGCCCCCCCGTCTACCCGCAATTCTTTAAAGGGGATTTGAGAATCTTTGTGCATTGCTTTCATCACGTCGGATGTTTGGTACGCCATGCTCTCGATGGCTGCTCGGGCAATATGCCCCGCTTCAGTACCCCGGGTAAGGCCAACAATCGCTCCTCGAGCATATTGATCCCAGTGAGGCGCACCCAAGCCGGTAAGAGCCGGAACCAGATAAACGTCGCCATTGTCGTCAACTGATTTAGCCAACTGTTCTACTTCCGAAGAGGATTCAATAATCTTCAATCCATCGCGAAGCCACTGAACAATGGCTCCTGCTACGAAGATACTTCCTTCCAGGGCGTAGGTGGTTTTGCCACCAATCTGCCACGCGATGGTTGTTAACAGATTATTTTTTGATTGGATAGGTTTCTCACCAGTATTCAGTACTGCGAAACATCCGGTGCCGTAGGTATTTTTTATCATGCCAGGTTCAGTACAAAGCTGACCAAACAAAGCAGCATGTTGATCTCCAGCAATACCACCCAGTGGAATTTCTCCTCCGAAGAGGTTAAAATCGGTTTTACCGTAGTCCTGACTACTCGGAACCACCTGCGGTAGCATACTCATCGGAACGCCCAACCGTTTGGTGATGGTACTGCTCCACCAAAGTTTATGGATGTCGTACAGCAAGGTTCGACTAGCATTGGTTACATCGCTGATATGCAAATGTCCGCCACTTAACTTATAAATGAGCCAACTGTCAACAGTACCAAAAGCTAGCTCGCCCCGCTCGGCTTTTTCCCGGGCACCTTCTACATTATCTAAAATCCACTTTACCTTGGTTCCACTGAAATACGCATCCGCCAGCAAGCCAGTTTTTTCTCGGATCGTATCTTCAAAACCTTCTTTTTTGAGCTGGTCACAAAACTGAGCAGTGCGCCGATCTTGCCACACAATTGCGTGATGAATAGGTTTGCCTGTATTTCGATCCCATATTACTGTAGTCTCGCGCTGGTTCGTAATTCCAATAGCGGCGATATCGCTAGCGGAGGCACCGGCTTTTTTCAGCACTGCCTGGGCTACGTTTAGTTGGGACTCCCAGATTTCTTCGGCATCGTGTTCTACCCAGCCAGGGCGAGGGTAATACTGCTTAAATTCTTGCTGAGTTGCGTAAGCAATATTGCCTTGGTGGTTAAACAAAATTGCGCGGGAACTGGTGGTGCCCTGATCTAGGGCTAGAATATATTGGGCCATGGTGTAGTGTTGTTGAGGCCTAAAAATAAAAGAAAGCTAAGGGTTTCCCCAATCCTACTTCTATTAATTCGCCGATTAGCTACCATAGTAGTAAAAATCTGAAGAGAACTTCAAATTTTCAGTGTCGACTCAGTACATTTGATGTATCTCTCTACTGTAGTATTTTTTGCTGATTGTTATGAAAGTACTTTTCTTCGTCTTCGCACTGCTGGTAAGCCATATTTCATTATTTGCCCAGGTTTTACGTGATATAGACCCAATGGTCACGGATCGACCTGGAGCAGGTACGGATGCTCCGGCAGTAGTAGAACCTAGTCACGTGCAGATTGAGTTAGGCTTTTTGTACCAAGACGATCCTCGCTCGAATCAGCAACTTCTCTTATATCCGAATACATTGGTCCGTATTGGGCTAACTAAACGACTTGAATTGAGGGCTAGTGCCGATCTGTTTCAGGAAGGTATTGGTGCACCAACGTTTGTTTCTCCGATTGTCTTAGGTACGAAGATTGGAATCACTGAAAACAGAGGGATTATTCCTCAATCAGCTTTAATTGTTAATGTGACACTTCCTCGGGAAGGCCCGTCTGAAGTACGTAATCCAATCGCTACTCCGGAACTACGGTTACTGATGACTCATTCTTTAACCAGTAGTATGTCACTTACCACAAATCTGGGCATCGGCTGGGGAGCAGATTTCGGAATAATTCAATACCCTGACCACTCTTATGCCGCTTCTTTGGATATTGGAATAAATGATTATCTGGCGGCATTCGGAGAGTTTTATGGCTTCTGGTCTCAGTTAGATCATTCTCATCTTTTTAATTTGGGTGGAACAGTGCTACTACTACCAGACCTGCAATTAGATGTGTCAGGCGGGGTTGGGATTAGTGAAAACGCTCCCAATTATTTTGTGAGTAGCGGGGTTTCGGTACGCTTTTGACAATGGACAATTAATAGTGGATAAATGACAGTGAATAATAACTGATGACTAATTTTCAAAATCAAAAAATCACTCGAATACTAACAATTTAGCCACTTAGCAATTGATCCATCGAGCCATTGAATAAACAACATTAACTCCGAATGGCTACTACCGGATTTAACCGAGAGGCAGTAATGGCCGGAATGATTCCTGAGATTATACCAATAGTGCTAGATACTATCAGGCCAATTAGAATATTAGGTAGCGTAAGCTGAAGTTCAAGCGACCCTATGGAAATAAATGTAGCCAGATAGACCAGAATCATTCCCACAGTTCCCCCAATTAAGCTTAGAAAAGTGGCCTCAAACAGAAACTGAAGTAGAATAAAGTAATTCTTGGCGCCCAGCGATTTTTGAATACCAATAATATTGGTGCGTTCTTTCACTGATACGAACATGATATTGGCTATACCGAAGCCACCAACTAGAATAGAGAAACTGCCGATAATGCCTCCCGCAATACTAATAACATTAAAAATATTATTGACCACTTCAGCAAAAGCCTCCGGGCGATTAATGGCAAAATTATCATCTTGACGCGGCCGTAATCCTCGGCGCCCCCGCATCAGACCGATTACTTCAAATTCTAGTTCTTTCAAACCTTCATCGTCCTTGAAACCCTTTAGACCAAGCGTAGAGCCAATCCCTCGGCGGCTCCGACTGGCGTACAGCTTCAAAAAGCTCTGATAAGGAATATAGCTAGTATAATCCGCACTAGGAGCATCTATAATATTTCCACCCTGCTCGGTGAGCACTCCTACTACCACAAATTTCAAACCCTTAACCTCTACCACTTTGCCCAGCGGGCTGCTCATCGGAAACAGTGACTTTGCGATTTCCGAACCAATAATGATTACATTTTGAGCAAATTCAGTTTCACGAACCGAAAAATATCGACCTTGGTTGATATCAACTTCAAAAACTTGATTGTACTGATAGGAAGCTCCAATTAAATTAACTCCACCAATATTACTGTTCCGGTGCTCTACGGTAAGGTTACTACGGTCGGCAAAAATACACATAGCCGAAGCTTGATTAACGTTAGCTTGTAAAAACTCAAATTCATTAAGTGTTGGTTGAGGCCGATTTACGTATTTCCACCAAGGGTAATTATCCTGAAACAGCCAGGGCCACTTTTCCACACGAATTACTTGATCGCCCAAAAAGTCTAAACTATCACGGATATTACGCTCCAGCGAATCAATAAGGGTAAAAACCGCAATAATGGCGAATATACCAATGGTTACTCCTAACAGCGATAGCGTAGTACGAAGCGGATTGGAACGAAGTGCGTCCCAAGCAGAGAGGAGGCTTTCGTAAATTAAGCGAGGAACCAGCAGGCGAGAAGCTTTCATATTGCGATGTTACAAAACTATAATCTTAAAAAAATGGAACTCAATACTTTTTACCAAACGTTCCATTCCATTAGAGACAAATATCTATCTTTGTCCCCGGCTAACAAATTCAACCACGTATCACTGTAACTACCAGAACTGTCCATGAAGCTATCGGAATTTAAGTACAAATTTGACGAAAAAGATCGCGAAAAGCTGATTGCTCTGCATCCAGCTGAAAATCGCGATGAGTCCCGCCTAATGGTAATTCACCGTGATACGGGAGACATTGAACACAAAGTCTTTAAAGACATCGTTGATTATTTTGACGAAGGTGATGTCTTCGTAGTGAACAATACGAAAGTATTTCCTGCTCGGTTGTACGGAAACAAAGAAAAAACTGGAGCAGAAATAGAGGTGTTTTTGCTTCGGGAGTTAAATCCTGATATGAACCTTTGGGATGTGCTCGTTGATCCGGCCCGTAAAATTCGGGTAGGCAACAAGCTTTACTTTGGCGAAGGCGAATTAGTAGCAGAAGTAATCGACAACACAACTTCCCGAGGGCGTACTATTCGCTTTTTATACGAGGGTGAGCGAGATACCTTCTACGAAATGATTAATACGCTTGGTGAAACCCCTCTTCCCGACCATTTTAAAGAACGGCGAAAAGTAGAGGCTAAAGACCGAGAGCGCTTTCAGACCATTTATGCTGAACACGTTGGGGCAGTAGCTGCTCCTACTGCAGGCTTGCACTTTACCAAACAGTTGCTCAAGCGGTTGGAAATTAAGGGAATTGATGTTGATCCTATCACCCTCCACATTGGTTTAGGAACCTTCCGCGATGTAGAAGTGGAAGATTTGACTAAACATAAAATGGATTCGGAAAACTATCGCATTACTGAACCCACAGCTGTGTCAGTTAACCGAGCTTTAGACGAAAAAAGACGAGTTTGCTCTATTGGTACAACGTCTATGCGAGCCTTAGAATCTTCCGTATCTGCTAGTGGCCGTTTGAAGGCGAACGAGGGATGGACCGACAAATTTATTTTTCCTCCCTATGAGTATAAAATTTGTAACGCACTAGTGACTAATTTCCACTTGCCCCAATCAACGTTGCTGATGATGGCCGCTGCTTTTGGGGGGTATGAGTTAGTGATGAAGGCTTATGAAATTGCGGTGAAAGAAAAATACCGCTTTTTCACCTATGGGGATGCTATGCTAATTATCTAATGCCATTGGCAGTAGATCAAGCAGCTGTGATTGTGGCGGGGGGGCAAGGCTCCCGAATGCAATCAGATGTTCCCAAACAGTTTCTTATACTTGCCGGAAAACCACTGCTACTCCATACCTTAGAAGCATTCTATCGGTACAATGCATCTTTACCAATTTGGTTGGTATTACCTGAAACTGAACACGCTCGCTGGGCTAATTTGTGCCAAAAGTACCAGTGTGTAGTACCACATCAGGTAGTAGGTGGGGGAGCGTGCCGTCCACAGTCGGTAAAAAATGGGGTTACTCGCGTACAGTCTGAAAATAGCTTAGTCGCAATTCATGATGGTGTCCGTCCGTTAGTAACAACTCAGATTATTAAAAAATCTTTTGAGGTAGCCGAAAAAGAAGGCTCCGCTATTGCAAGCGTGCCTTTAAAAGATTCACTTCGCAAGAAAAGTGGTGAAGGGTCAATTGCGCAGAACCGGGTTGATTTTCGGCTAATGCAAACTCCCCAAACATTTCGTTTGACCTGGTTATTAGAAGCCTATGAAAAGCTAAGTTCTATTGATGAGTTCAGCGATGAAGCTAGTATGGTAGAAGCTGTCGGACGACGAGTGACGCTTTTTGACGGAGATTATCAGAACATAAAGGTAACTACTCCGGAAGATTTGCTGGTAGCGGAAGCCTTTCTGTCTTAGAAGGCTTCCTAATAGGAGTGTTGGGTCGTTAGTATTCGTCTTCGTTAAAAAAGAAGTCTTCTTTAGTGGGATAATCGGGCCATATTTCTTCAATATTCTCGTAGGGTTGCCCATCATCTTCTAACTCTTGCAAGTTTTCAACAACTTCTAATGGCGCACCGGAGCGAATGGAGAAATCGATAAGCTCATCTTTGGTAGCCGGCCAAGGGGCATCTTCTAAATAAGAGGCAAGTTCTAATGTCCAATACATACTTATCAAATTTTCTGTTTGACGTTGAATTCAGGAATGATGAATAATAAAATGTTATAGTTAATTCAAAAGAAAATTGTCAATTTTCTTACCAAAGAGAGCTTCAAAATGGTAATAAACTTCTAATTCAATTACGTGGGAAAGATATTCCTCAAAAAAAAAGTTTCATTAGGCTTCACAATTTCTTATAAGTACTTATCTAAATCATTCTGTAACTCTTCTAAAAGCTCCTTTTTCACCTGTAGTTTTCTCATTTGCGACCGAAGGCGCCCGGCCGCTCTACGGTCATCTTCTGAGAAGCTACGAGTATCTCGGCTATTGAGTAAATGTTGGTTTTCCGTTTTAGATCGGTCTAGCTCTTCCTCATCGCGAGAAATAAGATCACTGAGCAACGGAATTTTCTGCTGAAGTTTTTCGGCAGCATTGAGGTACGAATGATCGGGGTTACGGTTAGCCACGAGCTTCTCAAGGAAGTTGATTTCTAATGCTTTCTCGCAGGCGTAATTAAAAGTTTCGGTAAGCTCAATAGAACGTTCGCGAGAAATTCGTCCCGACTGTTTCCATTCCATCCGAAGTTGTTTTACTTCTTCGAACATATTATCCTTCTCTTTACCAATTAAGTCTTTGGCTTTGGAGATTAAACCCTTCTTTCGCGACATAGCCTCATCCGGACTCATGTAGCTAGACTGCCCACCGTACCGATTATTCCCCGATCGGTCCCGATCGTAGCCACCTCGGTTCCGATCATAACCACCTTGCCGACCGCCGTATCCACCACCTGAGCGGTCGCGATCGTAGCCACCCCGATTTCGGTCATAACCGCCTTGCCGGTCGCCATACCCGCCACCACCTGAGCGGTCGTATCCCCGCGATTGATAATCTCCGTAGCTGTCACTGCGAAAGATTTTATTAGTCAGCGACTTATGATTTCTAAACAACTTGGAATACTGAAAACCAGGAATTTTTCCAACTTCTCGCCAGGCAGCCTGTAATTCTTTAGCTCGCTCTCTAGCTTCTTGCTTATCGGGGGCTCTTAATAAATGATACAAGTCATTATTGATCTCTCGGTAGCGCCTCATTCGGTCGTACATCATTTGTTTACGCTCCTCAAAAAACTGCTTTCGCCGCTGGAAGAAATTGTCCAAAATCTCATTAAACCGATCCTCGATCTCTTCTTGATACTCTTCATCTACTGCTCCAGTCTTGATCCATTTTCCTTTTACTTCTTTTAGCTGATCAGTGGCTTCTTGCCAGTCGGAACTAAACTCGAAGGGTTCAGCTTCGGCAATTAGAGCCCGTTTAATTTCCAGATTTTTAATTCGGTTTTGAGTGATAATTTCTCGGAGCTTTTCTTCTATGGTATCGAGCCGAGTGTACAATTGAGTATATTCACCCAATGCATCAAACTTGGCTAAACTTTCTCGCATGTGAATCAGCTTCATTAGGTAGGAGCCTTTATTTTCTGACTCCTCGACAGATTGTTCTAGCTGGGATACTTTATTTTCAGCCATGGTAAAACGATCTTCAAAATACTTAATCGTTGATGCCTCGCTTTCGCGTACTTCGCCAATTTCGCGCGCAGGGTATTCAAGAAAGGCGTTTCGGTAAATTTTACCGTCTTGAATGAATCCGAATGGTGTGGTTGCCTGATCCAATGTTCTAAGGGTTTAAAGTTGATAATGCCGGATAGTTAGATAAACCGGAATTTGATGAATAGTTATTGAAATTTGTGGTTTTAATTTACTATTGTTCGCAATGATTACGATTTTTCAGAAATTACGCAAAAATATC
>JGI12210J13797_10298224_pt1 | contig 14127 bp, 15 predicted proteins | sample ElkSlonscriptome_3_FD_13797 | JGI IMG/M metagenome (IMG submission 13797)
CGGGCAGCTTCGAGGAGCAGCAAGACGCGTTCACCGAGCTGATGGTCTCGCTGGTGCTCTCGCTGGCGCTGGTCTACATGGTGCTGGCCGCCCAGTACGAGTCGCTGAGCGACCCGCTGGTGGTGATGCTGTCGGTGCCGGTGGCGGGGATCGGGGTGCTGGTGACCCTGGTGCTCACCCACACCACGCTCAACGTGCAGTCGTTCATCGGCTGCATCATGCTGGGCGGGATCGTGGTGAACAACGCGATCCTGCTGGTGGACCAGGCGCGGCGGCTGCAAGAGGAGGGCATGGGCACCACGGAGGCGGTGGCCGAGGCGGGGCGCCGGCGGCTGCGGCCGATCTTGATGACCACGCTGACCACGGTGCTGGCGCTGCTGCCGCTGGCGCTCGGGGTGGGGGAGGGGGCCGATGCTCAGGCGCCGCTGGCCCGCGCGGTGCTGGGAGGGCTGGCCGCGTCTACGTTGATCACGCTGGTGCTGGTGCCGGTGGTGTTCTCGGTGGCGCGGCGGGAGCGATCGGGCAAGGGGAGCACGTCATGAGCCCGCGTCGAGTCTTGGTGACCGGGCCCACGGGCAATGTCGGTCGGGAGGTCGTCCGCGTGCTGCTCGCGCGCGGGGTCGCGGTGCGAGCGGGGCACCATCGGCCCGACTCGTGTCGGGCGCGGCTCGGCGACGAGGTCGAGGTGGTCCACCTCGATCTCCGCGATCCCGGCAGCTACGCCGCGGCCGCGCGAGGATGCGATGCGGCGTTCCTCCTGCGTCCTCCCGCCATCTCCGACACGCGGAGCACCCTCAACCGCTTCATCGATGTCGCGCGCGCGGCTGGGGTGGGGCACCTGGTGTTCCTCTCGGTGGCGGGAGCGGAGCGCAACCGGTTCGTGCCGCACCACGCGGTCGAGGAGCACCTGCGAGCGCTCGGGCCCGATCACACCCTGCTCCGCCCCGGGTTCTTCGCCCAGAACTTCCAAGACGCGTACCGCCGCGATGTCGTGGAGGACGACCGGGTCTACGTGCCCGTGGGTCGAGGCCGGGTGGCGTTCGTCGATCTCCGCGACGTGGCGGAGGTCGCGGCGCAGGCCCTGCTCGAGCCCGCCGAGCACCGCGGCCGCGCCCACACCCTGACCGGGCCCGAGGCGATCACCTTCGAGCACGCGGCCGCGCTGCTCTCGGACGCGATCGGGCGCACCGTGACCTACCAGCCCGCGTCGGTGCTCGGCTACGTCCGTCACCTGCGACGGCGCTCGCTGCCGTGGGCACAGGTGCTGGTCCAGACCGCGCTGCACGTGGGGCTGCGCTTCGGCCACGCCGCGAAGGTCGATCCCACGCTCTGTTCGCTGCTCGGCCGCCCCGGTCATACCTTCGGAGACTACGTGCGCGCCCGTGCCTCGGAGTGGTCTCGCTCCTCAGCATCCCTCGACCGGTAGGGTGCGACGGTCGACCGTCGACCGACGCGAAGAAATCTTCGCGGTGACCGATGAAACGACGTGTCCACCGGCAGCACTCGCGCCCTCGCGCCCGTGTTCTGGCCCCGGCTTCGGGCGCTGGGGGCGAGCATCGCGGCGGGAACCCAGGGCGGGCGGGGCCCGTTCGCCACCGTCGCCGCGCCGATCGAGTCCGGGCCGCCGCTCGCTCGCGGGGCGACGCAGGCCGATCCCGCTGCACCTCGAGATCTCGAGCGCGTGTTCGTCTGTAGTGGTCAGGCGCGGCCCGATCCCGAGTGGATCCAGACGCTCGCCGCACGCGACGAGGCCTGCGACGCGCTGGTCGAGGCGGCCGACTCGCAGTGTGGCCCCGCGGGCACGGGCCGGTTCCGCGCGTGGCTGGCCGATCCGGCCGGCGTGGCGCTTCGTGGCCAAGGAGCTGCTCGACGACGACATCCAGGTCAATTGCATCGCGCTGGGGGCCCTGGAGGGCGACATCATGCAGGCCTACCCGGAGGCGGAGCGGATCATCGCGATGACGGAGGCGCGCTCGCAGGGGCGCCGGCGCTGCACCGAGCAGGAGGCCGCGCAGGCGCAGGCATTCTTGCTCAGCGCGGCGGCGGACTCGATCACCGGCTCGGTGCTCCGCATGGCGCGGCTACGCCAGGGACGACTCGATCATCCGCTGGGCGACGCGCGAGGCCACCTCGCCCACCTCGGTGCTCCCGGTGACCTGGCGGGTCACGTAGTACCCCTCCATCACCAGCGACAGCTCGCGGGCCAGCGCCTGCGGATCACCCGAGCCGGCGTAGCCCGCCAGCTCGCGGATGATGTCCTCCATGGCGCGCTTGTGGGCGGCGGCGGCCTGGTGGGCCGGGCTGTGCATGGCGGGGTACTGCAGCGCCACGTTGACGAAGAAGCAGCCGTTGAAGCCCCCGCACGAGAAGAAGTCGTCGAGCGCGTCGAAGATGGCCAGCAGCTGGCCGCGCGGCGTGTCGCCCCCGTGCTTGCGCAGCACCTCGCGGAAGGTCTCCTGCCACCACCGGTCCTTCCACTCGAGCGTCTCCTGGATGAGGGCGTCCTTCGAGGGGAAGTGGTTGTAGAAGGTGGTCTTGGTGACCCCGACCTCCGCAAGGATTGCGTCGAGGCCGACGGCGTGAAAGCCGGAGCGCTGGAACATCTCGTAGGCGACCTGGACGATCTGGTCTCTGGAGCTCGTTCTCATGTCATCGATATCTCGGTGGCGCTCGCGCGGTCCTGGTTGACCCCAAGTCAACCTCAGCGTGACCAGGAGTCAAGTGTCGGGCCGGAGCGCGCGTGCCACCTTGCCGGTGGCGTGAAGACCCCACTCGACCCCTCCCGCCCGCTCATCCTGCCGCTGGCGATCCTCGCGGCGACCACCGCCGGCTGCCGCGACGCGCCCGAGCCCGAGCCCGTGCCCGAGCCCGCGGTGACGCACGCGAGCTCCGGCGCGTTCCCCGTGGGCGAGAGCATCGCGCTCACCATCACGCGGGGGCTGCCCGAGCACGGCACCGAGCACGGGATCGATCTGCTCTACGTCGACCCGGACTCGCCGCACTTCGGCACGTTCTTGCAGCGCTTCACCGACCTGCCCTACGAGGGGGGTGAGCCGCCGCACCACCTCTACTACAGCCCCACCGGACGGCTGTACGCCGCCGGCCTCGACCCCCGCTGTAGCCTGATGCTGGTCGATCTGCGGCTGGAGCTGGGCAAGCCCGTCATCGAGGGCGTCACGTGCATCCCCACCCACGGGCACGTGGTGGGCGAGGACATCCTGTGGCGCACCGTCGGCGGCCGAGAGCTGATGTACGTGACCTTCATGGGCGGAAAGGGCACCGGCGACATGCTCGGGCACGGCAGCGTGGTGGCCTTCGACGCCGTGACCCACGAGATCGTGGCCGAGATCGTCGATCCGGACGACCCCGACGATCCCGACGACACGTTCATCCGGTACCCCCACGGGATCACGGCGCTGGGCGACACCATGATCGTCTCCTCGACGATCGTCCCCACCCTCGACATCTCGAGCCCGCGCGCCGCGATCGGAGACACGATCTCCGTCATCGACATGGTGCGCCACGAGGTCGTCGAGACCCGGGTGGTCGACGTCAGCCCCAAGCCGGAGGGCGAGCTGCCCTCGTCCCCGGTGGAGGTGCTGTTCTTGCGCCCCGCGATCCACCCCGACCTCGACCCCGGCGTGCTGGTGAACACCATGTTCGGCGGCGACATCTGGTACGCGACCTACGACGCCGAGCGCGAGGCGCCGCTGGGCGAGTTCTCGCGGATCTACACCGGAGCCCGCGAGGGCACCGGCGTGCCGCTGGAATTCTATGCCTACGATCAGAAGCTCTACGTCAGCCACGGTCACCCCGGGGTGGTGAAGCAGTACCGGCTCGATCGCCTCCCCGCCCTCGAGCCGGCCGGGCCCGACTTCCACGCCGATCCCGGCGCGCACCACCTGGTGTTCTTCGAGACCAAGGCCGGCCGCGCGCTGATGGCCTCGCAGAACAACCTGCTGGACCTTCGCGACACGCTGGGCATGCAACTGAGCGCCCACACCCTCACCGTGCACGATCTGGAGACGGGCGAGCGGGTCGCCACCGTCGACTTCCGCGAGACGTACGGGCTGGGCCTGGCCAACATCGTGGGCGCGCTCGACTCCGAGGGGAAGATCGGCGAGGAGTGGTTCACCCACCATCACTAGCGATGCCACGCCGCTCTCGCTCTCGCTCCGGCGCGGCTCGATCACGCCTCGCCGGAGGTGCTCTGGGGCTGCTGGGGCTGCTGCCAGGCCTGCTCTGCTGCGCGCCCGAGCCCCTGCCCCCGCCCACCCCGCTGCCGGGCTTCGAGACCCCGTTCTACTTCGGGGGCTTCACCGTGCCGGCCGACAACCCGCTGACCGTAGAGGGCGTGGCCCTGGGCCGGATGCTCTTCTACGAGGAGCGGCTCTCGGCCGACGACACGATCTCGTGCGCCACCTGCCACCAGCCGGCTCGAGCGTTTACCGACGGACGGACGCTGGCGCGGGGGATCCACGGCGCTCGGACCCCGCGCAACACCATGTCGCTGGCGAACCTGCTGTGGGGACCGCAGCGGTTCTTCTGGGACGGCCGCGCCGTCGACCTGGAGCAGCAGGCGGGGCAGCCGATCGTGAACCCCGACGAGATGGGCTCGACCTGGGACGAGGTCATCGCGAAGCTCGAGCGTGCGCCGGCCTACCCGGCGAGCTTCGAAGCGGCGTTCGGCACCCGCGAGATCACCCCCGAGCGGGTGACCAAGGCGCTCGCGTCGTTCGAGCGCACCATGGTCTCCACCGGCTCTCGCTACGATCGCTACCTGCGGGGAGAGCTCCGGCTCGACCCACGGGAGCAGCGGGGCCGCGAGCTGTTCATGACCCACCCCGACGCCAAGGCCGGAATCCGCGGGGCCAACTGCATCGATTGCCACAGCCAGTTCCTCACCAGCGGCTTCGCGCCCGAATTCGACGGGTTCCAGAACAACGGGCTGGACGACGACGACCAGCTCGAGGCGGGGCTGATGGCGGTCACCGGCCGCTCGCGTGATCGCGGGCGGTTCAAGGCGCCCACGCTGCGGAACATCGAGCTGACCGCGCCCTACATGCACGATGGTCGGTTCGCGACGCTCGAGGAGGTCATCGATCACTACAGCGATCACGTCGTGAGCAGCTCGACCCTCGACCCGCTGATCCGCGAGGCCGCCAACACCCCGGGCGCGCCGCTGGGCGTGACCCTCACCCACGACGAGAAGGCGGCGCTGCTCGCCTTCCTGCGCACGCTGACCGACCATGAATTCGTCCACGACCCCTCGCTCTCCGACCCGGGCGCGTAGCCGAGCGCTGGCCCGCTGGGCGCTGCTGCTGGCGAGCTGCGGCGGTCCTGCGCCGGCCGAGCCGGCCGAGCCCTCGGGCACGCTCACCCTCCACCTCCACGGGCGGGTCGGCGGCGAGGCGCTGCGCATGGACGGTACGCGCTACCCCAACCCGGGCGGCGCGGGCAGCTTCGAGCTCTACGATGCCCGCGTCCATCTCAGCCACCTCGTGCTCTCGGGGCCGGCGGGTGAGGTCGTCGAGCCCGACAGCGTGCACCTGGTGCGGTTCTCCGCGTCGGGGCAGCCCTTCGCGCTGTCGCTCGAGCACGTCCCACCGGGGCGATACGATCGGATCGCCGTGGCCATCGGGGTCGACGCCGTGGCCAACGCTCGGATCGATCACGTCGGCGACCTCGATCCCAACGGCCAGATGGCCTGGAATTGGAAGACGGGCTACAAGTTCTTCGTCCTCGAGGGGGAGGTGCATCCCGAGGAGGGCGAGAGCGTCCCGCTCGTCCATCACGTGGGGTTCTCGGAGAGCTATCGCCCGCTCACGTGCGCCGTGCCTGGGGGCGTCGAGGTGCCCCGCGGGGGAGGGGCCGAGGTCGACCTCGAGGTCGACCTCGGGCAGGCACTTCGTGAGCCGCACCTCATCGACCTGGTTGGCCTGCCCTCGGTGAAGCTCGACCCGGCCGACGCCGCGCTCATCGCCGACAACTACGCGGACATGATCTCGGTGCGCGGATCCGCCGGCGAGGGCGGGTCGCGCTGCACGGTGGTCGCCGCCACCAGCCCGCCATGAGCCGGGGCGCGAGGATCGGTGCGCTGGCCGGGCTGGCCGTGCTCGCGGCGTGTGGCCCGAGCGCGGACGAGCCGAGAGAGCCGTCGACGATCCCGGCCCACTTCCCCGGTGCGCTCACCGTTCCCGCCCGCAACCCGAGCACCGCGCGCGGCGTCGCGCTCGGTCGGCGGCTGTTCTACGACCCCATCGTCTCGGGCGACCGGCAGCGCTCCTGCGCCACGTGTCACGACCCCGCGCGGGCGTTCACCGACGGTGTCGCGCGCTCCACCGCAGGGGCGTCGGGCCGGAGGTTGCCGCGGAACTCGCCCACGCTCGTCAACCTGGCCTGGGGCTCGTCGTTCTTCTGGGACGGCGGAGCCGCGGACCTCGAGTCGCAGGCCTTTGGTCCGCTGACCCACCCCGACGAGCTGGGCGTCGACCTGGTCGAGCTGACCACCCGCCTCGAGCTGGACCCGAGCTACCGCTCCGCCTTTCGCGAGGCCTTCGGCGCCGAGCGGATCGAGTCGGCGTTCGTGGCCCGGGCGCTGGCGCAGTTCGAGCGCTCGCTGGTCTCGGCCAGCTCGCCCTACGATGACCACGTCACCGGGCGGGCTGCGCTCGATCCTCTCCCGGCCCGGGGCCTGGGCCTGTTCACGGCGAAGGGCTGCGTCGAGTGCCACGTGCCGCCGCTGTTCACCGACGGCCAGTTCCACGACATCGGGCTCGACGCCGGCTTCACCGACGAGGACGAGGGCATCCACCAGGGTCGCTACCGAGTGACCCACCACGCCGCCGACCTGGGGCGGTTCAAGACGCCCACCCTGCGCAACGTGGAGGTCACCGGGCCGTACATGCACGACGGGCGCTTCGACACGCTCGAGCAGGTGCTCGCCCACTACGATCACGGCGTGGTGGCCTCGGCGAACCTCGACCCGCGTCTCGCAGGGGAGGGGGCCCGGGGGATTGCGGTGCACGACGACGAGGCACGAGCGCTGGTCGCCTTCCTCCACGCGCTCACCGATCCCCAGGTCCTCGACGCGCCCGCGCACCGCCCTCCGTGATCGGCACCGCGCCCGAGCACCCGCGGGCGGAGCTGAGCGACCGAGCCGCACGCTCGGAAGGGGAGTGTGCGGCCCGGGGGATTTCATTCACGTCCCGCCGAAAGGGATTTCGGTGCTCGGGCTCATCGGCGCGGGCGAGAACGCACCACCCACGCGGCCACCAGCGCAAAGCCCAGCGTCAGCGGGGAGCTGCCGATCGAGCAGCTCCCCTCGCAGTCGCCGAAGCACGGCCCGTCACGCTCGACCTCCACCCCAGCCGCCATCGCGCTGCACGGGTGATCGTAGGTCTCCCCGTCGACCCCGCACACCGGATCGTAGACATCGGTGCACACCAGGCCCCCGCCGTCGCTGCCGGCGGAGGTGACCGCTCCGGTGCTCGACGCCCCGGGCTCGCCGGTGCTCGACACCCCGGGCTCTCCCGACGACGAGCCGGCCTCGCCCTCGCCGCTCCCCGACGATGGTCCGTGGCCTTCGCCGAGGCCGGTCTCGGTCCCGGACCCGGACCCCGTGCTGCCATCGGTCGTCCCCGTGTCGTCGGCGGTCTCGTCCATCGTGTGTTCCTCTTGCTCCGCCGTTGATCACCCGCTGCAAGAACGCCATGAGCATCAGGTGGGGCCCCGCCTCACGGGGTTCGGTTCGACTCGAGGGCTGAGTACTACACGCGGGGTCAAGGGTATTCGTGTGCACCGTTCCTTGGAAACCACGGTCGGCCTCTTTACGATCGAAATTCCTTGACCCCTTCGTGCAAGCTGCAATAGGGTTTACACTTAGGAGCAGCGGGCCGTGTGTTGGTGTCGAGGCTCACTCCCAGGGGAGTAGAAATATGACAAACAAGAAGATCAGTGTGCTGTTGGGGTTGCTCGTCATTGGTTGCAATGGCGCGATCGAGGGGGAAACCATTGAGGACGGGGTGGCCGAGTCCAAGTCCGACCTCGACCTCGAGATCGACGAGATCATTGCCAACCTCGAGGCGGCCGACTATCCTTCGTCGGAGATCGAGGTCCTCACCGACGGTACCGTCATCGTGGGCGGTGACGCGGTGGTCTCCCTCGAGGCCTCGCGCGAGATCGCCGGGCGGAGGCACGTACCCGAGGCGTTCGATGGCGATACGCCGGATTCCTTCCGTCAGTATCGCACCACCAACCTGGTGGGCAGCGGCGTCACCACGATCTGCATCGTCCCGACCGCGGCGTTCAACAACAACGCGAACCTGAGCAACGGGCTCAATACCGCGATCGCTCGGTACAACGCCGAGGGCCTGTCGTTCACCATGCAGCGCAACGGCAGTGGCTGTAGCGCGACCATCAACGCCAACGTGTCGGGCACGAGCGGGGGATCGGCCGGCTTCCCCTCGGGAGGGCTGCCCTACAACACCATCAACATCGGCAGTGCCCTGAGCGCGACCAATGCGGCCCACGTCATCGCGCACGAACTCGGTCACTGCATCGGCTTCCGTCACTCCGACTACTACGACCGCTCCATCAGCTGTGGATCGGGTGGCAATGAAGGGGATGCGGGGGTCGGTGCCATCCATATCCCGAACACGCCGACGACTGCGGTGTACAACGGATCGGTGATGAACGCCTGCTACAATGGCGGTAGCAACGGGGTCTGGACCCCTTCGGACGTCATCGCCCTCGATGAGCTCTACGGCGCGCCAACTCCCCCGACCGGCGGTTCCTGCCTCGGGAGCTGCGGCGGCTCTGCCGGCTCGTGCTGGTGTGATGATTCGTGCGCCAGCTTCGGCGACTGCTGTGCGGACAAGGGGCAGATATGCGATCCCGGCCCGAACAGCTGCGTCGAAGCATGCGGTGCCAATGCCGGCGCGTGCTGGTGCGACGCCTCGTGCATTAGCTTCGGCGACTGCTGTGTCAACAAGATCGAGGAGTGCGGACCCTAGGCTTCGTCGACAGGACCTTCGCAAGCGGTGAACTCACCGCGGACTCCGGGACGGATGCTACATCGAGACTCGATGGCATCCGTCCCGACTCCTTGGAAGGCTCGAGCATCGATGGTTGGCCGGGGCCCCATGAGCTGGGCCGAGTTCATGAAGCGGGTCTTCGCGGTCGACGTGCCACAGTACCGTGGCTCAATGAAGGTCATCGGTCTCGTGGGGTCAGAACACCGCCCCCGCGGCTCATGCCTTCGTTCCTCATCGGTTGATTACGCCCGGTAAACGCCCTCTTCGCGCCTTGGCACGGCCGACGCTGACGCCGTTCTTTTGCAAGCCATCACGGTTCCAGGGGACTAGCAGCCCGTGGTGAAACCCTCGCGCGGCCATAACACCGCCCCCGCGGCTCATGCCTTCGTTGCTCATCGGTTGATTACGCCCAGTAAACGCCCTCTTCGCGCCTTGGCACGAGCCGCGCTGACGGCGTTCTGACCCCACGAGGGTTTCACCACGGGCTGCTAGACCCCGTCTCACTACGGGCCCAGCCCCCCGGCAGCGCGGCCCGCTCCGAGGCGCACGCGGCACTGGCCCGGGCGCGGGCCGGGTGCGCTATCCTCCTTCGCCATGAGCGAGTTCGACATCGGCGCGATGATGGGTCAGGTCCAGCAGATGCAGGAGCAGATGGCTCAGATGCAGAAGGAGCTGGAGAACGTCATCGTCGAGGGGGCCGCGGGCGGCGGCATGGTCAAGGTCAAGGCGACCGCGGGCTTGCGCGTGCAGTCGGTGGAGATCGACGACGCGGTCATGGGTGAAGACCGCGACATGCTGCAAGACCTCATCACCGCGGCCGTCAACGCGGCGCTCGAGAAGGCTCGCGAGAAGGCGGGCGAGCAGGCTCAGCAGCGCATGGGCTCCATGCTGCCTCCCGGCCTCGCCGGCCAATTCCCCGGCCTGTGAGCGGACCCCCGCACGACGGGTCCGACGCCGGCGGCGATCCGCTGCGGCGGCTTTCGGGGCTGCTCGCGCGGCTGCCCGGCATCGGCGACAAGTCGGCCATGCGCCTGGCGCTGGCCCTGGTGCGCTCCAAGCCCGACTACCTGCAGGCGCTCGCCCAGGCCATCGAGGGCGTGCACCAGCAGCTCAGGCAGTGCCAGGTGTGCTGCGACTTCACCTCCGACGAGGTCTGCGGCCGGTGCCGCGACGCCCGACGCGATCACACCCTCATCTGCGTGGTGTCCCAGCCCCAGGATCGCATGGCGATCGAGCGCACCGGCGTGTTCCGGGGCCTGTACCACGTGCTGCACGGCGTGCTCGACCCGCTCGGCGGGATCGGGCCCGGCGATCTGCGCATCGACGCCCTGCTCGCTCGGCTCCGCTCCGACCCCGAGCGCCCGGCCATCGAGGAGCTCATCGTGGCCACCAGCCCCAACGTCGAGGGCGACGCGACCGCGCTGTACCTCTCCAAGCTCATCGGGCCGCTCGGCGTGCGGGTCACCCGGATCGCCTCCGGCGTGGCGGTGGGGGGCGAGCTGGAGTACGCCGACGTGACCACGCTCCACCGCGCCCTCGAAGATCGCCGCCAGCTCTGAGCCGAGCGGCCTCACCGAGGCCCCGATTCCTCACGATCGGGGGGTCGACGCGCCGCGTTTCGGGCTTCGCCGCGAGCCCACCACGATGTGACGAAAGCCGCCTGAGGCCGCTGATGGCCTCCCAGGGCCATCCAGAGCCATCCTGGCTCTCCCCCGGCGGCCCCCCCGTGGACTTGCATCATCGAGTCTGCTAGCGTGGGCCGGCTTCCAGCCCTCCAGCCTGCCCCACTGTGCCGCTGGCACGGCCGTGCATCCCTGGCCTGGGCCCGGGTCGAGATTCGCCTCTCAGGAGTACTCCCCCTTGACCAATCTCAGCGCTCAGCTCGTCATGTACGAGGAAGAAGTGAGGCGGATCCAGACGGTGGCCGATCGCCTCCAACAGGATTCGCGCGCACGAGCCATCCTGGTGGTCGACAAGAACGGCCAGCTCATTGCGGCCTCGGGTTCGGCCGCTGATCTGGACACCACCTCGTTGAGCTCGCTGGTCGCCGGCAACGTCGCTGCGACCGGTGGCATCGCCAAGCTCATCGAGGAAGACGAGTTCACCGGTCAGTTCCACGAGGGCAAGGGCATCAGCGTCCACATGACCATCGTGGGCCGCCGCGTCATCCTCGTGGTGCTCTTCGACAAGAACACTACGCACGGACTGGTTCGTCTCCGCGTCAAGAAGGCGGGGACCGAGCTGGAGTCGGTCCTCGAAGACGTGATGAAGAAGGCAGAGTCCCCTCAGGTCAATGTCTTCGCCGAGATCACCGACGCGGACATCGACAACCTCTTCAACGACTAGTCGCCGTACCCGCCGGTCTCGGCGCCCGAGGTTCGCCCCGTGTCGTTCATCAACTACAGCTCTCGCGAGATCAACTGCAAGCTGGTCTATTATGGCCCTGGTCTGTGCGGCAAGACCACGAACTTGCAGTACATCTACAACAAGACCAAGGCCGACGCGAAGGGCAAGATGATCTCCCTCGCGACCGAGACCGAGCGGACCTTGTTCTTCGACTTCCTGCCGCTGTCGCTGGGGGAGATCCGGGGCTTTCGCACCCGCTTCCACCTCTACACGGTGCCGGGCCAGGTCTTCTACGACGCCAGCCGAAAGCTGATCCTCAAGGGGGTCGACGGCGTGTGCTTCGTGGCCGACTCGCAGCTTGAGCGCATGGAAGCGAACATCGAGAGCCTCGAGAACCTGCGGGAGAACCTCACCGAGCAGGGCTACGACCTCGACAAGCTCCCGTACTGCGTGCAGTACAACAAGCGCGACCTGCCCTCCGTGGTGCCGGTGGAGGAGCTGTCCGAGGTCCTCAACCCCACGCGCGTGCCCGAGTTCGAGGCGGTGGCCCCCACCGGGGTCGGGGTGTTCGACACCCTCAAGGCGCTGGCCAAGCAAGTCCTCACCGAGCTCCGCAAGGGCACCTGAGCCCCGCGCGAGCGCGAGCACGACAGCCCGCTGCGAGCACGTCTCGCCGCGGGCTCGTTATTTTCGCGAGCGTCGGCGCGGGGTGATGCGAGTCGCGGGCTCGGCTCGACGTCGCGCGAGCATCGGCGAGCACGTCTCGTCGCGGGCTCCGGCGTCGCGCGAGCATCGGCGACTCGAGCTGCGGGCTTCGGCATCGCGGTCGGCTCGGGCGATCCGGTCGAGAACGGCGCGGTCGCGCTCGTGGGGGAAACACGGTGTGCGTGTCGCTCCCAGGCTCTGACGGCGCGGGGCACATCCTCCCTCATGGCCGAGCGGCTCGCCGATCATCGTGCACGCATTGCTACGACATGGTCACCGATTCGTGGCCTTCGACGTCGTTTCTTCCCGAGCATCGCGAGAGGGGCTGGCTATAGTCGTGAGGCCCCGGCTCGTCATGATGGCTTCGTCCAGCTCGGTCTCCCTCGTCGCTCCGATCCCCTCGGGGGTCACCGCGTCGTCGGAGCTCGGGAGGTGCCTGCGGATCGACCCGTTTCGCTCGCTGTCGGTGCCCGCCCCGGTGCTCGCCTCCCTGATCCCCGCGGTGGGCCCCATCGTGCAGCGCGGCGGCGCTCGGCTGCGCCTCGCGGTGCTGATGACGGTGGTGGTCGGCGCGGTGAGTCTGCTGGCCTACGCCTCGTGGTCGCGGGTCTCGCAGGGCCAGGCGGTCTCGTCCGCGAGCCGCCTCTAAGCGTCTCGAGTTGACGAGGTTCGGGCCGAGATTGCCCGGGCCGAGATTGCCCGGTCCCCCCGGTGAGGGTGGGGCACCCCGCCCCAATTACCCCGCGGCGGTCGTCCTCTCCCGGTGCAAAGGTCCGTTCGCCGCTTGCTCGGCGCATCCGCTCGTGCGTAGCTTCGTCCCTTCGGGATCCCCACCTCCCTGGAGCACCCATGAGACGAAGCACCCTGACCCTGTCCCTGGCCCTCGCGGCGGCCCTGCCCGCGCTGTCGAGCGCGGCCGAGCCCGAGGCCACGGCGGAGGTCACCGCCACCGCCACCGCCGACGTGACGGCCGTCGTAGAGATCAGCGAAGACGAAGCGCTGGAAGACGACATCCTCATCGCCATCGATCTGCCGATCGTGGTGGCCGAGGCCCGTGACGCCGGCGTGGAGGATCAGGAGCTGGAGGCGGTGATCACCACCGCGGCCGAGTCGGGCCTGGCCGTGGACACCACGGTGCAGCTGCTCGAGGCCGAGGCCGAGGCCACCACGTCACGAGGCAAGCGCGGGGGCCTGTCGGCCTTCGTGCGCATGGAGCTGGCCGCCGGCACCTCGCCCCAGGAGATCGCCGAGAAGATCTCCGATCGCAAGGACGAGCTGAAGGACATGACCCCCGAGGAGCACGAGGCCCTCGAGGCCCGCATCGAGCAGCTCCGCGAGGCGAACGCGGCCCGGCGCAAGGCGCTGCATGCCAAGCGCGCGGAGCTGCGGGCCGAGGGCAAGGAGCTGAAGCTGCTGGCCAAGGAAGCCCACGACGCCCGCAAGGCCATCCTGATCGCGCGCAAGGACGAGCTCGAGCAAGACCGTCACGCGCACGCGGACGCGAAGCGTGCCCACCGGGGCAAGAGCGCCGAGGCCCACGCCGCCCGCGACGAGCGTCGCGAGGCGCACGACGACGCCAAGGAGGCCCGCGAGGAGCTGAAGGCCGCCGACACCCCCGAGGAGCGCCGCGAGGCCAAGAAGGAGCTGAAGGGCGCCCGCAAGGAGCTGAAGGCCGCCGACAAGGAGGTCCGCGAGGTCCGGCAGGAGCGCCGCGAGGCCAAGGAGCACAAGAAGGCGCACAAGGGCCACGGGGGCCACGACGACACCAAGGCCGGCGGGAAGAAGGGCTGAACCATGTCCACCACCATGTCCACCACCATGTCCACCACGCGCACCACCATCACCACCGCGCTGCTCGGCCTGACCCTCGCCCTCGGGGCCTGCGACAAGGGCGACGCCAGCCCCAAGGACACCACGCAGACCGCGGCCAAGGGCCCCGCCGTCGAGGCCGGTGACCCGACCCCCAAGCTCGACCCGCCCCCCGTCGCCGAGCCCGAGGCCGACGAGCCGCTCGATCCCCGGGTGGTCAAGGCGGCCGGCC
>JGI12210J13797_10664692_pt1 | contig 14117 bp, 8 predicted proteins | sample ElkSlonscriptome_3_FD_13797 | JGI IMG/M metagenome (IMG submission 13797)
TGGCCCGGCAGTGCAGGTGGCGATCGTCCGCGCGCCCGATGGTTATCGGCGATGCGGACAGGTTACAGAGGATCGTCGCCCCGGCGAGTGCGGCCAGCGTTCCGGGCGGGTTGGGCGCCCAGAAATCCTCGCAGATTTCGACGCCGAAGGTGAAATTGGGCGCGCCGTCGGCGGCAAAGACCAGGTCGGTGCCGAACGGAACCTCCTCGCCATTGATCGCGATCCACAGATCCTGACATCCGCGCCCGTGCGCGAAATAGCGTTTTTCGTAGAATTCGCGGTAATTGGGCAGATAGGATTTCGGAACCACGCCGAGGATCTCTCCGCCCGCGACAACGACGGCGCAATTATAAACCTTTTGGTTGCGGCGTAGCGCCGCGCCGATCACGAGGATGGGGGTGAGATCCGCGCTTGCCTCCACCACTTGCGCCACAGCCAGTTCCACCCGGTCCAGCAGCGCGTTCTGCAAATGCAGATCGTCGATGGCGTAGGACGAAACGCACAGTTCGGGATACACGACGAGATCCGCTCCGCGATCCTGCGCCTTTTGCGCTTCGGTGATGATGCCTTCGGCATTGGCGGAGAGGTTGGCCGTGCGCGAATAGGGCGTGGCGGTCGCCACCCGGATGAGGCCGTGGGCGCGGCGATCGTAGAAGGCGTGGCTGCCCGCGCCGCCCTGGCCCGATTTTCCGGCTGTCCGTTTGGCTGGCATTGTCACGCACCCCCTGTCATGTCCGAACCGGCCTATGAGCGCGGCTCTATCCCCTGCGCCTAGCGCCTTGCCTGCGTGCCAGCAACTTTGCGCTCAGGCGGCGAGCAATTCTCCGGCGGCGGGGCTCTGTTCCAGCAATTGCAGCAACCCGCGTTCGTGCCTGGTCAACCACGTATTCGCGCGTGGCAATGTCAGCGTGTCGCGCCATTGCTCCTGATCCTCGATCCGGGCGATGACGGCAGGGTGGATATAGCTTTTGCGCGCCGTCGCTTCGGTATTGCCGAGGTGGTCGGACACCACTTCGAGCATGGCGCGGATGGTGATCGGCTCGCTCGCCCCGGCCAGCATTTCGAACGCAATCACGCTCGCGTGCCAGGTACGGAAATGCTTGGCGGAAAAATCTTCCCCCATCGTGTCGCGCAAATAGCTGTTTACGTCATGCGACGTGACAGGCTGCGGATGTCCTTCGGCATCTTCGAACCGGAACAGACGGTCGGCGAGATCGGCATCGTCCCGATCTCGCGGCAATTCGTCCATCCGCCGGATCGCGCGGGAAAGACGTGGATCATCAAGGGTAATTTCACGTCGCCGCCCGCCTTTCCCGGTAAATTGCAATTCCAGCCCACCCGATTTCAATTCGGCGTGGTCGCGGCGCAACGTTGTCGCGCCGAAACTGTCATTGTTCTGCGCGTAATACCTGTTGCCGATCCTGACCGCGCTGAGGTCCAGCAGGCGAACCACGCTGGCAATAGCGCGCGTCTGCGTCACCTGCGGCTGCGACAAATCCTCGTCCACCCGCGCCCGGATGAGCGGCAGAAGCCGTCCGAAGGCCTCGCATTTGTCGAACTTGTCCCCTTCGCGCATCATCCTGAAATCGGGGTGATAGCGATACTGTTTGCGCCCGGCATCGTCGTATCCGGTGGCGAGAATATGGCCGTTGGGCGCAGGGCAGAACCACGCGTCGCGATAGGCGGGCGGCAGCGCGATGGCGTTCAACCGGGTTTTTTCCGCCCGGTCCCGGATCAGGTCGCCCGCCGGGGAGTAATAGGCAAAGCCGGTGCCCGCCCCTTTGCGGGTTATGCCGGGCAGGCTGTCATCGATGTAGACGAGCTTTGTCATGCGAAGGGACAATGCCCGGTCGGGCGTGGCGGTTCCGGGCTTGAACGGCGGGGCGCGATGGTTCACCCCCCGCCCCACGACGATCACGATCCGCGATGCGAAGGAGCGATTACGATGACCGATGCCACCTATACCACGCCAAAGGTCTGGAGCGCGGACACGGTCAGCGGCGGCAAATTCGCCAATATCAACCGACCAACCGCCGGCCCGCGTGAAGAGAAGGCATTGCCGCGCGGCGATCACCCGTTTCAGCTCCACTCGCTCGCCACGCCCAACGGGGTCAAGGCGACCATCATGCTGGAGGAATTGCTGGAGGCGGGTCATTCCGGCGCGCAATACGACGCCTACACCGTCAATATCGGCGAGGGCGAACAGTTCATCAGCGGGTTCGTCGACATCAATCCCAATTCGAAGATCCCCGCATTGATCGATGCGAGCGGCGACACCGAATTCCGCGTCTTCGAATCGGGCGCGATCCTCGTACACCTGGGTGAAAAGTTCGGCGCTTTCCTCCCCACTGAATTAGCGGCGCGTGCAGAGGTTTTATCATGGGTGTTCTGGCAGGTGGGGACCGGCCCGTTCATCGGCGGCGGGTTTGGCCATTTCTACGCCTATGCGCCGGAAAAATACGAATATCCGATCAACCGTTACGCCATGGAAACCAAGCGTATTTTCGATGTCGCAAATCGGCGTCTGGGCGAAACACGCTATCTGGCGGGGGACGATTACACGATCGCCGATATCGCCAATTTCCCATGGCTGGCGCCCTTTATCGCGGGCAAGATCTACAACGATGCAAAAACGTTCCTGTCGATCGACGAATATGAAAACGTCGCGCGATGGGCGCGCGAGATTTCGCAGCGCCCCGCAGTGCGACGCGGGCGCATCGTGAACAAGACATGGGGCGATGAGGACACCCAATTGCGCGAACGCCACAGCCCATCGGATTTCGAAGGCAAGAACCTCGACTGGACATTTTGATGAAGCGTCGCAGTTATTGTGCGCGCAAGCCCTTCACATCCGCATCGGGCACGTTATAGAGCGCGCCTTGCCTGCTGGGGTGTAGCCAAGTGGTAAGGCACCGGTTTTTGGTACCGGCATTCGCAGGTTCGATCCCTGCCACCCCAGCCACTTTTCCAAAATTAGCCAAGCACCTGAAAAGCATCAGGTTTCCCTGCGATTCAAAACCGCGTGGCACCCTGCCGTGGCACCCTGTCGCGGTCTCGATATCGGTATCATGAATCGGATGAGATTCGGATGCAAGGAGGAGCACCTAAATATGGCAGCTTGTGCGCATCGCTAGATGCTGTCAAAAATCACGTGGCATAGCCGAGAAACTCGTCATGCTCATGGCGTTCGACAATCCAGCGGTTCGCTCCGACAGGTCGGTCACGAGACTGGCAAACAGTAAGCCATAACCGCTTTTTAGCGCGGGAGATGCCGACGAAATAGGCAGCTCGTTCAGCCGCCGCATCGCTCCAGAATGTCTCTCTCTCTACTCCTAGGATGACGACCGTATCAAATTCGAGCCCCTTGCTCTTGTGAACCGACATAATGCGCACGGCGCTGTCGCCGGAGAATGAGGCCAAAGCTGTAGTCGGATCCGCATCGTTCTGCAGCAGCAGATAGACGCGTTCGACCGCTTGCTCAATCAACTGATCAAGTCGGCCACCATGCGCATAGTCCGACGACAAAGCTATCAGATTGTCGCGCCCAACAGCGTCGACAAAGGTGGCAACGAGCGTCTGCAGGTCGTCCCGGTCTGCGAGATTGACGTCACCTACCGCAACCTGCTCCCTCGTGTCGGCGACAAAGCGGTCCCATCGCGAGCGCAGCTGATATTCACGTTCCTCGTCATAACCGTGGTCAAATACGACGAAATCCAGCAAACGGCGATACGCGGCAGGCTGACGCGTGCCAATCGCGATCAAGAAAAAGTCTATGAGCAGGCCGACGGCAGGCTCCGACGCCAGATCCTGCACCTGGTCTTCCTCGCGAAACGGTATATCGGCCGCCTCGAACGCAGCCGTGAGTCGCTGGCAATATAGCGTTTGCTGCTTGCTGACGAGGATCGCGATCTCAGACGGTTCGACGCCATCGTCGATCAAGGCCTTGATCTGCTCCGTCAGGATCTCGGCTTCCCCGCCGTCGTCATCGAAGCGCAGAATGACGATCTCGCCCTCTTCGCCGACGATATCGTCATCATCGAGCGCGGCCGGCGGATCCATGACTTTAACCATCGCATTTTGCATGCGGCGAAGCCGCGGCGCGGACCGGAAATTCTGATAGAGATTGAGCGGCAGCGCATCGAACGCATCGGCGAAGGTCAAAAAGATACCCTCAAGCGCGCCCGCCCATCCCATAATGCTTTGCTTGGTATCGCCTACCGCGGTCAAATTTGTCAAAGTCCCATCGAAGCAGGCGAGGATCAGCCGATATTGCTCGGCAGTGCAGTCCTGAAACTCATCGAGAAAGACATGTGTGTAAGTCTGGCGCACTGCGTTACGCGCGACTAGGCTAGCCTCCATTATGCTATTGGCCAGCGGCACCATATCTCCGAAGGTGATCGACCGCTTCTGCACCCGCCGCTGGCCGACCGAATAGTCCGGATCCAGGGAATCGCTTCCGGTGAGAACCGGGCGAAAGCGGTCGATGATCCTCTTGGCGAACGCGTGGAACGTATGGCTATCGAAGCGTGACGCGAGCTCGTAGCCACAGCGTTTGCGGACGCGCGCTTTCAAATTCTGACTAGCATCGGTCTTGAAGGAGATGGCGAGGATGCGCCTCGGATAGCGGCAAGTCCCCGTTCGCAGGAGAAAGTCGGCCCGCTGCGCGAGCATTTCGGTCTTGCCTGCACCGGGGCCGGCGGTCAATACTAAGCTGCGGTCGATCTCGGTGGCGGCGATCAGCGCATTGGGCTCGAGAGTAAGTCCATCCGCCGGCGACCATCGCTCGATCGGGATCATTCCGGCAAGCCCGCCAGCGCGGTTTCGACATAGTCGAACAGGCGGGTCATCACGGTAGGCATGTCCGCCGCCAGTTCGGGGTCATCGAGCCCGGCCATTGCTCGAATGTGCCAGGCCGGCTTGCTCCCGAGTTTGAAGCGACGATGATAAGCATCGAACAGTTCGAGCTGTTCGTCAGTATATTGATTGCCAACAACGTCATGCTTCTTGCCGAGGACCGCCTTGAGCGTGGCGCCATCGGGCTCTTCGCGTTCTGTGTCCTCAATCTTGTAGACCTCGGCGAACGCCTCGATCATCATGAAGTCGAGATCGAGAGGTGAGGAGAAGAAGATCCCTCTTTCTTCGAAATATTCGATCCAGCCCTCGTCATCGACCATGAAACCGTCATCGCTGTCCCAAGCCGGAATGCCATCGACATCGCCATTGTCGATCCCAGCATTCGCGACATCGCCATATTTGAGAAGTTGCTTGGCCGCATATTTGATCCGACCCCACCCGCCTTGGTAGCGGGCGAGGTCGAGGTCGAGCAAAGTCGCGTGTGGAATGCCGAGTGCGTGCAGTAGGCGCCAGAAATGATTGACGTGCCGGCCGCCGAGGGGAACAATTGATATCGACGCATCATCAGTAAGGATGCCGCGCGCGGAAAGGAGCCGGGGTAATACGACTTCCTCGCTGTCGCCTTCGCCCAAGATTACGAACCGGGAGAAATACAGCTCGGGGAAAGCTTGGATGCCTTCGCGAAGATATTTGGCGGCATCCTCATTTTCTGGAAGAACGATGGACGCAACCACCGTGCGGCGATTGGCATCGAGCCGAAGATAGCGGACGGTTTCAGGCGCAACGCGTCGCAAGAGCGAGGGAGCGTGCGTTGCAACCACGGCCTGCGTGTTCTGCCCCTTCGCGAATTCGGAAACGGCCCGGACCACACGTCCCAAATAATGCGGCGAAAGACTGTTCTCGGGCTCTTCGACGGCAAGCAGGGTAAAGATCGCAGGTCGTAACTTGTCGATGTCGAACGCTTCGGTTTCGCCGGCAAGAACTTTATCGCCGATGTCGCGCATGGCGAGCACAAGTGAGATATAGAGCAGCGACTGCTGTCCATCGCTCAGTCGCGCGAAATCGATCAATGATTCGCCATGGCCGGGCGTGAATGTTAGGCTTAAATGACGAAGCAACGCGTCAATCTCGCTTTGCGCAAACGAGATTGCCGGGTCGGCGAAAAATTGACCCTTATGAAGTTGGCTCCAGACTCCGGTCAGTGATTCACCTATGCCCTCAATAGCGGCGTTGCCGGTCAGCGCCGCGGTTATCTGCGCCGTAAGAGCGCCGATTGCCGCGCGTTCGCCGCTCCAGTCGGCGGCGCGTAGGGCGCGGCCCAGCAGCGCATTCGCTGAATAGGAAACATGGTCGGAAGGGTCGCGGCGCGCCGGGAGATAGTGCACCTGGATAGCGTTCCGATCCTGTTTTGAGGCTCTCCTCTCCTCTGTCGGCAGCCCAGCATCGTCGGTCTTGGTCACATAAGTGAAAGACTCCTCTATATCGCCATCCTGATCGAGGGTTGCCGCCAAGCGCAAACGAACGCGGACCTGCTCGTCCTCATCAGCCATAAGCATGTGCGCGAAATTGCCCGGCACAGCGTGCATGGCATCGTCTTCCTCGATTTCGAGCTCGGGAAACTCGAAATCGGCTTCGATCCAGAGTTCGCGTTCCTCCGGCATGGCCCCAGGGGCTTCGTCGGCCGCTATATGAAAGTCGGAGGCTCTTATCCTACGTAAGGCAGGATCGAGGCTGAACATGCGTCCCAACGCCTGCAACACCGCTGTCTTGCCTGTCCCGTTCGGCCCCAAAATGAAGGTGGTGTCATCCAATGCAATGCTGGTCGCCACACTCCCGAAACATCTAAAGTTGCAGATGCGTAGATGCGCGAGCTTCATGTGAACTCTCCTTTTGTCGTGCGGGCATAACCTTCCTTCGATACATGTTCAGAATAGGCCGAGGCGGGTGATCCAATCGCTAGTGGCTGCTTTCACGCAACCTCAGATGAGTAGTTTCGACGATCAAATCGAAATATCTCATAGCGCGCGTGAGAATAAGTGACGTTGAATATCCAGAAAGGCTGAACGAATTTCGCGCGTTGAACCTAGCCTCGTCTTCGCATCATTCATGCTGCCATATCGGCTGCGGATGAAGTGGCTGAGACGCTGGGTGTCGAGTTCGCGGATGCCGTCTTTTGCGTAAGACCCAAGGACGTAATCGAGGAATTCTCGCATTTCTTCCTCGTAGCCATCCATGCCCGTTGCCTTCGCCGTCTCGACGCGTTCGGCGCGAGCTAGGGGCGCCAGGGTGAAGCGGATGTAGCCGAGCACATCGAAGATATCCGAGTTCGGCGCGTCGATCAGGCGGCGCATGTCCGCTAGGCGCTCGCGGTCGTAGCCCATTTCAGTTAGGCGCTGGAGAAAAGCGTTGCGGCGGTCTGGATCACTCCAGATGTCGCGCAGCTCATCTTCGCTCGTAACCAGTGTGCCGAGATCGCCGAACAGGTGGTCCATGAATTCCTGCGCAGTTATCGGACGGCCGTTGAACATGTATGTGGTGGCGCCGACGTAGCGGATACTGCGCTCCTTGCCGTCGGCCAGCTTCACAATGACCTTCTTGGTCGGCTCCTTCGGGTCTTCGGGGTCTTGCGGATCTTCCGGTCCATCGGGACCGCCAGGACCGGGACGCGGAGGTCGAGGGTCTGCCGGATCTTCCGGTTCGCCATCCCATTCGGGATCGTTGAAGTGCTCGTAAGCCTTCACGAAATCGTAGATCGTGAAAAAGTCCTTACCGTCGAAAGTGCGGGTCCCGCGACCGATGATCTGCTTGAACTCGATCATCGACTTGATCGGCCGCAGCAGGACGATGTTGCGCACGTTGCGCGCATCCACCCCGGTCGACAGCTTCTGCGACGTGGTCAGGATTGTCGGCAGCGTCTTTTCGTTGTCCTGAAATTCGCGCAAATGCTGTTCGCCCAGCTTGCCGTCGTCGGCTGTCACCCGCTCGCAATAATGCGGGTCCGGATTGTCCTTGATCTGGTTGATGAAGTTGCGGACGCGGGCAGCGTGATCCTGCGTGGCGCAGAAGACCAGCGTCTTCTGGCGCTGGTCGATCTGGTCCATGAATTCCTGCACGCGGCTCATTTCGCGCTCGTCGATGATGAGCTTGGTGTTGAAATCGGCTTCCTTGTATTCCTTGTCCGGGTCGATCTCGCCCGCAATCACCTCGTCCTCGTCGCTGAATGTGTAGGTGTCCATGGTGCTCGCCATCTGGCGCACCTTGAAAGGCGTCAGGAAGCCGTCGCCTATGCCTTCCTTCAGCGCATAGGTATAAACCGGCTCACCGAAATACTTGTAGGTATCGGCATTGGTGTCGCGCTTGGGGGTGGCGGTCAGGCCGAGCTGCACGGCGGGTGCGAAATATTCCAGGATCGCGCGCCAGGTGCTTTCGTCCCGCGCGCCACCGCGGTGACATTCGTCGATCACGATGAAATCGAAGAAGTCTGACGCGTAACCTTCGAAAGTGAACTCGGTCTCTCCGTCCTTCCCACCGGTCATGAATGTCTGGAAGATCGTGAAGAATATGTTGGCGTTGGTCGGCACGCCGCCGCGCTTGCGCACTTCCTCGGGATCGATGCGGACAAGCGCGTCGGGCGGGAAGGCGCTGAAGGCGTTATAAGCCTGGTCGGCGAGGATGTTACGATCGGCCAGGAACAGGATGCGCGGGCGGCGGACCGGTTCGCGATTGAGGTTCCAGCTGGAGTGGAACAGCTTCCACGCGATCTGGAAGGCGATGCTGGTCTTGCCGGTGCCAGTCGCGAGCGTCAGCAGGATGCGCTTGTCGCCCTGGGCAATCGCTTCGAGGACAGCGGTGATGGCGTTGTGCTGGTAATAGCGCGGTTGCCACTTGCCGCCTCCGGTCTCGAATGGCACCGCACCGAAACGCTCGCGCCAGTCATTGCCTTGCGGGAAGCAACGATGCCACAGTTCGTCCGGCGTGGGGAAAGGAGGGGCATGGTCGCCTTCCTTCCCCGTGTTCATATCTATGCCATACCAGCCAAGCCCGTTGGTCGAATAGGCGAAGCGGGTTTCGAGGCGACGGGCGTAGTCCTTCGCCTGTCCAACCCCGGCGGTATGACCAAGCCCGGCGCGCTTCGCTTCTACCACCGCCATGTGACGACCCTTATAGGTCAGAACGTAATCGGCGAAGAGTGTATTTGCGCGCTGACCGCCAGCAAGAATGCGCCCCGGGGCGATGGGATAATTGCGGGAAATCGACGAGCCGTCGATAAGACCCCATCCAGCATTACTTAGAACCGGGTCGATGCGGTTGGCGCGGGTATCGTCTTCAGTTTCCTGCATAAGTTAAGTAGGTTCCCCCGCAAAGGCCTTCTGCAAGATCGATTGGCGCAAATCACTGAGGTCGGCCGACTGCGCTAAATAGGACGCTGCGAGCGTTTCTGTATGATCATCAATTACTTGTAATTGTTTCGCAATCTCTTTCTGCTTCGACAACGGTGGCAGGGCAATCTCAAGCCCGGCGATGTCTTTGGTCGAAAGGTTTGCCTGTCGTGTTCCCCGCGAAATCTTGTAGAGCCGAGTTACGAACGACTTCGAGCGAAGTAGGCGGAGAAGGAAGCGGCTAGTAAGCCGATCGTTGTCCTTCGGGCTTATTCGAGCAACTCGCTGGTTTAGCAGCAGGGCCCGTTCGCATTTGGGGACCTCAACCGCGAAGCCGTAATCTTGCTTTCCAACGGTGCCCGTCAAAGACAGGATTATGTCGCCAGATCGAAGGCGAAACCGGCTGTATTCATCCGCAAAGCTTGTTGGGTAAAAAGCTGGCTTTCTGTCGAGGTCCAAAACATTCTTGTAGAGATTGCCAATGCGAACGACTTGAACATTTGAATTGTCAACTGCATCGCCGCTTTTGAAAGCGTATCCACCCTCAAAAGAACAATGATCTCCCATCAACCCGAAGGTCCAACCGTCGCCAGTGTCTGCGCAAAGCGCATCAGTTGAGAGTGCTAGCAACTCCTCCGCATCGGCCAGGTTAGCTTCGGCGTTGGCGCGGGCGCGGTCGAGAGCGGCGAAGGCCTGATTCATCTCCGCGACAATCCGCCTCTGCTCCTGCAGTGGAGGAAGCGGAATTTCAAGCCTCGCTAGGTCTTTTGGATAAACGTGCGGCTGCGCAGCACCCTGACGAAAGTTGTCGTTTATGAATCGCTGCATATTAAGCATAAAAAGATGAACATAGCCTACGTCTAACGCTTCATCGTTTGGCTCGATGGTCGAGCAATCTGAGGCCCAGATCGATCGATCAAAAAAATTTACAAATCCAGCATTTGCGCCTGAACCAGATACTGTAATGACGTTGGCTTCACGGTTTGCAGTATTATGGTAATATGCAGGACCGATACCTCCGGCGATTACTGGAACGTCGCCATGGGTAGCTTTTTTTTGTGTAATCACCGACCCGCGGCGAACGCGGCAAACGTCGCCTAGAAATGCGGTCGGCCACGCGCTCACAGCATCCCTCGAATATCTTCGAGAATCTTCGCAGTGTCCTCATCCCGCGCCAGCATCGCATCGATAATCTCCGCTGGTTCGCGCAGCGGCTCTTCTTCCGGCCCGTTCGGATTGCGGACTGACAGGTCCCAAACGGTCTGATCGAGGTCATCGACCTTCACCGTCCAGCTCTTGTCGCTGTCGGCCTTGCTCGCCTGCCGTTCGACAAATTCCTTCAAGTCATCGTCGTTGAGCGGGTTGGTCTTGCCGAGCGAGCGGCCAGGATCGAGCTGGTAATACCAGACTTCCTTCGTCGGTGTGCCCTTTTTGAAGAAGAGCACCACCGTCTTCACTCCCGCGCCCTGGAACGTGCCGCTGGGGCAATCGAGCACGGTGTGCAGGTTGCAGGTTGCCAACAGTTCCTTGCGCAGCTCCACGCTGGCATTGTCGGTGTTGCTCAGGAAGGTGTTCTTGATCACCACCGCGCCGCGCCCGAGCGAGAAGCGCCCCTCCGCCTTCAGCTTGCGGATAAAGTGCTGCAGGAACAGGTAGGCCGTCTCGCCGGACTTGATCGGGAAGTTCTGCTGCACTTCTCGCCGCTCGCCCCCGCCAAAGGGAGGATTGGCCAGCACGATGTCGTGACGGTCGGCCTGCTGGATATCCATTACGTTCTCAGTGAGCGTGTTGGCATGGCGGATGGTCGGTGCCTCGATCCCGTGCAGGATCATGTTCATCACGCCCAGCACATAGGCGAGTGACTTCTTCTCTTGCCCGTAGAATGTCCGGCGCTGGAGCGTTTCCCATTCCTCGCCGGACAGGTCCGGACGGCGCAGGTAATCCCACGCCTCGCACAGGAACCCTGCCGATCCGCAGGCACCATCGTAGATCGTCTCGCCGATCTTCGGATCGACCACTTTGATCATCGCGCGGATGAGCGGACGCGGCGTGTAATACTCGCCGCCGTTGCGGCCAGCGTTGCCCATCCGCTTGATTCGGGTCTCGTAAAGGTCGGACAGTTCGTGCTTAGCATCGGTGCTGCCGAAATCGAGCGTATCGACGATGTCGATCACCTCGCGCAGCGAATAGCCGGAGCGGAACCGGTTCGCGAGTTCGGAGAAGATCTCGCCGACCTTGTATTCCAGCGTATCCACATCGGCATCGCTGGCGTTGAAGGTCTTCAGGTAGGGGAACAGCTTGCCGTTGACGAAGTCGATCAGGTCCTGCCCGGTCTTCGCGGCATTGTGATCGAGTTCACCGTCCTCGCCTTTCGGCGCGGCCCAGGTCTGCCAGCGATAGGCCTCCTCAAGGATCGGCGTGTAATCGCGGCCTTCCAGTTCGGCCTGGTCCTGCCGCTCCTGCTCCAGATCGTCGAGATACTTGAGGAACAGCAGCCAGCTGGTCTGCTCGGCATAATCCAGTTCCGACGACAGGCCCTCGTCATTGCGCATGGCCCGGTCGATATTGTTGAAAGCGTTCTCGAACATTGATGCCCCTTGTGTCGCGCAACTGACTATTCGGATTGGCTGAATCGGGCAAGGGATGCGCGAGGAAATGGGCCGCGGGACAGTTCTAACCAACAACACAATACTCGTATGTTGCGGTTGTTAAATAATATTTCTGTAACGATGTCTGCACGCGCTATTGCTCGAATATAGCAATACAAACGCAATGAAGGAGCAATATGATGGCGCTGCACGCCGTCCAGCGCAGTCAGCAACGGAGCCTGTCACCCCTGCCACATTTTCGGAATAGGCGAAGCTCCTGAAAAGGCTCAGGTTTCCCTGCGAATCAAAGCCGCGTGGCACCCTGCCGTGGCACCTCGTCGCGGTTTTGATAAAGGCATCATGAATCGAGATGATTCTCGTTGCAACCGCCCCAGTCCCCAAATCCGGCTTCTACACAGCTCTGCCCACAATATACGTTTGCTGATCTTCGCTCCCGCGCAGCTGCAAGGCGGTGACCGTCTGACATATTGCATCGAGCTTCGCGCATTGGCTCGAAGGATGATAGGGGTTGAGTATACACGATTGGGATGTTCGAAATTTCAGCAGGTCGGATATCTTACATTCACTCAGATAAAAGCTGTGAAGCTTGCTGGGATGGCAGGAAATGGGCCGTATGCAGACAGTCCGCTAGTGACTGAAATTCGCCAAAAGCAGAAATTCAGCAAGCGACCCCGAAACGGACTTCAGCGATACAAGAGCCAAAAAATTTAAAGTTGGGTTGAGCTGGCGTTTGGCGGAGCTTGATCAACGAGGCCGAGTCTGGGGATCACAGTTCCGCTGGCCAGCAGTGCGCCAGGAGCCACGACTGCATTCGCTCCGATCCGGACGCCATCGCCCACAAGAGCGCCCAGCTTATCGATGCCAGTCTCGATCACTCTGTTGCTCCAATTGATCCGGATGTGCTTATCGTCGCGCTCATTGCGATAATTTGCGATAATTGCCCCAGCTTCGATGTTGGCTTGGGAACCAATTATCGAGTCACCGACGAAGCTGAGGTGAGCGACCTTTGAGCCCTCAAACATGAAGGTTGTCTTCAGCTCGCACGAGGGACCGACAATACATCCTTTGCCAATATAGACGCCGCCGCGCAGATAAGCGTTGGCTGCAATGAAGGTGTTCGGACTAATGATCGCAGGTCCTTTCACAACGGCTGCTTCTTCAACCGAGGCAGATTCATGGATCGCGACACCGTTGGAAACACGGTAGTCCGGACCCAAGCGACTGATCTCCTCTGCGATGAGACTTTCAGTTCGCGCGATGACATCCCAAAAAATGTGACCCCCGCCACCGACCGAACTCGTTGCCCATTCGGTCACGAAATCTGAGATTTGAGGAAGATGTTTGGTCGGCATCAGGCAATGATGACCGGCATCACTTATGTGGTCAACTCCACCTGATCCTCCTGCTTCCTGTCGCACGGCCGTATGTCCAAAAACCACCCAATGTCGGCTGATCAGCGCAGGTGCGAGGCAACCTTGAAGCGGTCGTTCAGAACTGCCGAGCGACCGCTTCTTTGGCTAGATGTCAGTTCGCTCTGCCAAGAGCAGAGCGTCTTCAACATCGACGCCCAAATAGCGGACAGTGTTTTCGATCTTCGTGTGGCCGAGCAGTATCTGGATAGCTCGGATGTTGCCGGTTGCGCGGTAGATGATGGCCGCCTTCGTCCGCCGAAGCGAGTGTGTGCCGTATTCTGCTTTGCGCAGCCCGATCGCCGTTACCCATTCATCGACCAGGCGGGCATACTGTCGCGTGCTCATGTGGCCAGCATGGTCAACGCGGCTGGGGAACAGATAGTCGCTCGCTGAGCCACCCCGGCGTTCCAACCACGCTAGCAATGCGGCTCGTACATCGGCCGTGATTTCGAACTGCACGGGCCGATTAGTCTTCTGCTGGGTGACGGTTGCGCGATTGCGAATCTCGGCGCCCGCAACCACATCACCGATCTTGATCTTCACCAGATCGCATCCGCGCAGCTTGCTATCGATGGCAAGATCAAAAAGCGTCTTATCCCTCAATCGTCCTTCCCGATCGAGATGAAAGCGGATGGCCCAAATCTGCTTCTGCGTCAGCGGTCGCTTCGTTCCGACATTCTTGCCAGCATTCCAAGCCGGACGATGCCGCGTAACTCCATCGTAGCGTGAGTGTCCCATTGCATTTCTCCTCGGCCTTCATTGGCCGTGGGAGAAACGCACAAGATGTCGCGTCTTGGGCCGATTGCGGACTGTCCGGTCCGGGAAAGCTGAGGCTGCAAAGCGGCCAGTCCGCTAACGACCCC
>JGI12210J13797_10031890_pt1 | contig 14115 bp, 13 predicted proteins | sample ElkSlonscriptome_3_FD_13797 | JGI IMG/M metagenome (IMG submission 13797)
GGCATCCTCACCAGCCGCGACGTCCGCTTCGAGAACCGGCTGGACCAGCAGGTGGGCGACGTGATGACGCGCGACCCCATCACGGTGGAGGAGGGCATCTCGGTCGACGACGCCAAGCGGGTGCTGCACAAGAACCGGATCGAGAAGCTGCTGGTCACCGCGACCGGCGGTCAGCTGGTGGGGCTCATCACCGTCAAGGACATCCTCAAGGCCGACGACCACCCGCACGCCATCAAGGACGCGCTGGGCCGGCTGCGGGTGGGCGCGGCGGTGGGCACCAGCGCCGACACCATGGAGCGCGTGGCCGCGCTGGTGGAGCAGGGCGTCGACGTGGTGGTGGTGGACACCGCCCACGGGCACTCCAAGCGGGTGCTCGACACGGTGCGCGCGATCCGGGCCGAGCACCCCGATCTGCAGCTGCTGGCCGGCAACGTGGCCACGCCGGGCGCGGTGGAGGCCCTGGCCGAGGCGGGCGCCGACGGGGTGAAGGTGGGGATCGGGCCGGGCTCGATCTGCACCACCCGCGTGGTGGCCGGGGTGGGGGTGCCGCAGATCACCGCCATCTCCGAGTGCGCGGTGGCGGCCCGCAAGGCCGGGCTGCCGCTGGTGGCCGACGGCGGCATCAAGTACTCGGGCGACGTGGTCAAGGCGCTGGCGGCCGGGGCCGACGCGGTCATGATCGGCGGCCTGTTCGCCGGCACCGACGAGGCGCCCGGCGAGAAGGTGCTGCTGTCGGGCCGCAGCTACAAGGTCTACCGCGGCATGGGCTCGATGGGCGCGATGGCGGCCGGCAGCAAGGACCGCTACTTCCAGCACGACGTGGAGCAGCGCAAGCTGGTGCCCGAGGGGATCGAGGGCCGCGTGCCCTACCGCGGGTCGCTGGCCGAGAGCCTGCACCAGCTGGTGGGCGGGCTGCGCTCGGGCATGGGCTACGTGGGGGCGGCCACGGTGCAGGAGCTGCAAGAGCGCGCCCGCTTCCGCCGGATCTCCACCCAGGGCCTCCGAGAGAGTCACGTGCACGACGTGATCATCACCAAGGAAGCGCCCAACTACCGCACGGAGTGACCCGCGTGACGGCCCCGCACCAGCACCAGACCCTCCTCGTCCTCGACTTCGGCTCGCAGGTCACCCAGCTCATCGCCCGGCGGGTGCGCGAGCTGGGGGTCTACGCCGAGATCCTCCCCTGCACCGCGTCGATCGAGCGGATCCGCGAGCTGTCCCCCCGGGGCATCGTGCTCAGCGGCGGGCCCTCGTCGCTGGCCCACGAGCACGCCCCGCGGGTCGACCCCGGCGTGTTCGACCTCGGCGTGCCGGTGCTGGGCATCTGCTACGGCCTGTACGTCATGGTCGACGCGCTCGGCGGAGAGGTGGAATCGTCCCGCGCCCACGAGTACGGCCCGGCCACCCTCGACGTGCTGAGCGCCGACGGCCCCACCACCCCGTTCACGGTGGGCCAGCCCGAGCCCGTGTGGATGTCCCACGGCGACCGCGTGCGCGCGCTGCCGGATGGGTTCCTCACCGTGGGCACCTCGGCCGGCTGCCCGCACGCGGCCATCGTGCACCCCGCCCGGCGGCTGTGGGGGGTGCAGTTCCATCCCGAGGTGGTCCACACCCCGCGCGGATCGGAGGTGCTCGCGTCGTTCCTCGACGCCAGCGGCTTCGCCCGCGACTGGAGCATGACCCGCTTCGTGGAGGAGGCGGTCGAGGCCATCCAGCGGCGGGTGGGGCCCAGCGGCACCGTGCTGTGCGGGCTGTCGGGCGGGGTCGATTCCTCGGTCGCCGCGATGCTGGTCGAGCGGGCCATCGGCGACCGGCTGCGGTGCGTGTTCGTCGACAACGGCCTGCTGCGCAAGGACGAGCGGGTCGAGGTCGAGCGCATGTTCGAGGGCCGGCTGCACAATCCCCTGGTGGTGGCCGACGCCGGCGAGCGCTTCCTGTCCGCGCTGGCCGGCGTGACCGACCCCGAGGTGAAGCGCAAGCGGATCGGCGCCACCTTCATCGACGTGTTCGACCACCACGCCCAGGCCATGGGCGGGGCCGACTTCCTGGTGCAGGGCACGCTGTACCCCGACGTGATCGAGAGCGTGTCGTTCGCCGGGGGCCCCTCGGCCACCATCAAGACCCACCACAACGTGGGCGGGCTGCCCGAGCACATGAAGATGGGCGTGGTCGAGCCGCTGCGCGAGCTGTTCAAGGACGAGGTGCGGCGGCTGGGGCTCACGCTCGGGCTGCCCGAGGACATGGTGTGGCGCCACCCGTTCCCCGGCCCCGGCCTCGCGGTGCGGGTGCTGGGCGAGGTGACCAAGGAGCGGTGCGCCCGGCTGGCCGAGGCCGACGCCATCATCCTCGAGGAGGTGCGGGCGGCGGGGCTTTATCGCCAGCTGTGGCAGGTGTTCGGGGTGCTCTTGCCCGTGCAGAGCGTGGGGGTGATGGGAGACGCCCGCACCTACGAGAACGCGCTGGCCGTGCGCGCGGTGGAGAGCACCGACGCCATGACGGCCGACTGGGCGCGGCTGCCCTACGAGCTGCTCGCGCGCCTGTCGTCGCGGATCATCAACGAGGTCCGCGGGATCAACCGGGTCTGCTACGACATCAGCAGCAAGCCGCCCGCGACCATCGAGTGGGAGTGACCGGTGGCGCGGGTTCGGCACGACGACGGTGATCCGCCCGACGCGCCCCCCGGGGCCGCCAGCCGCCCGCTGCTGGGCGGCGAGGCCGGGGCCGACGACGCCGAGGCGCCGGGCATTCGGCCGCAGCGCTTCGCCGAGTACATCGGGCAGGCCGCGCTCAAGCGCAAGCTCGAGGTGTTCGTGACCGCCGCGCGGCAGCGGCGCGAGCCGCTCGATCACACCCTGCTGCACGGCCCCCCGGGGCTGGGCAAGACCACCATGGCCCAGATCCTCGCCCACGAGATGGGGGTGCGGATCCACGTGACCTCGGGCCCGGCCATCGAGCACAAGGGCGTGCTGGCCGGCCACCTCACCGCGCTCACCGAGGGCGACGTGCTGTTCATCGACGAGATCCACCGGCTCAGCCCCACCGTGGAGGAGAGCCTGTACTCGGCCATGGAGGACGGGCGGATCGACCTGCCGGTGGGGGAGGGGTCTCGGGCGCGCACCATGCCGTTCTCGCTGGCGCCCTTCACCCTGGTGGGGGCCACCACCCGCACCGCGCTGCTGTCGGCCCCGCTGCGCGAGCGCTTCCAGATCCACGAGGGGATCGACTTCTACTCCGACGCCGAGCTGTCCCAGATCGTCCAGCGCACCGCGGGGTTGCTGGGCATGCCGGCCTCGGCCGACGGGGCCAACGAGATCGGCCGGCGCAGCCGGGGCACGCCGCGGATCGCCAACCGCCTCACCCGGCGCGTTCGCGACTTCGCCCAGGTGCGGGGGCGTGAGCGGATCGAGGCCGAGGACGCCCACTACGCGCTCGATCAGCTCGGGATCGACGAGGCCGGGCTCGACGGGATCGACCGGCGGATCCTCGAGGCCATCCTCGACCAGTTCGAGGGCGGGCCGGTGGGGATCGAGGCGCTGGCCGCCACCCTGAGCGAGCCGCGGGACACCCTCGAGGACGTGTACGAGCCGTTCCTGCTGCAGCGGGGGTTCTTGGTGCGCACGCCTCGGGGCCGGCAGGTCACCCGCAAGGCCCGGGCGCACCTGGGGCGCCCGGCCGGCCCCGCCCCCGAGGGCGGCGCCGGGCAGGGCGAGCTGGACCTCTGAGCCGAGAGGCCGAACGAACGAGAGCGGCCGTGCCTCGGGGCACGACCGCTCTGCATCGGGGTCGACGAGCGGGCCGGTGTGGTGCCCGGCCGGATCGGCTCACTTGCCCTGGATCAGGTTCTCGTGGTCGGTGGAGAGCGTCTCCACCGCGGCCTTGAGCTCCTCGTCGCGCATGGTCTCGGTGAGCATGTCGATCTCGAGCTTGTCCATCTTCGCGGCGTTGTCGATCATGCCCTTGGCCACGGCGGCCTGGGCCTCGTCGGACAGCTGGAAGCCGCGCAGCTCCATGATCTCGGCCATCTTGGGGGCCAGCTCGTCCTTCTTGGCGTCGAGGAGCTTCTGGGCCTCGGCCACGCCGGCCTTCTTGTCGGCCGCTCCGGTCACCGTGGTCACGATCTCGTCGGTGAGCGTGGTCAGCTCGTCCATCGTGCCGGTGGCCATGTCGTCCTTCTTGCACGCCCCGAGAGCGAGCACGATGGTGAGCAGGAGGGTGTACAGGGAGAGGGTGCGTGCAGCCATCTTCGCGAGGGTAGACGACCGCGGTTCGGCCCGGTTGCGCGATCGTGCTCGGGGGCTGGTCGAGAACCGGTGTGGTGCCTCACGGTGAATTCACGGCCTGAGAGCCGATCCAGAGGCATTCCAGGCGGGGTCGGGCCGCCGATCGGCGGCGAGGCTCGGCGTACGATGAGCCCCGCGTGATAGCGTGCCCGGGAGAGCCGGCCATGGGTGAGCGCCTCGACAAGACCCTCATCGACGACCGGGTCCGGGAGGTCGTCAAGAAGACGACGGCGACCGAGGCCGACGTGGTGCCGACCGGGGGCCAGCGCTTCGAGTCCCGGGGCACCGTCGCCAAGGGGGGCATGGGCGCCATCATCGACGTCTACGACCACCGCATGCAGCGGCAGGTCGCGATGAAGGTGCTGCACGAGGAGCTGCTCAGCCGCCAGGGCGAGCTGGAGACCTTCATCCGCGAGGCGCAGATCACCGGCCAGCTCGATCACCCCAACATCGTGCCCGTGCACGACATGGGGCGCGAGCAGGGGCCGCCCTGGTTCGCCATGAAGCTGGTGCAGGGCGAGAGCCTCGCCGATGCCTTCCGCCGGCTGAGCGCGGGGCCGCTGCCGGGCAGCGAGATCGAGGCGTTCATCACCACCATGATCAAGGCGTGCGACGCGGTGGCCTTTGCCCACAGCCGCAACGTGCTGCACCTCGACCTCAAGCCCCACAACATCATGGTGGGCAGCCACGGCCAAGTCTACGTGATGGACTGGGGCATCGCGGTGCGCTGCCAGCGGGGCGAGGACGGCCGCCTGCACCCGATGGAGTCCAAGCGGGGCCTGCGAGGCACGCTGGCCTACATGGCGCCCGAGCAGGCCCGCCGCGGCGTGGGCGGGGTCGACGAGCGGGCCGACGTGTACGGCCTGGGCAGCATCCTCTACGAGTTCCTCACCGGCCGCCCGCCCTTCGAGCCCCGCGGCGTGCTCGAAGACGTGGTGCGGGTGGGCGACAACGTGGTCCTCGATCCGCTCGAGAGCCCCACGCTGCGCCAGCCGCCCCCGGGCCTGGCTGCCATCGCCCGGCGGGCCCTCGCCCACGATCCCGACGAGCGCTACCCCGACGTGGTGAGCCTGCAGCGGGAGCTGGAGGCCCTGGTGCGGGGCGGCGGGTGGTTCCGCGAGCATCACTTCTCTGCGGGCGAGACGGTGGTCGAGGAGGGCGAGCCCGGCGATCGGGCGTACATCCTCACCGAGGGCCACTGCGACGTGTACAAGCGCTCGGGCGACAGCTCGGTGCACCTGCGGCGGATCGGCCCCGGCGGCGTGTTCGGTGAGACGGCGGTGCTCTCGGGAGGGCGGCGCACCGCCTCGGTGGTGGCCGTGGACGACATCACCGTGCTGGTGGTCACCCGCGAGGCCCTCGAGCGCGAGCTCGACGCGCGGGGCTGGCTGGGCCCGCTGGTGCGGGTGCTGGCCGAGCGCTTCGTCGAGGCCGACGAGGAGCGGGCCCGGCTGCGCGCCGAGCTGGCCGAGCTGCGCGGCAACGCGGACTAGTGCTCAGTCGTCCGCGAGCTCGCCGCGGAACACGACCCGGGCGGGACCGAGCATGTGAACGCCGGCGTCGGGCGAGGCGGGCACGCGGATCTCGAGCGGGCCGCCCGGCAAGAACACGGTGATCGGGACATCGGTGGGCACCAGCCCGCGCCGGGCCGCGGCCACCGCGGTGGCGCAGGCCCCCGTGCCGCAGGCCTCGGTGATCCCGCAGCCTCGCTCCCACACCCACAGCCGCAGCCCCTCGGGCTCCACCCGGCACAGCTCCACGTTGGTGCCCTCGGGAAACGCCGGATCGCGCTCGATCCCCGGCCCTACCGTGCGGGCGAGCGCCTCGGGATCCTCGCCCGGCTCGGTGAACGCGATCGCGTGCGGGTTGCCCATCGAGACCGCGTCGAACACCCGGCCCCCGCCGGCGGCCGGCGTGCGCTCGCCCAGCGAGCGGCCCGGCCCCATGTCGACCTCCACGGTGCCCGCGAGCGGGGAGGGGGCGCTCACCCGGCAGCGGAGCGGGCCGGCGTCGGTGTCGACGACCAGCGCGTGCTCGCCCGCTCCGGCGGCCCACAGCGCCACGCAGCGCAGGCCGTTGCCGCACATCTCCGGGCGCGAGCCGTCGAAGTTCACGACCCACATCGACGCGTCGTGCTCCGCCACCCGGGGCGGCCCGAGCACGAGGATGCCGTCGGCCCCCACGCCGGTGCGGCGGTGACAGGCCCGGGGCGCGCGCTCGGCCAGCGCGACCAGCTCGGTCTCGATGGCCTGCACCGTCGCATCGCGACGATCGACCAGCAAGAAATCGTTGCCGAGGCCCTCGACCTTGACGAACGGGAGACCGGTCACCGCGGTACCCGTGGCTCAGGCGCCCTGGGGCGTGGTGGGCTCGGGCTCGGCCGTGGGCGCCTCGGCCTCGGAGGCGGGCGCGGGCTTGGCCGGCTTGGTCGGCTTGGCCGGCTTGGCCTTGGCGGGCTTGGCCTTGGCGGGCTTGGCCTCGGCGGGCTCGGGCTCGGGCTTGGTCGGCTTGGGCTTGGTCGGCTCGAGCTTGGTCGGCTCGGCCTCGGCGGTGGGGGCCTCGGCGTCGGTGGCCGGCTCGTCGGCGTCGCCCTCGGCCTCGGGGAGCCCGAGCGCATCGCTGGGAACCGCGGCCTCGTCGGCGGGCGTCTCGCCCTCGACCGCCTCGCCCTCGACCGCCTCGCCCTCGACCGCCTCGCCCTCGACCGCCTCGCCCTCGACCGCCTCGCTCATGTCCTCGGGAGAGGGCACCACCGCCTCGCCGGAGCCGGGGTCGGGCAGGGGCAGGGGCGTACCCTCACCGATCCGCTCGTAGTCGACCTCGCCCTCGTCGTCGGGCTGCACGGTCTGATCCTCGGCGCTGGCCTCTTGGAGGCGCGACGATCCGGTGTGGGCGCTGGCGTAGGCCAGGTACACCGCGCAGATCATGAAGCCGGCGGCCAGACCCTGGGTGAGCTTGGCCAAGAAGTCGGCTCCGCCGCCTCCGCCGAACACCCCTTGGCTGGCGCCGCCGCCCAGGGCCGTGCCCAGCCCGCCGCCCTTGCCGGCCTGCAGCAGCACGACCAGGATCAGCACGACGGTGACGAAGATGTAGACGATCTCGATGAAGAGGGTCATGGCGTGGAGTCGGGTCGAGCGGTCTTGACCGCGGCGCGCACGATAGCGAGGAACGACTCGGGGTCAAGGGAGGCGCCGCCCACCAAGAACCCGTCGACGTCACCGGCCGCGATGAGGTCGGCTGCGTTGCCGGGCTTCACGCTACCACCGTAGAGGATGGATCTGTCGGAGCCGGCCGAACCGAAGCGCTCGCCGAGGAACGCGCGGATGGTCGCGTGCATCTCGGCGGCCTGCTCCGGGCTCGCGGTGCGCCCCGTGCCGATGGCCCACACCGGCTCGTAGGCCACGATGAGCCGGGGCCCGACGAGTTCGGGCTCTACATCGGAAAATGCGGCCGAAAGCTGCGAGATGACAGTGGATTCGTGCTCTCCAGAATCACGGGCTTCGAGCCGCTCGCCCACGCAGAGCACCGTCACCAGCCCGGCGCCGAGCGCGGCCAGAAGCTTGGCCGCGACCAGCGCATCGTCCTCGCCGTAGTACGCGCGCCGCTCCGAGTGCCCGACGATTGCGCCTTCGACGCCGGCCTCGCGCAGCATGGCCGGGCCCACCTCGCCGGTGAACGCGCCCTCGTCTTGGGCGGCCACGTCTTGGGCGAGCAGGCAGACCGTGTCGTCGTTGCGGGTGAAGGGCAGGGCGGCGGCCAGCGAGAGGTACGGAGGCGCGATCCCCACACGCACCTCACCGGCGCTGGGATGCGGGTCGACCAGCGCCCGAGCGACGCCGTCGGCCACGCCCTGCGCGCAGATCTTGGCCGCGGCCGGGGGATGATTCTGCTTCCAGTTTCCGAGGATCCAAGTGTTGCGCGGCATGGTGGATCAGTCTTTCCGGGAGAGGGCGGCGACGCCGGGGAGGGTCTTGCCCTCGAGGAACTCGAGCGAGGCGCCACCGCCGGTGGACACGTGGTCGATGCGATCGGCGACCCCGGCCTGCTGGACCGCGGCCACGCTGTCGCCGCCGCCCACCACGCAGTAGCCGGGGCAGTCGGCCACCGCCCGGGCCACGGCCAGCGTGCCCTCGGCGAAGGCCGGGTTCTCGAACAGGCCCATGGGCCCGTTCCACAGCACCATCCCGGCCTTCGAGATGGCGGATACCGCGCGCTTCACGGTGGCCGGCCCCACGTCGAGCGCCATCTGGTTGCCCTCGAGATCCCGCGACACGTCGACCACGGTGGCCGACGTCGCCTCGAGGCCGTCGCCCACGCGCAGATCGACCGGCAGCACCACCGTCACGTCGCGCGCGGCGGCCTTGGTCAGCACGGTCAGCGCGTCGCGCTTGCGATCGGCCTCCATCAGCGAGCGGCCGAGGTTGCGGTCTTGTGCGGCCAGGAACGTGTTGGCCATGGCCCCGCCGATGACCAGGGTGTCGCCGGCCTCGAGCCGCTCGACCAGGGCCATCAGCACGCCGAGCTTGTCCGAGACCTTCGCGCCGCCCACGATGGCCACGAACGGTCGCACGGGCTCGTTCAGCAGCTTCGACAGCGCCGTCAGCTCGGCCTCCAGCAGCATCCCGGCCGCCTTGTCGCCCACCAGCGCGGGCACGCCCACCACCGAGGCGTGGGCCCGGTGACACGCCCCGAACGCGTCGCACACGTACGCGTCGGCCAGCGCGGCGAGGGCCTGCGACAGCTTCGCGTCGTTCTTGGTCTCGCCGGGGTGGAAGCGTAGGTTCTCCAGCAGCACCACCTCGCCCGCTCGGGTGTCGGTGACCAGCTTGGTCACGCCGTCGCCCACCACCTCGTCGGCCAGCTTCACCTCCACCTCGAGCAGCTCGGCCAGCCGGGCCCCCACCGGCTCCAGCGAGAGCTTCGGATCGGGCGCGCCCTTGGGCCGCCCCAGATGCGAGCACACGATGAGCTTGGCCCCGCGCTCTCGCAGCGCGCGGAGGGTGGGCAGCGCCCCGCGGATCCGGGTGTCGTCCCGCACCTCGCCCGAGGCGGTGAGCGGCACGTTGAAGTCCACTCGAACCAGCACGCGGCGGTTGTCGACGTCGAGATCGTCCAGGGTGGCGAAGCGGGCGGCGGTCATCAGCGCTTCAATTAGCCCCGCGGCCCGGCCGAAGTCCACCCACGCAACGAGCCCCGCGGGCGATCGTTCGCCGACGGGGCTCGGGGGCGCGGACGCGATCTCCGCGACGCTCCTGGGCGACGCTCCTGGGCGACGCTCCTGGGCGACGCTCCTGGGCGACGCTCCTGGGCGACGCTACTGGGCGACCAGGTCCTGCTGCTGCCGCTGGGCGAGATCTTCGTTCACCAGCGAGATCAGCTCGGCGGAGAAGCCGATGATCTGCTCTTGGGTGTAGCCCTGCTCGAGCATCTGCCGGAACAGCGAACGGGCCAGGATGGGCACCGCCTTGGCGCTCACGGGATCGGCGGGCGGGGTCGTCGTGGGCATGCAGTCCTCGCAAGAGCGGCACGTCGGTCCGCTGGCCGGATGTAGAGCAAGACCCGCGCCGACTCTCGACCACCCCCCGCACGCCGGCCCCAATCCAACGGTTCCGCGGCCTTGGATCCGCCGCCCGATCGGTCGGTCGGGGCCTCGCGTGCATGCCCATGCGCGCTAGAACGTGCAGCATGCTGCACGAACCACCGTTTCGCCCCCGGTCTCCGTGCACGCCCTTGCCGATGAGACGCTCACATCGGCCCGTCACGGGCCGGATGCACGAGGCCTTTGCGTCCCCCCCTGCGCGATCTGTACACTCTCGGTCCGAGTTGACGAGCCGATCCACCGCCGCCGGTGCCCTGGCGCTCTTGTTGCTGGTGGGCTGCGCCGGCTGGAAGGGCAACACCTACTACGCTCACCGAGCGCCAGCGAAGCGGGCGCGCAAGGAGGCGACCTACCGCTTCGGGGACCCCGGGGCGGCGTGGCAGCCCGTGCGCAACCTCGATGACGTCCAGGTCGCGTGGGTCCGCAGCGACCTCGGCGGCCTCATCGAGCTGCACGCCCAGTGCCAGGGCCAGGGCGACAGCTCCCTGGACCAGTACACCGATCACATCCGGATCGACTGGACCGACTGGGAGGTGGAGAGCCAAGAGCAGACCCGCCTGGTCGATCGCGCGGCGCTGCGCACGGTGGCCACCGGGCGGCTCGACGGCGTGCTGCGGCGCAACGAGCTGTGGGTCGTGAAGAAGAACGGTTGCCTGTTCGACCTGCGCTACTCGGCGAACCCGGCGCACTTCGAGGCGGGTCAGCCCGACTTCGCCCAGGTGGTCGCCGGGTTTCGCTTTCCCGTGCGAGGCTAGCGTCCGTGCCGACCGAACCCCCGCATCTCCACGGCCGGAGGACCGGCTCGTGAAGGGCCTCGAGCGCTTCGGGTCCATGGTGCTCGACGGGCTCGAGTGGCTCGGCGGCATCACGCGCATGACCCTCCGCGTGATCCGGGCCGGTCCGCGTCGGCCGGTGGGCTTCGACGACATCGCGCACCAGACGGTGGAGCTGGGCGTGCGCAGCCTGCCGATCGCGATGCTCATCACGCTGTTCATCGGCATCATCCTCACCTGGCAGTTCGGCTGGGGCCTGGAGGACTTCGGGGCCACGATGGCGATCGGCAACGTGGTCTCCCTGGGCCTGGTGCCCGAGCTGGTGCCCACCATGCTCGCCATCACGGTGGGCGTGAAGATGGCCGCGGGCATGACCGCCGAGCTGGGCTCGATGAAGGTCACCGAGCAGATCGACGCCATCGCGGCCCTGGGCGCCGACCCCTACAAGAAGCTGGTGTGGCCGCGGGTGGTCGCCTCCACCCTCGCGCTGCCGCTGCTCATCGCGCTCGGCAACGTGATCGCGATGCTCGGGGGCATGCTCATCGCCGAGCTGAAGTTCGGCGTGCCGGCCGGCTACTTCTACGAGACCTACATCGACGAGCTCGAGCCCATCAACTACATCGCCAGCCCCATCAAGGGCCTCACCTTCGGGGCGCTGGTCGGGCTCATCGGCTGCTACCAGGGCTTCAACACCAAGATCGGCACCGAGGCGGTCGGGCTGTCCACCACCAACACGGTGGCGCTGACCGCCATCATCGTCATCCTCGCCGACTTCTACTTGAACCTGCTGTTCTTCTAATCGTCGCCGTCGCCGTCGCCGTCGCGCCCAGCCCCGCTCTTGTCTGCCGAGCCCATCATCGACTTCCGCCGGGTCTCCAAGGCCTTTGGCGAGCACGTCGTCTACGACGACATGAGCCTGTCGGTGATGCGGGGCGAGACCCTCACCATCATCGGGGGCTCGGGCGGCGGCAAGAGCGTGTGCCTCAAGATGATGATCGGCCTGCTCACCCCCGACGCGGGCGAGGTGCTGTTCCAGGGCCAGTCGGTGCCCGATCTCGACCCCGAGGGGCTGCGGCTGGTGCGACGCAAGGTGGCCTACGTGTTCCAGGGCGGGGCCCTGTTCGACTCGATGTCGGTCGAGGAGAACATCGGGTACGCCCTGCGCGAGCACACCGGCCAGGACCAGGCTCGGATCCGGGCGCGGGCGCTGGAGTGCCTGGAGATGGTGGGGCTCGGCGCGACGGTCGCCGAGCAGATGCCGGCCAGCCTGAGCGGCGGCATGCGCAAGCGGGTCGCGCTGGCCCGCTCGATTGCGATCGAGCCCGAGGTTATCCTCTACGACGAGCCGACGACCGGCCTCGACCCCAAGAACATCACCCGCATCGGCGACATGATCATCAAGCTACAGCGCGAGCTGGGCGTGACCTCCGTCGTCGTGACCCACGACATGCCTACCGCTCACAAGGTCTCCGATCGCATCGCGATGCTCTACGAGCGGGCATTCCCCTTCGTGGGGTCCGCCGAGGACATGTGGACCAGCCGCGCGCCCAAGGTCCGCGACTTCATCCACGGCCGCATTCGAAGGTCCGCCGACAGCCAGGCCAACGCGAGCTCCGCGAGCTCCGCGAGCTCCGCGGGCTCCGCAAGCTCCGCGAGCTCCGCGAGCTCCGCGGTCGAGGAGGGCCCCAGCGATGGCGCGTAAGAGTGAGACCCGCACCCGCGTGATCGTGGGCATCTTCGTGGTGGTGCTCAGCGTCCTGCTGTTCATCTCGCTGTTCATCATCGGGCAGTCCGAGGGCACCTGGGAGTCCAAGACGGTCATCCGCACCGACTTCCGCACCATCACCGGGCTGCGCAAGGGCTCGCCGGTGCAGCTGGCCGGCGTGGAGATCGGGACCGTCTCGTCCATCGACTTCGTCAACGTCGAGTACGAGTGCGAGCCCGCCAGCGAGGATCTCGGCCGCTACGGCGAGGGCCGCACCGACAACTGCGACGCCTTCCTGTTCTGCGGGCCGCAGGGTCTTTGCGCCGATCTCGAGACCTACGCCTCCAAGGGCCAGCACGCGCCCTGCATCGAGGACGGCGACTGCACCCCCGAGGAGGTCTGCGTGACCTCCGAGTTCCGCCGCCGGGCCCGTCGCGTGGCCTGGACCGGCCCCGATGGGGTCTGCGCCCGCTACATCACCACCCACCGCCGGGTGCAGGTGAAGATGGAGATCTTCGAGGACAAGCTCGATCTGATCCGCAGCGACTCGCGGGCCACCGTGTCGAGCAACGGCGTGCTGGGCGATCAGCTCATCAACATCACCCCGGGCACGCGCGAGGAGCTGGGGCCCGAGCCTCGCATCCAGTCCAGCCCCTCGCTGTACGAAGACATCCAGCTGTTCCGCGACCGCTTCGACGGCCTCACCGAGAAGGTCGACAACAGCCTCTCGGGCATCTCCAGCCTGTTCTCCCAGCTCAACGACGAGCGCACGATCAACTCGGTCAAGGGCACCCTGGAGAACCTCGACGAGATCACCCGGCAGATGGCCGAGGGGGAGGGCCTGGTGGGCGCGCTGCTCAACGACCAGGAGTACAAGGAGGAGTTCGGTCGCACCCTGCGGAGCGCCCGAGACACCGCGGCGGGGGTCGATCGCTTCGTGGAGCGGGCCAACGGCTCGCTGGCCAAGCTCGACGATTCCTTCCAGCCCATGGTCGACGACGCCCGGGGCACGCTGGCCGACGTGCGGTTGCTGCTCGGTCACCTCAAGGACCCGAAGAACAAGAGCCTGGTGGCCAAGCTCCTCTACGACGAGGAGGGCAAGATGGCGAAGGACGTGGAGAAGATCCTCGACGACCTCGACGAGTTCTCCGCGTCGGCCGCCAGCATCGCCAAGAAGATCGACCGGGGCGAGGGCTCGGCGGGCAAGTTCGTCAACGACTCCAAGGCCCACGACGACCTGGTGAAGATCCTCCGCAACCTCGAGCGCAACGACACCTTCAAGCGGATGGTGCGGTACGTGATCGAGCAGGAGGAGGCGTCCGGCGATCGGCCCGGCAAGGTGCGCGCGGGCGAGGCCGAGGGCGCGGAGCGGGTCGAGATGGAGGTCGCCCCCGACGCGGTCCCCGACGGCGAGCCCTGAGCGTCCCCTAGCAGCCTGTGGTGAAACCCTCGCGCGGCCAGAACACCGCCCCCGTGGCTCATGCCTTCGTTGCTCATCGGTTGATTACGCCCAGTAAACGCCCTCTTCGCGCCTTGGCACGAGCCGCGCTGACGGCGTTCTGACCCCACGAGGGTTTCACCACAGGCTGCTAGAGGCGTGCTTGGGAGGCTGGGGCGGGCGGCAGGTCGCGTACGAACTGCTCCACCCGCCCGGCGACCTCCTCGGAGTACTCCGCGGGCAGGGCGTGCGTGCCGTCCTCCACCACCACCCACTGGGCGTTGGGGATGGCGAACGCGACCGCCCGCAGGGTGGGCAGC
>JGI12210J13797_10562651_pt1 | contig 14096 bp, 10 predicted proteins | sample ElkSlonscriptome_3_FD_13797 | JGI IMG/M metagenome (IMG submission 13797)
CTTGGTCAAGGATTTCATTGACCGTATCGACCTCGTTGTAGACGGGAATCGCAGCCAACCATCGTTCGGGTTTTGTCATAGGTTCTCAATTTCGTCGATTTCTCGAATTTCTTGAATTTCTTGAATTTCTTGAATTTCTCGGGCGATTAACTTAACGGTATTCTAACCAGCGGTTAAGCCCTTCGTCATTTTGACGAAGTCGACTTTCGCTACGCGGATGCCGACGTGGGTCGGTCTCTCCGATTAGATGATTACAGAAATAGCAAAAAGTGTTCCAAGTGAGATGGTGGGACTTGGTTTCAGTTCTAGCGGTTCTTCTATTGCGTTTAAGAGCCAATTTTGGGAGGTTCGCATCTTCAAGTGTGGTGGAGTCGTAGGGAACCCTCGCCCGACCACTTCCACCAAATCCATGTAAAAATGTCCTCTAGGATGGAGCCGTTTGTTGTGAGCCAACTATTTCGTGCCAAATTGTCAGTTTCCCTTTTCGCCGGTCTCGCTATCCTAACCGGTTCTGTGTGTTCGACGACGTCGGCTCAAGAACGCTCGGACACACCGGATCAGAGCGTCCTGGAGCGGTTTACGTTGGCGTATTCACTCAAACCGGGCGAGAAAATTTGCTACGAAGTGACCCACCAAGCTAAGACCAAGACGCGAATTCGTGGTGCCGAAGAGGTTTCACAAGTTCACACGATCAGTCAACGGCATTGGGACGTCCTACCGACCTCGACCGATGGCGAAATGATTTTCGAACATATCGTCGATTCCGTTGAAATGACCCAGCAGCAAGGCGAGGAGGAAGAAATTCGCTGGGACAGTCAAAGCGGCACCGAACCACCCTCGGTGTTCAGCCTCGTTGCTGAACAAATGGGCAAAAAATTGGCAACCGTGACGATTAACTCGCACGGTCACGAAGTCAACCGCGAAGATCACGCCGGTAGCAAAGCATCGCTGGGGATGGGATCCTTAACGTTGCAATTGCCCGAAAAACCGGTCGCCATCGGCCAATCGTGGACCGTGCCCCACGAAGTCAAAGCCCGACTGGAAAACGGCGAAGTCAAGATCATCAAAATTCAAGAACGCTATACGCTCGAAAAAGTCCAAACCGGCGTCGCGACCCTTTCACTACGCAGCGAGCCGCTGACGCCAATGCGCGATGAATCGGTCCGTGCTCAGGTGGTCCAGCAGTTGAGCAACGGTGAAATACGCTTTGACATCGACAATGGACGAATGCTCAGCAAGCAACTCGATTGGGACGAAACCGTGATCGGATTTCAAGGTCCCAACAGTTTGATGGAGTACCGGGCACGGATGACCGAGCAATTGGTCGACGACGTCGAACGGACTGCCAAACGGAATTAGGCCTTCCGCTGCGGTAATCTGTCCCAGGACGACCTCCCCGAGCGAAAGCCCTTTGCAATTCTGTCGCAAGGGCTCTAAATTAGACACATCGTCTTCGCTCGGTGATTCCAAGCAACCTTGGTGGTTAACCAGACGAGTCATTCGAGCTTGATTTCCTGATTCTCATTTCAAGGAGTTCGTCTGATGGCACGCACATCCACCCTTCGCTGGAGGAATCTCGCAGTCTGCGGTCATTCTTCGGCTGGCAAGACTACACTTGTCGATCGCTTGCTGGCCGAAACCCAAGCTGTTTCTGGTTCACCGGACGTCCAGAATGGGACGAGCATTTGCGACTTTGAACCGGAAGAGAAAGCTCACAAGCATTCCATCGAATCCTCACTCGTCCATTTAAAGTGTGGTGACGACGAATTCAATCTGATCGACACCCCAGGCTACCCCGATTTCGTTGGCGGAATGATCGGAGCCTTGGCCGCCGTTGAAACCGCGGTCGTCTGTATCGACGCTCACAGCGGCATCCAAATGAACACCCGCCGAGCGATGGAAGAAGCCGGAAATCGCGGCTTGGCACGCATTTTGGTGATCACCAAAATGGATGATGCTCAGGCCGACTTTAAGTCGCTGGTCGAACAGTGCAAAGAGATTTGGGGATCGGCTGTCATCCCGCTGCAAATACCGGTCGGTCAAGGAGAATCGTTCCAATCGGTTGCATCGGCTGTGGAGTTGCCGGTCGAAGCGAGAGCCGCTGTGGTCAACGTCGCTCACGCGCACGAACAATTGGTCGAAGAGTTGGTCGAAAGCGATGAAGCGTTGATGGAGCAGTACCTCGAAGGCAAAATGCCCGATGTTCCAGCCATCAAAGAACTCCTTCGCAAAGCTGTCATTCGTGGCGAAGCGATTCCGATTCTATGCGTGTCGTCGACCACCGGTGTCGGCGTCAAAGAACTCATCTCGCTGATCGACGAAATCGCTCCGGCACCCGATGAGATTGAACGGACTGCGACCGACGAAAGCGGTCAAACGGTTACTCTCGACCAATCGGTCGACGCCCCCCTGTCCGCTCAAGTCTTCAAAGTACGGGTCGACCCCTTCGTGCAAAAACTTAGCTATGTACGGGTCTTTGGCGGATCGATGAATAAAGATCAATCTGTCTCCATCAGTGACGCCCGAAAAGACGTCAAGCTCAACGCGATGTTACGAGTCCAAGGCGAACAAACCGAACCGGTCGAATTGGCATCCGCAGGCCAAATCGTGGCCATCGCCAAGATGGAAGACATGCACGTTGGCACCTCGATCGGCGCGTTCGAATTACCCAAGATCGCTTTCCCCGAACCGATGGTCGGCATGGCGATTTCCCCAAGTCGGCGAGGAGACGAGAACAAACTTTCGACGGCGATGCATAAGCTGACCGAAGAGGACCAAACGTTAACGTTGACGCGAGATTCGCAAACGGGCGAGTTGGTGATGACCGGAATGAGTGAACTGCATCTGCAAATGCTTCGCGAACGGCTAGCGCGACGTGACAAGATTGAAATCGAAACTCACGACCCGCGCATTCCTTACCGCGAAACGATCACCACGTCCGCGGAAGGTTCCTATCGGCACAAGAAACAATCGGGGGGGCGCGGACAATTCGGCGAAGTCCATATTCGTATGATGCCGTTGCCGCGAGGAACCGATATCGAATCGTTCGCCGTCAAAGCAAGATTCCCGAGTCTTAAAACGTATCACTATCATCCCGAAAACAACTTTCTGTGGGTCGATTCGGTGGTCGGTGGCACCATACCGGGCAACTTTATGCCTGCGATTGAAAAGGGGTTCATCGAACGGATGGCCAAAGGTGTGATCGCAGGCTACTCGATCCAAGATGTCGCCGTCGAAGTTCACTATGGGAAACACCATCCGGTCGATAGTAGCGAAGCGGCCTTCAAGATGGCGGGCAGCTTGGCTTTTCGAAACGTATTCCGAGAAGCCAAACCGGCTCTCCTTGAACCTGTCGTTCATTTGCATGTCGTCGCACCCGAGGATTCCGTCGGTGACATCTACAGCGACATGAGTAGCCGAGGCGGTCGGGTGCTCGGCAGCACTGCGATGCGTGGCGGGGTACACTCGATCGATTGTGAAGTTCCGCTTCGCAGCGTAGGGCACTACAATCGAACGCTAAGCAGTGTGACGGGTGGCCAAGGAAGTTATTCGATTAACTTCAGCCATTATGAGACGATGCCAGCAGACGTCCAGCGTCAACTCATGGAAGCCGTCAAGGAAGAGCTCGAAGAAACCTCGGCGTAAACCATTGAATATCGCGAAACGCGCGGCCCGATGGGCACGCGGTTAAACAGAGCAAAGCCGATCGGGCAAGAATCTGTCGAACCGGCTTCCTACGCCGTATGAATCGCTCGCCCGCTAACGGCCAAGGCGGCTTCGTGGACCGCTTCGGCTAGCGTCGGGTGCGCGTGACAGGTGCGGGCGATATCTTCGCTACTGGCACCAAACTCCATCGCCGAAGCGGCCTCGGCTATCAAATCGCCCGCTCGGTTGCCGATTATATGAACCCCCAGAACTCGGTCCGTGGATGCGTCAGCCAAAATTTTGACTCGCCCCTCGATATCATTTAACGTCCGAGCACGACCGTTTGCACCAAACGGACACATTCCCTTGTTGAACTCGATCCCTTGATCGTTGAGTTCTTCTTCGGTCTTTCCGACCATGCCAATTTCAGGATGCGTGTAGACCACTGCCGGGATGACATCATAGTTCATGTGACTCTTCATCCCGGAAAGTCGTTCGACGCAAACGATGGCTTCTTCCATCGCCTTGTGCGCCAACATCGCTCCTCCGATGCAATCGCCGATCGCATAGACTCCTTCGACCGAGGTTTCGAACTCGGAATTGACAGAGAGATAACCGCGTTTGTCGGTCTCCAGTCCAATTGCTTCGAGGCCAAGGTTATCGGTCGCGGGTGTTCGTCCGGTCGCCAACAAAACACGATCGCACTCGATCGCGTCGCCATCTTTTATTTTGACAATGCACTTGTCGCCATCGCGAACCGCGGAATCGACAAACGTGCTGGTGCGGATATCAAGTCCTTGACGTTTGAAGGTGCGATGGGCCAATTGAGCAATCTCACCATCGATGCCAGGCATGATGCGGTCCATCGCCTCGAGGACGATCACTTCGCTGCCGAGCCGGTTCCAAACGCTGCCCATTTCCAACCCGATGTAGCCACCACCGATCACGACCAATCGCTTCGGCACTTCGCTAAAGGAAAGCGCCATCGTGCTGTTACCGATCCGCTCGCCATCTTCTTCGATAAAACTCAGCGCGGCTGGACGGCTGCCGCTGCAAACAAGAACCCGCTTGGCTTGGATCAACACATCGTCTTTGCCCTCGACTTGAATCGATTCGATATCACGAAACTTGCCGCGACCACGATAGGGAGTCACCCCTCGTTTTTTGAACAGCATGTCGATCCCGCCCGTCAGTGCATCAACGATCTTGGTCTTGCGAGCCATCATCGCATCGAGATCAAAGTCGACATGGTCGATTTTCACGCCGTGGTCCGCGAATTTGTGTTTGGCTTCGTGGTACAGATGGCTCGATTCAAGTAGCGCTTTGCTGGGAATACATCCAACGCGCAGGCACGTGCCACCGAAGCGATCATTCTCGTCGATACAAGCCACATCGATGCCAAGCTGAGCGGCTCGGATTGCGGCAACATAACCGGCTGGGCCGCCGCCAAGGATTACTAAATCGTGCTCTACGGTTTTCATATCGCTGTCTGCTTCGTATGGAACGGGGGGTAAAGACTCGAACTACATTACCCCTAGTTTGCCAAAAAGTAGCCCCGTTTGACCATGGGGCATGTCGNCGTCAACCGTCGGANGACTGCAGNAGCGTGCTGATGGCATCGAGGTAACGTTGGATCGATGCGGCGTCAATCTGTTCCCACTTGGCCGATTTATGTCGGAGCACCGACAACTTAAACGCTTCGACGGCATCCGCCAAATCGTCAGGCAATTGAGGTAGACCGGCGAACGGTTGGCTAAGCGGCGTATCAGGATCATCGACGGCGATGCTTTCGGATTCGTTTTTTGGTTGATTCCCTTGCAAGGAAGCAAACTCTTCGCTGTCGCCGAAGTCCGGTTCCTCATACTTCGGGCCACCCGAAATGGAACCGTCTTCGTCATACTCTTTCGTTCGTCCACCTCCTTGGGCAGGCAAAACGACGTCTTCATCCGTATCGACGTCGACGATTTGGCTACTGGTTGGACGCTGTGATTCGACCGCGCCGGTCGCTTCCCAGCGTTTTTCCCGCATTCCTGAAACGCTCCATGATTCTTGGACCGCCCCTTCAAGCCAAAGGGGGGCATCGTCCCAATCGAGGGCCGCCAAGAAATGGCTCCAATACAAACCGTGGTAAGTCGCATAGGTCGATCCGAAGCGATCATAGACGCGTCGCAGGCGTCCAACGTGCGGTGCCGTTACCCCGCCGACTCGTCGCGCCCACGCGTCATCCGAATACTCGGTAGCCGGTGCGTCGGATTCGATCAGCTTTTCACGCCAGCGATGGATGATCTCGCCTTTTTCCCAGTTCGTGGTACTGATCAGCGTGTTCCACCTGCCCACAAACGGCTCGGCTAATTCAGCTAGCTTCGAATCATCATCCCAAGCCTGCTTCGCTTCCACCCAATCAGGTTCGGCAAAGGTTTCCGGTTCGCTTGACGTTTCCGTTGTGGCGACAGGAGCCAATTCCGCATCGGTCTCCAAAGCCGCCTTCGTTTCGGATTCGGTTTCGGGTTCAGAAAAATCTTCGTATTGATCGTCAACGTGATCACCAACGGAGATGGGCGTTTCGTAAGAATCGTCTGGGGTCATCAGCATCCATCGCATGGAAAAGGGTTCGAAAATCGGACTGCTGTTAGGCTAACGAGGAACTTGAATGCGATGAAGTGATAGCATTGAATTTTGGCAAAACCCGCCAAATTGTCGGACGGTGAAGCTTTTTACGTAAACCTTAGGGTGTGGAAAAAGTGTTACAGACCTGCCGATTCGATCCTTTTGTTCATCTCTTCGACCGTTCTTTTCCCAAGCCGTACGGTTTGACTGGTATCCAGAATCTGATCCGCACGCCGGGCACCCACCAAAGCGGCGGTCACGCCCGGCTGAGAAATGGCCCAGCCCACCGACAATTGAGCCATCGTCAAACCCTGCCGGTCTGCTATCGGCCCCAGGGCGTCCAAAATGTCGTGTGTTCGCGATCTTGCTTCTCCTTGAAAGACCCGATAACCGGGTCGGCTATCGCCATCGGCAAAGCGATGGTCCCTCGAAATGCCTCCTGATAACAACCCCTTCATGAGCGTCCAATAAACATAAACCTCGCACTCATTGGCCGCACACGTGGGAATCAACTCCTCCAGTGCATCACGCTGCAACCAATTGAGCGGTGTTTGAATGGCATCGCAGCGGGCAGCGTTTGAGAAAGCTCGGTACTGCGACACATCCACATTACAAACGCCGATTTTCGCCGCCAATCCTCGCTGATGCATCTCATCGATCGCAGCGGCCGAACTTTCAATCTCAACGTTTGGGTCCACACTATGAAGCATCAGTCGATCAAATCGTTCGATGCCCAGCCGACGAAGCGAGACTTCGGCATCGGCTACCAATTGTTTCTTCGATCCGTCAATGACACGCTTTTTGTCTTGGCTCCAACGCTGGCCCACTTTCCCGATGACAAAGTAGCGATCACGATCCTTTCGCAAAAAGGGACGCAGTGCCTTGTCGCTCTCTCCGTCATAACCATAGCTGAACGCCGTATCGAAGCGGGTAATGCCATGATCAATCGCTGACTGAATGGTCGCAGTCGCATCGGCGTCTGTCACACCGACGGTGGTAACGCCGGCGATCGGCCAGAGGCCGAGAACGATTGGAGGTGTCGGAGCGTCCATAAATTTCTTTCTAGGCTTGTTTTCTTTCCAGGCTTATCCTGAGAACTTAGCTCATTCCTTACGCGTGTAGACTTGCGGGTACATGAATTCGGGAGTTTCGTCTGGGCACAAATAGATCACCCGTTCGGATACGTTTTTGCCCGCATGCATTAGCGCCACGGTAACCTCGACCGGCGCCTTCTCGATCGGCTCTATTTCGAGGGAGACGACCCAGTTACCATCGCGGGTAGCCTTGATCGCTTTGGATATCAGGCTGCCACGAACGGTGTGGGCGTCCACGATTAGTGACGGAGGATCGATACCGTCTAAAACTTTCCCCGCAAAAGTAACCTCCAACTCGATCACTTTGAACTCTCGGTTGGGTCGTTCGCGGCGTTTGATCGTCAACTGAGTCGCTTTGGCTACGTTTGTGTTACCACCCATTTCTTGCGAAGAAAATCGGACGCGGTAACCCAGATGATACGCTTGATCCAATCGAGGTGGATGCTGGGGAACCCAATAAGCACCGATATTGTCGACGCCTTCGTGGGCACCGGGCAGTTCAAGTAGCTCGATCGAACCTTCGTCCCAAAGCCCTTCGCCCCATGTGTTGAGCGGTTCGACCCAGACGCTCGGACGACGATGATAGAGTGCGTTCGAATCGAGGTAATGATCGAAATTCCGGTCGCGCTGGATCAAACCGAATCCGGCGACCCCGTTGGAGGGGATGCGTGATACCGACGGATAGCTTTGACGGGCAAAGGGTCGCCAAATCCAGTCGCCTTGCCGATCGCGAATGAGCAACCCATCGGCATCGTGAACCGAGGGACGGCTGTCGAGTGGTGGTCCTTCGAGTCCATCGCCCCACATCCACATGCTTGTAAGCGGAGCGATACCAATCTTTTCAGGAATCTCTCGGAAATAGAGCGAGCTACGCACGTCGATGGTCGTCACCGTCGACCCTGGTTCCATCTCAAACGCATAGGCTCCGCTCACACTGGGACTATCCAAGAGTGCCATGATCGACACCGTCTCTTCGTTCGGATTCGGCTTGGTGATCCAGAATGCTTTGAACGCAGGGAACTCTTCCGGTCGAGGCAAACCGATGTTAACGGCCAAACCGCGTGCGGAGCTTCCGTAGACGGTATCGGAACTACGAGCACGAAAGTAGCTCGACCCCAAGAACGTTAGCATCTCTTGGACATCGTTCGCTTTGGGAAAGCGACCCACGATTCGAACGCCCGCGTGTCCAGTATCGACAAGCGATCCCAACTTTTTCTTCAAAACATGATCGGCATCCGCTCCATAGAAAAAGTGGTCAGGCGAGAATCGAATCTGATCGACTACGCCATTTTCGATCGTAAACAACGAGACGCGATCTCGTTGAACAAACCCGCGATGAAAGGTCTCGAGCCAAAACGGCGAGTCGGTGCCCTTCCATACGGCCTTTTCATGTCGAAAGCGGATCTCACGATATTGCTCGTAGTCAAGCTTAGCCAAATCGTCAGCAAGGGGTGCCGCCGACACATACGCTTGCTCGGACGTTTGTTGTGCCAACTGCTGCAGCGACTCGAAGGTCGTGACATCGGTCATCGCGATTGCAGTGTTTTCTTTCAAGCTCGACTGCTGTGCATCGACTCGTAAATCGAAAGTCGAAAGAACTAGAAGGATCACGGCAAAACAAAAACGCATAAAATGGCCTCAAAATAAAGTATGGTTGTCGACGGAACACGTATGTCTCAAGCACGCGCAGGCTCGAGCAACTCATGTGCCGTGAAGATGCACGCTGCTAAGTGGGGTGTCGGTGCTTACGGCGTCATTGGTTTGAATCCTGCCAAAGCCAACGACCTTTTCGCAGCAGGATGCCGCATAAAGTATTTCCACACCGTTCCCGACATCAGATTTTCTGCCATCAGTAAAGTGATTCCCGTGTCGATACCGATGACATCGGAGTCGACCCAATTGGTGGCAGGGTTATAAGCATTCACAAAGCCGTAGCGGCCATAAATCGCCTCGTCGAACCGCGATTTTTGTAGCATCAGCGTGTGCAGCGCCTGCTCGGGAACGAACGGCAAGCCGCCCGCCGCCGCACTGGGGACCAACGTGCCATCGATTCCGCGGTCCGGCTCGATCCGACCAGCTTGGTAGGGACCGCCCCAATCTCGGTAGCCGGACTCGCTATCGCTACTGGTAAGCCCCCAGAAATCTTCGCTGTAGTGACCAAGCTGCTGCGGGTACTTCTGGCCGAGCCGAGTCAAAAACTCGATTTGAGCGAGATGGGCAGTGACAGAGTTTTCAAAATAATTCCTGCCGCCTGGCGATCGGTATTCTCGCATCTCGAAGAACGCCAGCGGGTATTGATGCACGAACAATGGCGGGTAGTGCAAATACTCGACTTCACCAAACGTCAGAATCGATGCCCGCTGCCATGCTTGCCAGCAGCGTGGCGGAATCGGTCGCTGTGGGGCCCCGATTGCCAAGAGCACCAAAATAACCAACTCGCTGAACCGGTCCCACTGATTCGGAATCATTCCACGTTCGGGTGTCCATCCCATGTGCATACAATCGTTACTGCCGAGCATCCAATTCCAATCAACCCGTCGATACAATTCATCGGCCAACGCGACAATGATCCTGTCATCGGCAAACACCATCGAAACCGTCATCGCACCGGCGACCAACAACGCTGTGTCGATCGTCGACGCTTCACTTTTCCACATCCGTCGTCCAGTCGATCGATCCAAGAAATGGTACAAAAAGCCTTCGTGGTGATCGGCTTTCTCAACCAATGAACGAAGCAACAACCGTACATGGTCAGCGATTTCACCACGAGGTAGCCATTGATTGTGTGCCGCGACAGCGTGCGAAGCCAATGAAAACCCGCAAGCTGCAATGCTAGCTTGTGGGCTGGCGGATCGTCCATCGGTGGCGGCGCGATCCGACACCAATCCCGTTGTCGGATCGGACGCTTCGAGGAAATATTGATAGCAGCACCGCTGCATGTCGACCAAGAAAGCCCGCTCGTGATCAGCCATTTTATAATCGCTCGTCTTCGAAGCGAACGCACGGAGGCAGGAGAGCGACAACGGTACCGACAACCCGGCAGCGAGCAAATCGCGGCGATTTATCATCAATGATTGCATTTCTGTACGACTCCGATTTCGCACGCTTTTTCGACTTTGGTGGGAAACTGAGCAGGTTGTTCTATCCGGAATACAGATTGGGCCGCCTGCTTCCTAAGCAGTTCAAACGAATCGTGTTGCCTGCAAATCGACCAACTTAGTGTAACCAGGCATCTCTTAGTCTAATCGCCAGGGCAAATTTTGTAACCGCTTATCGTCCCACTGCAAGCTTGGCAACGCGAGATTCTTGCCCGTAGGCAAAATTGTTCTAGCAGCCGACCTTTCGTCGATCGAATTGGCACATCGTTTGTATTGAGTAACTAGCTCGACAGCAAACGGTTTTCCGCACTTGCTGTGCTTGTCAAAAACTCTCGTCAAAAAACTCTCGTTCATAGCAAAGAAGAAACATAGCCATGGCTAATAGCATCCTACAATCGAAATCGGAGTCTCTCGTACATTCCGTCCGTGTCAACCTGCATCACTATTTATCCAAGTCGGGATACGCAGGGCCGACGGTGGACTGCATGATTGAGCAGATTCTTTCGGAATGTCATGGCTTAGACAGTCACTTGGATTCGGGCTTGGACCCAGATGGTTCAAAGTACTTTCGCCAGGCGATGTCACTAGCGGTCGGCAAAGCCACCGAGCAAGCGGTGCGGCACCCTATCGAGCCGGCTTCAGTCGTTCCGCCGGAATGTTGGCGAGCGATGGATCCATGCGCACAGATGCAGCCAATACGTTTTTTCCGTACTCGTTGGTGGTTGGAATTCCTTGGCTTTGCGGAACCACGAACGGTTCACGCAGACCAACCCGCTTAAATCAATTGTCGTTCTGCTCTGGTAACGGAAAAGCGTCAAGACTTTCGTAGCGGCGTGGTATCACCCAATAAAACGAAAGTCTTGACGACTTCCGCTACTGGAAAACTAGTCAAGCAGAGCGAAGCCCTTCAGGATTTCACACACGTGCATACGACTTCAACCGATTTTCCCGTCAATCGACGTACGAAAACGATCCGAATTTTGGTGGCTTTGGCGACGTTTGTGATGACGTTGTTTGCGTCATCAAGTTATGTCGCTGTGGCTAGCTTCGGCGAAGGGATCAACTTCTTTGAACTGCTCAGCGTCCCTTTGTTCGCGATCCTGTTCGGATGGATTTCCTTTTCGTTCTGGCTTGCAACGCTCGGATTCGTTGTCGCCTCGCGTGAACGGTGGCAGGAATTTTGGCGAAAGGACGAACCGAGCGAACCGATCGTTTCGACAAAGCGAACGGCGGTTCTCATGCCTGTCTACAATGAGTCGCCGGCGAGAGTATTCGCGGGAGTGAAGGCGATGATGCTTGAATTGAGACACCGCAACTTAGCGGACCAATTCGACTTTTACATTCTTAGTGACACGACCAACCATGAGATTTGGCTCGAGGAAGAAGCGGCTTGGTCCGAACTCGCCGAATCGCTAGACATGAGCGACCATTTGTTTTACCGCCACCGTCCTGAGAACACCGCTCGCAAGGCGGGAAACATCGCCGACTTTGTCCAGCGTTGGGGGGCTCATCACGACTACATGATCGTCCTCGATGCCGATAGCCTTGTTTCAGCTTCGACCATGTCCGCGATGGTGGAGCGGATGGATGCGGATGAGCGAATTGGCATCCTGCAAATTCCGCCCGTTCCGATTGGGCGAATGTCGCTATTTGCACGAATCCAACAATTTTCCGCCAGCGTTTACGGGCCGATCTTTGTCAAAGGCTTTTCCGTTTGGGCTGGCAATGAAGGCAACTACTGGGGACACAACGCGATCATTCGCGTTGAAGCATTCCGACGTCACTGCAACCTGCCGATCTTGCCTGGCAAACCCCCCCTTGGTGGCGAAATTCTAAGCCACGACTTTGTCGAAGCCGCCTTGATGGTCCGTGCCGGATGGAAGGTGCAAGTCGCCACCGATATCGGCGGCAGTTACGAGGAATGCCCGACGACTTTGGCCGACTATGCCCAACGAGATCAACGATGGTGTCAAGGCAACCTGCAACACGCAAAGTTGCTGCTTGCCGAGAACTTCAGACCCTTAAGTCGACTCCATTTCGGCTGTGGTGTGATGGCCTATTCGGCATCGCCAATTTGGGTTCTGTTTACGCTCTTTTGTATTGTCGGAATGACAGTCGATGCGTATGGAAATCAGATGGCGGCTTCTGAAGACACGGTCTCCGGAGCACTGGTGATCTTTATCGCTGCGATGTTGTTATTGCTATTGCCAAAGTTTTGGGGCGTCCTACTGATGAGCGAAAACCGCGAACGAACGCGTCGACATGGTGGATACGTTCGTTTGTGGATCAGTGCTCTCATCGAGACCGCTTGTTCGGTCTTGTTGTCACCCATCATGGCGATTTTCCATACGCGGTTCGTGATCTCCGTGCTTCGCGGAGCCAACGTGCGATGGTCGGCCCAGCAGCGTGACGAGCAAGGCGTTGGCTGGGGTGAAGCGTTCAAGCAATTCTACCCCATGACGCTCGGCGGTATCGTCGTCACCATGCTGATTGCACTGCTTTCGCCCGGGTTGTTGGCATGGTTTTCACCGCTGCTACTTGGAGTCTTGTTCTCGATCCCGATCGCCGTTGCGATGGGCAGTCAACGATTGGGTCAAATGCTGCGAGCTCTCGGAATCTTGTTAGTGCCCGCTGAAACGCACCCACCGATTATCTGCGTTTATCATCAACAAGCATTGATGGAAGCAAGAAACGACAGCCAACCTTCGCCAAAACGAAGCTGGTTTGAACAGGTTCTCTCTGACCCGAAAGTCTTTGCAAGGCATCTTCGCGTTCAACAATCCACGTCATCTGACACCAGGCTAGCGATCCATCAAGCGAAAGCGATCGAAGCTGCCTTTGCAAACGGAGGAGCAAACAAAATTCCGATCGAGCTCCGCAAAGGGTTACTGCTAGACAGCGAACTGTTGAAGAAGTTGCACATCGAATCTCAGATGCCAAATTTCAGCTAGGCGAGTATCGCCCTGCTCTCCGAGGCTGTCAATTTTTGTAGCGGAAGTCGTCAAGACTTTCGTAGTGGCTGTGATCTGACAAAATCCCGAAAGTCTTGACGACTTCCGCTACGATAGAACAACGATTTCGGAATGAGCCCAAAAGATTCACAGCCTTTCGGAGCGGTAAGCGTCCACTGAGCGATGTGACGTGTGAGCGGTTGTGGGACGTGCGTGTCGCACTCTTTAGCTGATTGAGGTAGCCTACAGAAGGCATGCCGCGAACCCTCTTAGATTCTGTGAAACCAAAATGATTTTCGACTCTACGCACAATCGCCAACTTCCTGGACTGCCGCCAATCGTCACCGGTTCGCAGATCCGCTTTGGCAATCCTGGTAATAGCAGCTACGAGAGCATGGAGGAACAACTGGCGAGCTATTTGCAGAAAGCCCACGAAGCTGACACGCGGCTCGTCTTGGACTGGGAAGCCGACGACGCATTGAAGCGGTTGGACCCAACCCGGAGTGATGCTGCGACAACCAATGAAGCAATGTCCCAAGCGATCGAAATGCTTGATTTTTGTTTGAGCTTCAGTCCCGGAGTGCCGGTCGGCTTTTACGGAGCGTGCTTGCCGGTCGCCACGAATTACAACGAAATTTATCTCGATGAGGAAAAGTGGCGGCGATCACTCGAACAACTGCAATCGATACAGGACGGTCGCA